>JAABUN010008054.1_pt1 | contig 10994 bp, 13 predicted proteins | sample 5559311 | NCBI WGS metagenome assembly JAABUN01 (sample SAMN10711877, study PRJNA513370) | rock metagenome | isolation source: Antarctica rocks | place: Antarctica: Victoria Land, Siegfried Peak sud | reverse complement strand
CTCACGAGCAGCGTGCCGTCGACGAGCTCGTAGCGCATGCCGTCGTCCGGGAGCCCCGCGAGGTCCGCCAGCGTCCAGGGCCGGTCACGGCGCAGCACCGTCATCTGGCTCATCGTCGTCCGCCTCCAGGTCGTTGTCCATGGCGCGAGGGTGCCGTCTTCCAGAGCGCTCGCAGCGCTCGGCTGCTCCACCTGTGGAAAGCGTTGCCGCGCGCGCACCTTTGCCGGGCCAGGCACCTGAGCCGGGGTCAGACCTCGAAGACCAGGCAGAACGGGTGCCCGGCCGGGTCGGCGAAGACCCGGAAGTCCTCAGCGTCGGGCGGGTCGACGAGTCGGGTGGCGCCGAGGGCGAGCACCTGCCGCTCAGCCGCGTCGACGTCGTCCACCTCGACGTCGAGGTGCAGCTGCTGCGGTCGGGACGGGTCCGGCCACTGCGGGGGCACGTGGTCCGGCGCCAGCTGGACGGCGAGGCGGACGCCGCGTCCCTCGAGGGTGGTCCAGTCTCCGCTGCGGTGCACCACCGGGATGTCGAGCACCGTCGACCAGAACTGCGCCTCGGTGTCCATGTCAGCAGCGTCGAGCACCATGGTCTTGAGTCGGCCGATCACGCGGGCATCGTGCCACGCGCCGGTGGGCCTGGAGAGCTCGAGCTGCTAGACCTCCCCCATGCTCGACGAGCTGGACGTCCGCCGCGCGGCCATGGCCTACCTCGTCGAGCTCATGGCCGAGTCGGGCGGTGTCGTCACGCGAGCTCAGCTGGAGGCCTTCGCGTACGGCGGTGAGCAGCTCAAGCTCATCGACCAGAGCCGCGGCATCCGCAACCCACGCCAGCTGGCAGCGACGCTGTCGATCCTGAGCCAGCCCAAAGGTCCCTACGACGACGTCGAGACCGAGGACGGGCTGCTGCGCTACGCCTACCGGGACGGTGACCCGGACGGCGGTGACAACCGCAAGCTCCGGCGTGCTGCCGAGCTGGGGGTCCCCCTGCTGCTCCTGCAGGGCATCGCTCCCGACGTCTTCGTCCCGACCTTCCCGGTGTACGTCGTCGCGGACGACCCGGTCGGGCGGTACGTCGAGATCGCCGTCGACGAGAACCTCCGGTTCCTCGCGCACGCCACGCCGAGCCAGGACACCCGGGAGTACGCCGAGCGCCTCACCCGGCTGCGCCTGCACCAGCCGGTCTTTCGCGCGCGTGCTCAGGGCGTACGACCGGGCGTGTGCGATGTGCCGGCTCAAGCACGTTGACCTGCTCGACGCAGCGCACATCCTGTCCGACTCCGACGGCGGCCAGCCGGTTGTCACGAACGGGCTGTCGCTGTGCAAGATCCACCATGCCGCCTACGACCGCGGCATCGTCGGCGTGCGACCCGACTAGGTCATCCAGGTCCGCGACGACGTCCGGCTCGAGGTCGACGGGCCGATGCTGAGGCACGGGATCCAAGCGGTGCACGACCTGCCGCTCGAGCTGCCGTCGCGCGTCGCGGATCGGCCGGACCGCACGCTCCTGGAGCAGCGCTTCGCGGTGTTCAGAAGGTAGGGCGGTCCGTCAGGAGCGATAGGCGTCCCGACGGTGCTCGACGTCCAAGACGACGACGCGGTGCTGGACCTCGTCGATCTGGTAGCGGACCCGGTACTCACCGCGCCGGGCTCGGTAGTCACCGGCAAAGGGCTCGCGCAACGGCGCCCCCACGCGCTGGGGACTCGCCGCGAGCGGGCCCAGGATGAACTCCAGGCAGGCGGTAGCAACCGCCTCGGGCAGCTGATCGGTGAGCCGACGCCGCGCCGACCGGCTCATCACGATCGCGTAGGTCACCGACCGGCGCGCTTGCGCTCCAACAACACAGCGAGCTCCTCACCCGTGACGACATCCCCGGCCGCGAGCTCCTCCTTCGCCGCGCGCACCCGTTCCTGCGCCTCGGGGTCCGCGAGCAGCTCCAACGTCGCTTCGAGGGAGGCGTAATCACGGGCTGACAGGATCACCGCGGCCTCCCGACCGTTCTTGGTGATCATGACTCGATCGTGCGTGCGGTCGACGGCGTCCACGAGCTCGGACAGCCGCGTCTTGGCCTCGGACAGCGGGACAGTCGTCATCGTCCCAGGGTACCGTGCAGACTAGAATTTCGACCAATGTGATCGCGGCGCTGTTCGAGCAGATGGTCTCGCTCGAGGTCGCGGCCGGCGTTGAAGCACCGGATCCAAGCGGTGACGGCGAGGTACCGGCGGGTGAGGTGTCGACGAGGAAGCGTGAGCCAGTGCGTGCAACTGGCCGCCCGCAGCTCCAGCTCGGGAGCGGTGTCCCGTCGCCGGTTGACGCTGCATGACCCGCCGGACCGCCAGCGTCCCGCCGGGGGGGGCGAGGGGCCGGCGGCAGCACCGCCGCCACACCACGGCTCGTCCGTCACGCTCCCCACCGCGATCCGCAGACCGCGCACGCGTAGGGGTGCGGGACCGCCGGCATCGTGCACCCGGCGAAGACGGCGTCGCGCTGCAGGTCGTCGAAGATGCCGACGTCGGGCAGGCCGTAGAGCACCGGACGTGCCTCGACCGCCCCGCAGACCGGGCACGGTCCCGCCTCATCCCGGACGTCGACGGACCCGTCCCGTGCCACTCAGTCCTCCGTCGGGAGCGGCGCGGCGCAGCCGTCCGGGAAGACGACGTGGCCGCCATGCACCGCGGCGAACAGCGAGCCGAGCTGGTCGGCGGTCGTGCCGACCTCGGTGCAGAGCACGCCCACGTCCTGCACCCGCAGCGTCTCGACGGGGAGGCACCCCTCGACGAGGACGCAGGACCCGCCTGCCCACACCCGGGCATACATGAGGTCGACGTTGGCGCTGTTGATCTCGCGCAGCACCGCCATGTTGACCGTAATGCCGCCGACGGCGCGCGACCACACCCGCAGCAGCCGCCCGCCGTCCACCACGCTGGCGTAGAACATCGCCGTCCCGCACGGGAACGGCAGGTCGCCGTCGGGATCGACGACCACCTCGTCGAGCTGGAACGCCTCGCGGACCAGCTCCTTCACGTACGCACGTGCCATGCCCTCGTAGGACAACCGCCACCCTCTTCCCTCGACCGAAAGCCCAGTGTGGCAGCGGGGTACGACAGAACTGGCCCGCTCAGCTGTGCCGCTCCAGGAACGTCTCGACCGCCTGCAGGTCCGCCGGCACCAGACCGGTGCGGGGGTCCGGCACGACGAGCAACGCCGTCGCGTGATCCCTCATCCAGGCCGCCACCTCGGGGGTGCCCACCAGGTCGTCGTCGATCCACACCACCGGCCGCGACGGGTCGGCCCGGACGAGTCGGCGCACGACGTCGAACTCCCACCACTGACCGGTCAGGGGGTCGGCGGCGGCCGGCGCGACGTCAGAATGCGTGGCCGCGTCCGCCCCCTGCGCTCCCCCGTCCACGTCGTCCCAGGTCCCCGCGACGGGGAGCTCCGGCATGTCCAGCAGGTGTCGCAGCGAGGTGTTGGCGTCGTGACCCCACGTGGTGAGCCACTGGACCTCGGCGCGGTCGGTCCACGCGAGCACCCGCTCGACCACCTCGGGCGCCCACCGGATGACGAACGTCCCGCCATCGGCGACGGCCCGGCCGGTGCGCCACGGCGCCCAGGCGTCCGTGGGGCCGAGGGCGTTGAGGACCCCGTCGACGTCGAGCAGCACGAGCGGCCGACTCATCGCGCGACCCGGAACACCGCAGCCGGACGACCAGGTCCGCCGGAGCTGCGCCCGGGAACCTCCTCGAGCCGGTCGATCATCTGCCGGCGGAACGTGTCCTTCTGCAGTCGTACGCCCAGCACCGCCTCGTGCAGCAGGCGCAGCTCCCGTAGGGTGAACGGACCGTCGAGCAGCCGGGACGGATCGGGGCGCCGGGCGTAGCGCTGCTGGGCCCAGCCGGCGGCCACCGCCACGATCTGGTCGTGGTCGTAGCGCAGCGACCGTCGACGTCCGGGGACGCGGACGGTCGTCCCGTCGACCGGCGACAGCAGCCAGGCGCCCTCACCGGTCAGCTCCCGCTCGGGCAGCAGGTCGACGTGGGCGACGCTGACGACGTGGCCGCGCGAGTCCCGCCCCGGGTCGTCGAACACCGACAGCTGGCGCGGGTCGCGGGTCGTGAGCCCGAGCCGCTTGGTCCACGTCCTACGACGGGGCAAGCGGGCACGGAGACGCGCGAGGCTGCCTCGTCCCGCCCGTCGAGTACGTAATCGAGGACTCTCGTCGGCGACAAGCGCCGAAGCAGCCGACGTGTTCAGGTCGCGGTTCCACTGCACTCGACACGAGACGGCTGGTGCACCTGAGGGTGCCGAAGAGGATCCGACCGCCCGGCGGTCGGGCGGATCAGCTCTCGCACGCGACACCGTCGCTGTCGGCGTCGAGGCGGTACGGGTCAGGCTCGAGCGCAGTGAAGTCGTTCTGAGAGAAGTCGGGGCAGTCCAGGTCGCCGCCGCTCGTGGGCACGCAGAAGTCCGGGTACGAAGGCGAACAACCTGAGCCGCTAGCCCGTGGGGCAGAGACGAGGGGCTTGGCGGCAGAGGCCGCTGCCGCTGCGTCTGCCGCTTCCTGCTGGGCAGCGAGGGCCGCTGCGGCCTGCTGCGCCCGTGTGGCGGCTAGCGCGGCGGCCGCGTTGTCAGCGGCAGCTTTGTCAGCAGCGGCCTTATCCGCAGCCGCTTTGTCCGCAGCCGCCTGCGCCGCGGCTGACGCTTGCGCCGCCGCTTGGTCAGCCGCCGCTTTGTCGGCAGCGGCCTTCTCCGCGACAGCCTGGTCAGCTGCCGCCTTGTCCAGGGCCGCCTTGTCCAGGGCCGCCTTGTCCGCTACCTCCTTCTCCTCTACCAGGCGTGCGGCAGCAGGATCCGCGGAGCCGACAGACACGGGGCGATTGTCACCGGCCTGCTGAAGGGTGGTCGTGGACTCTCCGCCTCCACCCAGGGAGCCGATGGCGAACAAGAGCGCGATCAGCGCAGCGGGGATGAGGATCCGCTTCTTCTGGTACAGCGGTTTTGCTGCGGCCTGAGGCCGGCACCAGACGAGCGTCCCGTTGGTGAGCGCGCCGAAGGGCTGCGGGCTGCCGGGAGGGACGAGGCCGGCCGTGGCCGGCCAGACGGGTTGGCCGTCTGCAAGCACCCCGAGGGGCTGGTGCTGACCTGGCGTGACGGTCCGCGCGGGGAAGATGGGGTGTCCGTCGAGCGTGACGGCGATGGGCAGCGGTCCGGGTTGCGTCATGGAGAACCTCGGTCAGAAGCTGCGGACCGGAATGTCCGGTTCGTCAAGGGCGACCCTGGACCCGCGGGCAAGGTCATGCCGGGCTTCAGCACGAAATGGCCCTTAGTGACTAGGCGCGCGTAGTCAAGGGCCGCGGCCAGCTTGGTGGACAGACGTCCTCTATGGTTCGGAGCAGCGGTACCGACGGGCTTCCTCTCCGGACACGCCCCCACCGCACGAGTTCCTTCGTGCTGCCTGGGGTCGAGCCGTGTCGCTGTTCCGCGCGTCCGCTGCCGGCTTCGCCGCGCTCGCGCACGAGGGCTCGCTGGGGGTGCGCATCGCCGAGCAGATGCGCCACGCGACGGGATGTCGAGCGGCCGCCGCCGAGGTTCGCAGCTGGGAACGCAGTCTTCCGGTCCTCGCGCATGACCTCATCCAGGCGGGACTCGAGCAGGTCGAGGTGATCGTCGAACACGCCCTACCGCTCAGCAGCAAGCGCATCGACGTCGTCCTCGCTGGACAGCACCCCCGGACCCACCAGGCGTCGTTTCTCGTCGTCGAGCTGAAGCAGTGGAGCGCTGCCCGCCGGTGGGAAGACGACCCGAGCCTCGTCGCCGTGCACGCGTACGGACTGCGGCCGGTCCTCCACCCGGTCGCGCAGGTTCGCGGCTACTGCGAGTACCTCGTGCAGTTCACCCGGGCACTCCACGACCTCCCGTCATCCGTGCAGGGCGCGGCATACCTTCACAACGCCGTCGACGCCGCGGCGGTGGACCAGCTCCGCGACTACCCGCAGGACTCTTACGGCCGCCTGTTCACCGGAGCGGAGCGCGCCGACTGGCTCACCCACCTGACTGACCTGTTCGATGCGAGCGTCTCCGGTGCCCCTTACGCCGATCTCCTGCTGCACTCGGCGGCCGCCCCCTCGCGCCAGCTCCTGTCCGTCGCGGCGGAGGAAGTCCAGCAGCGCGAGCAGTTCGTCCTTCTGACGCAGCAGCGGCTCGCCTACGAAGTCGTCCTCCACGAGGTCGCCAAAGCGCGGGAAGCCGATCACAAGAGCGTCGTGCTCATCACCGGTGGACCGGGCAGCGGCAAGAGCGTCATCGCGCTGTCCCTGCTCGGCGAGTTGGCACGCCGGGGACGCACCGTCGTCCACGCGACCGGATCCCGGTCGTTCACTCAGACCCTGCGCAAGGTCGCCGGCCATCGTTCGACCAGCACCAAGGCGCTTTTCAAGTACTTCAACGACTTCATGCGTGCCGAACGCAACGGGCTCGACGTCCTGATCCTCGACGAGGCGCACCGCATCCGCGAGACCTCCGTCTCGCGGTGGACCGCCAAGGACCTGCGCGCCGAACCGCGAGCGCAGGTCGACGAGCTGATCGCTGCCGCCCGCGTCCCAGTCTTCCTCCTGGACGAGCACCAGGTCGTACGCCCCGGCGAGCTGGGCACCAGCGAGGACATCGAGCGCCACGCGCACGCTCTCGGCCTGCCAGTCCACCGCATCGACCTCGACGCTCAGTTCCGGTGCGGCGGCAGTGCCGCGTACGTCAACTGGGTGCTGCGGCTGCTCGGGCTCGAGCCCGGCGGCCCGGTCCCGTGGCAGGGCGACAGCGCCTTCCAAGTGCAGACAGCGCAGGACCCAGCCACTTTGGAGGCCATGCTCCGCGAACAGCTCGCCGACGGCTACGGCGCTCGGATAACTGCCGGCTACTGCTGGCCCTGGAGCGATCCCCGGCACGACGGCACCCTCGTCCCGGACGTTTCCGTGGACGCTTGGTCCAAGCCCTGGAACCTCAAGGGGGATCGCAGCGTCGGGGGTGCTCCCCCGGCGGCGCTGTGGGCCAGTGACGACGGTGGGTTCGAGCAGGTGGGTTGCGTCTACACCGCACAGGGCTTCGAGTACGACTGGAACGGCGTGCTTCTCGGTCCCGACTTCGTCTGGCGCACGAACCGCTGGGTCACCGTCCGGTCAGCCAACAGGGATCCCGACTTCCGCAACCGCGCCAAGGTGAGCGACGAGGAGTTCGAGCGTCTGGTCCGCAACGTCTACAAGGTGCTGCTGACGCGCGGCATGATCGGCACGGTGATCACGTCTGTGGACGCGGAGACGCAGCGAATGCTGGAGGTGCTCGTCGCTGCGGTGCCAGCCTCACCGCGGGGCGAAGCAGGCCGCGTCCCGTAGCGCCGGCTTGCGCGAGGACTCGTCAGGGTGGCGGTGGTGCCGGTTACCGGACGCTCTCCTGCAGCGTCGCTCTTAGGATCCCCAGCGGAGTCAGCACGTGCTCCTCACCCGCCTCAAGCACGCACCTGACAAGCTCGCCAGATGCAGCCCCTGCCCTCCGGCCTCTACGAGCAGCTCCTGACGGAGGCCCTGGCGCTCGAGACGGCCGGGCAGCGAACAGTTGTCAGCTCCGTAGAGGCCGCGGAGTCCGCTCAGCTGCTCGGGGAGTACGTGGGTCGCGCCGTCGCCCGCGTCCTGGCCGACCTGCCGGCCGAGGAGCGCGTCGACCGCGCCAACGCTGTGCTGACCACGCTCGCTAAAGGACTGCTGTCCCAGGGGCCGAAGCAGCTGCTGGCGCTCGCCGTCCAGGAGGACCCCGGTGTGTGGCGTCTGCTCAACACCCGCCCCGCTGTGCCTCTGTCACGACCGGCCCTGCTGACGAACTCCGCCTCCGACCCCAAGCTCGGCTCTGAGCTGCGAGCCGAACTCGCGACGGCCGACCGCGTCGACCTGCTCTGCGCCTTCGTCAAGTGGTACGGCCTGCGTGTCCTCGAGACCGAGCTGAAGGAGCGGGCCGAGCGAGGCGCACCCTTGCGGGTGCTGACGACCACCTACATGGGGGCGACCGACCGGACGGCGCTCGACCGGCTGGTCCGGGACTTCGGGGCTCAGGTCAAGGTCAACTACGAGACGCAGTCGACCCGGCTGCACGCCAAGGCCTGGCTCTTCCGGCGCAACACCGGGCTCGACACCGCGTACGTCGGCTCCTCGAACCTCAGCCGCGCCGCCCTGCTGGACGGTCTCGAGTGGAACGTCAAGCTCGCCGGGTCGCACACCCCCGAGCTGCTCGCGAAGTTCGCGGCGACCTTCGACTCGTACTGGGAGGATCCGAGCTTCGTCGACTACGACCCTGACACGGACGGCGAGCGCCTCGACCAGGCACTCGCCATCGCGGGCGGCACCCAGGACCGCGGCACCGTCACGTACAGCCACAGCGGGCTGGAGGTCCGCCCGTACCCGCACCAGCAGCTGATCCTCGACCAGCTGTCGGTGGAACGCGACGTCCACGACCGGCATCGCAACCTGGTCGTCGCCGCGACCGGGACCGGCAAGACGGTGATCGCCGCCCTCGACTACGCCCGGATGCCCGACCGCCCGAGCCTGCTGTTCGTGGCCCATCGCAAGGAGATCCTGGAGCAGTCGTTGCGCACCTACCGGGAGGTGCTGGCTGACGGCGCTTTTGGCGAGCTCTACGTCGACGGCATCCAGCCTGAGCGGTGGCGCCACGTCTTCGCCAGCGTCCAGTCGCTCCACAGCTACGGCGTGGAGAAGCTGGCGGCCGACCACTTCGCGGTCGTCGTGGTCGACGAGTTCCACCACGCGGAGGCGGCGACCTACCAGCGCCTGCTGGCCCACCTGGCTCCCGCCGAACTCCTCGGCCTCACCGCCACCCCGGAACGCACGGATGGCGTCGACGTCCGCTCGTTCTTCGGCGGTCGAGCGGCCGCCGAGCTCCGGTTGTGGGACGCTCTCGAGGCCGATCTGCTCTGCCCGTTCCACTACTTCGGGGTCAGCGACGCCACGGACCTCTCCACCCTCGAGTGGCGCCGCGGCGAGTACGACGTGGCGGCGCTCGAGCGCGTCTACACCGGCGACGACGCTCGAGTGCGGATCGTCCTGCGGGAGCTCCGCGACAAGGTCCTCGACGTCTCACGGATGCGGGCGCTCGGCTTCTGCGTCTCGGTCAACCACGCCGAGTACATGGCGCAGCGGTTCACCGCCGCCGGTATCCCGGCGCTGGCCGTCTCGGGCAAGACCGGTCGTGACGAGCGCGCCCTGGCGCTGCGCCGTCTCCGGGACCGCGAGGTCAACGTCCTGTTCACGGTCGACCTGTTCAACGAGGGACTTGACATCCCGGACGTCGACACGTTGCTCCTGCTCCGGCCGACGCAAAGCGCCACGGTCTTCCTGCAGCAGCTCGGTCGCGGCCTGCGCCGGACCGCGGACAAGCCGGTCCTCACGGTGCTCGACTTCATCGGCCAGCAGCGGCGAGAGTTCCGGTTCGACCTGAAGTACCGGGCCCTCACCGGCACGACGCGAGCCGGTCTCGCCCGTCAGCTCGAGAAGGGCTTCGCCTTCCTCCCCTCCGGGTCCGAGCTGGTCCTCGACGCGGTCGCCCGTGACGTCGTCCTGGCCAACGTCCGTCGCCAGCTCACGCTCAACCGCAAGGAGCTCATCCGCGAGGTCAACAGGCACGGCGACCTCGCACTGGCCCCCTGGCTCGAGGTGAGCGGTCACGAGATCGCCGACGTGCTGAAGGCAGGGTCGTGGACGGCGCTCCGGAGATGGGCCGAGCTGCCCACCGAGGCGGCGGGTCCCGCGGAGGACCAGCTCCTCAAGCGGACCGCCTCGATGGTGCACGTCGACGACCCCGAACGAGCCCTGGTCTACACGCGCCTGCTGTCCGACTCGGTCAGCTACGACGAGCTGTGGGAGCGGGAGCAGCGGTACGCCCGCATGCTGTTCTTCTCCCTCTGGCCGAACGGCGGCGGGTTCCCCAGCTACCAGGCCGGTTTCGACCTGCTCGCCCAGCACCCCGCCGTGCGCGACGAGCTCCGCCAGATGGTCGCGTGGGGCCTGTCCCGGGCCGAGCACGTCACGCGTCCGCTCGAGGCCGGCATGCAGCAGGTCACCATGCTGACCGGTGCGCACTACAGCCGCGAGGAGGCGCTGGCCGCTCTGGACTACGCCAATTTGAAGCGGACGCCCAAGTCGTTCATGACGGGCGTGGTGTGGTCGCCGGAGACGCAGACGGACGGCTTCTTCGTGACCCTGCGCAAGACCGAGACCGACTACTCCCCGACGACGATGTACCAGGACTACGCGATCTCGCCGGAGCTCTTCCACTGGGAGTCGCAGAACGCGACCTCCCTCACCTCCAGCACGGGGGTGCGCTACCTGACCCACGCAGAGACGGGGAGTCACATCCTCATCCTGGCTCGCGAGACGCGGCTGACCGAGTGGGGAGGTCCGCGTCCGTACTTGTGCCTCGGACCAGCCCGGTACGTGAGCCACGTCGGCGAGCGGCCCATCGCCATCACCTGGCGCCTACGACACCCGATGCCGGTGGACGTGTTCCGACGGGCCTCCCTGACGGCGTGACGTGCAGGGGCGGCTCACCCGCGCCACTGCCCCAGATGGTCGAGGAGTTGCGGAGCCGCGCACTGTCTCGCCCCGTGCGGTAGGGCACCAGCAGCGTCAGCACCCGTAGCCCAGGGCCCGGTCGTGGGTTAGCAGCAGGGACAGAGCCTTGTTCAGCAACGTCGCCTAGGTCCGGGTCACGACGAGGACTTCAGCCCGCCAGGATGCGCGTTCGCGTGGCGGGACTGTCTCCACGCAACAGGCCGAAGGCCGGGACACGCGCCTCCGGCCTGCTGCGCCAACAACTAGCTACTTCGACCTGAAAAACCCGCTGGGCTGAGATCGAGGTGTCGGCGGTGGCCGATCCGGGAGGGATCGGTCTTCCTCCTCGGCCCGATCAGCTGGCCAGGGCTCCGATCTTGACCAGGTTGT
>JAABUN010008053.1_pt1 | contig 10995 bp, 12 predicted proteins | sample 5559311 | NCBI WGS metagenome assembly JAABUN01 (sample SAMN10711877, study PRJNA513370) | rock metagenome | isolation source: Antarctica rocks | place: Antarctica: Victoria Land, Siegfried Peak sud | reverse complement strand
GTGGCGGCATGGGAGGCCGCCCGCAACGCCGCCGATAGCGCCATCGACTGGCGCTTCACCACCGCCGACGCCCGCATCAAACTGAAGCACCTCTACCCCACACTTGACGACTGACGGCGCACTAGCCATGTCGTTCCACCTCCACGCCCCGCTGTCCAAACTTTGGACAGCGGGGCACAAGCTCCTCGCCACGCACCGCTCGCCACTCGACCCTCGCCACTCGGCACTCATCACTCGTCACTCCTCGGTCATCCCTCGTCACTCCTCGGTCATCCCTCGTCCCGTCCCGACCCCCGCGCGATACGCGGTCGCCAATCCACCTCATCCAGCGCGCCGACCAAGGCGAGACTCAGCAGCAAATCGTCGTGGACCCGCGCGTCGTCCACCCCCCAGCCGAGGAGCTTGCCGGGGCCGGGGCGCACCTCGTAGCCGCAGGCGTCGAGCTGCCGCCAGAGGAGGCGCGTGTCCTCCGCGCCGTCGTCGGCGTACTCTTTCAGCCGCCCCCCATCGATCGCCGCCAGCAAACGCCAGCCGAGATCGCTCTTCGAGGGCGCGGTGAAGACCCAGGGCAGCACCAGCCCCGGCAACGCCGCCGTCAGCCAGGACGCCAGGCCCGCCCCCACGCCGGTCGCATCGATCACCACCCGCCTCGCGCGCCAGACCACGCGCGCCAGATCGACCAGCGCGGCGTGCAGCGCCGTGTGGCGGGTGCCGGTCCAGAGACGCCGATCCACCACCCGGTAGGATGGCAGCGCGCCGCCAACGCCCGGCGTCACCTCCACCACCGTCAGCGCGGTCGAGTCGCGCCGCGTCCCCGCCAAGCGCGCGGCGGCCCCCTCGTCCGGCCCGACGGCCAGCCCCTCGTCCTCCCCCGCCACGTCGATCAGCAACGCGTAGGCCCGCCCCGGCGTCGGGCGACCCTGGCGCGGGTGATCGCCCCGCAATTGGGCCAGTCGCCCCGCGCCGAAGAGCCCGCCCGCACCCGCCAACTCCTGCAACTCGTACTCGGTACAGTGTCCACAACTCTCCCTTGCTGTTGCACTGGACCGATCGCGACGTCGCCTTCGCCGCCGATTGATTAGGACCGTCGTTCTGTACGATCGTTGCTATACTCCCCCCAGCGCGCCCGTGTGGCCGGTAGGCGGTTGATCCCCGCCGTGGTGCCTTTCCATCACCGGCCAGGCGCGCTCCTCGCCTGTGAGGAGGCAGCAATGCTCCCTGGCCGTGCTCTCTGCACGTATTTCGGTTGCGGCGAACTGGCCGACGCCCCGGATGAGCGCGGACTCTGCCCCGCCTGTAGCGTGCGCCCTGCATGCACCCGCTGCGGCATGCCGAATGCTATCGCCGAGCGGAGTTTGGTTTGCCCTGCTTGCCGGCATGAGGAGCGCGATTCGAAGCACGCCGAGAGGCAAGCGCGTCGCGCGTTATTTGCGGACCTCGGCATGCCCGATGATGCTATCTGGAAGCGTATCGTGTACCCCGGCGCATGGGAAGGCGAAGCGTGGGCCGAGTACTCCGTAGACATGTTCGGCATGATCGTCGCTTCCATGCCCGATCCGTGCCCGTGGCCCTATTGGCGACTATCCGTCCCCGGCGGGAGCGGCGCAATCACCGTACAACTTTGGAGGCGGCAGGTACGTTGCGGTGCAATCCCGGCCATCGTAGAGGCCCGCTGGCACCCGGAGCGCGGTGAAACAATTGGACTGATTGGGCTAGAGCGAGTGGCGAAGATTGGAGACGCCGAGCGAGCCTTGCGCGGGCTGAAGCTCTTACGGCTACTCGATCAACGCGGACGGAAAAAAGGGCGGGAGATACCTCCGGTCCAATTCGCTGCCGAGTTCGAGAAAGCGTACAAAGAGGTACAGGCGCTCTTGGGCCATCGGCCAACACAGTATGATGTGGCCTCCGAAATGGGCATGGGACGCTCGACACTCACCGACTATCTTCAGGACTACAAGAAGTTTGGCATCGTCTGGCCCCCAAAACCGACATAATTTCCCGGATTATTTCGGACGCCCGACAGTAGCCGCATCGCCCATGATGTTCCTAAGGAAAGGAGCTTTGGCGATGCGGTTGTTCGTTCCCCTCACCCGCGACGAATTCGACCGACTGCGCGACCTGGCACGCGTCGAGCGTCGGCGGCCCCAGGAACAGGCGGCGGTACTCCTCACGCGCGCCCTGGATACCCCTGCCACCATCCCGCCCCTATTGGGAGAGGCACCAGGCGGGGGGATGAGGGTGGGCGATCGGGACAGCCATTGCGCACTTGTGGAGGTGCTGTCGTGACGACCCGCACCCTCGCCCCCGTCCTCCCCATCGAGGTGCGCCGGCAGTTGTGGGACCGGCTGTGGCGCGACGTGCTACTCCGCCCGCGCCCACGCCCCCAGCCCCCGGCCTCGCTGCGGGATGACGACGACCAACCGGACGAAGTGGCCTAACGGACACGCCGAGCGCCCCGCTTTGCAGGCGGGAAGGGCGCGACGGCGGGCAATGGGAGGTTGACGATAATGGTAGCACAGCCGAGCCCTACACGGGATCTGCTCACGGATGACGCGCTGCGCGAATGTTTCCACCCGATCGGGCGCGACTATCTCGCCGCGATCGTCCTCACCGCCGACCTGCTCAACGCCGAGCGCCGCGCCGCGATGCGCGCCCGCCACGATGCCTACGTCCAGGCGCTCACCGCGACGCTGGCCGGGGCGGGCGAGGCGTCCGTCTGGCGGGTGCGCGGCGCGCGTCCGGGGGGGCGATCGTGACGCCCCCGATCGGTCGTATCCTCGCCGACCTGGACAATGTGAAGACGGCGGGCGAGGGCAGGTGGACGGCGCGCTGCCCCGCGCACGATGACCGGCGGAATAGTCTCAGTATCGCCACGGGCGACGATGGCCGCGCGCTCCTACATTGCTTCGCTGGATGTGACACCGGGCAGATCGCCGCCGCGCTCGGCCTCACGCTGGCAGAGCTCTTCCCGCCGCAGGGATCGCAAGCCCGGCGGATCGTTGCGGAGACCGATTACCGCGTTCGTGATGAGCACGGCGAATGTCACGGCATTCACCGGCGGCGCGATTACAGCGACCGCAAGAAGGACGTGTTCTGGCTCGCACCCGATGGACGCAGCAAGGGTTTGAACGGGCGCAAGCTAGAGACGATGCCCCTCTACGGCTCCGAGCACCTCGCCGCGCGCCCTGACGAGCCGGTGATCGTCTGCGAGGGCGAGAAGGCCGCACAGGCGCTCATCGACGCCGGGTACCTCGCCGTGGGCACCGTGACCGGCGCGAGCGGCGCACCGAATGCCGACGTGCTGGCGGTGCTCGCCGGGCGCGAGGTGCTGCTGTGGCCGGATCACGATGTGCCTGGGATGACCCACATGATGCGGATCGCGCGTACGCTCGACGCGATGAAGGGGGCGTGAGTATGGTTACGTCGCTCCGCTTCATCACCTGGCCGGGCGCACCGGATAAGGGCGATGCTTACGACTGCCTCGCCATGCGCGGCAATGTGGACGCGCTGATCGCGGCGGCGGTCGCGCCGAAGTGGACAAGCGCCACACCGCCGCTGATCGAGCAGTTCGGGCGGATCGTCCTCGTCGGGCATGACCCTATCACCCCGCCCGACTACCAGATCGATGGCGTCATCGTCAGAAACAGCCTCGCCTCAATCGTCGGCAAGGAAGCGAGCTATAAGAGCTTCGTCGCGATCGGCATGGCGGCGGCGGTCCTGACTGGCACGCCGTGGCTCGGGCACGATGCCGAGGTCGCGCCGGTGCTGTACCTCGCCGCCGAGGGACAGAGCGGCATCCGTCGCCGGGTGCGTGCCTGGGAGATCGTCAATAGCGCGAGCCTCGCGGCGATGATGCTCCTGCCGGAGCCGGTGCGCTTCCTGGATGCCGCCGATGTGGACGCCCTGTACGCCGAAATCGCGGCGTTGCCCGCGATGCCCGCGCTGATCGTCGTGGATACGCTCGCGCGCAACTTCGGCGGCGGGAACGAGAACGGCGCGGACGACATGGGGCGCTTCATCGCCGCCTGTGACCGTCTGCGCACGCTCACGAGCGCCTGCATCCTCATCATCCACCACGAGAACAAACTGGGCGGCTACCGGGGCTCTACGGCCTTCGCCGGGGCGATGGACACGATGATCGAGGCGAAGCGCGAGGGGACGGCCGTCACCCTCACCTGCAAGAAGCAGAAGGATGATAGCGAGTTCGACCCGATCCACCTCGCTGCGCGTGTGGTCGATCTCGGCGTTCAGGATCGCCAGGGGCGCGAGGTGTCGTCCGTGGTGCTCCAACCGACCGACGCGTCGTTCGTGCTCAGGCAACGCGAGCAGGAGGCGGGCGAGACGGTCCTCTCGAAGAACGAGCGGATCGCACTCGACGCGCTGAATGCCGCACCCGAGCGGAAGGCCAGTTTCTCGGACTGGATGCGCGCCAGCAAGCTCTCGCGCAACTCCTTCGACCGCGCCCGGCAGTCCCTGATCGACAAGGGCGCGATCCGCAACCTCGGCGGGGGCTATGCGCCGAGCAGTCACCCCCAAGTCACCCCCATCGCGCCCCCAGAGCAGTCACCCCCACCCCCACTCTCCTATACCGTGGGGGTGGGGGTGACTGCGGGGGCGGCGGGCGAGGGTGGCGACGACGACGATCCCGCACGGCCGTTCTAAGGATGCCGGGCAGGTCGGCGCAGTGACCAGGATAAGGGCCGGACGGGAGCCGGGCCGGGCCGCACCGCAACGGAGCAGGAAATGGCGCACTTGCAACCCAAGATGGCTCGCCGCTATGTCTTCGTCTCGCCCGAGGCGGATGCCGCCGACGGCCTGCCCGGCTGCGTGGTCGCGCAGTACCGCCGCTGCGGGCGCGCCAACTGCCGGTGTGCGACCGGGGTGCAGCACGGCCCGTACTTCTTCCATTATTGGCGCGCGGGCGGCAAGGCGCGCAAGCGCTACGTCGCCCGCCTCGACGCGCCGCGCGTGGCCGCCCTGTGCGACCGCTATCGGGCGCGGGCACCATCGCGCCGGGCCGTGCGGCGCGCGCTGCGCGACTGCGCGCGGCTGATCGGCGGCCTGGCTGTACAGGGCGAGTGAAGGGGGGAGCGATGACCGACGAGATGGCACCGACCACGACCGATACCGATGCGCCCCTGACCGCCGCCAACCTCCAGGCGCGGTACGAGGCGTGGTGGGCCGAGCGCCAGGCCCAGGGGCTCGCCCTCCAGCGCAACAGCCGCCGGCTCTGGGCGGCGATGGAGGGCTGGGGGGCGGTCAAGACCCAGGAGGACTGGGAGCGCGTCCAGGCGGAGGCCGCCGAGGACTGGGCCTCCGGGCGGGCGCTGATCGAGATGCTGGGGAGCGAGCGCTACCTCACCCCGGAGCGGACGGCGCTCCTCCTGCACCTGTGGCGTCATTTCCTCGCGGCCTACGACGTGGACGGCCCGGCGGAGTTCCTGACGGTGGCGATGGCGCTCGTCGCCTTCAACCAGCTCACCCGCGTGAACGAACTCATCGGCAACCTCGAGAATCGCCTCGAAGACGAGTTCTTCGCGACGGAGGGCTTGCACCAGCAGCACGAGCGGCGCTACGGGCGGGGGGCGCGGGCGGGGGCGCTGGCGGTGGAGGAGACGGTGCGCCGACTGGGCCAGGACCTTTTGCCGCTGCTCGACCGCTGCAACCGCATGGTGATCAGGAACTTGCAGTTGCTGCGGGAACTGAAAGCGACGCCGCTTGCGGTGACGGTGGAGAACTACGGGCAGGTCAACGTCGGGCAGGTGCAGACGAACCTCGCCCAACCCGTACCGGAAGGGGCGGCACCCGCCACGGGGGCCAAGCGCCGCACGCGCGGGCGGTGATCCGGCGCGACAAGGGGCACCGATGCAAGAGGGGTGCGACAGCGCGGCGCAAAGTCGCGCCGAATCAACCGCCAGCACGCCCCGCATTGAGGGCGAGGAGGCGGGCCAGGAGGTCGTCGTCGGTCAGGTCATGCGGCCAGCCGTAGGCGTCGAGGACGGCGCGGTCGAGGACGGCGTGGGCGTTGGCGAGCCAGGTGGGGCGGGCGTTGTAGAGGTTCGTGAGGGTGCGCTTCCGCAACTCGGCCTCGACGAGGTCGGGCGGGTTGAGCCAGCGGTCGCGCAGGTCCACGAGGCGGCGCACGGCCTCGGCGATGGCGACGACGCGGGGATCGGCGGTCGGCTCCTGGCCGGGTGCCCAGGGGAAGGGGAAGGTCTCGAAGGTGGTCGTCGGCGTGTAGCGTGGGTCATTGCCCACGCCGAGCCACGTCCCCAGCCGCAGCGACCAGAGTTCGTGCGCGCGGGAGTGGAGGACGCCGAAGAAGTAGTCGTCGTCGCGGGCGATGACGATCAGTTGGTGGTCGGGTACAACTCGGCTGGATAACCACACAAAGAGCCGAAACTTCGCCACTGTTGGTGTAGCAATGACCCTCGGTAATGAAGCGACTGACCGGCGCATCGTCGGATGGGTTTCTGCATGAATCCACCACATAGTGCGTCTACGCTCTCGCTTATTCGTCTCTCTTATAGGCTTCACCCTCTGCAAAACGTACTCATATGGGGCCTCATAGAGTGCCGCATCCTCTTCGTTCATAGCAATGCCAAAATCAACGATCCACATATTGCGCGGCCGTCGCGTAACATCGAGGCTATTGAGCCATGGGCGGACAACATCGCTGTTGGTACGACCATTGGGGTTCACGGGCAAGGCTAACCAAGATTTTGCCTGCTCAGACGACACATCAAATGCTCCCCCCTTGATCCCCCCCTGAAAAGAGAGCAGCGCATTCTCCTTCAAGCGACGTGCCAGCGTTAAGTCTAAGTCGGCGGTGAGATCAGCATTAATGCTTGCCACCGTATGCCCATTCAACTCACGATGTGTCTCACCACCGTCATCGAAACCGATTATTGAAATGCGAACCGCTGCTCCTTCCAATACCCAAGGCTCATCTGACCAACCCATGAAAATGTCGCCACTTACTTTGACACGTTCCAATGTACGACGGTTTGCCCCGCCTCGAATTGAATTGGTCGAGATGAGGCCAACACGCTTTGTATGCTTCGCCACAACTTGCTCTCGGCCTTGCTCAAAGAAATAGCAAATTAGGTCTGCCTCGCGTGACACTCGTCCAGAATAGGCCGAATAAAGCTGTTCGACATAGGAATCTCCAAGTTCTGTACGCAACCGACGCACCCCCAGGAACGGCGGGTTGCCGATGATGAACTCGGCGGCGGGCCAGGGCGCTTCGCGGGGGTGCGTGGGATCGGAGCGGTCGAGCAGCGCGTCTTGCAGGCGGATCGTGTCGAGCGGCTGCAACACCGGATCGCGGCGCGGCTGGAAGCCGTTCGCCGTCATCCATTGCAGGTAGGCGATCCAGACCGCCACCTGCGCCAGTTCGTGCGCGTAGGCGTTGACCTCCAGCCCGTACAACTGCCGGGGCGCGACCTCGGGGAACATGCCCGCGAGGCCCGCCGCCGCCCCGTAGGCCACGACCTCCTTCTCCAGGTCCAGGAGCGCCCCCAGCGCCACCGTCAGGAAGTTGCCCGAGCCGCAGGCCGGGTCGAGGATCGTCACCGCCGCCAGCCGCGCCTTGAAGCCCAGCAACAGGCGGCCCAGTTCCGCCTGCCGGTTGCGCCGGGTCTGCGGCGTGGCCGCGCCCTCCGCCGCCAGGCGCAGCGTCCCCGCCGCCGCGCGCACCTCCGCCCACTCGCGGCGCAGCGGGGCCAGCACCACCGGCTCCACGATCCGCAGGATGTCCGCCCGCCCGGTGTAGTGCGCCCCCAGTTGCGACCGCTTATCCGGGTCGAGCGACCGCTCGAACAGCGTCCCGATGATCGCGGTGTCCACGCTGCCCCAGTCGAGCGTCGCCGCCTCGGCCAGCGTCGCCAGCTCGGCCGGGGCCAGGTCGAGCGGGTCGCTCGCGGCGAACAGCCCGCCGTTGAAGCGGTCGATCTCGCGCAGGTTGGCCTCGCCGCCGTCGCGCATCGCCGCGAAGAGGGCGGCGATGTTGGCGAGGAACGAGGCGGGGTGGCGCACGCCGAAGCGCACGATGTCGCCGAAGGTGTCGGTCGGCAGCAGGCCCACATCCTCGGCGAAGAGGCAGAACAGGAGCTGCGTCAGGAAGTGCGCGGCGCGCGGCGGGGCGACCCCCCGCGCCCGCAGCCCGTCGGCGAGCGCGGCGAAGCGCCGCGCCGCCTCCTCGGTCACCTCGGCGACGGTGCGGCCGGGCCGGAGCGCGTCGGGCCCGGCGAAGAGGGCGCGCAGGAGGCGCAGCGGCTCCGGCCCGGCGAGGATGTCCTCGTTGGTGAAGCGGTGGACGCGGGGCATCGTGCGCGTGAAGTTGGTGTGGATCTCGTAGCGCTCGATGTCGCAGACGACCAAGAGCGGCGGGTTGCCCAGCGCCTCGCGGTAGAGCAGGAGCTGGCGGTAGGCGGCGGTGAGATCCTTGCGCTTGCCCTTGTACTCCCAGGCGAAGTGGTCGCGCAGCCAGACATCGGCGAAGCCGTCGCCGCCGTCGATCTTGGTGACGCGCTTCTCGAAGGCGAAGCGGTCGCCGCGCGGATCGGCCGCGATCGGGGGCGGCTGGCCCAGCAGGGCGCACAGGTCGAGGAAGTGCGACTGGGCGGTCGCGCGCTCGGTCTGCTGCGCCCCGCGCCAGCGGGCCACGAACTCCTGGGGGGTGAGGCCGCCGCCGCTCATGCCCGACGCTCCATCCTTGCGTGCATCGTCGCGGCTTGTGAGCGCAGTATAGCGCAAGGGCGCGGCGTCGCCAGCGAGTGCCGACGCCGCGTTGAGGGGACCGGGGGCCGTGTGCCCGACATGCCTTGAGCACGGTGCAGTGGTGGCTACGGTGATCGGCAGATGTATGATGCGGCCGGACTGGACACGCATTGGTGCGATCGTGGAGGGCAACAACTGATGCCAACCCAGCGCTACGCCGTCACCCAGCCGCCCATCGAGACCCTCTTCACCCGGATAAATGGCGCGTGTTAAATATTTGACCGGGTCGCCAGGTGCGCGAAGGCCGGGTCGCTACCCCGTGCGTAGCGACCCGGCCTGACCGACTGTCGGAGGACCAGCGCGCTAGACCCGGGTGCGATTGCCGGAGATGGCGCGCAGGATGGCGATCAGGATGCAGGCCCCGATGATCGCCACGACGATCGAACCGAGGTCGAGGTTGTTGACCGGGTTCGGGTTGCCGGTGATCAGCCCGAAGATGAAGCCGCCGAGGAGCGCCCCGACGATGCCCACGATGATGTCGCCGACGAGGCCGTACCCGCCCGCGCCCATCAACTTGCTGGCGATGAAGCCCGCGATCAGCCCCAGAACCAGCCACGCCAAGATGCCCATTACGCCCCCCTCTCTCCACCCGGTCGGGTCACATTCGACCCGGCCACGCCTATCCTAGCACGGGAGGGTGGAGACGCGGTGGAGCGCTGGTCGAGAACGGGTGCCGCCGATGCGACCATGGGCAACGTGGCGTGGTCGTTAGGGGTGCCGAGGTCGAGGGCGTGCTGCTGCACGCTGGCACGCGCACTCAACTGCACGCCGCGCCAGATGGCCGCGAACCGCTGCGGGGTCGTCGGGCCGCCGCTCATCCTCGCCGCTCCATGGTGCCATGACCATCGCCGCTCGGTGGGCCGCAGTATAGCGCACTTTCGGGGGCCGCCCTCTCCCGTGCCCGGCGCGCTCCCGCCCGCTCCACCGGCGCCGAACGCGCCACGCCGCCCGCTCGTCCCGCGATCGCTTGGCTTCCCCACCCCCGCTGGATTCCGTATACTGAACAAGCGGACCGAGCATTCCCAGCAGCCCACGCGCGAACGGGAAGGGCAGATGCGGCGGTTCACGTTGCCGCGGCACGCGTCGTGCTTCCTGGCTGTTGATGGCCCGATGGCTGACCACGTCCGCCCGATCCGCCATCGCCTCACCGCCGCCTACCGCGAGACCCGCACCGAGCGTGCCGATGGAGCAACACTCGTCGGGTATACGCGCGGAGACGGGAATAGAGCGGTATCGCTGATCGTTGATCTGGCGACCCCGCAGGAGACGCCACCGGGCGGGGAGTGCCGGGGCGGTCGACCGTAGCGAGAGGTAGCCTGGAATATGAGTCACACACCACTCTACCGAGTATATACGCCGCTCGCCGCCCGGCGCCGGAATCGCAAGCGGCTGGTGCTACTGCTCGTCGGCCTGGCCGCGCTAACGCTTATCGGGGGCGGCCTGGGGCGCGGCTTCGCGGTATCCACCGGCGCAACGGAAGGAGCAGTCGGCGAGCCGACCGTCTCCAGGAGTGCCCGCCCCAGCCTGCTCGCCACGCTGCGCGAGACATTGGTCGGCAAGCCCGACGTGCCCCAGGCGGTGGCCACCGCCACCCCGGCCGTCACACTATCCAGTACGGCCACGGCGGAGGTTCGCGCGACCCCGGTCACCGCCGAGCCGGTGATCGCCACAACGCCCGCGACGGCCCCCCTCGGTATGCCGTCTTTGCGCGCTGCCGATAACGGCCCCGACCAGCCAGTCACGGCCCCGGCGACCCCGCGCGCGCTTGCAGGTACCCAGGTGCCGAGCGGGGGTCCGATATCGGCCCCAGCGGCAACCACCGGCTCGGCACCCATCGTGGCGCCCACATCGGTACCCGCCCCGGCGGCCCCGCCTCCGGCGGTAACCGCGCCCGCGCCCGCAGCCCCTGCTCAGACGGCCTCCGCCCCGGCGGCCTCTGCCACCGCAGCCCCGCCGCCGGTGGCTCCGGCCCCGGTGGCCCCGGTGGCACCCGCGCCCACCCCGGCACCCGCCCCAGCAGCCCCGGTACCCGCTCCGGCGGCTCCGGCCCCGGCCCCGGCCCCGGCGGCACCCGCCCCGGCGGCCCCGGCCCCGGCCCCGGCGGCACCCGCCCCGGCGGCCCCGGCCCCGGCCCCGGCGGCACCCGCCCCAGCAGCCCCGGTACCCGCTCCGGCGGCTCCGGCCCCGGCCCCGGCCCCGGCGGCACCCGCCCCG
>JAABUN010008052.1_pt1 | contig 10997 bp, 14 predicted proteins | sample 5559311 | NCBI WGS metagenome assembly JAABUN01 (sample SAMN10711877, study PRJNA513370) | rock metagenome | isolation source: Antarctica rocks | place: Antarctica: Victoria Land, Siegfried Peak sud | reverse complement strand
AACACTCCGAAGCCATGATCAAATGGGCCATGATCGGGCTGATGGTCAGGCGACTGGCGCCAAGCCAAGAACGACAACCCTGGCAGCCCGCCGCGGCCTCATGAACCCTTCTCAGACACGTACTAAGACCCGTCGCTAGTCCGCACACGGTCCGCAAGAATCGGGAGCACTTCGGCCAGCAGGTCGCCCGCGGCACGTCGGGTGCGGTCCTCCGCGGTCCTCCGCGGTCGGCCACAGGTGGGCGTAGGTGTTCACGGACCCGCGGCTCGGCCGCGTCGACGATCGAGCCACGACCGGTTCGCTGCTGCAGGCGTGGCCGACGATGCAGATGCTCACGCGCCGCCGATGACCCTTGCCCACTTGGACGAGAACTCTTGCCCACGGCTGGTTGGGCAAGGGTGGGGGGAACTCCATGAGGGCGGGGTGTCGCTGACCGGCCCGGGGGTGAACGAGATCGCCGAGCGAATGGCAACGCTGCGCGAGCTGGCTGTGCGACTACCTGACGGCGCATCGCGGCAGGACCTACGGCGACTCGCCGCTCCCGCACTCGAGTTCGCTTCGAGCGCACCGGTACTGGCCGAGAACTTGCAGGTCGCCGTCCGGGAGTCCCTGCGAACCGGGTCGCTCCTGGTGCCCGGCTGCCCATCGGAACTGAACCCGACGTCATTGTCATGGGTGATGCCGCACATGAATACGTGGCGCGAGGGGCCACCAGCGGTGCAGCGGGCCGCCGAGGAGCTGGCCAGGACCGCGTCACGCCTGGGTCCTGCGGTCCGGTTCGCTGTGGACGATGTACGAGGGCACCGGAACGTCGAGGTCGACCCCACCAAGCAGGCGCTGGCGGCTGCCCGTAGTCACGCCGGCGCCGCCCGCGGCCAGTTGCGCGTCGTGCTCGGGCAGCGCATCACCGACCAGCCGACGCCGCTTCCAGTCACGCTGTCGGCGCATCCCCAACTGGCACCAGCCCGGGGTCCCGCTCCGCAGCGGTGAGCCTGAGGCGGGGCTTGTGCGCGCCCGGGCGGTGCGCGGCCGTTACATCCGCCGCCCTGGGGGAGGGTCGCCTAGCCGTGGCGCTCGGGCAGTCGGGTGTGCCGGGGGAGGTGCGGGGTGCTGGAGCGCCTGGGTGAGCGGTACCGGGTAGGCGGCGTTGGCCCGCTGGACCGGGGTCTGATCGGCTCCGCGGGCGCGGTCGTAGGCATCCTGGGCGATCTGGTCGATGATGTTGTCACGGGGCCAGTCGGTGTAGCGCGCCCGCATGCTCAGTACCTGGTCGGGGCTGAGCGCGTAGCGCAGGAACTGGCCGTCGGACAGCCGGTCGAGTCGGTCGGCGGCGAGAGCCACGTCCAGGACGCGCAGTCCAGGGTCGCGTTCGAAGGCAAGTTGCAGCAGCCGGGGTCGCGAGTAGCGGTCCAACGCAGCGGCGACGTCGATGAAGTCGCGGGCCAGTGCTCGCCCGAGCAGCGCGGTGACCTTGGAGGCGACCGCGTCATCGAGGTGCAGTACCGGGCCGATGTCGAGGGTGACCGCCTCCTGCGCCCGCCAGTCCCGGCCGAGATCGACCTGGGTGGTCGTGCCGTCGCGTGAGACCTGCAGCCGAGCGAAGTCCCCGGTGTGCCCGGTCGGCTCTCGGGTGACGTCGACGGTGAAGCCGTCGTCGACCAGGGCGGCGCGTACCGCGTCGAGGACTACGGCTGCGCCGCCGGCTTCCGGGGTGAACAGGTCCACGTCCTGGGTGGGCCTGGTCAGCAGCCCGTGGGCGATCAGCGCGTTGCCCCCGGCCAGGGCGAACTTCGGCCCAGCCGCGGCCTGGAGGGCCACCTGCGCGACGCGGGCTTGGAACGGGTCCATCGGCATCGGGTGCGCCCCTACAGCTGAGGGACCCGGGGCCCGGTGCCGATCCGGGCCAGCGCGGGATGCTGGGCCTGCCAGGCCGCGCGCACTGCTCGTGGCAGGTACAGCTGTGGCCACAACCGCTCGAGCTCGTCGCCGTCCAGCCACTGCTCCAGGTCGGCCGGGCAGGAGGCCTCCAGCAGGACGAGCTGGTAGGCCTCCTCCCGGTCGCCGGGGTCGGCGAAGTCGTAGACCGCGCGCGCGGAGGCGTCCAGGTGCAGCGGCAGTTGCCGGCGGCCGCTCAGCGGCCCCCGCAGCGCGCCGAGGTCAGTGGCCACCACGACCGGGCGCAGCGCGTATCCCGTGCCCGCGATAGGCTCGCCGCCGCCAGCTCCGGTCTCGTTCACCAGGGCAGTATCCCATCCGGGGAACACCTTCCCTGTCGCTGCAGGGCTCTTCGCGCCCAGAGGCGCGGCCCGCCACAATCCGGCTGTCGCCGAGGAACCCGCGCTCCGTCGCGGAGCAAGGTATTCCCTTCGGTTACCGAATCGTCCGCTGCGCGGCCGATTCGGTCCCCGGGCGGGGGCGACCGGCGGGTCGCGGGGGAGGTTCTGCTCGCCCGGGCGCGGGCTCGCTGAGGACCGGGCTGCGGCTGGGTCCTGTCACAGCGGGCGGTAGACCGCACCTATCAGGTCGAGGGTGGACGGGTGGCGTCCTGGCCTGGGCGAGGGGACGGTGACGGTGATGTCAGAGCAGCCGGCGGCGGAGGGCGTGGACGGGCCGGAGACGGCAGGTGGCGCGGTGGTGCCCGGCCGGCACCGTCGGCACACGTTCCCGGCTCGGAGCCATGCGGTGAAGGTGTTGTACGGCGAGCAGGAACGCGCGACGGTGGAGTTGGCGGCGGAACTGGCGGGTCTGCGTCCGAGCAGCTACGTGGCCGCGGTGGCGTTGCTGATGGCGCAGCGGGTCGTGGCGGACGGCGAAGGTCAGGAGCAGGCAGGCCGGGCGCCGGGCAGGCCGGCGGTGGTGTCGGCGCGGGAGGACCGGGAACTGCTGACCGAGCTGATCCAGGCCCGGTTGGCGTTGGGCCGGTACGGGGTGAACGTCAACCAGGCCGCGGCGGTGCTCAACCGCGGCGGGGACGTCCCGGTGTGGCTGGAGCAGGCGGTTGCCGGTGGGGACCGGGCGGTCGCCCGGGTCGACGACGCCGCGGCCGCGGTGGCCCGCCGGCTGGCTTGACGCCAATTTGGTGACGGGGTGATCGGGCAGGTGCTGCCTCGCGGCGGGTCGGTGCGCGGGCTCTTGTACTACCTGTTCACCGAGGGGCTGGCGGGTGAGAAGGGGCTGTCGTCGGACCATGCGGACGCGCGGGTCATCGCCGGCTGGGACGACGCCGCTGGCCTGCAGGGTCTGCAGCCGCTGGTCGGTGTCGACGGCAGGCGGGACTTCCGCGGGCTGGCCGGCCGGTTGAACGAGCCGGTCCTGGCGTTCGGGCTCGAGCCGGCCGAGCTGAAGAAGCTCAAGCCCGTCTAACACCTGACGATCGCCGCGGCGAAGGACCCGAAGACCGGTGCTCTGGCCGACCGGTACCTGACCGATGAGCAGTGGTCCGACATCACCAGGGAGTACCTGGACCGGATGGGGCTGGCCAGGCGAGGCGAGGACAGCGGGGTGCGCTGGGTGGCGGTGCGGCACGCCGAGGATCACGTTCATGTGGTGGCGACGCTGGCCCGCCAGGACGGCGGCGGCCGCGGCTGTTCAACGACCGGTACCGCTCGATGGAGGCCAGTCGTGCGATGGAGGCCAAGTACGGCCTGACGGTGACGGCTGCGACGGGCCGGACCGGCGTGCCGGCGACGAGCCGGGCAGAGAACCGCAAGCATCAGGCGACGGCAGAGCGCCGTCGCGGGCAGGGCCGAGCGGGGCCGGCCGCGCCGGACCGGGAGGTCCTGCGCCGGCAGGTCCGGACCGCGGTCGCGGGGTTCGCCAGCATGGCGGAGTTCTTCGACCGGTTGCGCCGCGACGGGCTCCTGGTCCGCGAGCGCATGAGCGAGCAGAACCCCGGCGAGGTCACTGGCTACGCCGTGGCCTTGCCGGACCGTTACGACACCGGCGGCAAGCCGATCTTCTTCGGCGGGGGGAAGCTCGCGTCTGACTTGACGCTGCCGCGGCTGCAGCGGCGGTGGCAGGGGGCTGGGGCCGGCGCGCGCAGCGTGTCCGGGCCGACCGCTACCGCGGCCGGCCGAGCCGGCGCGAGGGCGACCGCCGCCGCCCCGAAGGCTTTTGACCGGTTCGGGTTGACCCAGGGGGAGCGGCTGCGGATCTGGAAGCAGGCGACGTTGGCGGCCGCCCACGCCGCCGAGCACATCACCGCGAGCGCCGACAGCGACCCGAAGGCGGCCGCCGACGCGGCTTGGGCCGCGTCGGACTTCCTGTCCGCGGCCGGGCGGGTCGTCGAGGGCCGCCGGGGCGGGCCGCTGACCGACGCCGCCGGGTCCTACGACAGCGCAGCACGCGAGCTGTTCGGGCGCATACCGCCACCGAGCTCGGCCGGCGCCGGCCTTCGGGCCGCCGGCCGGCTCCTGCTCGCCGCCCAGGTGGCGAAACCCAGCGAGCTCAGACAGGTGCTCACGCTGCTAACGCAGCTCGCCGCGCTCAGCGATTCAGTCACCCGACTCCGAGAAACCCAGCGGCGCAGCGGGCAGGCCCGCGCCGCCCGACAGGCGGCGGAGCAGCTGCGCGCCGCAGTTGGGCGGTAAACCCGGCCGTTGGGCGCCGCCAGCCAGGGCGGCGCCACGACTGGCCGCGCGGCGTCAGGCGCCACGGCCGCGGCGAGGTCGGGACCGGCACGTGTTCCTCGCCGGTGACGGCCGGACGTCCCCCGGTGGCCGGAGGGGTCGGGGCGCCGTCCATGCAGACAACCGCGATGCGAGGCGGGTCCCGCCGGCAGCGGTAGCCGCGATTATGCGTTCCAGGCTCACGTCGCGCCGTTTAGCTAAGCTAATGACCCTGTGCTTGTTCCTTGAGCACGGGGTCGACCCGTCCTTGGAGAGCGAACTTCATCGGCGGATGATCCGTCGCCGGCCTTCCACCCCATCGGGCCGTCGGGGATCTCACCGGTCACTGTGTTGCACGGCCCGTTGGACGGGCCACGGGGTAGGGCGCGGGAAGCGGTATACGAGTGGGGCTGGGCCGTCTGGGAGCTCTACGCTCACGAGCACCGGACGGTGCGGGGGTGGCTGCAGGACGCCGGTTTGACGTGACCGTCAGCCACGGCCCGACGCCGGCTGGTCAGGGCTGACCTGAACACCAGGCTCGGCCGATTCCTGCGCCACTCACCCGCATCGGCGTTCTCAAGATTTTCGGAGGAGCCGGCCAGCATCAATCCGACGTTCGCGGAGTATTCGACTCGATCAGGACATGCCTAGGCGCGCTCGAAGGGGTCCGCCTCGAGCGTCTTCGACAGCCGGACCTGTTTCGTGGAGGATGGTGACAGTTGCGCCCGTCCTTGGTGCGCACAACAGGCAGGTCCCCGTGCTCACGCTTCGTCCTGAACCCTCGCCGGATACGCCCATCCGGGGTGTGCACAATCCGCAGCGGCTGCGCGCTGTGGCGGCCGCGGAGCTGCTTGGTCACCTCGCTGACCCCGACCTCGACGCTGTCGTTGCGACGTTGAGGCTGGCCTGCGGCGTCCCGATGGCGGTCATCAACATCGTCACCGAGAACCTGCAGACCTACCCCGCGGAGGTAGGTGTCGGAGCACCATGCACGCAGGTGCCGGACGGTCTCTCGTTCTGCGCCGAGGTCGTCGACACCGGGCTCGCTCTCGCCGTCGCGGACGCCGCGGCCCATCCTGTGTACAGTCGCAACCCGATGGTGGTCGACGGGGTGATCGGCGCCTACGCAGGTGTTCCGCTCGTCGACGACGGCGTCGTGCTGGGAAGCGTCTCGATCTTCGACGGTTCGGCGCGGAAGTTCTCGGCAGAGGTGTTGGACATCCTCGGTTTCCAGGCCCGGCTCGCGTCGTCGGTGCTGGCCCTGCGCCGAAGTGCCCGTACCGATGTGCTGACCGGTTTGCCCAACCGGGACGTTCTTCTGGACCACTTGCGGCTGGCCATCGCTCGGCTGGACCGGCATGCGGGATTGGCCTGCGTCCTGTACTTCGACCTGGACGGCTTCAAGGGCATCAACGACGAGTTCGGTCACGCAGTCGGGGATGCCGTGCTCCACGAGTTCGCTCAACGACTACGCCGGGCGATGCGTCCGACCGACACCGTGTCGCGCTTTGGCGGCGACGAGTTCGTCGCTGTCTGCGAAGACCTGAAGAGCACAGCGGCGGCTGAGCTGCTCACCGGGCGAATCGCTCAGGCTCTTACCGGTGAGTGGCACATCGACGGGAAGACGCTCAACGTCGATGTCAGCATCGGGTGCGCGCTAACCAGCTCGCCGACGACCCCGCCCCTCATGTTGCTGCACGACGCCGACGAGGCGATGTACCGAGCGAAGCAACTGCTTGGAACGCGATCGGTGCTCTCCGCGAGCCGGTAGCGGGGTTGTCGCGGGCCTGATCGCCGTGTTGAAAGCCCGCGAGCTTGCTCAACCTGTCGCCACCCCGGAGACCGCCCCCTTGAAGTCGGCCGGTCGGCGTTCCCACGAGTTCGGGAACGGCCTACTTGCGCTTGCGGTCGAGATGACGCCGTCCCCGGAGCGAACCGCCTGCCGTGGCATCGTGAGCAGTCGTGGTGTCAGGGTCGCCGCCATCGCCGGAGTCCAGATTCAGTTGCTTCGTCCGCTGAGCGACTGAGCTGGGGCGGAAGGCGAACCAGGGCCACCATTGAGCGGTGAGCTGGGTGGCTCCGCCGACACCAGCGCGTTTGCGAGCGACCTCCCACTGCGTGATTAGCACTTACTCGTTCCCAGCCGGGCAGCGAGAGCAAGCGGCGGAGGACGGGGGTCGTGATGTGAAACGGCACGTTACTGACCAGCGTCCAGGGACCGTCGGTCGGCGGTGCGTGGCGGAGGATGTCTCCGTGCGTGATGCACACGTGCGGCGGAACGCTCCGGCTGAGCCTTTGAATCTGTCGTCGGTCCACCTCGACGGCTTCGAGCGGTCTGTCCAACCCGGCCAGGGCGCGGGTCCGGGCTCCGTCGCCGGCCGCCCATTCGATAACGGGACCGCGGCCTACCCGCCGCGAGGTTCACGATGGGTCTGGACGATCGCTGGGTCGCGGAGGAAGTTCTGACCGAGCTCGTGCGGACCTGGTTGATGATGCTGAGACATTGCTGCTGCTCCACGGTGGAAGAACGCCTGCCGAGCAGCACAAAGTCGCTGCTCGGCAGGGCCGAAGGCAGCGCGAATCAGATCAGGGGGATCGCGCCGCTAGGAGCGGCGCGTCCGCAAAAACATCGTGGAGTGCATGGGCACAACGTAGGCCGCGTTGGGGTTGCCGGCGATGCGATTTCGGCCGGCTCAAGCCTTCCCCAGGATCCGGCGCTACGGCACGAGCTGGCTCAGTCGCTGCTGTGCTCATGCTCAAGTTTACAAAGGTAAACGATACGCGTCGACCCGGTCTCCAGACAGGAGTGCTCGCTCCCTCGCGGGCACTGGACAGTCCGGTCGAGCGCGGCCACAATTGTGGCTATGAGCCTCGAACCTCTGCGCGCCGTCCGTGACCACTTGTCTGAGGTGGTCGACCGTGTGCAGCTGCAGCACGAGCGGGTCACGATCACCCGCAACGGTCATGCCGCTGCAGTGCTCATCAGCCCGGAGGATCTTGCTCAACTCGAGGAGACACTGTCAGTGCTCTCGGATGAAGGGGCGCTCGCTGACATCCGTGAGGCCGATAAGGCCTACGAGCGTGGCGACGTCGTCCGCGGCGTGGATGCCGTCCGTCGCCTTCGGTGAGCGAGCCGGGCGACTATGAGCTCGTCCTCACGCCTCCGGCACGTCGCGCGCTCACCGACCGCCTGCCGGAGGCAGTCGCTTCGGACGGTCATCGAGTTCATCACGACCGCGTTGGTACAGCAGCCAAGACGAGTGGGAAAGCCGCTGAGCGGCGATCTCGTGGGGATCTGGGCGGCGCGCCGCGGGACCTACCGCTTGCTCTATCGAGTACGAGAGCAGCCGCGCGAAGTCGTCGTCCTGCGAATCGAACACCGCCGGGATGCATATCGGTCGCATTAGCTGTCCCTGCCTGCCATGCGGGGCGACGCGCTTCACCCACCCGAGTGAGCCAGCGTGTCGCCCGCGGGGGATGCGAGAGCACGCTCGTAGTCTGTGAGCAGGCCGAACACTGCCGGAGCCTCGTAGGCCCGGTTGCGCTTTCCGACCGTGACCTGCTCGAGGACGCCTGCAGCGACGAGCTGGTCGATCGCCTTGCCGGTGGCGACGGTGCTGCGCTCCACGAGCGCTGCCGCGGTGGCGGCGGTGAGGACCGGAGCGCGTCCCAGCAGGTTCAGGATGAGGTCGGCGGCGCTGTTGCGTCGCGGCCGGACCGCCTCACGCCAGGACGCTCGCAGCCGAGTGAGCCCTTCAGCGAGCCGTTCGGCTTTGCTGCGGAGGCGGGACGAATTCGCCCATGGTGAAGGTTCCTGTACAACCTTCGCTACGACCGGGAGCAAGGCAAGGTTCACCTCGCCGACGACGTCAGCGCAGGCCGTCTACCACGGTTCTTGAGGAGAGGGCCTGCCGTGCGTCACGCAGGGCGAGCTAGCTGGGAGATGAGGATCGACCAGCCTCAGCACCTGGCGATCGGGCTGTTCATCCGCGACATTGCGATGTTGCCCTCCCACCGTGACTGGCTGCCGCCCGCGTCGCCGGTTGTTTCCGGTGCTGACGACAGATCGTCACAAGCGGCCGCGCCGCAGTGGGATGCGTGGTGGGACCAGTCCATGCGCAAGGAGCGCCAGACGGACACCGCAGACGGGCGCCTCAGCGCATCGTGGTGGGACCCGCCGGCCTTCGAATCGCTTCGCCAAGCCCCCGCCTTGCAGGCGATCGTCACCGCGCACTTCTCCGATGCTGTCCGCTGGAGTGAGGACCGTAAGCACGAGCACGTCACCACCATGATGAGCTGTGAGCGCGGGCTGGTCGAGACGACGCTCGTGAGCGACATGGAACGGGCCATGAAACGCACAGCTCAGCCGTTCCGCCTGCAGATCACCGAAATCCCTGTCGCCGGTCAGGAACTCTGGCAGCTCCGTCCGGACCACGTCCTGGTCAGTACCGGCCTGCTGCGGGACACCGCCCACTACCGGCGACGCCTCACGCCCGTGGTCCACGCCCTGTGGTGACCGGCGCCCGGCCTTCGGACGGTCGGCTACGAGACTAGCGACTCAGTCGAGCCAGCGGTGCAGCTTCGGCTTGGAGACCTCGGCCCGGATCTGCGGCCAACCCGCCCTGGCCGCGGCTGCGCGGGCCTCCTCCAGCCCGTGCAGCCGTCCGAAGGTGAAGCCGTTCTCCCCTGACTTGCTCGAGGCTGCGCCGAGCTCGCGCAGCACGTCCCGGGTGACGACGCCGTCCTGGTGCTCACCGAGAACCTCCTGCAACCGTTCCACCGCGCGGGCGAAGCGCTCCGCCCTACGCCCGAACGCCGGCTCGACCGACTCGGCGGCGTAGCGGGCGGCCTTGGCTTCCTTGCGGGCCTCGTGCAGCAACAGGTCCTGCTCGTCGCCCGTCGCGCGTTCGGCGGCCCGCATCGTCTTGTCCAGCCGGGTCCACGTCCGCCGGACCAGCGGGGCGAGCACGTCGCGGGCCGGGCCGCGGGCGCGGTCCTGGAAGGGTGGAGCGGTGGCCACAGCTTCGAGCGCCTCGAGCAGCTGCAGGTAGCGGGGGCCGTCGAACTCGGCGACGGCCCGCGTGTGCGCGTGGCGGTACCGCCCACCCATGACCTGGTCGACCCGGCTCAGGACCGGGCCCATGACCAGATCCTCCGGCTGGCCGGCGATGAGCTCGCGGAGCCGCGCGTGCATGACCTCGACGTCGCGCGCTTTTCCGAGAACGCCTGCCAGCCAGCGCAACTCGTCTCGGAGCGGGTCTGTGGCCGTACGGTCTAGCAGCGGCCCGAAAGTGCGCAGCGCGCTGCGCAACCGCCGCGTGGCCACCCGCATCTTGTGCACCGCGTCCGGCAGGTCGCGCCGCACCTGCGGGTCGCGCGCGACCAGCTCGTCGACCTGCGCCCGCAGGTGCGCCTGCACGAGCTGTCCGGACGTGCTGGACCGGCCCGAGGTGCCCGACCACCACGCCGGAACGCCCGGCTCGGCGGCCCTGCCGGCCAGCACCCGGCCGACCTTGGTGGCGGAGGAGGACCGCTCCGCGCCCGCCTGCAGCAGTCGCTTCTCCACCACGTCGAGCAGCTCACGGTCGCCCGAGCCCAGCTCGATCTCCCATTCCCGCCACCGCGTCGTGGCGTCCTCGGGCGCTTCGGGCATCGTGCCCACCACGTCGTCGTCAACGACCTCGACGAGTACGGAGCCGGCGTCGCCCAGCAGCCGCCGTACGGCCCGGCGGGTGGTCAGTCGGGCGACCGGCACCAAGGGGTGGGTGCGGACGATCGCCCGCACCAGCGCCTGCAGCTCCGGCGGGACCGGCCCGGTGGGATCGTCGCCGGCGACCCGCAACTCCTCGCGGTCGTCACCGAGCGGGAGCTTGAGGTGCCAACCGCCGTCGTCGCCGCCGGCGCGGTGGCGCAGCGTGACGCCCGCGGCCCGCAGGCGCAGATCCCGGGTATCGAGGTAGTGCGCGACCAGCACGTGCACCGTCAGGTCAGCGGTGCGGACCACCCCCGGCAGGTCCGCCAGGTCCGGCAGCACCGCGCCGCTGTCGACATCGTACTTGCGCTCGATCTCCAGCACGGCCATCGTCATGGCGTACAGGGTGGCAATGCTCGGGCGCGAGGTCAACGCCGCTGTCGGTCCTCACGCGGCGGCATCGGTGCGGCTCCGGTGGAGCTCGCCCGCCGGAACGTGTGACGAACGACTCCCCGATCGGGCGCTCGGCTCCGCCCGAGGGTGGAAGGGGCATAGCCAACGCCCACGAGGAGGAGGACCCCATGACGAACTCAGGCCCGGCTGACCAGGCCCGCAAGGGACTGCTCGCGTCCGTGACCGGCAAGGCCAAGGAGGTGACCGGCGCCGTGCTCGGCAAGGACTCGCTGGCCGCTGAGGGA
>JAABUN010008051.1_pt1 | contig 10998 bp, 8 predicted proteins | sample 5559311 | NCBI WGS metagenome assembly JAABUN01 (sample SAMN10711877, study PRJNA513370) | rock metagenome | isolation source: Antarctica rocks | place: Antarctica: Victoria Land, Siegfried Peak sud | reverse complement strand
TGGCCGCGGAGACGATCGCGGGTGCCGAGACGATGGAGATCGACTACGTCATGGTGCCGCGGGCGACGTACTGCCAGCCGCAGATCGCCAGCTTCGGCTACACCGAGGCGCAGGCCCGCGAGCTGGGGCGCGAGATCAACGTCTCGAAGTTCCCGTTCACCGCAAACGGCAAGGCCCACGGGCTCGGGGACCCGAACGGGTTCGTCAAGCTCATTGCCGACGCGGAGCACAACGAGCTGCTCGGCGGGCATCTGGTCGGGCCTGACGTGGTCGAACTACTGCCTGAGCTCACCCTCGCTCAGCAGTGGGAGCTCACCGCGACTGAGGTGGCCCGCAACATCCACGCGCACCCGACGCTTAGCGAGGCGGTCAAGGAAGCCGTGCACGGCCTCGCCGGCCACATGATCAACTTCTGACGCCTACACGCGTCTGACCTGGGAGAACAGGGTCTAGCGGACCGGGTAGCGGAGCTTCATTCGCTTGTGAGTTGCTACCTCGACCGGCTCCACCCAGGTCTCCTGGCCGTCGGCGATGTAGCGACGAACCGTCCGTGCGCTCCAGGAGTCGGTGGCGACTCCTTGCCGGTCGCCCTTCACTCCCCAAGGCCGCGATCTGGGCGCGAGTGGCCACAGAAGCCCCACCTGTCCCGTTGCTCGCGGATAGCCTTGCCCCGTTATGACCAACGGGGACGACGCACAGCGCCTTGCGGCGGAGCAGCGCGCCCGGGTGCTCATCGACAGGCAGCTCGTCGCAGCGGGTTGGGTGGTGCAGGACAAGAAGGACCTGAACCTGTTCGCCGCGCAGGGGGTCGCCGTACGGGAGTCGATCATGGCTGCGGGTCATGGTCGCGCGGACTACCTGTTGTACGTCGACAAGTCGGCCGTCGGCGTGATCGAGGCCAAGCCCGAAGGCACGCCGTTGTCAGGCGTCGAGTGGCAGTCGGCGATGTACGCCGAGGGGCTCCCCGCCGACGTACGCCTCAAGGCACTCACGGTCGACGGCCGGCTGCCGTTCGTGTTCGAGGCTTCCGGCACCGAGACCCACTACACCTGCGGCTACGATCCCGAGCCGCGAGCACGCAGGCTGTTCGCCTTCCCCAAGCCGCCGACCTTCGCGCGTATCCTCCGCGACGCGGAAGCCAACCCACAGGCACCGACCTGGCGCGGCAAGGTCCGGACACTGCCAGAGCTGGACACCGCTCCGCTGCGACCGGCCCAGATCGAGGCCATCCACGGAGTCGAGCGAAGCCTGGCCGAGCAGCGGTTCAAGCGCAGCCTGGTCCAGATGGCGACGGGCGCCGGCAAGACCTACGCCGCCGTCACGCAGTCCTACCGCCTGCTCAAGCACGGCGGTTTCAACCGCGTCCTGTTCCTGGTCGACCGCAACAACCTGGCCGACCAGACACTGGCGGAGTTCCAGAACTACCGCGCCCCCGATGACGGCCGCCGGTTCACCGAGATCTACAACGTCGACAAGCTCACCAGTGCCGGGATGCTCGGCTCGTCCAACGTGGTGATCTCGACGATCCAGCGGGTGTTCAAGGCGCTGCAGGGCGGCGAGGTCAGTGGCGAGGACGATCCGGGGCTGGACGGCTTCGTTCCCGAAGCCCCGGTGACCGTCTCCTACAACCCCGACCTGCCCCCGGAGATCTTCGACCTGGTGATCGTGGACGAGGCCCACCGCTCTATCTACGGCGTGTGGCGCGGGGTGCTGGACTACTTCGACGCCCACATCGTCGGCCTGACCGCGACGCCGGGGAAGCAGACGTTCGGGTTCTTCGAGCAGAACCTGGTCTCCGAGTACACCTACCCGCAGTCGGTCGTCGACAACGTGAACGTCGACTTCGACCTCTACCGGATCCGCACCGAGATCAGCCAGCAGGGGTCGGTGATCGAGGCCGGGACGATCGTGCCGAAGGTCGACCGCCGCACCCGCGCCGAACGGCTCGAAGCCCTCGACCAGGACCTCGAGTACACGCCCGGCCAGCTCGACCGCGCGGTCACGAGCAAGTCGCAGATCCGCACGGTGCTGGAGACCTTCCGCGACCGGTTGTTCACCGAGATCTTCCCCGGCCGCTCCACCGTGCCGAAGACGCTGATCTTCGCCAAGGACGACAACCACGCCGAGGAGATCGTCACCACCGTGCGCGAGGTGTTCGGCAAGGGCAACGACTTCGCCGCCAAGATCACCTACAACGCGCGCGACCCCAAAGCCCAGCTCCAGGCGTTCCGCACCAGCCCGACGCTGCGGATCGCGGTCACCGTCGACATGATCGCCACCGGCACCGACGTGAAGCCGCTGGAATGCGTGTTCTTCATGCGCGATGTGCGTTCGGCGCAGTACTTCGAGCAGATGAAGGGGCGCGGCGCCCGCACCATCCCTCCCGCGGACTTCCAGGCCGTGACACCGGACGCGACAGCCAAGACGCGATTCGTGATCGTGGACGCAGTGGGGGTCACCGAGCACGACTTCGTCGAGCCACCGCTCAACCGGGACAAGTCGGTGTCACTGAAGAAGCTGCTCGACAAGGCGGCCGCCCTCACCCTCACCGAGGACGAGACCGCCACCCTCGCGTCCCGGCTGGCCAAGCTCGAGCTCGAGCTCACCGACCCCGAACGCGCCGAGCTCGACAGCGTGGCCGGCCGGCCCGTCCGCGAGGTGATCCGGGCGCTGGTGGACGCCGTCGACCCCGAGACCCAGGCCAAGCATGTCGAGGTTGCTCCGTCGGTTGAGCCTGTCGAAACCATCCAGGCGCTCCTCGACGCAGCGATCGAGCCGATCGCCGCCAACCCCGACCTGCGCAACCGCATCCTCGAACTGCGTGCCACCCACGACCGCACCATCGACGAGGTCTCCCGCGACACCCTCATCGATGCCCACGGCGTCGTCGACACCAGCCGCGCCAAGAGCGTCGTCGAGTCCTGGCGCGCCTACCTCGACGAACACCGCGCGGAGATCACCGCCATCCAGCTCCTCGCCGAAGCTCGCGACCGCCGGGTGTCCTTCCACGACATCCAGGAGCTCGCCGACCGCATCGCCCGCCCCCCGTACAACTGGACCCCAGACCTCATCTGGGACGCCTACGTCGCCATCGAAGCACCGAATGTCCGACGCAGCCCGGCGCACACCCTGACCGACCTGGTGTCGCTGGTCCGCTATACCGTCGGCGCGGATGACGAACTGGTCCCCTACGCCGACCTCGTCCGCGAGAGGTACGCCGCCTGGCTCGCCCAGCAGCACCAAGCCGGTGTCACGTTCACCGAAACCGAAGGGTGGTGGCTCGACCGCATGGTCTCCGTCATCGCCTCGTCTGCTGGCATCAACGCCAGCGACCTCGACGACGCCCCCTTCACCGAACGCGGCGGTACCGACGGGGCTCTCCGCGACCTCGGTGACCGCGCCGCCGACCTCATCATTGAACTCAACACGGAGCTCACCGCGTGACGAGAACCAACGTTGTCGGCGACGTCGCAACCGTCGTGGACTGTGAGCACCGCACTGCCCCGCGGGCCGGCGCCGACGCCTACGCGTTCTCGGTTGGAACCCGCGACGTACGCAACGGGCGAGTGAATCTCCATCGAGCGAAGCCAGTGTCACGGGAGACGTTCGAGAGCTGGACTCGGAGGGCGGTTCCTCGCCCGGGCGACCTGATCGTCTCGCGCGAGGCGCCGATGGGCGAGGTTGGCGCAGTCCCAGCCGATGCCCGTATATGCCTTGGACAGCGCACCGTTTTGCTCCGGCTCGACGATGACCACATCGACGACCGGTTCCTCAAGTACTCGATAATGACTCCGGCGACTCAAGCATGGATCTCGGCAAACTCTGCGGGATCGACTGTCTTGCACCTGAACGTTGCAGACGTCCGTCGTATCCCACTTCCGTACCTTCCAGACCTGGCTCAGCAGCGCCGCATCGTCGAACTCCTCGAAGACCACCTCTCCCGCCTCGACGCCGCCGACACCTACCTGGTTGTCGCAATGAAACGAGTTTGGGCACTTCGCGCGTCCGCGTTGGCCGATGCTTTCACCGGCGAGCGCGTCAGCCTTGGAGACCTGGCGGTCAAGTCGGGATACGGGACCTCCGAGAAGTGCGTCGTCGGAGGTCCCGGGCCCGCTGTCGTACGGATCCCGAATCTGGTCGACGGGTCCGTGAATCTCACCGACGAGAAGCGCGTCGCCGCATCGTCGGCCGATGTGTCGGGATCGATGTTGGAGCCGGGGGACGTTCTGATCGTCCGGACCAATGGCTCTGTTGAGCTCATCGGCCGTGCGGCAGTGGTCCAGCCTGGCGTGAACGCAGCCTTCGCGTCCTACCTCATCCGGTATCGCGTTGACTTAGAGCGAGTACACCCAGAATGGGTGCAGGCGATGCTTAGCGCCCCGCAGTCACGAGCCCTGCTTGAGCGGCTAGCGGCGTCGAGCGCTGGGCAGCACAACCTGAGTCTCGGCAAGCTCAACGGCGTGCCGATTCCGCTGCCACCCCCGGACGAGCAGACCAGGCGTTTGCAGAGGCTGGCAAGTGTGACGGAAGAGTTGTCGCGGCTCGCCGAAGCCTCGCAAGCGGCTGCCGCACGCTCAAGCAGTTTGCGCCGCGCCCTCCTCGCCGCCGCCTTCTCCGGTCGTCTGACCGGCTCCGCGCCCGATCTGTCGGTGGCCGAGGAGATGATCGGCGCGTGAGTGGCAAGCAGATCAAGTTGTTCCTGGTCGACGGCACCCCCGGCGGCCTGACCACCGCCGAGATCACCAACTGGACCGGCCACGTCCTCTCGGCCCGCCGCTCGGACCTCGCCGATCTGCTCAAACGCGATGAGGCCCAGCACACCGGCGTCTACTTCCTCCTGGTGACGATGAGGCCGCCGTGGGCGACACCCGCTGCTACGTCGGCGAGGCCGACGTCGCCGCCGAACGGCTTCGCTATCAACAGCGCGACAAGGACTTCTGGGACCGCGTTGTCGTCATTACGTCGAAGGACACCAACCTCACCAAGTCGCACAGCCGATACCTGGAATCGCGGCTGATCTCGCTCGCGACCCAGGCCGGGCGCGTCGCTCTGGAGAACGGCACCGCACCCCCTGTCCCGGCACTACCCGAGGGCCGACGCCTCGGACATGGACTACTTCTTGTCCCAGCTTCAGATCGTGCTGCCAGTTCTCGGCGTGAATGCCATTCGAGTGCGTCCGGTGAAGGCGCCGATTCCCTCGACCAGCGAGACGATCGAGTCGCCAGTCTTCCGGCTACAGCAGGCCAAGGTCGGCGTCGATGCCCGGGCGCAGCAGATTGACGGCGAGTTCACGATGCTGGCGGGCTCGATCGTCGTCGCGTCGTGGCACGGGGTCGGGAGGGCCGACAGCACCGTCAAGGCCTACGCCTCCTATCGAGCCCAACACGAACGACTCGTGAGGGACGGCTCCATCGCAGTCGAGAACGGCGTCGGCCGAGTGACCCGCGACATCGTCTTCACCTCCCCGTCCACGGCCGGCGCGGTCGCCCTCGGCCGCTCCTGCAACGGCCGCCGCGAATGGATCGTCGGGAGCGAGACCTTCGGAGCATGGGAGAGCCGTGGCATCGAGCAGCCAGAACGCCTCGTTGATTAGATCCATTGCATCGTCGTCAGGGTGATCAACTGAAGGCCGCAGTTGATACGATCCTTTAGCTGTCCACTGGCCTGATCAACTGGGAGGCGGACGGGCATGGTCCGAGGTCGACCAAGACGCGCCACCGTGTATGCCCGCCTGGAGGGAGCGATCGCCGAGCTGCATGATCGTCTTGGCGGAATGCCGTCGCCCAAAGAGTCGGAGTTCGTCTGGTCTGACATCTGGCACCTCGAAGCACATCACTCCACGGCACTGGAGGGGAACACCCTCGTCCTTCGCGAGGTGGAGGTCCTGCTTGAGCGAGGACGCGCCGTCGGCGCGAAGCCCTTGAAGGAGTACCTGGAGGTTCAGGGCTACGGCGCGGCCGCACGGTGGGTCTACGGCCAGACGCTCGCACCCGGTGACTGGCACGACGGAAAGCTCATCAGACTTTACGAGGTGCGCCAGGTGCACGCTCGGGCGATGGGGCCGGTGTGGGAGGTGGCGCCGCATCCCGACGCCAGCGAGCGCGAGGGACCGGGGATGTTCCGCGAGCACGACATCCGTCCGTTTGACGGCGGCATGAAACCGCCCGACTGGACCTTGGTCTCATCCCTGACTGAGCAGTGGGTCACGACCGTCAACGAACTCGCCGATGTGTTGCGCACGCGTGAGTCGGACGAGCCGTGGCCGGAGCGACTCGCCGCCGTGCACAACCGGTTTGAGCAGATACACCCGTTCATCGACGGCAACGGTCGCGCCGGCCGACTGCTGCTCAACCTGATTCTGGTTCGGTTGGGCTATCCTCCGGTGATCGTGCTCAAGCGACAGCGTTCGGCGTACCTCACCGCGATGCAACGAGCCGATCAAGGCGACGACGGTCCCCTCGGCGAGATCCTTGCCCGGGCCATGTATGACAACCTCAACAGGTTCATCGTGCGGAACGTCGCCGGGCCGGCCCGACTCGTCCCGCTCGCTGCATTGGCCAACCAGGAGTTCAGTCTCGTCGCGCTCCGGCAGGCGGCCCAGCGCGGTCGCCTTGACGCCGTGCAGGGCGCCGACGGAATCTGGCGGAGCTCTCGGCGTGCCGTTCGGCACTACAAGAAGAACAAGGGGAAGCGACGTACCCATGACTGACGCCCGCCGACTCGTCGACAAGCTGTGGTCGTACTGCAACGTGTTGCGTGACGACGGCGTGGGCGTCATCGAGTACACCGAGCAGCTCACGTATCTGCTGTTCCTGAAAATGGCGCACGAGCGGGCCACCCGGAAGCTGAACCCGCAGCAGATCGTCCCGGTCGAGTTCTCCTGGCAGCGGCTCCTCGACGCGGTGGGCACCGAGCTCGAGGTCGTCTACACCGAGATCCTGGTCGGGCTGGCCCAGCAGCCGGGCACGCTGGGCACGATCTTCCGCAAGGCACAGAACCGCATCCAGGACCCGGCCAAGCTCAAGCGACTCATCGTCGACCTGATCGACCAGGAGAACTGGTCGGCCTCGGGAACCGACCTCAAGGGTGACGCATACGAGGAACTGCTCTCCAAGGGCGCGTCCGACAAGGGGTCGGGCGCGGGGCAGTACTTCACCCCACGCGACCTCATCGCCGGCATCGTCGACGTCATCGACCCCCAACCCGGAGACACCGTGGTCGACCCGGCCTGCGGCACCGGCGGCTTCCTCCTCGTCGCCCACGAGCACGCAGCCCGTGACGCCGAGAACCTCACGCCCACGCAGCGCGCGCACCTGCGCGAGGAGTTCGCGTCCGGCTACGAACTGGTCGACGGCACCGCCCGGCTGGCGGCGATGAACCTCTTGTTGCACGGCATCGGCACGCCGGACGGCGACTCACTCATCGAGGTGCGCGACGCGCTGATCGCCGACCCGGGCCAGCGCTGGTCCGTCGTACTGTCCAACCCGCCGTTCGGCCGCAAGTCTTCCCTGACCATGGTCGGCGCCGATGGCCGCGAGGTGCGCGAGGACCGCGAGATCGAGCGCCAGGACTTCGTCGTCACCACGAGCAACAAGCAGCTCAACTTCGTGCAGCACATCATGACGATCCTCGACATCAACGGCCGCGCCGCCGTCGTACTCCCTGACAACGTGCTCTTCGAGGGAGGCGCCGGCGAGACGCTGCGCAAGAAGCTGCTGGCCGACTTCGAACTGCACACCATGCTGCGCCTGCCGACCGGCATCTTCTACGCCCAGGGCGTGAAGGCAAACGTGCTGTTCTTCGACAAGAAGCCTTCCTCCGAGCAGCCGTGGACTCAACGAATGTGGGTCTACGACCTGCGCACGAATCAGCACTTCACGCTTAAGCAGAACCCGCTGCGCCGCCACCACCTCGACGACTTCGTCGCGTCCTACCTGCCCGGCAAGGACCGCGCCGAGCGGGTCGAGTCCGAGCGGTGGAAGTTGTTCACGTACAACGACCTGGTCGCCCGCGACAAGGCGAACCTCGACATCAGCTGGCTGCGGGACGAGTCGCTGGAAGACGCAGACAACCTGCCCGCACCAGAGATCATCGCCCGCGAGATCGTCGAGGACCTCACCGCTGCTCTCGCCGAGTTCGAGGCCGTCGCAGCTGCGTTGGAGGCGCAGCAGCTGGGTGCCGCCGATTGAGGGACAGGGATTGCCAGGTGGTTTCAGGCAGCGCCCTGCCCGGCTCTGTTGGGGTGATTCCTCCGACGCACAGCCATGCATTCGCGGCGGTAAGACGTACCTATCGCGATCGGGCGGACCGCAGCAGAAGCGGGCGTCCCGCCGGTCATCGCCCCTCACGGGCACGGATCTCGGCGCGCGCCACGTAGTCCGCGGTGCTGTTCTCGTGGGGGAAGGACAGGTTCGGGACGGGTACGCCGAGTGCGCGACAGATCGGCTCCCAGCCGTCACCGGGCTGCCACTCGATGAGTCGCTCCGGGGCGATCTCCGCGCGGACCTCCACGAGCCACCGCTCGTAGCCAGCCATCATGTCCGCCGGGTCGTCGGCATCGGCAAAGAGGTCGGCGAAAAGCACGCGGAAGAGCGGCACCATCGGATCGTCGTGGTGCCTCATCAGCATCTCGCGGGTGCGGGGCAGGACGGTCGCGTCCATGCTGCGGTGCCAGACCTCGGCACTGCCGCGGTGGGACAACAACACAGGGGCGTCCGGGTACGCCGAGGCCAGATCGCGCCAGCAGTTCGAGAACGGAGCGTCGACTCCAGCGGCGTACTCGGCCAGGAAGTCGTCCCACACCGGCGGATCCCCCTCGATCGCAGCCACCCACGTGGGGGCGTGCTCAGGGTGAGCGAAGGCTTCGCTCATGTGGTAAACGGGCGCGTCCAGCAGGTGCCGCAGGGCCTCGCGCAAAGAGGAAGTGCCGGTTCGGGGTAGCCCGGCACCGATCAGTCGCAGGGTCACATCGGCAGGCTAGTCGTTGACGGACTGGGCGGCTCTCTGTAGGCGTGGCCCTCCCTCAAGAGCGAGCGACCTACGTCGTCGGCAATCCGCGACCGACACCGCAGAGCGCGCTCATCGTCATGTCATGACGTTGGCACACGAGAGACGCAGGTATAGGCGTCCTGATCGCGGCTGCTAGACGATTCCCTTAGGACCGGTGTCAGGCCAGACTCGGTCCAGGCGCTCGGCGGGACGCTCTCCTCGCGGCTGCCCACCCGCTTGTGGGGCGTGGCTCGATTCCGGATTGCGACCCCGTCGGGCGCCGTGGTGGGGCGTGGCCGAAATGACGCAGCCGTCATTGACGAGTGGTGGAACGGCAGCCTCGATCGGGAACGATGATCAAACCACTCCGAAAGCGAGGTCGGTGCCAACGCTACTTCTCCTTCTCGCCCGCTTCCGGCTCGTCGGTGACGACGTCAGCCGCCTTGTCTTCGTCGGCCACTGTCTCTTCGGTCAGGGGCGTTACCTCGGCAGCGGCACCTTGCATCATCTGGATGATGGGCAACATGACGAGCCGCGCAGGCAGAACCACCACATGTACAGGGAGTTGTAGCTCCATGCCGCGTTGTCGTCCATGAGGCCGGGCGCGATGTCGTTGCGCATGTTCGCGGCGCCCTGAACGACCAGCACGGCCTTCATCTCCAGAACCAGGCCGGACCCGAACGCGTCGGCGGTCTCATCCATGTCCAGGAGCGCGTTCAGGCTTTTCTCGCTCTCCACCGCCGGTCTGCTCGTCAACGTACAAGGTGTGGGCCCCGTTGCGCTTGAGGAGAGTGCGGACCAGCTGTTCGAGCTGCGGAACGTTGCAGACCTGCTGACCGGCACACCCGCTGTCGAAGTCACGCCGTCCGTCTTCCGGTGATCGCGCCCATTCCGCCCAGAAGGACGCTGGTTCTTGGGTCGCGATGGCGTCGCCATTTCTGGGCGGAAGGACGCAGCTGGAGTGAGGTGAGGCGGGCACTCAACCTGACAAGGTCCGCGACTAAGTGCCGCCCAGACGTCATCCGGATCTCGGCATGAGCGGACCTTGGTGCACGTCTAGGCGGTGGGTGCCGAACTTTATGGGCGCATCGGACATCTTTCCGATTACCTCGCCTAGCGCCGACGCCCACCGCCCGCCCCGTCGGCATGTGGGCGCCGATAGACGGTCTCGGCCTAGCGCTGACTCAACCGGTTCGTGGTGCAGGCGGGGTGTCGCGGGGCGCGATCTGTCACTAGGGAGCTTGCGTATCCGAGTCGCGTCGTTTCTCGACGCCTCGGGTTCGCGCTGTACTCGGCAATCTGATGGCCGGCGGGACTCAGGCCGGCAACCCCGCTAGTCCGTAGTACACCCCCTGGGCCTGTGAGGGCTAAGCGGGGCTTCCGAATTGAGTGTGAGGGCGCTGTTGCATTGAGCGATCCTGCTAGCCTGCTGCCGAAATTCTCCGGTCTGGGGAGCCTGAACCGCCCGCAAGCCTAGCTGGGGGTGATGTTTTAGGATTCCGCCCGTGGCCAAACAGGAAGATATCCTGCGCCGTGGTCGACTGAAGGCTCAATGCAACAGTGCCGCTACAACTGCACCCAAGGTAGACGGGAGAGATACTCCGTGTCACTGCTAACACGCCGAGAGTGGTCGTACGAGGCGCGCGAAGGTGACTCCGCTGACCAACCATGCCCGCCTCCTACGGCCGTTGCGTGGGGGGCGGCAACATCGAGAACACCGTCGGGGATCTGCGAAAGGCGGTTGGCCAGTAGCTACGCGCCAAAGGCAACCAACCAAGTGCCTTAGGCGTCCAATAGGTGGCGACAGCAAGTGCGGTCGGCCGGACGGGAGACTAGACATGGGTAAGCAGGTGATTGTCCCAGCGCTGGTGTTTGCTTGCCTCCTAGTGGCCCGAAACTGAAGTTGTTGGACGCTGGGCTTTCTTGAGGATCTCGTCTGGGGTCTTGGTCCAGACGAAGGGGTGACAGCGGTCGTTCCAGCCGTCGATGAAGGCGCGGATCTTGGCGTTG
>JAABUN010008050.1_pt1 | contig 10999 bp, 7 predicted proteins | sample 5559311 | NCBI WGS metagenome assembly JAABUN01 (sample SAMN10711877, study PRJNA513370) | rock metagenome | isolation source: Antarctica rocks | place: Antarctica: Victoria Land, Siegfried Peak sud | reverse complement strand
CTGCCGAAGCCGATCGACCTGAGCCAAGCACTTTTCGATCGCCTCCTGCCGTCGCGGGGAATGTGCAATATGGTGCTCGATCGCCGCCTGCAGGTTGTTGACCGTCGCCGTGATGGACTTCGCCTGTTCGGCGAAGGTCAGCTCACGGAACTCCTTGGTGTCTCCCTTATGTCGCCCAGCCATAGAACCTCCTCATGTCGAAATCCGGCGGGCATCAGCGTACCAGAGGCAACTGATTCCCCGTCGGCGAGTCGCTCTGGTTGCTGCAACCTCCAGTCGAGCATCTCACAGCACCGCAATCTAGACAACGGTAGGTCGGGCGCGGACGGTTTTCGTCGCCCAGTGGCCCCTCCAGGATCCCGGTGAGCAGTGCTCACCCTACGAAAACCCGGCCCCGAAGGAGGGCGAGCTTACGTTAATAACTCGGACAACCCCAAGCCTCAGGCGTCGGGGCCGCCGTTATCGGCCTTGTTTTGCGCGTCGTACCCTTCGAGCCAGGCGCGGGCCCTGGGGAGGTCTTCGGCGCGGACCCAGACGCGAGGACCGGAGCTCATGCTCCCCAGGGCGTCGTGCAGGTCGTAAGTGTCGGACATCGCCGGGATGCCCTGGTCGGTCAACTGGTCGGCGAGGAACTTGGCCTGCATCAGGTCGAGCGCCCAGTAGCACTCGACCAGGTCTCCGTCGGGCGGCGCGGCGGGCTCGGGGATCGGTGCCTCGCCCTTGGGCATGTCGAGGTCGACGGGCGACTCGGAGGCGCCGGCCTCATCGGCCTTGACGAAGGTCGGGTCCTCGATGCCATCGGACGTGGTCCCGCACGACCAGCAGACGTCGAACGACGGGTCGACCTGGGAACCACATTTCGGGCACGTCCACATCGCGCAGGCTCCTCGTTCGATTCGGGCTGGGGGTCGCCTTGATGGTCGGCGATCTCAGAGGCGGACCGTCTCCAGCAGCTCCGCTGGCGGCAGAATGTAGCCGAAGTAGAAGTCGCCGAACAGGGCGTACCTGGCCGAGCTCTCGTCGAACCGCATCGTGTAAACGATGTCTTTCAGATACGACGGATTGCGGGCCCAGAGGGTTACCCCCCATTCCCAGTCGTCGAGACCGGTGGAGGCGGTGATGAGCTGCGAGACCCTCCCCGCGAACTTCATGCCGCTCCGGCCGTGATGGCTCATCAGCTCGGAGCGTTCCTCGAAGGGGAGCAGGTACCAGTTCTGCTCGGCCTCGCGGGTCTTGCTCATCGGGTAGAAGCAGAGGCAGGGCCAGTCGGGGAACTCGGGATAGAGCCGTTGCTTGTTCATCGGCTCGAGGCGATCGGCATAGGCCGCGAGCTTGGTCTTGTAGATGCTGCTCTCGGGGTCGACCCCCTCGCGGTCGCGGAGGATGCGCCCGTATTCCTCGACGCCGGGGACGTACTCGGAGACCTCGGTGAGGGAGTAGAACGAATACGTCGGCGTCAGCGCCGGGCCGAGCGGCGAGGCTTGCACGGCCATCTGGACGGCGTGCAGCGCCTTGATGTCGCGGCCGGCCATCATGATGCCGAAGTCGGCCTTGTGGCCGGGGACGGCGAATGCATGAATCTGATCCGGGGCGCCCGGCGTGGCCTTGTCTAGGGCACGGGCCAGGGCGTCGCGTCCCTCCCGGCGGGCGGCCTCGGAGAGGCCGACGAGCGCCCCGCGATCCACCCGGTAGAAGAGGTGCAGGACGTGCCAGCCGGCCTCGGGGACGAGCGTCGCGGGGACCTGGGCCGAGGGTGCCGGGCGGCGGCCGTGCTGCACCGGGGGCGTCGCCGCCTCCGGCGGGGAGGACGTGGGGCTGTTCGGCTCGGGCGGCATGGCGGGCGTTCCTGAGCGGGTGGCGGGCGGGACGGTCAGCGGAAGACCTTATTGTACGACCTCGTTGCGCAGGGCGGCAAGGCGGACGCCGCGGTGAGTGGGCGTAAGCCCTCTACCGGCTGGAGGGTGCGAAGTCGACTTCCTCCACCGCGTGAGACCTTGCCACCGCGGTCGTTTCGCTCACCACACTCCCTCACTCGCACGCCGAGCAGAAGATGGATGACGACTCCGGCACGGCGGTGGAAGCGTACCTCCGCCTTCCTGGCTCGGCACGACTCCTTACCACGCCGAGCCACTGCGGACGAGCGTGCCGTGCCGATCAACCAGAGGGGGAGGCTCAGGATTGGCGAGCTCCGCCCGGGACGCGTTATTGGGTTGCGTCGTAGCCCGGTCCGCCCTGCTCGCTCACGGCCGCTGGCCTCTGCCGACGCTTGCCACCGTACTGGATATTCAGGCCGGCGATGATCGAGTCGGTCTGCGAGTCGAACTTGGTCGAGGCGCCGGGGAGTTCCTCGACCCCGCCCTCGAGCGTGTTGCGGAACCCGTGGACCCAGGCCGTTGAGGAGGTGATGTCCTCGGTCATCTTGAGCGACGCACCCAGGGAGAGGGTGTTCGTGATGATAGCCGGGAGCTGGACGTTGAAGAGGGTGGCCGTCTCGGGGATCGGGTTCGTGTTGTAGAGATAGCCGCCTCGCAGGATCAGGCGATCGGTCAGGGCGTACTGGCCGCCGACGGCCACCGCGAAGACCCCGTTCCACGCAAGGCCGCCGTCCCGCACCGACTGCCCGAACAGGGCGGCATTGGCATAATCGAAATAGCGCAGGTCCACGTCGATCAGGGCGTTCTCGATCCCCTTGTAGGCGACGCCCCACGAGTAGATCGCCGGGATGTCGGCCTGGACGCCGATCCGCCGGGCCGCGAGGTCGGGAGTAGACGCGTTGTAGGCCCAACGCTCCTGCCAGATCGGGCTCTTGTAAGAGAATCCCAGATTCCAGTCCTCGCTGAGCTCATAGAGCACGCCGAGCTGGAACCCGCCGCCCCAGAAGGTCCGCGAGTTCGTGCCGACGGGGAACGTGGGCAGCCCGCTAGAGTCGCGGGGCCCCGGCGCGAAGAAGGCCGGGCTGAAGCCGAGCGACGTGGTGCTGATCACGGGGCCGCCGCCGACCGACAGGCGATCGGACAGGCGGAGCGAGGCCGAGGGGGTCAGGGTCAGGAGCGACGCATTGCCCCAGATCGGGCCGAACCCGAAGGTGTCAGGAGGGCGCCTCGGGGTCAGCAACGGCGTCGTATAACTGCCGGCATAGTTGACGTTGCCGCCCACGAAGCCGAAGACGCCCATCCCGAAGGTCCAGGGCGAATCGTCGCCGAGCTTGAACGCCACGCCCGCCGCCAGGTTGGGGATGACCCCGCTGTCGCTGCGCGCCACCCCGTAGCGGTTCTCGCTCGGGAAGACGCCGCCGATCGTGCCGCGAGGTAGGGTGGTGGTCAAGTGGGTGCTGGGGATGATCAGCTCGGAGCCGAGCAGGAACTCGGGGCGATCCAGGCCGCTGAGGTTGGCGGGGTTCCAGTACGTGGACCCGAAATCGACCGGGGCGGCGGTCGAGGCCCCGGCCATCGCCCGGTTGATCGGGCCGGCGCCGGGCGAGATCAGGCCCTGACCGACTGCCGAAGGGACGACAGCGAGTAGTGCGAGCCATCCCGTCACGAGCAGGGACCCATGTCGCATCCCGATGGCCTCCAAACTTTACCGGTTGTAGCGATTCCATCGAGCGTATCGGCGATTGCTGGCCGAGACCTGAGAAAATGTTCACGAGGGATCGCGAAGCGAGACCTTGGGCGATGCGGTGGATCAATCACTGGGTCCCTGATTCCATGGTCCCCCACAGAACGCCATTTTTGCGTGGTTGTCGGCGTGAATCGACCACGCCCGCGCACGTCGGAAATCTCGTCTCTACGATGAGAAATCGCCTTGCACGTTTTTAAGTAAACATGATGGACAAGGCTGGAAATCATGGATATCAATGTCGGGGTAAAACTCCGCCGGAACGGGGGCACGACGAAGCGACGCTCCCTCCCGGCCCGATGAAAGGGCCTTCATCCCCGGAAGATCGGCCGACACCAGAGTCGGTCGGTTGCCAGGAGGACGAGGGCGCCCGGACGGGCCATTCGATCGGATTCGCCAATCGACTTGGATCACCCCGGACCCGGCGGCCGCCTCTCGGTATTGTCGACCGATGGATGACCGCCAACACCTTGACTGAGGGAGTTTATGATGTTTCGTCTCACGGGGCGTGTCACATTTCTCGCCGTGGTGCTCGTCGTCTCGGGGAATTCGGCCCGCGCGCAGTACCAATACCCGGGGGGCTATGGCTCCTATGGATGGGGCGGTTGGGGAGGTGCCGGGTCGACGGTCGCGGGGAGCACCGCCTACGGGATGGGGAACTTCGCCGCGGGGGCGGGCGCCTACAACGAGCAGACGGCCCAGGCGCGCTCCATCAACGCCGACACCGCGATGCAGGTCAACAACTACATGTACCAGGTCAACCAGCAGGACGCCAAGAATGAGATGATCCGCCTGAGCAAGCGGCGTGCGGCGATCAATGAGTCGGCCGAGGACACGTACAAGCGCCTCCACGACAACCCCAACTCCTATGACATCCACACCGGCAGCGCCCTGAACGTGGTCCTCGACGAGCTGACCAATCCCAAGGTCTACACCCAGGTCGTCCAGAAGGCCGCGCAGCCGATCGACAGCCAGCTCGTCAAGAACATCGTATTCCAGAGCGCCCCCCACATGATCGCGATCAGCCTGGCGAACCTCAGCGAGCGGGGGGTGCCGGACGCCCTCGCGACGGACCCGGCCTTCGAGGCCGATCGTCGAGCGATCCGGGCCCTCTTCGCGAAGGTCAAGAAAGAGGTCGAGGGCAAGTATCAGGTCTCGATCGAGACGCTGCGCGAGGCCCGGATGGCCATCAAGACATTGCAGGAGAAGGTTGCCAAGGCGTACCCGCTGGGGACCATGAACCGGGATCAGTCCGACAACTTCCTGAAGGCCCTCTACGGCCTCACGAAGATGCTCGAGGATCCCAACGTCGAGCAATTCCTCAAGGGGCTGGACCGGTACCCGACGACCACCCTGGGCCACCTGATCACCTTCATGTATAGTTTCGGCCTGCGCTTCGGCGCGGCCAAGACCCCGATCCAGGAAGCGACCTACGACCAGCTCTACCCGATCCTCGTCGGGCTCCGCGACGGGACCAACGCCCGAGGCCCGAACCCGATCACCGCCCAGGCGACCGAGCCCGACCCGAAGCCGTTGACCAATTTCTTTTCCGGGATGGGGTTCAGCCACTTCCAGCCCCAGCCGAAGCCGAATCAGGACGCCGTTCCCGCGCCGCCCCAGCCCCGGTGAGGCCGGATGGCGGGCCGCCGCTCGCCGTCCCCGGCTCGTGACGGAACTGGTTTCGACGCACGCATGAAACCTCCGCCTACAGAAAGGATCACCGTGAACCTGCGATGCCTCGTCACCTCGCTGCTCTTCGCATGCGGGGCCGTCCTGCCCGTACATGCCCGCGCCGACGAGCCGATCTCCCAGGAGGCCGCGCACGCCATCGGCGTTGATGCCTACCTCTACTTCTATCCGCTGGTCACGATGGACGTCACGCGGCAGCAGTCCGTGAATATCGAGCCCGGCAAAGAGTTCGGCAAAGGCCCGATGAATATGTTCGTGAACATCCCGGCGTATCCGCCCGCCGATTCGAAAGTGGTCGTGCGGGTCAACTTCGACACACTCTACTCCATCGCGTGGCTCGATCTCACCAAGGAGGCGCAGGTCGTCTCCGCGCCGGACACGGACGGGCGGTACTACCTCCTGCCGATGCTCGACATGTGGACCGATGTATTCGCATCGCCCGGCTGGCGGACGACCGGAACCGAGGCGGGCCATTTCCTCGTCACCCCGCCTGCCTGGAGCGGGACGGTCCCGGAGGGGCTCACGCGCCTCGCGGCGCCGACCCCGTATATCTGGGTCATCGGCCGCACCAAGACGGACGGAGCGGCGGATTACCCCGCGGTCCACGAGATTCAGGCGGGCTACAAAGTCACGCCGCTCTCGCGCTGGGGCAAGGCGCCCGAGCCGGTGACGGTGAAGATCGACCCGAGCGTCGATATGAAGACGCCCCCGAAGACTCAGGTCGATGCCATGCCGGCCGTCGAATACTTCGCCTACGCCGCCGAACTCCTCAAGCTGCACCCGCCGCACATCACCGACCAGCCGATCCTCGCGCAGATGAAGCGGATCGGCATCGAGCCCGGCAAGAGTTTCGACTTCGACAAGCTCGACCCCTCCGTGAGGAAGGCGCTGGAGAGCACGCCCGAGGAAGCCCAACGGCTCATGGCGTGGAAGCTGGCGACGCTCGCCCGGGTCGCGAACGGATGGTCCATGAACACCGACACCATGGGGGTCTATGGCAACTACTATCTGAAGCGTGCCATCGTTACTCAAATGGGCCTCGGTGCCAACCTGCCCGAGGACGCGATCTATCCGCTGAACCTCTTCGACGACACCGGCAGGCCGCTCGACGGAGCGAACAAATATACGCTCCACTTCGACAAGGGAGCCACGCCGCCCGTGAACGCCTTCTGGTCGATCACGCTCTACGATAGCAAGGGCTTCCAGGTGGCGAACGTGCTCGACCGTTTCGCGGTCAGCAGTTACATGCCGTTCAAGTCCAACGCGGATGGGTCGCTGGACCTTTACTTCCAGAACGAGAGCCCCGGCAAAGCCAAGGAAGCCAACTGGCTGCCCGCGCCGACGGGGGCGTTCAACGTGTGCATGCGTCTCTACGGCCCGAAGACCGAGGCGCTCACGGGCAGATGGAACCCGCCTCCCGTGATGAGAGTTCAGGCGCTGCCCACCCTCGGCGCCCAATAATCCGCCCGTGGGACGCGGTCTCAACGCGTGGAGCCGCACCCGTCCCGACCGGGTGCGGCTCCACGCAAGAGGGAGAGCCCGACCGACCGTTACCTCATCAACTCGCCGATGTGACTCACCCACTCGTGCGAATCGGCCTCCGCGTGTTCACGCGGGGTCGCAGGGGAGTCGGGTGGGGAGGGTGATGCGGAAGGTGGTCCCTTTGCCGACTTCGCTCTCCAGGTCGATGCGACCCTGGTGCTCCTGGACGACGTTGTAGGTGATCCAGAGGCCCAGGCCGGTGCCGAGTCCCTGCGGCTTGGTGGTGAAGAAGGGGTCGAAAATCTTCCCGCGCACCGAGTCGGGGATGCCCGGCCCGTCATCGGAGATGGCGATCTCGACCTCGGTCCGCTCGGGGTTGGTGCCGGTCGCGACGGTGATCGTCGCCCCGTCGGGGACGGCCTGGATGGCGTTCATGAGGATGTTGAGCAGGACCTGGTTGAGCTTGCCCGCGAAGCACCAGCACGGGGGGACGTCGCCCGGGTCGGCGACCAGGTGGATGCCCTTCTGGCGGATGTGGTAGCGGACCATCTCCAGGGCCGATCGGATCGAATCGTTGGGGTCGATGAGCTTGCGGTCGGCCTCGTCGAGCCTGGAGAAGTCGCGGAGCCCGGCGACGATCTCGCGGACCCGCTCGAGCCCTTGCCGGGAGCTGCGCAAGAGCCGATCGAGGTTGTTCAGGACGTAGGGGAGGTCGGCGCGATCCTCGGCCTCGCGGATCGCATCGGGGATGTTGGCGCCGCAGTGGGCGCGGTAGTCGGCCATGATGGCGGCCACCTGGCGGACGTCGCGGTCGAGCACGGCGATGTTGTTCGAGACGTAGGAGAGGGGGTTGTTGATCTCGTGCGCCACCCCGGCCACGAGCTGGCCGAGGCTGGCCATCTTCTCGCTCTGGACGAGGTGCGCCTGCGCCTCCTGGAGCTGGCGGAGGGCCGTCTCGAGCTCGTCCTTGCGGCGGCGGAGTTCGTCCTCGGCCTTGCGGCGGGCCCGGTCGAGCCAGTGCCGGTCGAGCGCCCCGCGCACGGCGGCGGCCACGCGCGGGGTGTGCAAGTCGTCCTTCGTCACGTAGTCGTACGCTCCCTGCTTCAGCAGGTCCACGGCCACGCTCTCGCTCCCTCCCCCCGTGACAATCACCACCGGCAGGTCGAGCCCCAGCTCTTCGCGGATCCGGGAGAGGACCTGGTCGCCGTTCATCCGGGGGAGCTGGAAGTCGAGGACCACCAGGTCGAACTCCTCCGTCGCCAGCCGCTCCAGGCCCGTCTCGCCCGAATCGGCGAAAACCAGGTCGAAGTCGCGGAGCGTGTGCTGGTAGATCAGCTGATCATACCTGCTGTCCTCGACGATCAAGATGCGCGGGATATGAGCATCGGTCTCGATCATCGCGCTTGGGCTCGATGGAGACACCCGGGTGGAAAAGTCTCATTGCGCTCGGTCCAAGGGTATCATCCCCCCACCCCGTCCGCAAACCCCGACGCCCCGTCGACGTGACTTTCCCATCCCGAGGGCCCGGTTGCGACGTCCCTCGCCCCCCCTTACAATGCCGCCGCGAGGTTCGTAAAAGACGTCCGGGACTGGTCCTTCGCCGAGCGAAACCACGGGGTGACATGCCATGCGAGTCGATCGGGCGCTCAGGGTGGCCGCCGTCATGGGGATGGCCGGGGTCGTGGGAGGCGGGGTGGCCGTGCCGGGTCCTGTCCGAGCCCAGGAGCCGGGCACGACACCGAAGGCGGAGGCGTCTCCCCCGCCCGTTGCCGGCGCGATCAAGGGATGGCAGAAGGGGAAGGGCTGGGGCTGGATCTGGGGCAAAGACGACGAGGTCGGCGCCCTGAACGCGATGACCGACGCCTCCCGAGCCGCCGCGCTGGCGACGGCCCGGCGCGGGGAGACCTTCGACCTGGGGATGACCTACAGCCGGCGCAGCTTCAAATGGCCCGGCCACAGCCCCGGCGAGGTCATCACCTTCCGCAGCCCCGACGGGATCGACCGGATGAACGACCCCGATGCGCCCCCCGCCTCGAAGAATCCCGACAAGGTCTTCTGGCACTCGGCCGCCCTCTTCATCAACGACAACGTCGCCACCCAGATCGACGGCCTGGCCCACATCGTGGCGGGCCCCGACTATCACTGGTACAATGGCTTCCAGGAATCGGTCTGGGGCGGAGACTGGGGCCCGCGCAAGTGCGACGCCACGACGATCCCGCCGATCGTCGCCCGGGGCGTCCTGATCGACGTCGCGGCCCACAAGAAGGTCGACGCCCTCCCCGGCCACACCGTCATCACGACCCGGGACCTCCAGGAGACCCTGACCGCGCAGGGCGTGAGCCTCCGCCCCGGCGACGTCGTCCTCGTCCGCACGGGGACCGGCCGCTACTGGGGCGAGGAGGGCGCCGATCACGCGAAGATCGCCGAGCACGACTCCGCCGGCCCCGACCTGGAAGCGACGAAGTGGCTCGTCGAGGACCAGGGAGCCATGATGGTCGGCTCCGACACCAGCGGATACGAGGTCAACCCGCCCCCCGGCAACCCCGGCACGGGCATCCCCGTCCACCGCTACCTGCTCGTCGACCAGGGGGTCCACATCGGTGAATTTCACTATCTCGAAGCCCTGAGCAAGGCCAGGGCCTACACCTTCTGCTACATCGCCGCGACCAACAAGATCAAGGGGACCGCCGCCGGCTTCGCGCTGCGGCCAATCGCCGTGCGGTGAGCCGGGCGAGAGCCGAGCGGGCGAAGGCCGCCCGCTACGGCCGAACGATGGATGATCTATCGGGAGTCCAGGAGTACGTCCTTGCCCCGGTCATAATCCAGCCTGAGCGGCTTGCCGTCGAGCGTCTTGACGTCGAAGGGCGGGGCGAGGTCGCCGACCTTGAGCGTTCCCTTGACCTTCAAGGACAGGGGCCCGAGGTCGAACGGCTCATCGGACCGTCCGCCCTGCATCTTCGGGATCGTGAATTCACGGGTCAGGCTGGCCGGCGGCCTATCCTGCCGGCGGTCCGACGACCCGGGGCTCGCCGTGACGGTCAGGCGGTACTCGCCCGCGGGGATATCTTCGAATCGGATTGCGCCGTCGCTTCCCGTCCCTTCGAGGCTCCGGCCGACCCGGCCGCGGCGGTCGGCCCGGCCCTCGGCGGAAGACCACCAATCGCTTCCCCATTTCGAGAGCGAGCCATCCCCGGCCCGGAGGACCTCCTTCGGGTATGGAATCGTCGGCCGGTTGCTCTGCAACTCGATCCGACCGCGAAACGGTTCGCCCGCCTTGGCGGGGGTGATGCGGCCGATGACCGGCCTCCCCGTGCCACCGAGGGTCACGCGGGTCGTCGCGCCGGGCTTCACATCGACCAGCGCGCCGTACGATCGGCCTTGTTTGTCCCCGCCCGCGAAGAGATCGTGGAAGATGCGGACGTCGGGGCTGGGGATCACTTTCTCGAACACAAACCGGCCCTCCGGGTCGGTCGTCGCCTCGCCTTCAATATGGATCGTCGGCTCACCCTGATCCCGGATCAGGTCGTGGATCAGCTCGACCTTGCGGCCTGCCGCCGGCTTGGTGCCGACGCGGAGTTCTCCTTCGATGCGGCCCCACGGCCGGATCGTGACCGCCGACGAGGCGGCGAACTGCTCCTTCGTCACCTCGGCGAAGCCACCGTCGGCGACGACCGCCAGGGGGAATGGTTTCTCCATTTCCGGGAGCGTGAACCGGCTTTCGGAGTCCGTTTTTGCTTTGACCGGGCGGTCGGTATCGACGACCTTCCCATCTCGCAAGCGGACGCCCCCCTCGACGACCTCGGCGCCGGCCAGCGCTTTCCCGTTGGGCGACCGGGCCGAGCCCTTGAGTCCGGGCCCGGCCGTCTTAGACAACTCCGCGTCCAGCTTGATCTCGCTCCCATCCACATGGAGAGGTCCAGACACGAACGGCTCGTAGCCGACGGCCTCGACGCGGATCCGGCCGACCGCGCCCTCGCCGGGGAGTTGTGTCCGACAGTTGCCGTCAGTCTCGGTCCTCGCCTCCATGCGATTCCATGCCACCTCGCCGGTCTTGGTATCCTCCACGCCGGGAAGGCAGGTGAAACGGTCGACCTTCGCGCCCGTCGCCCGATCGCGGGCCGTCACGACGACGATCGAAGCCTGTTTCAAGACGATGGTGGTCCCTTGGGGCGAGGGGGAGACGGGTTTCAGTTGGAGGCCCCCATAGCCC
>JAABUN010008049.1_pt1 | contig 10999 bp, 8 predicted proteins | sample 5559311 | NCBI WGS metagenome assembly JAABUN01 (sample SAMN10711877, study PRJNA513370) | rock metagenome | isolation source: Antarctica rocks | place: Antarctica: Victoria Land, Siegfried Peak sud | reverse complement strand
CAGGGGCGCGGGGTGGGGAGTCGTGAGTCGTGAGTCGTGAGGGGGGCTTATCTGCTTGCTTCATCACATTGGCAGGGTGTATGCGCAGTGGTGGCGGGCGGCGGTGGCGAATGTAAACGTGCGACGGCTGGCGGTTGAATCGCCCAGGGGCACACGGCCTTGTGGGCCTGCGGGCAGACCGGGATTGAAATCCCGGCTAAGGGCTACGGCCACGAAACCCGCCTCTGCGGGTTGGGTTCATTAACGGCGTGGTGCCTGATGATGGGGCATTGCCGCGCAGCAATCCCAGCCTCCGTAGGGAGGCTTCGTGGCCCGCAGGCCCATCAGGCGTGGCTTCAGCCGCCAGCCATCCCGCGTTGATGTTCACCTCTACTTTTAACTTGCTCCTTGCATAAGTACAACCATGAACGACAGCGGTGTTACAGTCAGATTGCGTACTGATGGTACGCTCGTACAGTTGCTGCCCGATGGGTCGCAGCGTGCAATGGCCGTGCCCGAAAGTCGGGCGATGGATGATAAGGCGATCGAGGCGGCTGCGTTGGCCGACCCCGAAGCGCAGCCACTCAGCGTCGAACAGTTGGCGCGGATGAAGCGGGTGTCCAACGTCAAAAGGGTGCGGCGTTCTCTGCAAATGACCCAGGAAGAATTCGCCGCCCGTTTCCATCTCTCGCTTGCAACCCTACGCGATTGGGAACAGGGGCGCTCACAGCCCGATCAAGCGACGAGTGCCTATCTCGAAGTAATCGGTCGTGCGCCCGATGTGGTCATGCGGGTGCTTGGCACCTCGGGTGATCAGGCGGCGCAAGGCTAATTCTGAGCGCTTCTGCGTGAGCGGTGGCTGGCGGCTGAATCGCCCAAAGGGCGCCCGGCCTCGCGGAGCTGCGGGCCACGAAGCCCTGCTAGCCGCGCAGGATAAACCCGCCTGCGCGGGCTGGGTTCGTTAACGTCGCGGTGCTAATCAATCCGGCGTTGCCTCGCAGCAATTCCAGCCGCCAGCTGCTAATACGATGTCTTCCTTATGGCACAAAATGGCTGAGGTCTAGTACCCGCCAGCGGTCTTCGTCGCGGACGGGGCGATCGGCGATCAGGAAGCGGAGCAGGCCGAGGGTGATGGCGGCGGCGAGGAGATCTTGCTGGCCGACTAGTACGGCGCGGTCGGCGGGGTTGGTGAGGAAGCCGAGTTCGATGATCGCCGAGGGGGTCTTGTGGCTGATGATCGTCTGGTAGCGGCGCGCGTTGTAGGCGTAATAACCGGTCATGGCGCGGGTGATATTGTCGTCCAGGCGCAGGCCGCTCGCCGCGCCGTAAGTCTCGCTGAGGGCCGCAATCAGCGCGTCGTCGCGCGTGCCGATTAGGCTCTCGCGGTAGCGCGCCAGCTTGTAGCCGTTGGCCCCGGGGGAGGTGCTGGCATCGCAGTGGATCGTCAGGAAGGCGTCGGCGAGATAGCCTTCGGGGACTGTTGCCGGGAGGAGATCGACCGTGACGCCGACCGCTTCGAGCAGCATCGCCGTCTTGCGCGCGACGGCCAGATTCATGTCGACCTCGCGAACGCCGCCGCCGCTGCCGCCGGTCTGCCCGCGCAGACGTTCCTGCTCATCCGGTAACTCCTCGATCTGCCAGTGCCCGATCTGTAACCCGACGCGCGCATCGGTCGGCGGGGTCGGCCACTCCGCTTGCGGCGCGGCGCGGGCGGTAAGCCGTGTTCGCCCGATCAGCGGAGCGAGCAGCAGCGCCGCTCCGAGCGTCAGCAGATGGCGACGCGGGAGGCGGGAGGGGCCGGAGGCGATGGTCGGCATGGCTACTCCGCGTCGTGTGCCGCATCGTGCGCGGCGAGGATCGTGATAGGATGGCGGCGAGGAATGAGTGGGGTAACCCCGCCCCGCCGCTGTGGCGGCGACGCTCCCCTGAAGCGGGAGGGTGAAAAGCAACCACTTCGCAATGCTTCCCCCTCTCCTAGCATTGGGAGAGGGGGAGGCGAGCGAATGCGAGCCGGGGGTGAGGGCCGTAGCCCTATCTCTATAACGCCGATCGCGCACAAAGAGTGCCGCAAAGAGTGCCATTAAGCTGTGTGGAATGGGGGGATGGATGGCCGCAACGATCGACATTTTACTCGATGAGCCGATCGCCACGATCGATCCGAATGTCTATGGGCATTTCGCCCAACATCTCGGCGAATGTATCTATGACGGCGTCTGGACCGGCGAGGGGCAAGCCGGGCATCTGGTCGAGGGGGTCGTGGCGGCGTTGCGGCGGGTGCGGCCTCCGGTCTTGCGCTGGCCCGGCGGCTGTTTCGCCGACGACTATCACTGGCAGGATGGGATCGGGTCGGTCGCCAGTCGCCCGCGCCGGATCAATATCCACTGGGGCGAGGTGGTCGAGTCGAACGAGTTCGGCACGCACGAATTTGTGCGCCTCTGCCGCGCGATCGGTGCCGCGCCGTACTTCTGCGGCAATGTTGGCAGCGGCTCGCCGCGCGAACTGCGGGACTGGGTTGAGTATTGCAATTTCTCTGGCGACACCGCCTGGAGCGCCCTGCGCGTGGCGAATGGCGACCCCGAACCGTTCAACATCCACTACTGGGGTGTCGGCAACGAAAGCTGGGGGTGTGGCGGCAACTTCACGCCGGAAGAGTACGCCGCGTACTACCGGCAGTTCAGCACCTATCTGCGCGACTTCGGCGGCGAACCGCACTATCTGATCGCCTGCGGCCCGAACCGCAACGACCACGACTGGACCGAGCGCTTCTTCACTAAACTGCATGAGAAACGCGGTTTCGGGCGGATTCACGGCTACGCGCCGCACTACTACACCAGCAACAGCGATGCGCGGGCCGGGACTGCGACGGAGTACACCGACGACCAGTGGTACGGCCTGTTGGCTCAGGCGACCGAGATTGAGACGCTGATCGTCGAGCAGCGGGCGATCATGGACCGCTTCGATCCCGAGCGGCGAATCGGGATGATCATCGATGAGTGGGGGACGTGGCACCCGCCGACGCCGGGGCGCAACCCGCGTTTCCTCTGGCAGCAGAATACCTTGCGCGATGCGCTCGTCACCGCGCTCTCCCTCGACATCTTCGGTCGCCACGCCAACACGGTGACGATGGCGAATATCGCGCAGACGGTCAATGTCTTGCAGGCGTTGTTGCTGACCGAGGGCGATCAGGTCATCACGACCCCGACGTACCACGTCTACGATCTCTATCAGCCGCACCAGGGGGCGCAGGCGCTGCGGATCGCGGTCGATGCGCCGACGATTGGCTTCGACGCGCCGGGTGGGGCCGGGTCGCTCGTCGGGCTGGCCGGGTCGGCGTCGCTTCGCGACCGCACCCTGACCCTCACGGTCGTCAATACGCAGATCGGTGCGCCGGTCGAGGCGACGATCGCGCTGCGCGGCGGTGCCGTCTCCGGTGCGATCGAGGAAGTGATCCTGACGCACGACGACATCCACGCGCATAACACCTTCGACACGCCCGAGACGGTCACGCTCGGTGCGCCGCGCAGCGTGGCAGCGACCGGTGCGTCGTTCACGCACACCTTCGCGGCGCAGTCGGTCACGCGCCTGACGATCCCGCTGGGGTGACGTGGTTGATCGTCACGGGTTGATAGGAAAAAAGGGGTATAGCAACAGGGACTCTTGTCTCTAGTTCCCTGCACTTTGTTCTAATACAATTGGAATATATCCCAGCAAGTGCGTGATGTGGAGACTATCGTACCCCGCATTCACTACGAAAAAGCTGTCTGGAGGGCCTGTGCAAAGTTTTGATTACTATATTGCGGCGACGACTCGCCGACTACCGCTGACGCATCAACTGCGCGGCTTGAGGGTGCCAATCAATATCGTTCAACGTTTCTATGGGCACCGCTACGCCCAGCGAGATGAGCGATGGGCGATTATTAACGATTTCGATAGCGATCTGCGGATGAAGCTGGACCGAGCTTCACTGCTAGGGAGCGTTATTTACTGGTTCGGCAACTATTCCCCGAATGAACTGCACCTCCTCGATCGCCTCCTCTCACCGGAGATGGTATTCGCCGACATCGGTGCCAACCAGGGCGAGTTCACCTTGTTCGCGGCCAAACGGTTAACTCGCGGACAGGTACTGGCGTTTGAGCCACAGGAAACGATATTCGCGCTCCTCAGCGAGAATATCGCCCTGAACGGATTTGAGAATACCAGCCTCCACAATATTGCCCTGGCCGATGCGTCGGGCGTTGTGGATTTATACATGCCATCCGAACCCGACCATCCAGGTCGACCCGCGTTTGTTGATTTGCCCAATGAAGGGGTCGCGATGATCATGCCCGAGGGCGGGCGGGGGTTGAAAGTTGGCTCGGCCCGAATCGAGACGTTCGATACAGTTTTTGCCGCCACGGACCTCGCCCGGCTCGACGTGATAAAAATCGATGTTGAGGGTGCAGAACTGGCGGTTCTTCGTGGCGCGCGACGCACCATCGAAGATCACAAACCACATATCTTCATGGAACTTAATCGCGAGACGACCGGGGCTTCCGGTTACGCTATCACCGATCTGCACACCTTTCTGCTGGATCTGGGCTATATGATTTACCGAATCAAGAGCGCCTGGCAGAACGACCTGGGGAAAAATTCCGGGTATCTCTCACTGCTTCGGCAAGAAGATGTGGCCGCCATTGCCGAGCAGTGCGATGTCCTTTGCGCTCACCCGGATCATCCCTTGCCGATCTCGATCATGTCTATCGCTAGCCGATAATCGTTAGCGGCGGTGACGTCCGCTGTTGGGTGACGATCGGAAAAAGGGAACGGTGGTACTGGGAAGAAACGCCCGACCTATCAGGGCCAATGGCCCTAGTTCGGGAGATACACCGGCAGCTACTATCGGGATGTCGTTTTAATCTCGCGTGGTAGCGAGTGACTCCTATCGAATGTAAGGAGACCCAGGTGGTAGATGCTGGCCTGACTGGTCGTGGCCTAATGCAGTCAACCGAGGAATGGAGTACGCGCAACGAGGTCCTTTCTTCGACCCTCTCCGATCATATCAACAGCAACTTGCGGATACAGACCCGTCGTGGCCTCGATATTGGCTGCCAGAACGGGGCACTGACAGATAAAATTGCGGCGAAGACCTCGCTGATTTGGGTCGGGGTTGAACCGAGCCTGGAGGGCGAAGGTCGTTCCCCGGGTGGGCTGCCCCTCGTCCACGGTTGGTCGAATGTACTCCCGTTCCCCGATAACCATTTCGATTGTATCTTGCTCGCCAATGTCTACGAGCATATCGACCCGCAGCAGTACACCGCCTCGCTCCTCGAAATGCGGCGCGTTCTTACGCCGGGTGGGGTCCTGATCGGCCAGGTGCCCAACCCGTACTTCCCGATCGAGTCGCACAGCCGTTTGCCGTTCATGGGCTGGCTGCCATATCGGGCACGGAAGATCTACTGGCGGCTTTTTTCGCCCGCTCCCTGGCCGCAAGATTTCTATGTGGTCACTGCACGCGATATGATCAAGCGCGCAACACCGCTCGGTTGGGAGACGCTTACACTGCAAAACTTCGTTTATCCGCTGGGTGTCATCCCGAAGTCGGTGCGCTGGGCGGCGCGGCTTTTTCACCGACCGATGCTGCGCTTCATGCCATGGGCCTGGCAATTCGTGCTGCGGAAACCGTAGTCACGTCGCTGTGGCGGTAAGGGGATGGCACGGCACGATTCAGCATCATGCCGTGCTATCCCCTTCTTCGGCGGGGAGGTTGATCTGGGTTGCGCTCGCCGGTTGCGCTGGGATAGGCACGCTGTCAATCGGTGGGTGCCTGCGCCCACCAGGGTAAATATTGCTGGGCCGCTGCGGCGATATGGGGCTGCTTGCCGACAACCGCTCGGATGAGCGGCCACGCCATCAGGATGGCTTCGATACAAACCGCCGCCAACCAGCCGAGAACCAAACCGTTCAGTTGCGCTCGGGTACCGCCATAGGCGGCCAGTAAGAGTTCGAGCAGGCTGCCCCCGATGATTAACGGGATCGCGCCGCCGAGATGGCCTTTGATTCGGCATAAAGCGACATAATGATCCTTGACGATCAGCGGGAAGACCCCGATCCCGATGATGCGGAGCGGCCAGAGCGCTTCTCGCGCGTAATCCGCGCCGTACAATGACAGGGCGATCCCGCCGCCGAAGTAGGCCACGATATTCGCGGCGACCCCGATCGCGAACGCGGCGCTGAGGGTGAAGCGCAGCCTGCGCCTGAGCGCGGCTGAGGTGCCGTTCGCTGTCGCGTAGAGCGAGATGGACAGGGCGACAGGGGGGGCGAAGATGAAACCGGCGAATTGCCAGGCGGTGTAATAGTAGGCATTCTCGGTACTCGACAGGATGGCGGTCACGATCAGGGGGAGTATCTGCCCAGGGAGCAACAGCGCGAGATTGATGATGTGATGGTCGAGTGCCTGGCGACCCATGCCGCGTAAGAGCCGCCACCGTGGGCGATAGCTGGCGAGCGCCCCGCCGCGCGTCAGGGCGAAGAGCCCGAGCCCGAGCAGCGAGACCAGCATGGCGATCACCCAGGTGAGATAGATCGTCAGCCAGGAGATGGGCCACCAGCCTCCGAAACCGATGGCAACGATCAGGAGCAGCTTCGTCGCCGCCATCGCGGCATTTTGCCAGAATTGCCAACTCCCGCGCCCGCGCCCGATCAACGCCTGGTTGAGTACAAGGCTAACGGTTAACAGAACCCCGCCCAACGTGAAGATCGCGATCGTTGCCGGGTCGTGCCGCAGGAATGCGAAGTCGCGACTGACGAATGGCGCGAGGAGGGCGGTACCGATACCCAGCCCGCCGCTCACCAGCCCGGTCGTGATCAGCGCGGTAGCGATCAGCGCGGGCGCTTCGGACGCGCGCTGCGAGATTCCGCCGAGCAGGAGTGAGCCGAAGCCGAGCATCCCGAAGGTGCTGATCAGGATCATCGCCGTGACGCTCGCCGCCGCGACCCCAACGATATCGGGCGGGAAGAAGCGCGCCGCCGCGCCCCAATAGGCCAGCCCGAGCACGGCATTGAGCGCCGTCGTTGCAACGAGCCAACTCGTATTGGTGATAATCCCGCGAACTGACTCGAGCAGTTGCTGTAGGGGGGGCGCGAACGGAAGCGCGCGCCATTTGTTGGTGGCGAACCTCATCGTTGACCTGTTTCGCTGGGTGTGGAGGCACCTGATTGTGCCGTATATTCGTGGATCTGGATATTCCCGTTATCGTAGATCCGGTCGAGGCCGGGAACGGTATCGAATTTTTCGAGCAGCGCGATCGGCAATGGATCGCTGATCTCACGACCGGGTATTTGGGCCTCCGGCAAGTAGAGCTCGGCATCGCTGAAGTAGTAGCCATAACGGGGCGGGAGTTCCGTGATACGCCGATCGGCGATCAGATACGTGGTATCGGTACCGCTGAGATATTGGGCGACTTCGCTCGGTGTCGTGGCGAAGAACGGTGTCCAGTAGCCCCAGAGTGGCACCGACTGGAAGCCGATCGTCGCGAACACCCCCTGGGCCGCACCGTCGCCGACAACGCGATTGTAGCGCCCGCGCGTCCCTTCAAGCCAGCGGGCCGCACTGGTCAGGTCGGGGGTGGCCGCTTCAGGGCCGCCGGCCTTTGTCGCCTGTGGCTGCGGGAAACGCCCGGCCTGATTGTCGCCGATGCCGACGCTGCCGAAGAGGAGGATCGCCACGAGCACCGCAGTTGACGGCCAGGCGAATGCTCGTAGCCGGGGCTTGCTATCCAGCCACCCCGCGAGCATCACCAGTGCCACCGCCGCGAAGAGCGCCAGCCCCATGAAGAGGAAGGGCCAGGAGCGATAAGCGAGTTCTGACGCGGGTGTGAGGACTGCGGGCAAGGTGATGAACCAGGCGAGCGGGCCGCAAGGGATGAGCGCCAACGAAAAGGCGGGAGCCTGGCGAACTCCGACCCGCCGCATAATCAGTCCCAGGCCCACGAGGCCGAGTGTGATGAGGATCGGCAGATAAATGAAGTCGAGCGCCCGCTCCCACGCTGGGAGGGGAGAGCCCAGGAAGAGGACGCGACCGCTGGAATCGCGATTGAGGATCTTCTGGAGCGAGGTTGTGATCCCATCGATTCTGGCGATGAACGAGGCACCGAGATATTGGGCCGTGCGGGTGGTGAAGAAGGCGATCCAGGCGATCGGCAGCGCGACCGTCAGCGCGGCGAGCGCGCCGAAGGCCACGCCGCGCCAGCGCCCTGCATGGCCTTGCCATCCCTTCGCTGTCCGTTGATCGAAGCTAGAGGCCAAGAGGCGGGCCAACCATGCGATAACGACCGTCGCGGCGAGGATATACGAGCTGAAATGGTGGGTCGCCGCTAGCCCCACCGCGATCGGTGCGGCGAGCGCGAAGTCGTGCCAGTCAAAGCGCTGTGGACGGCGGCTGATCAAGCCCCACAGGGTGAGGACGAAGGTGATCCCGAGCGACTCGTAACTGAATGTGGCGTGGAAGAAATAGTAGCTGGTATTGGCTGCATAGACGAGGGCTGCCAGGAATGCGCCCCGGCGACCGAGCCCGAGCCCGCGCGCCGCCAAATAGATGATGCACGGGATGAGGGCATGATTCACCACGGTGAAAAGGTGTGCCGCGACGTTGAGCGAGAGGCCGGTCGCACCCGCGAGTGTCATCGCACAGAATTCGAGTCCGGGATATTCGCCCGGTATCGGATAGAAGACGACCGGCACCTGGGTGCGCCCCAACTCGGTTATTTGCTGGAGTATCTGCAAGTGGATCAGCTCATCGATGAAAAGGGGCTGGTTCGGGCTGCGCAGCCAGTGCGGGAGCCAAGTTACGACCCCATACGCGGCCAGCGCGATCAGGTGCTGGTAGGAGCGCGCGGTCGTATCGAGACCGTAAAGGAAGATCGCCGTGATGCAGACCCCCCAGGCGAGCCAATAGAAAAGATAGTTGAACGGTTGGGACGGGTTCTCGGCATAGGTCCAGGCGAGTGCGCCGATGCCGCCGCTCAGGATGAGCGCAGCAGTGGCGGCAATCCTGAAGCGCTGGCGACCCAGCTGCCGTACCACGCGCGTGGGTGGCTCGCTGAAGAGGAGTGAACCGCCTGCATCGCCCCCCTGGCGTGCGAATACGCCCGGCCTGGAGGCTGCTACCTCGTGGTGCTGTGCGCGAGCGCGGCCGAGGATGGGCGATTGCGCGAACGGGCGGTAGTTCATGGACGGCTATCTCCGGCACTCCGGCGCGCGGGACTCCCTGCGCGAATCCGGAAGCGCGATTAGCTTGCATTTCGGTCACGCACGGTGACGGGGGAGCCGAATACTCTCGCCGGTTTCGTGCTGCCAAGTAATGCGGCGTACTGTTCTTCGATCTGTGGCACGACCGCAGTGGCGGTGAAACGCTCGCGCACCAGCTGTCGCCCTGCGGCCCCCAACCGCGCGCCGCGCGCCGGATCGGCCAGCAGGGTTGCCAGGGCTGCTCGGAGCGCGCGGGGCACTCCGGGCGGGACTAGGAGTCCCGTATGGCCATCCTCGACGATGTCGGTCAAGCCGCCGACCCGAGAGGCAACGAGCGGTTTGCCGAACGCCAATGCTTCGAGCGCGACGAGCCCGAGCGGCTCGGCCCAGCGTGACGGGACGACCGCGATCCGGCAGTGTGCCCATGCCTCCAAGACGAGATCGTGCGGCGCGTCGTGGATAACGCGCAGACTCGACGGCGGCGCTCCCTTCCCCCACGGCGGGGTGCCGAGGCGGCTGCCGATCAGGAGGAGCGGCGGAGCCTCCGACAGGCCAGCATATGCTTCCAGTAGGGTGTCAAGCCCTTTGTGGCTGCCGAGGGCGCCGACGTAGAGCAAGTAATCGCCCTCAGGGAGCAGCGGCGACCGTGCCGCAGGTGGCTGGTAATGCAGCACCCTATCCGCGATGAAGCTGGGGATGATCGGGATCGCGTTGCGTGGCGCGACCCGCCCGTCGGCCTGGTCGGCGACGAAATGACTGATCGCCAAGAAGCGGTCGACGCTCTTGTGCCACCGCCGCCCGATGGTGAGCCCGCCGCTAAGTACCAGTGCTTTGGCCGGCCCGACATTGCGTGCCTCGCAGGAGAAGCATTTGCGCGGGCCGGGGCCGGTGCAGAGGGTCGCCCCGTTATGGAGCAGGTCACGGCGTGGGCAGAAGTTGCCGTAGTCGTGCAAGGTGACGATGAGCGGTATCGGTCGGCGACGCTTAAGCGGGAGGTACGAATAGACGATCCAGCCATGGGCGTGGATGATCTCTGGCTGCCACTCCGCGATCAGCCGATCGAGTGCCCGCATCAGGAATGGATCGGGCATCGGTGGGGTGAAGCGACGCTGCGGGTCACGGAAGAAGAGTCCCGATTTTTGCGCCAGCCCGGCAAGCCGATAGATCACAACGCCGTTCTCGCCTTCCTGTGCCGGGGCGTCGGGATGGGCGAGTGTGGCGATGGCGACGGTATGCCCGCGCGCAGAGAGTTCCTGGCTGAGGTCGGCCACCAGACGCTCGGTGCCGCCAAGGAGCGGCCGGTAGAACTCGCTCAGCATCAGGATGCGCATCAGCCTACCGCCTTTGTGGCGACCACTGCGCGGTGAGTCACGGTGCTATAGAGCTGGAGGAGTTGATCGGTGCAATCCTCCCAGGTGGGTAACACCACCGGGGCCGGTTGGAACGGCGAGCGGAGTTGGGCGATGATCGCTTCGGCCACCTGATCGGTCGTGCTAGCGAGCGGGATGCCGTGAGCAAGCCCACGGTCTACCAACTCGCCCAGGCCCGAGGTCCGGGTGACCAGCACCGGGCGACCGAGTGCCACGGCCTCGATCACGGCGATCGGGTGCGCCTCGTAGTCGCTGAGGAGCGCTACCAACGACGCACCGGCGAGGAGATCCGCCATCGCCGCCCGATCGGTGGCTGGGATACCGCCGATCTCGACGGCCCCCTCGAGACCGAGTGCGGTCGTGAGGCGACGGAGTTCCGACTCGTAGGGGCCGCTCCCGGCGATCCGCAAGCGCACCTGCGGGCA
>JAABUN010008048.1_pt1 | contig 11000 bp, 10 predicted proteins | sample 5559311 | NCBI WGS metagenome assembly JAABUN01 (sample SAMN10711877, study PRJNA513370) | rock metagenome | isolation source: Antarctica rocks | place: Antarctica: Victoria Land, Siegfried Peak sud | reverse complement strand
CGATCCCCCTCGGACGAGTCGCCGAGCCGGATGACATCGCCCGGACCGTGGCCTTCCTCGCATCCGACCAGGCCGCCTACGTCACCGCGACGACGGTGTTCGTCGACGGCGGCATCATGCAGGGCTCCGTCGGTCTCTGAGCGTGGGCCTCGGAGGCCCCCGGGGCGGTGGACACGCCCTGTGGACCGTCTGGTGTCGTTCGCGACCCGGCATACGCTGAGGGCATGGCCGCCGACCTCGATGCCCTCTTGCAGGCTGCGGTCGCCGGTGTCGGGGGAGTGGAGCGGCCGGGGCAGGTCGACATGGCACAGGCGGTCGAGCAGGCCATCGACTCCCGGGAGCACCTGCTGGTCCAGGCGGGCACTGGCACCGGCAAGTCGCTGGCCTACCTCGTGCCTGCGGTCAAGCACGCCTTCGACACCGGTAGGCCGGCCGTCGTCGCCACCGCGACCCTCGCGCTCCAGTCGCAGATCGTCGACCGGGACATGCCGCGCGTCGCCCAGGCGTTGGGGCCGCTGCTGGGCCGGAGGCCGACCTACGCCCTGGTCAAGGGCCGGCGCAACTACCTCTGTGCCCACAAGCTGCAGGGCGGGTTCCCCGAGGAGGAAGGCCTGTTCTCCGTCGAGTCCGTCGACCAGGCCGCCTCCCGGCTCGGGTCCGAGGTCGTCCGGCTGCGGGAGTGGGCCGACGTGACCGAGTCCGGCGACCGGGACGAGCTCGTGCCCGGCGTGTCCGAGCAGGCGTGGCGCCAGGTCTCGGTTTCGGCCGAGCAGTGCCTCGGGAGCAGGTGCCCGATGCTCTCAGAGTGTTTCGTCGAGCGTTCCCGTGAGGCGGCGAAGGACGTCGACGTCATCGTCACCAACCACTCCTTCATGGCCATCGACGCCTTCGAGGGCCGCCAGATGCTGCCCGAGCACGACGTGCTGGTCATCGACGAGGGGCACGAGCTGGTCGATCGGGTCACCTCGACGATCACCGACGAGCTGACCTTCACCATGGTGACGGCGGCGGCGAAACGGGCCGCCCGGCTGTCGGAGAACACCGGCGAGGTCGAGGATGCGGGCGTCCTGCTCCAGGGCGTCCTCGACGGCCTGCCCGAGGGGCGGCTGCTTGGCCTCTCCGACTCCCTCACCCTTGCCCTCAGCCGGATCCGGGACACGACCCGAACGGTGCAGTCGGACCTGAAGCCGGCGACTGGCGAGGAGGCGGACGGTGCGCGCCAGGTGGCCCGCGCGGCCGTCGATGAGGTGAACGAGAACGCCGCCCGGATCCTCGAGGGGCGTCAGCTCGACGTCGTCTGGGTCAGCAAGGACCCTCGCCGCGGGGCCGTGCTCCGGGTCGCGCCGATGAGCGTGGCAATGCTCGTGCGGGAGCGGATCTTCGCGGACCGCACCGTCGTGCTCACGTCGGCGACGCTGGAGCTCGGCGGGTCGTTCGACGCCGTGGCGGGGACCATCGGCCTGCGCGGCGACGGTGCTCCGCCGTGGCAGGGTCTCGACGTGGGGAGCCCGTTCGACTACCCGAAGCAGGCCATCGCCTACGTCGCCAAGCACCTGCCTGCCCCCGGCAGGGACGGCACCCCCTCACAGGTGCTCGACGAGATCGAGGCGCTGGTCCGGGCAGCCGGCGGGCGTACCCTCGGCCTCTTCTCCTCCACCCGCGCCGCCCAGAACGCCGCCGAGGAGCTGCGCGCCCGGTTCAGCCAGGGCGGCGTCGACATCGAGATCCTCTGCCAGGGCGAGGACCAGATCTCGACGCTGGTGCGCCAGTTCGCCCGCGAGCCGACGACCTGCCTCTTCGGCACCCTCACCCTGTGGCAGGGGGTGGACGTGCCGGGCTCGGCGTGCCAGCTGGTCATCATCGACCGGATCCCCTTTCCCCGCCCGGACGACCCCCTCGCCTCAGCCCGGTCGCAGGCCATCGCCCGGATGGGCGGCAACGGCTTCATGGCGGTCTCCGCGACCCACGCCGCGCTTCGCCTCGCCCAGGGCGCCGGACGGCTGATTCGGCGCGGTGACGACCGTGGCGTCGTGGCGTTCCTCGACTCGCGGATGATGACCGCCGGGTATACCGGGTTCCTGCAGCGCTCGCTGCCGCCCTTCTGGCCCACGACCGACCGCGACATGGTGCTCGCCGCGCTCCGGCGGCTGGACGAGGTCGCCCCCGAACCGGTGCCGGTCGCGGACCCGGCGCTGCGCGGTTTGGCCGGAGCGGTCGACGGCTCATCCATGGACGGCACCGGCGGAGCGGTGAGCGGGTTGCCCGTGGACCTGCGACCGGTCGCCGGGCCACCCCCCGTGGCCGCATCGGCGCGGACCGCGGTGACCGCTGGACACGCGTGGACGCCTGAGCAGGACGCCGAGCTGCGCGACGCGGCGGAGGCCGGCGTCGACCTCGACGAGCTCTCCGAGCACCTCGAGCTGCCAGCCGAGGCGATCACCGCCCGACTGGAGCAGCTCGGGCTGGAGCTCGGCGGGGCGACCTTTTCCTTCGACTGACGCCCGCCTTCCAGCTAAGAGTGGTGGCCGTGGTGCATTCGTCTGTGCTCGCGCGAGCTTCCTGGGCGCATTCCTCCTGATCGGCGGGCCGAGTCACAACTCGGCCCAAGCCACCCCGTGCGCTCGTGTCGGCCCACCCTGGCCCCGAGAGCCTCGGATCGCGCAATGGTGCGGGATCTGTCGGCCCACCCTGGCCCCGAGAGCCTCGGATCGGGCAATGGTGCGGGATCTGTCGGCCCACCCTGGCCCCGAGAGCCTCGGATCGCGCAATGGTGCGGGATCTGTCGGCCCACCCTGGCCCCGAGAGCCTCGGATCGCGCAATGGTGCGGGATCTGTCGTCCACGCTCGACCTCCCCGCAGCCTCGGGTGATCGAGCACCGCCGACCGCTCCGCGCCTGACCTACACACCCGCCACGTCTACCAGCATCTGCCGGGCGTGGGCGTACTTCGCGGTCCCGTGCGGCGACGTCCTGCCGGACGGCATACTCGGCTGTCGGTCGGGCGTGGCAGGGTAGTCAGCGTGACACCTTCAGCCGTGCCCTCCCTCGTGCTGGTCAGCGGCCCGGAGGAGCTTCTCGTCGAGCGGGCCGTGTCGTCCACGCTTGCCGAGCTGCGGCACACCGCTGCCGACCTCGACGTGATCCGGCTCGCGGCGTCGTCCTACCAGCCGGGGGAGGTCGGCTTCCGGACCAGCCCGTCATTGTTCGGCGGGGACAAGGCCGTCGTCGTCGACGGGCTCGACGAGGCCTCCGACGAGCTGCAGGGCGACCTGCTCGACTACCTCGCCAACCCCGCCACCGACGTCAGCCTCATCGTGACGCACCGCGCCGGCCAACGCGGCAAGAAGGTCCTCGACCTGCTCCGCAAGCAGGGAGCGCGGAGCATCGACTGCCCATCCATCAAGTCCGACCGGGACAAGAGTGACTTCGTCGCCAACGAGTTCCGCCGCCAGGGCCGAAGGGCGACGCCCGAGGCCGTCCGCGCGCTCGTCGAGGCGGTCGGCAAGGACGTCCGCGAGCTCGCCGCGGCGTGCAGCCAGCTTGTGTCGGACACCGAGGGTGTCATCGACGACAAGCTCGTCGAGACCTACCACGGGGGCAAGGTGGAGGCCACCGGCTTCCGGGTGGCGGACGCGACGATGGCCGGCCAGACCGGTGAGGCGCTCCGGCTGCTGCGACACGCGATCGCGACGGGCGTGGATCCGGTGCCGATCGTCGCCGTCCTGGCCGCACAGCTGCGTCAGCTCGTCAAGGTCGGGTCGGCCGGCCGGGGGAGCTCCCAGCAGCTGGCCAAGGAGCTCGGGATGGCGCCGTGGCAGGTCGACAAGGCCCGCCGGCTCGTCGGGCACTGGGACGCCGAGGGCTTGGGGCGCTCGGTCCAGGCGGTTGCCGCCGCGGACTTCGAGGTCAAGGGAGGCGGCCGCGACCCCGTGTATGCCGTGGAGCGGGCGATCCTGACGATCACCTCGGCGCGGGTGGGGTCGCAGCGCTGAGACCGTTCATCCCAGCGCTCGCCGGCGGACGCCGGGCACGGTCCGCGGCCTCGAGCCGCGGGCACAGTCCGCGGCTTCGGCCGGGCGGTAACGGGCTTGGGTACGGTGCGCGGGTTTGGGCAGCGGCCCGTCCACTGGTAGATTTCCTCCTTGCGTGCGCGCCCGGTCGTGCGCGTGCGATGCACCATCAGAGCCGCCCGGCTGCTGAACGTTCTGAGCGCTCGACGGACGCCCAGCTCTGCCGTCCGTTTTGCGGCACCCGCAACTGACCAGAAAGATCACTCGTGGCAAACATCAAGTCCCAGCTCAAGCGGATCAAGACGAACGAGAAGCGCACCGAGCGCAACAAGGCCGTCAAGAGCGAGGTCCGGACGTGGGTCCGCAAGTTCCGTGAAGCTGCGGCCACCGGGGACGCCGATGCCGCTCGTGGCGCCCTCAAGACGGCGTCCACCAAGCTCGACAAGGCGGCCGCGAAGGGCGTCATCCACAAGAACCCGGCGGCCAACAAGAAGTCCGCCATGGCGAAGCAGGCCGCCTCTCTCTGAGCGAGGCCGCCAGCCGCCCAAGCAGAGACAGGCCCGTCACAGCTGGAGGTGACGGGCCGCTCCTGTGTCCGCGCCAGCTGCTCGCCGGCCCTGTACTGCGTCCGAGGTGTTGGTCGCCGTGGTGACCACAACTTCGGACGCAACTGCGGTGAGGCGGGCCGTGGGGCCAGGGAGCCCGATGCTCAGGAGGCTTGGCGGACCGCCTCGGCCACCTCAGTGAAGCGGTCCTCGCCGAGGACGGCTCCCTCGCGCCGGACCTTGGCCGGGTCGACCCGGACGATCCGGTTGATCCTGACCTCGCTCGGCCGCCCCTCCCGGTCCCAGGCGCCGGTGCCGATGTCGACCCAGTCCCGTCCCGCCCGGCGCTCCTGGGCGGCGTCCCGGTCGTGGTCCTTGCTGGTGAGCATGACGCCGAGCAGCCAGTCCCCGTCGGAACCGATGACCAGGACGGGCCGGTCCTTGCCGACCGAGTAGTCCTCCTCGAAGGGCACCCACGTCCAGACGATCTCACCGGGGTCGGGTTGGCCGTCCGGTTTGGGGGCGTACGCCATGGCCGGCACTCCGGAGAAGTCCCCGGGATAGGCGCGGGTGCCGAGCGGCGGTGCCACGCCGCCTCGGCCGTGCCTTTCGCGGCCACCGTCACGGGCGTTGCCCGCACTCGGGTCGTCCGCTGATGCCGGGCGGACCGGGGGCCGCTGTGCCGCCCCGTCGGCGTCCCTGCCGAATGTGCGGTCGACGGCTCGACGCAACCGCTGGGCGAAACCGTCTGCCATGGGCCTCACCGTAGCCGTCGTCGGATCAGCGGTGCCAGCCGCGCCGGTGCCAGGAGCCGAAGCGCACGGTAGAGGCTCTGGACTTGCCACTCCCCGTTGGCTCCGGTGACGGCGTCGAGGCCGTGCAGCGGGACGACGACGTCGCGCAATGAGCGGTAGCCGGCGACGGCGATGGTGCTGAGCACGATCCGAGGCTTGAGCGTAGACCGGGCACCCGGCATACGTACCTGCCTGCATGAACCGTCAGGTCTACGCCGAGGCTCGGCCGACGAAGCGATGCGGCGAGGTACGGTCGAGCGATGAACGCGGATCGGGAGAGCCGGCAATGAGCCGTCGCGCCCAGGTCGGCCAGGTCGCGAGCTTCACCACCGGCCTCTACCGAGAGCGCTACAACCGGTGGTATGCCGGACGGGTCAGGGGCGACGAGCTTGCTCGTCTGCGGCTTCGGCAGGGTCGCCGGGATCCGTACCCGATCTACGAGCGGATTCGCGTCAAGGGCCCGATGCAGCTGAACCGCTTCGGGAACTGGGCAACCACGAGCCATGCGCTCTGCAGCCAGGTCCTGCGCAGCCGCAGCTTCGGTGTGGCAGAAGAGAGTCAGCCGCCATCCGACGGTGGTCAGATGTCCTTCGACCTGTCCTTCCTGGCGCTGAACCCACCGGCCCACGACCGGCTGCGGCGGCTCGCCGGACCGGCGTTCAGCCCGAAGATGATGGCGACGTACGCGACGAAGATCGAGAAGACCGTCCACGGGCTGCTCGACGCGGCCGAGCAGCGCGACGCATTCGACCTGGTCGCCGACTTCGCGGCACCGCTGCCCATCGCCGTCATCACCGAGATGATGGGGGTGCCGGACGCTGACGTGGCGGCGTTCCAGCGGTATGGCACGGCGCTGGGCAGTGCCCTCGACGGGCTGACGTCGCTTGCCCACGTCCGCGAGGTGATCCGGGCCAACGCCGAGCTGCAGGGCATCTTCGAGTCGCTCTTTGCCCTGCGAGCTCGAGAGCCTCGGGACGACCTCATCAGCGCCCTGGTGGCGGCACGCGGCGAGCAGATCCAGCCGTCAGAGCTCGTGCCGATGTGCACACTGCTGCTTATCGCGGGCTTCGAGACGACGGTCAACCTCATCGGCAACGGGACGCTCGCGCTCTTGCACAACCCCGGGCAGTGGGAGCTCCTGCGCTCCCAACCCGCGCTCGCCGGTCAGGCCGTCGAGGAGATGCTGCGCTACGACCCGCCCGTGCAGGACACCGCACGGGTCTCCTTCGAGGACACCGAGCTCGCCGGGGTGCCCGTTCGGCGCAACCAGTGGGTCATCACGCTTCTCGCCGCAGCCAACCGTGATCCCGAGGTCTTCGCCGACCCCGGACGATTCGACATCACTCGGTCGGCGGGAGCGGACCACCTCTCCTTCTCGAGCGGCATCCACTACTGCCTCGGAGCATCACTGGCCCGGCTCGAGGCGACGGTCGCCTTCACTGCGCTGGCGACCCGTATGCCGTCCCTGCGGCAAGCGGGACGGGTGGTGATGCGTCCGTCGTCGACGATCCGGGGTCCACGCCGGCTCCCGGTGGCTCCACGCTGACCGGCCCTGACCGGCCTATGACGCGGCCAGGCACGACGGTGGACCGGCGCTGGGTGAGACCCTCGACTCCTTCGTGGAGATCGGGCTGGGCTACGAACGGCCGGCGGCCCGGTCGACTGATGGTTCGGAGGCAACCGGACGACGGGGGGTGTCGGTGAGCGGTGGCAGGGTGGCTTTATGACGCCTCAGCCGATCCTCCCCTCGGAGAACTACAGCCCGGGGTGGGCCGACGACCCCCGACCACCCCTGCCGCAGGTCGGTGACGAGCGGACCATGCTCACGGCATACCTCGACTGGCATCGGGCGACATTCGAACTCAAGTGCGCCGGCGTCGATCCGGCGCGCCTCTCCGAGCGGACCATGCCCCCGTCGACGATGAGCCTGCACGGGCTGCTGCGTCACCTGACGGGGGTGGAACGGTGGTGGTTTCAGATCAACTTCGCTGGGGACGACGTCCCGATGCTGTATTACTCCGACGACGACCCCGACCAGGACTTCGAGCGCCTTGACGGTGACGTGGATGAGGCCTGGGCGGTGTGGCGGCGCGAGTGCGACCGGTCCCGGGAGATCGTGGCCCAGGCGGCTTCGCTGGAGGCGACCGGCACACGGGTGAGGGACGGGGCGCCGATCTCCCTGCGCGGCGGGCTGGTGAAGATGATCGCTGAGTACGCCCGGCACAACGGCCACGCCGACCTCCTCAGGGAGGGCATCGACGGGGCGACGGGGATGTGACTTGGCGACCTCGTCCGGCTCGGCGCCTCACCAGGCGGGGCCGCAGAGTTCTGGGGGCCTGTGGCGCTGCGAGCCTGCACATCCTCGTAGCCGGCGGCACTCATGCGGGCAACGCGGCCAATCGCCAATGCGCGCCCACCGACAGCGTGAGACCATTCGCGCATGCGGGATGATGATGCTGCTGTGTACGACCCAAGGGTCCGGCTGGGGAAGGTGGGATCCGGTGAGTCCCGCCCCGTGCCGAAAGACGCCGTACATGGACTCGATTCATTTGCTGACTCCTGGGAGTCGGATGTCGAGCTGCCTTATGAACTGGTCTTCAGTGGCTGGCAAATGTCTGATGACACGCACCCGGCGGGCGAAGGTCAAACCGGCTACCGATTGGTGCACAAGACCATCAGGACAGTTCCCTCGATTGCGCTCGATCTTACCTTTCCCAATATCCAAATACGGTTTCATAACGGCCCGATAACTTGGGGCGAACCACGTTTTCAAGGAGCTCTGAGTGGACGAAGGGCGGGCAATTACATGCTGCCCGAGTGGGGATCCGTACGGGTGAGCGGCACGCGACGCGAGTACAACTTCACTCCGAACCTGAACGTGAACATAACCGCTCATCAAGACACCACGCCCGACGCAAATTACGTGGAGATTTTGTACCGACTCCCTGACGGGGACTGGACGCACTTCGCAGACATGCTGGGAGCTGGCAGAGCGGGCGTCGCAAGCGTCACAGCCATGCTCGGTTTCATGTATGGCGAGAGGCTGATCGGACCCCTCATCACTGAGGAGGTAGGTGAGGTTTTTGAGGACTGGCATTGGAACCGCTTGCTCGGCGGTAGAAGCGTTTCAATCGAGAGCCAGGCCAGGGCCGAGGTGATTGATGCCAATCAGCTGGGTCAGCGCTTGAAAACGGCCATGATTACTCATATCGACAAAGCACCCGATGAGCGAAACCGGATCCGAGTAGCTGCTCAGTGGTATTGGAAGCCGACGGCCAACCTGACTTGGTGCAGCGTTACGTCAGCTACTGGCTCTGTATCGAGGCGTTGGAGCTCGGGGAAAACGCGAACATCAAGCCTTTGAAGCGCAAGGTTGCACAAGTTCTCGATGTTCAAATGCACGTTGTTTCCGAAGCCGTGGGCCGCATGTACGGGGTGAGGAGCGGACTAGTACATGGCTCAATTCGGGAGGTTTCCCAAGATGCCGTCGGGCGTGTAAATGCTCTTGCGTCTGCACTTTTGGAGTTTCGCATGCTCGGGGCCGTCTCGCACCGGCGTCTGGAGGCGCTGAAAGGGGCCGTCCAGTTTGGTGCCTGAGCTGCGCGGGTCAGCGGTGCGGCGGTGGAGCCGCCGACCTTCACTTGAAGTAGCAACACAACTCGTCAGGTGGCAGGGAAGGGCGTCGTCTCATAGAGGCGGTCGGGAGGTGCCGGACGAGCCCGTCAAAGGGCGTGTAGCGACGAAGCGGACCCTTGACGGGCGGCGGAGCATCGGAGACTGGTGCGGCGGGACGGCGACCGCCAAGGGGCCGCTCGGGTCTTAGAACAAGGCGTCTACGGTTGGGCCCATGACGCCGAAGTTGTCGCGTCGAGTGCGAGCCCAGACCTCGGCCAGTTCGGACCCCGAGTGCTGCAGCGCTGGGGCGAGGTCCAGTCCGCGCTGGGTGCGGTCCTTCTGGGGCCGGGCCATTTTTCCGCCGGAGCCGATGAGTTCCTCACTTGCGACTTCCGCCGGGTCATCAGTGGCATGAGCGATAGCAATGCTGACCTGGACAAGGTCGTTGTCAACAGGGCACTGTCGCTGGACGGCTTCATCGCCGGTCCCAACCACGCGATGGGCTGGGCCCTCGAGTACATGAAGAAAGGACCCGTTCCCCGAAGTCATGCCGACCACCGGCGCCATGCTCGTCGGGCGTGGCACCCATGAGGTCGCCAAGCGGATGTCCGAGCACATCGACTACGACGGTGGGCCAGTGTTCGTCCTGACGCACCGTCCACCGAACGAGCCTGAGCAAGGCGTCACATTCCTCAGCTGCGACCTCGCAGAGGCCGTGGCCACGGCGCGCGCCGCCGCGGGTGGGAAGGACCTCGAGATTCTTGGCGCCGACATGGCCACTCAGTGCCTGCAACGAGGGCGTCGACGAGGTCCTGGTGTATGTCCTGCCGGTGTTGCTCGGCGACGGCGTGCGCTTCTCCACCCCCGGTCTGGGCAAGATCGACCTGGAACCGTTCAGCAACACGCAGTCAGGGCCTGTGACGATGCTCCGCTTCCGCATGCGAACCAAGAACAGGCATGACCTGGCGGCTGAAGCTGGCTCCAACACCGTGCCGTGACGGAGTTGGTTTCATCGCGTGCGTCGGTGCCGACGCGCACATGGGAGACTGTGCCGATCGAGTTTCCCACCTGAGCGCGAGGTTCTCCCCACGTGTCACCCATGGCCCGCACCGGGTTGCCGCCACACGCGACGCCGCCGGACCTGCTCCGGAACTTCTGCATCATCGCGCACATCGACCACGGCAAGTCCACCCTGGCTGACCGGATGCTCCAGCTCACCGGAGTCGTCGACGCCCGGGCGATGCGGGCGCAGTACCTCGACCGGATGGACATCGAGCGCGAGCGCGGCATCACCATCAAGAGCCAGGCGGTCCGGATGCCGTGGGCGGTGGAGGATAGCTCGGGCGCCGCCACGACGTATGCCCTCAACATGATCGACACCCCGGGCCACGTCGACTTCACCTATGAGGTGTCCCGCTCGCTCGCTGCAGCCGAGGGCGCGGTGCTGCTCGTCGACGCCGCCCAGGGGATCGAGGCGCAGACGCTGGCCAACCTCTACCTCGCGATGGAGAACGACCTGGCGGTCATCCCGGTGCTCAACAAGATCGACCTGCCGGCCGCCCAGCCCGAGAAGTATGCCGAGGAGCTGGCCCGGCTGATCGGCTGCGAGCCGGAGGACTGCCTGCTCGTCTCGGGCAAGACTGGGGTCGGCGTCGAGCCGCTGCTCGACCAGATCGTCGCGCAGATCCCGCCCCCGGCCGGCGACCCGGACGCCCCCGCCCGCGCGATGATCTTCGACTCCGTCTACGACACCTACCGGGGCGTGGTGACCTACGTGCGCGTCATCGACGGCAACCTCAACCCGCGCGAGAAGATCGCGATGATGTCGACCCGGGCGACCCACGAGCTGCTCGAGATCGGCGTCAGCTCACCCGAGCCGGTCCCCTCCAAGGGCTTGGGTGTGGGTGAGGTCGGCTACCTCATCACCGGGGTCAAGGACGTGCGCCAGTCCCGGGTCGGCGACACGGTGACCAACGCGTCCAAGCCGGCGACGGTCGCGCTCAGCGGCTACCGCGACCCCAGGCCGATGGTCTTCTC
>JAABUN010008047.1_pt1 | contig 11005 bp, 11 predicted proteins | sample 5559311 | NCBI WGS metagenome assembly JAABUN01 (sample SAMN10711877, study PRJNA513370) | rock metagenome | isolation source: Antarctica rocks | place: Antarctica: Victoria Land, Siegfried Peak sud | reverse complement strand
AACGTCCGGGACACCGGCCCCGCGTCACCGCCCGTCATGTCCCGCCTCCTCCTCCACCGGGGAGGCGAACACGTCCTCGATGACGCCTTCGATCGGCGGGTCCTCGATCGTGAGGTCCACCACCGCCAAGGCGGCCAGCAGCCGACCCGCGGCCGAGGGGGTATGGGCGCGCGGGACCCGGACCGTGAGGCTGGTCGCGGTCCGGCCGGTCACGGTGCCCCCGACCAGTGCCTCCAGCTCGGCGTCGCCCACGGTGGTGCCCTCGTCGAACGCGACGGTGATGACCTTGTGGGCCGCGAACCGCTCGACCAGCGCGGAGAGCGCGCCGTCGAACAGCAGCCGACCGCGGTGGATGATGATCACCCGTCGGCACAGCGCCTCGACGTCGGCCATGTAGTGACTGGTCAGCATCACGCAGGCACCCGTCCGCTGGTTGTACTCCGCGACGAAGGAGCGGATCCGGCGCTGCATGGCCACGTCGAGCCCGATCGTCGGCTCGTCGAGGAACAGCACGGCGGGGTAGTGCAGCAGCGAGCCGGCGATCTCGCACTTCATCCGCTCACCCAGGCTGAGGTTGCGGACAGGCTTGCGCAGGAGCTCGCCGAGCTCCAGCAGCTCGGTGAGCTCGGCCAGCCGACGGCTGAAGTCGGCCGGGCCGATCCGGAAGATCGCCTGGTAGAGCCGGTAGGAGTCCAGCACCGGGATGTCCCACTGCAGCTGGTTGCGGTTGCCCATCACCAGCGCCATTCGGGCGAGGTAGTCGCGGTCTCGCAGCCAGGGCGTGTGGCCCAGTACGTCGGCCCTCCCTGTCGTCGGGTGCAGCAGGCCGGCGAGCATCTTGAGCGTCGTCGTCTTCCCGGCGCCGTTGGGGCCGAGGAAGCCGACCACCTCGCCCCGCTCCAGGCCGAAGCTGACCCCGGCGACGGCCCGGACGCTGCGGGTGCGACGCCGCACGAGGGACCCGAGTGCGGCCTTCACCCCGCCCTCCCGCTCGGGGACGAGGTAGGTCTTGCCCAGGTCCTCGACCGTGATGTCCGCCATCTGCTGCTGCCCTGCCCTCCGCCGGATGCCGATCCTGCCCGTTGCCGACGAGCCCGGCCACCGCTTTCCCGGCACGAGCGTCGGTGAGGTGCCCATCCTGGACCCGGGGTCCGACAGTTCCGCGCATCCATCGGGGCACGGTGTCTACAGTTCCGGAGTGGACATCGCCGTGGCGCCCCGGGGCGGCGGGGTGGCGCTCACAGTGCTGGACACCGCCGGGTGCCCGGGGGCCGTCGAGCAGCTGAGCGCCGCCGCTGTCGCTGACCGGATGGCGGACCTGGAGCGCAAGCAGCCCCGCTGGGTGTGGGCTGACACCGCGGTGCTGCACCCCGGGCTGGTGGCCGCCGGCGTCGTCGTCGCGCGGGCACTTGACCTGCGGCTGTGTCACGCGGTGCTGGCCCGCTCGGCCCGCCTGGCTGCACCTCTGGCCAGCGCGGGCGACGATCGCTGGCGACCGGTCGAGCCGCTGGCCGCGGCGGGGGAGCCCAGTCTGCTGGACCTGCCCCCCGACGGCCGTGCGGTCGACCTCGACGACGTGCTGGTCGAGCATCGACTCCAGCAGCAGGCCGTGGCGGGGTCCGAGCAGCCTGAGCGGCTCGGTCTGCTGCTGGCGGCGGAGTCGGCCGGCGCGCTGGTCGCGACCGAGCTGAGCGCCGTGGGGATACCGTTCGACGCGAAGGCTCACGACGCGCTGCTGACGCGGTTGCTCGGACCGCGTCCGCTGCCGGGCGGGCGGCCGGCCCGGCTCGAGGTGCTGGCCGGGGAGGTCCGTAGCCTGCTGCGGACGCCGGGGCTGAACCCGGACTCGGCCCCCGAGCTGCTGCGGGCGCTGCACACCCAGGGCCTCTCCGTCGAGACCACCCGGCAGTGGGAGCTGGAGAGGCTCGACCATCCCGTCGTCGGGCCGCTGCTGGAGTACAAGAAGCTGGCCCGGCTGCTGAGCGCGAACGGTTGGGGCTGGCTTGCGGCCTGGGTGCGGGACGGCCGGTTCCGGCCCGACTACGTCCCGAGCGGGGTAGTGACCGGGCGCTGGGCGACCCGCGGCGGTGGAGCGCTGCAGCTGCCGAGGCAGGTCCGGGCGGCTGTGGTCGCCGATCCGGGGTGCCGCCTCGTCGTCGCCGACGCGGCCCAGCTCGAACCTCGGGTGCTGGCCGCGCTGGCGCGCGACGAGGCGATGGCCCGGGCGAGCCGGGCCGGTGACCTCTACCAGGCCCTGGTCGACGACGGTGTGGTCGACACCCGCGCCCACGCCAAGGTGGCGATGCTCGGCGCCCTCTACGGGGCGACGTCCGGCGAGGCCGGCCAGCTGATGCCACGGCTGCTGCGCACCTACCCCCGGGCGACCGGACGGGTGGAGGAGGCGGCCCGGGCGGGTGAGCGAGGCGCTGTGGTGACGACGTGGTTGGGCCGCAGCTCGCCCCCGCCACCGCAGGCGTGGCACGAGGTCCAGCGGCGGGCGAGCCTGCCGGAGGCCACGGCGGCCGACCAGCGGCGTGCGCGCAGCCAGGCCCGCGACTGGGGCCGCTTCACCCGCAACTTCGTGGTCCAGGGCACCGCGGCCGAGTGGGCCCTGTGCTGGCTCGCCGACCTGCGCCGGCGGCTGCGCGAGCTCGGTGAGGCCGACGGCCGGGCACCGACGTTGGTCTACTTCCTGCACGACGAGGTGATCGTCGAGACGCCGGAGGCGCTGACCGAGGCTGTCGCCGACGCGGTCCGGGCCGCCGCCCGTCGCGCCGGCCAACTGCTGTTCGGCACCTTCCCCGTCGAGTTTGCCCTCGACGTGGCCTGCGTGCAGAGCTACGCCGAGGCGGGCTGAGGGCCGGTCGGCGCGTCGAGGCACCCTCTGCCTGACCGGGCACCCCCTGCAGGAGGTGCCCCTCCGCCCAAAGGGTGCCGGGAGCCGCCGCCGACCCTCCGGGGACAGCCTCAGAACCTCCCACCGCGCGGTCGGACGCCGAAGCGGTCGAGATGGGCCAGCAGCCGCCCGGCGTCCTGGGTGGGGTCGGCGAGGGCGACGTAGCCGTCCGGCCGGACGAGGTAGGCGGCGTCGCGGCGCAGACCCGCCGTCTGCGCCGTCGTCGTCCAACCGAAGACGTGCAGCGCCAGCCCACGCCGCGTCGCGGCGGCCCGCAGCGAGTCCCCGGCGGCGCCGTGCACGTGCACCTGCCAGTCCAGGTCGGCCAACTCCTCGTGGTTGTCCGAGCCGGAGCCGAGGTCGACGAAGGGCAGCCGGTCGCCGCCGCGTACCCGACCCGCCCGGCCGGCGCTGAGCGCGCTCCCGCGGTAGCTCAGCCGGGTCTGACCGACCGTCGTGCTGACGGCGCGACGGGTCAGCGGCACCCGGAGCAGGGTGGGCAGCAGCACCTCGAACGCCAGGCTGCGGACCAGCCGGGCCCGACGGCCGGAGCCGGTCACCAGGTCGAACACCCGGTCCGTGGTGGCGACGAGCCGGCGGGCGAACGGCAGCCGTTCGGCCTCGTAGCTGTTCAGCAGCGCGGGATCGGCGCGACCCTGCAGGACGGCCGCGAGCTTCCAGCCCAGGTTCGCGGCGTCGCCGACCCCGGTATTCATGCCTTGGCCACCCAGCGGGCTGTGCACGTGCCCGGCGTCGCCCAGCAGGAAGACGCGGCCCTGCCGCAGGTGCTCGGCCACCCGGTGCGCGACGCCGTAGGTGGAGAACCAGTGCACCGCCTGCACGGCCGTGCCCGTCGTTCGCTCGGCGAGGTCTCGGACGTCGTCGAAGGTGGCTGCCGCAGCGTCGCCCAGCCCTGCCGGAACCAGCCCGACGAAGCGGTGCGTGCCGTCCGGCCGGGCCGGTACAACGAGCAGGAAGTCATCCGCGCTGAGGCAGAAGCTGAACGCGCCCTCCCCGGGGGGTGCGGCAGCCGAACCGGTTGCGGTCACGTCGGCCACCAGGTAGCGCCGCTCGGAGCTTCGACCGGGGAACGGCGTGCCCAGCCGCTCGCGGACCGTGCTCCGGGACCCGTCGCAGCCGGCCAGGTACTCGACGTCGAGGTGCTCGAGCGACCCGTCCGGACCCCGCAGGGTGGCCGCGACACCGCCGTCGGAGGGCTGCAGGTCGACCAGGGTGGTACCCCAGGACACCGTGAGCCCGGCCGCGGCCAGCTCCGCGACCAGCAGCGCCTCGTGCGCGTCCTGGGGGCAGCAGAGGATGTACGGGTAGCGGCTGAGGCCGGCACCGGCGTCGTCGACGGCTCGCACGGCCAATGTCCTGTCCCCGCGCTGCACCCGGACCTGCCGGACTCGGACGCCGCGCTCGACCAGCTGGTCGGCGACCCCGAGCTGGCGGTAGAGCTCCAGCGTCCGGGCCTGCACGTCGAGGGCGCGGGACTCCGGGGCGGCGCCGTCGCCCTGCTCGACCACCCGGACGTCAACGCCGAGCCGGACCAGCGACAGCGCGAGGGCCAGCCCCGTCGGACCGGCGCCGACGACGAGCACCTCCAGGCTCACCTGCCCCGGCCCGAGGCCGGTCCCCGAGGTCTTGTCCGGACACGCCGGGGCTGCGTACTGTCGTGCACGTGAGTCCCCGGGGCTGGCTGGTCGCGTCGCTGCTGAGCATCGCCGCCGTGCTGCTGCCCGTGGTCGCCGACCCTTCGACGACCACCCTGCTGATCCTCACGGCCGCTCTGGTCTGCTGCTGGGCCGTGCGCCCGGTCGGCTCCTCGCCCGTGCCGCTGCGGGTCCTTCGCCAGAGGGCACCCGGCACCCGAGCGCTGCACGGGTGCTTCCTGCAGCAGAGCCGGCCGGGCGTGCCCGGCCGCACCCGCGCGCGTGCTCCGGGCTGCGGACGCTGAACCTGCGTTCATCGTCCGCTCCTTCCTGAGAGGTACCACCCGCGATGCTCGACGTCTTCTCCTACCCCGTCTCTGCCCTGATGAAAACCCTCCACGACCTCCTCGGCCTCGTCACCGACCCCACCTCCGGCCTCGCCTGGGCCGGGTCGGTGGTGCTGCTGGTAGCCACCGTCCGGCTGCTCCTGCTCGTCCCCACCTGGCGGCAGCTGCAGGCGTCGCACCGGATGGCCGCGCTCCGACCCCGGCTCACTGCCCTGCGCGAGCAGCACGGCGATGACCGTGCTGGGTACCTCGCCGCAGCCCGGCAGCTCCAGTCCGAGGAGGGTGTCGGCCTGGCCGGCTGCCTGCCGGTGCTGCTCCAGCTGCCGGTGTTCCTCGGCCTCTACCACCTGCTGGCCGGCTTCACCGTTGGCGGCGCAGGCGGCAACGGCGTCTTCGGAGCCGACGAGGTGGACTCCTTCGCCCACGCCACTGTGGCCGGGGTGCCGCTCTCCGCAGCGGTCCGCACCCCCGCCGTGGTGCTCGGACAGCTGGCGCCCGGGCTCGACCTGGCCGCGGTGCTTGCCGTGGCGGGCCCACTGCTCCTGGTGGCCGCTGCCGCCGCCTTCCTGGGCGCTCGGCACGCCCGAGCGCGTCAGGCCCTGACCGCCCCGGCGGCTGACGACGCGGTGGGCGCCGCGCTGCGGTCGGTGGGGGGCACGATGGTCTGGATGGCGCCGGCCGGGGTGCTGGTCAGCGGGCTGGTGCTGCCCGTACCACTCGCGCTGGTGCTCTACTGGGCGGTCAACGGGACCTGGACGACGGTCCAGACCTGGCTGCTGACCCGCCGGCTCGACGGTCGAGCGGTCGGGGTAGGCAGAGATGTCGGACCCGGACGATAGCGTCGCTTGAACGTCCCGCACCCGAGGAGCACCCATGACTGACGTCGTCCTGTTCCACCACGCCCAAGGTCTGACTCCCGGCGTCGAGGCGTTCGCCGAGCGACTCCGCGAAGCCGGCTACCGGGTCACCGTGCCCGACCTCTTCGAGGGAGCAACCTTCGACACCGTCGAGGAGGGGGTGCAGCACGCCCAGCAGCTGGGGTTCGACACCGTCCTCGACCGCGGCCGCGCGGCGGTGGAGAACCTGCCCGCGGCGCTCGTCTACGCCGGTTTCTCGCTGGGTGTGATGCCGGCCCAGCTGCTTACCCAGACCAGGCCGGGCGCGCGGGGTTGCCTGATGCTGTCCGGGTGCCTCCCGCCGACGGAGTTCGGGACCCCCTGGCCCGACGGCGTCCCCGTCCAGGTCCACGGGATGGAGGGAGACCCCTGGTTCGCCGGTGAGGACCTGGACGCCGCCCACGCCCTGGTCGCCGACGTGGCGGAGGCGGAGCTGTTCGTCTATCCGGGGGAGCAGCATCTGTTCACCGACGACAGCCTGGCCTCCTACGTGCCCGAGCAGGCGGCGCTGGTGGAGCGGCGGGTGCTGGACTTCCTGGCGGCGCTGGACTGACACCGGGTGCCGGGGCCAACCGGCCCGCCTGCGCCCCAACGGGTCCGCCGGGTGGCTACCATCAGGACGTGCCCGCGGCGTCACGGTAGTGGCCGACGTCACCTTCATCCTCTCCGAGGAGTTCCCATGGTCAGCAGGTCGCGGATCCCGCGGTCCCTCGGAGTCGGTCTCGCGACCGCCTTCCTGGCCTCCGGTGTCGTCAGCGCCTGCGGCACCGAGCAGGAGACCTACACCGAGGACGTTTACTGCGCGACCGAGGACGGCACGGTCATCGATGAGAAGTACTGCGACGACAACAACGGCAACGGCATCGGCGGCTTCATCTGGATCGGCGGTTTCGGTGGGGGCTGGGGACCCGGCTACCGCCTCAACGGGGGGCAGCACTTTCCCTACAACGACGGCGCCGCCCGCGAGCGCGCCGGTCTGCCGCGGACCGGCCCGGTCACCGGCCCCGGCGGCCTTGGCGGCAAGGTGACGAAGACGCGGACGACCAAGGGCGGCGGCTTCGGCGGCTCGTCCAGCGGCGGGAGCGGCGGCTGATGGAACGGCGTCCCAGCGGGGTCGTCCGCGACAACTGGCCCCAGATCGTCAGCGACCAGGGCCTGACCTACTGGCAGACGCTGCTGCCCGACGGCAGCACCCGCTCCTACTGGAGCGAGAGCGCGCACTACGCGTTCAGCGCAGCAGAGATCGACCAGATGTACACCGACATGGAGACCCTGCTCGACATGTGCGTGTCCGCCGGTGACTTCATGCTCGCCCACCCCGAGATCATGGACACGATGGGCATCCCCGGCTGGGGCCGCCTCGAGATCGCGCGGAGCTGGGACCGCCGCGACGCCGAGGGCAACGAGGTCAGCTGGGGCAGCGTCTACGGCCGGATCGACGCCGTCTACGGCGGCAACCGCTACCTCGACCTGCGGGCCACCGAGGCCCAGGATGCCGTCGACGACGCGCTGGGGCGCATCCGGCTGTACGAGTTCAACGCCGACACGCCCACCTCGCTGCTCGAGACCGCGATCATCCAGTGGGACTGGTTCCGCACCACCCAGCAGGGCGACGACCAGTGGAACGGCGTCCACGAGATGCTCGTCGACGCCTGGAAGCGCAACCTGGCCTACGTCGAGGCCGCGCTCGGCCACAAGCCGACGGTCTACTTCGCCTGCACCTGGCACGACAACCTGCTCCCGGAGTTCGCCGACTCCGTGCCGGCGGACCAGCGGGCCGACATCGTCATCGAGGAGTGCTCGTACGAGGACCTGCAGAACCTCCGGGTGCTGCAGGAGACCTGCCGCCAAGCCGGGTACGAGACCCAGTGGCTCTACGTCGAGCAGATCCACCTCGGCCAGAACGGCCGCTTCTACGACGGCCGGATGCCCGACGGCGAGCTGCGCCACCTCGACGTGGTGTTCAAGCTGCACGCGTGGGAGCACATCTGCGCCGAGCCCTACGGCCAGGCTGTCTTCGAGGACATGGCCCGTCCTGGCGGTACGGTCTGGATCGAGCCGCCCTACAAGATGCTGTGGTCCAACAAGGGCCTGCTGCCGGTGCTGTGGAAGCTGTTCGGCAGGGATGCGGAGAAGAGCAAGCTGCTCATCCCGGCGTGGTTCGACGGCGAGCAGCCGGCGGGTCTGACCAGCTACGTGCGCAAGCCGCTACTCGGCCGCGAAGGCGCCAACATCACCGTCGTCGTGGACGGCGAGACCGTGCTGGAGACCCCGGGCGGCTACGGCGCCGAAGGGTTCGTCGTCCAGGCCTACGCCCCGGCTCCGAACTTCGTCGGCTACGACGGTGACAACTTCCCGACCCTCGGTCTCTGGTACGTCGACGGCCAACCCGCCGGCCTCGACCTCCGCGAGGGCCCGACCGTCGTGATCGACAACCTCAGCGTCTGCGTCCCGCACGTCATCCGGGGCTGAGGCTCCCCGACCTCGAGAAGGGCGCCCGCATGCTCGGCTACCTGCAAGAAACCGTCCAGAACTGGCCACCGGCTGCAGCGAGCCTGCTGCTGGCCCTGGTCGCCGGCGCTCTGCTGTGGGTCACCCACAACAGGCTGACGCGTTTCGACGACCGCCAGGTCCTCTTCGCCGACGGCAACGTCGCCTACCTGGTCCAGCGCGCCGCCCTCGTGCTGGCGTTCGGCATCGCGGCGCTGCCGACGATCACCCGGACCGCGGAGGACCACCGCTGGTACGGGCTCGTCGGCCAGGCCATGGAGCTGGTGTGGGTCTTCGTCGCCCTGCTGCTCGTGCGCTACCTCGTGGACTTCGTCGTCCTGCTGCGCGTGGACAACACCGAGGAGCTGTTGAAGGGCAACGTCGCGCTGGGCGTGGTGGAGGCCGGCTTCTACGTCGGCTTCGGCTTCGTCCTCAACGGGTCACTGACCGGCGCCTCCGCCACCGTCGCGCAGGGCCTGGCCAGCACGGTCGTCTTCGGGCTGCTGGGTCTGGTCGTGGTGATCGGCACCTACTGGCTGCACGAGCTGGTGACGCCGTGGCATCTGCGCAACGACATCCGCGACGGCAAGCTGACCGCGGCCTACGAGGCGGCCGGAGTGCTGGCGGCGGTCGGCATCGTCGTCCGGGAGGGCGTGGCCGGCGACTTCACCGGTTGGGGCGCCGGCCTGGTCGCGTTCTCCGCCACCGCGATCGTCGCCGTCGCCACGTTGTACGTCTTCCGGTGGCTCACGAACCGGCTGATCCTGCGGGGCCTGCCCATCCGGGAGATCCAGGACCGCGACCTGGCCGGGGCTTCGGCGTTCAGCGCCGTGATCATGGTGATGGTGGCCGTCTCCGTGGCGGCTGTCGTCCGGACCCAGCTGTAGCCGTCCTGGTCGAAGCCGCCCCGCGGGCCTGCACGGCAGCGCTACGGTCGGGGCCATGGACGACGCGGCGGAGGCCGGGCGCCGCAAGCGTCGGAGCAGCCGGGCCGTGGTCGGGGGCTGCTCGCTGATGACGGTCGCCCTGATCCTCAGCGCCGCCGACGTCGGACCCGCGATCGCCACCACCGTCGGAGCTGTTGTCGGCTTCGTGCTGCTCCTGTACGGCGTCCACGTCGGCTGGCTGGTGTTCTACGACCGTGACTCCGACGGCCCTGCCAGCTGACTAACCAGCCGGTCTGCTACAACGACGGGCAATTTTGCGGACGGATCCTAAGGCAACCCTGCTCAAGGCGTGATGAGCCCGGGAGGGGGAGTGGTGGCCGATGTCACCGTAGGACGAATGGCTTGCGGGCACATCTGTCGTGGTCCCGCACGGCTCATCTGTGACTTTCAGCGCTGAGTGGCGGGGATCTGCCACCGCAACGTGGCGGTGTCGAACGACGGCCAAGACTGGCAACCGTCGATGTCGGAGACCGCGGCACCGTCTGCCGACCTCTCAGCTCTGGACGGCTGCGAGTTCCAGGAGCCCGGAGCTCCTAGTGCTGCCAGTCTCCGTGGCAGTCCAACGAGGCCGAGGAGGCGGGGGTCCGGCCAGGAGCGTGACCGTGCGCGATTCGCGGTGCTGCGGTCAGAAGTTTCTGAGGAAGTCGAGGATTCGTTCCTGGGTCGCCGTTGCACCGGAGCCGTACCAGACCAGGTGGCTCAGGCTCGGGCTCTCCCACAGCAGTGACCCGCGGATGTTCTGGTGTAGGTGCTCCGCATGCTGCCAGTTCACTTGCCGATCTCGGCGTGAGGCGATGACGAGGGTTTGCTGTTCGACGGCGCGGCCGAGGTGGGGGTCGAGGTGGTGGTGCACGTCGATGCCGAAGCCTTGCCCCGAACGCATGGCGGCGAACAGTTGCGCGAGCTCCTGCTGCTCGGGTGGGCTTAGGTCAGCGAGAACGCGCCGGGCAGGCATGGTGGACAGGCTCGACATCATCGTTCGCAGCCCGAGCGACGGCGAGCGGTGCAGCAGGGCGCGTATCGCCGCCCAGACGCGCGGCTCGAGGCGGGCGCTGAAGGCCAGGTGCGCGGCTAGGCGGGTTAAGCCGGTGGGGAAGGGTAATGCTGATCGCGCGGACACGAGAAGCAGAGATTGCACCAGGTGGGGATGGCGCTCTGCCAGAGCCACGGCTGCGGGGCCGCCTGAGGAGATGCCGATAACCCCGCGGACGCTCCTGATGTGGAGGTGTGCGCACAGTTCGGCGACGGTGTCGGCGAAGTCCTCCGGGCCCGGCCCGGCAGAGATGCTGGTGCCGCCGTAGCCGGGACGCGAGGGTATAAGCAGGCAGTGGCCTGCGGCGCGGAGAGGTGACTCGCCGACGGCCATGCCGGAGTGCATGTGACCGCCGTGCATGACCAGTACGACCTCAGTCGACGCATTCGGGTTGTCGCCTCGACCAGCGCGGTCGGTGGCCTGGCTCAGGCGGTACTCGACAGAAGAGGTGGAGAGCTGGGCGAGCCGGGTCCCTTCGTCCACCGCATGATTCAAGCAGACCTGAGCCGGTCGGCCGAGGATCGATCCACCAGCCAGCGCCGCCTGCGCATCATCGTCGAGTCACGCAGTCCCACTTCCTCACTGGGGCCCGCTGACCCCCGCGGTGACGTACTACGGGCGGTTGCAGGGCACCACCGTGAGGAATAGTCAAGACCTGTGGACTGGGCGTGTCACGCGGCTTGCTGGTCAGCTTCTTGTTGATCTTGGTCTTTGGGCCGTTCGACGAGCTTGCCGTTGGTG
>JAABUN010008046.1_pt1 | contig 11005 bp, 13 predicted proteins | sample 5559311 | NCBI WGS metagenome assembly JAABUN01 (sample SAMN10711877, study PRJNA513370) | rock metagenome | isolation source: Antarctica rocks | place: Antarctica: Victoria Land, Siegfried Peak sud | reverse complement strand
AAAGCGGCAGCCTGAGCCGCCGCACAGCGTGCTCACAATCGGCCTGATCGATCGCGCGGGTGAGCCGACCCACGAGGCGGTCGAGCGTGTGCTGCGTTTTCTTTCGGACCGCCTGCGCTGACCGCAACGGGCAAGAACTCCATGGCTCGGAGAGCGCCCAGGCCCGCCTGCTTTAGATCGGGCACAGGTCCTGAACTAAAACTGAAGAAGACCTCGCGCTACATGCGACGGTCGCGAGGGATGCCACCTTGTTTGTGGCCTCGCGCTGCAGCCGCGCCGCAAGCGCCAAGGGTGTAGCGCGACAATCTGGATGGTGAGGCGCATTGCCTCGCCTGAATTGCTCCCGGATGTTTGGTCGTTGCCTCAACGTACCAGGATCCGCGCCTGCAGATCGAGGCCGAGCTCGCCAGGCTCGACGCCCTCCCCCCGGAGCTCACCGTGCGGCATCTCGGCTGGCGGCTGATCGAGGCGTTCGTCGCCCGCGACCCGGCCGAGCTGCTATTCTGGTCGGTGGCGTTCGCGAAGTACGAGGGCGCCGAAGACGCCGCCATCGTCGACGAGGTCCTCTCGGCGACATTGCCGGACCGGAACTGACGGCTGCCGCTCCGGGCCGGTGCCCTCCACCATCCAGAGGACTGCTCGCGCCTAGGCGGCCGCTCGGCGGGTCGCGCGCCATCACGGGCGTGAATCTGTCGGCCCCGAACGATTCAGGAAAGTCGTTGGACGATCTCGGGCGGGCTCCGGATGATTCGGCATGTCGCCCGACGCTTCATCAGTCCAGCTGCTCGTGCTCGAGCGCCGCGAACCCGCCGCCAACGTCGCGCGGTTCTACGTCCTCTCGCTTGAGGAGACCCTGTTCGGCGACACGGCGCTCCTGCGCGAATGGGGCCGGCTCGGAACGGTCGGCCAGCGGCGGCTCGACCTCTACGAGGCTCGCGCCCAGGCGAGCGAGGCGCTCGATAGCTGGCTCGGCCGCAAGCTCGCCGAGGGTATGCCTAGCACCGCGCGGGCACGCCGCAGACTGGCAGCCACTCAGCCCAAGTCTATACCCGATCGGCCGATACCCGCACTTCGCTCTATGCAGATACGGCGGCCGCGGGCGCGGGCTCCGTCAGATACGTTCCGCTCGCCAGATCCACCTGAACGCTCCGGACCAGCGGCTCCGGCCGCACCTCACGTCCCGTGCGAACCAGGCGGACGAGGCCGTGCCCTGCAAGCTGCTGGAGAGACCGGGACACGTTGGGTTGTGAGCGGCCGGTCAGCCGCACGACCTCGTCAACATTGGCCGGATGCCGTTCCAGCACCACGCTCATGAGCTCGAGCGCTTCCGCCGAGAGCGCGGCGAGGAGCGGTCCGGCGGGACGCGGCGGAGCTGGCTGCTCCCCGCGGGCCACGGCCCGCATCTCCTCACGCAGCTCAGCCAGGTTCGTCCGCTTCATCGCTCCCCTCCCCTTCCCTCGCATCGGGGGTGAAGATCTGGCGTCATCGCTGACCGCGACCGTCCTGCTTCTCGCTCCATCTTGCCTGGAGCGGTATCGTGATCGCCGGGCCTATGGGAAACGATATTCGCCCGAGTATCACGAAGACAAAGTGAGGATTGGAGGCAGATACCTTAAGATGACTGTAGCTGACCGGCAAAAATGCCCTCAGCATCGGCCTTCGACGCCGGCTAGATGTTCGGTCCCAGGGTGTGCTGTGACGGATCGAGCCTGAACCGTTTGGGCTGTTCCGTCCAGGTTTTGCAGACGAACTCGTAGGGCGTGAGGCCGCGAAGGGTTTTGAGGCGACGGCCGTAGTTGTAGGCGTCGAGGAAGAGCTGGAGATGGTGCCGGAGCTCGTCATGGCTGCCGTAATGGTAGCGCTTGACCGTCGCATCCTTGATCGTCCGGTTCATTCGCTCGACCTGGCCATTGGTCCAGGGGTGGCGCGGCTTGGTCAGGCGATGCTCGATGCCGCTCTTCTCGCAGGCCCCCGCGAAGGCGTGAAGGCGGTAGAGCCTCGGCTCGTCACGCTCGGCCCAGTACGCCTCAGCCTTGGCTTCGGCTTCCTCGTTGAGCGGTGTGTTGTCGACGAACTGAGTGCCGTTGTCGGTGAGCACGGTGTGAATCGTGTACGGGACGGCAGCGACGAGGGCGCGAAGGAAGTCGGCCGCCACCCGTCGCGTGGCCCTCTCGTGCAGCTGGACGAAGGCGAATTTGCTCGTGCGGTCGATGGCCACGAAGAGGTGAAGCTTGCCTTCCTCCGTTCGCACCTCGGCGATGTCGATGTGGAAGTAGCCGATCGGATAGGCCTTGAAGCGTGAGCGGCTGGGCTTGTTGCCGTCCATCTCGGGCAGGCGCGCGATGCCGTGACGCTGGAAGCATCGGTGCAGGCTTGATCGCCGAAGATGAGGGATGGTGGGCTGGAGCGTGTAGAGGCAGTCGTCCAGCGGCAGGAGAGTCTGCTGCCGGAAGGCGACGATGATCGCCTCCTCCTCCGGTGTCAGAACCGTCGAACGGATCTCCTTTGGACCCATGCGGGCATCGGCCGTCGTGGAGCGCTTGCGCCACTTCTGCACGGTGGTGGGGCTGACGCCGTGGCGCCTGGCGAGCGCTCTCACGCTCTCTTGACGAGCTTGGATTGCGCGACGAACCGCCTCTGTCGTCGTGGCGCTGCCGTGAAGAAGCTGGCCCATAACGCCTCCCTCCATGCATGGTCAGACGTACCATCACACAGCGGGACTGAACATCTAGCCGCATCGGGGCATCCTCCGCATGCTGAACAAGTTGGAGGAGTACGGCGGTGACGCCAGCCGTTATGCTGCACTGGCATCTTGGGACGTGGTCAGCTTTCCTCTGGAGGTCTCACCGCACTGAAGCGCCTCAGGAGCAAGAGGTCGTAAGAGATCTTCAAGACCCCCGCGATTACGAGCGGCCAACCGAAACTACTAACGCTCATGAGCCAGCCGGAGAGAAGCGGGGCGAGAGCAGTCGCCAGGCTCCTGGGAACGGCCATCACGCTGGCTGCGGCCGGCCTTTCTGCTGGCTCGACCACCGCCATGACGTAGGAGGAGCGCGTGGGGACGTCCATCTGCGAGAGGAGGCTACGCAGGATCAGCAGGCCGAATGCAACCCCCACGGTCGGAGCGAAGGCGGTCAAGACGAGGAACACGTTAGCTGGCAAGTGGGTGAACACCATGGTGTTCACGAGGCCGAAGCGCCGGGCGAGCGGCACTGCCGCGAAATACGACGCCGCCGAGCACAGACCCGTTACGAAGAAGATCGTGCCAGTCGTCGCCAGATCGAGTTCGAAGCGCGTGAAAAGCCATAGGGCGAGCAGGGCGTTCACGACGAAGCCGCCGCCAAAGGCGTCGAGCGCGAACAAGGCGGCAAGGCCGAAAACCCGGCGCCGGGAAGGGCCTAGGGGAAGAGGCGGCCTGTCTCCCGGCGTCTCCGCCGCCGGCGAGAGGCCGCGGTACAGAAGGAAGCTGGCCAGGCCGAGCCCGCCATAGAGCGCGAAGAACCCCTCGATGAGGGTGCCGCGGTCCACCACAGGCGAAAGCCAGTCCACGGCCCCGGCGGCGAGTGCACCCAGGGCTGCGACGACTGAACCTACAAAGCTGTATCGGGCAAACGTCGACGTGCGCTCTCGATCCGGGACTGACTGGGTCAGCACCGTGTGCTCCAAGGGAAGAAACACGCTCACGTCGCCGCTCGACGGGTTGAGGGTCCCGACAAAGGCGATCAGAGCGAGGGGCCAGAACCCTTCGACGGCGGTGAACCCAAAGCCCGTCGCCGCCATGAGCAAGCTCGCGGCGAGCAGAGCGGGCCTCCGCCGCACCCGGTGCGCAACGAGACCGAGACCCAGCGTGAGCAGGGCCGATCCGAGGAGAGTGACCGTCGAGATGAGGCCGACGACGATCGCATCGAAGCCTAAGCTGGAGAGGTGAACTGGCAATAGGATGGCTACGTAGCCGTCTCCGAAGGCGCGCAATCCGCGGCTCCAAAGGATCCGCCTTACGTCTGCTTCCACGGGCGGCAGTCCGCGCTTAGCCACGTGCGTCGCGGAAAGACGCGTAGAGGTTGTCGAAGACGGTCAACCCTCGATCGATCCGCTCGTCGTCCGTTTGCGCAGCGGCCCCGACGCCGGCGATCAGGCGGGCGATGCCGGCCGCCTCGGGCCTCCCGAACTTTCCGTCCTTGAGGTCGATGTCGTGCACGATCTCGGCGATCCCCTGCAACGCCGGCCCGGCCAGCTCCGTAGCTTCGAGGAGCACCTCGAAGCTGCAGCGATCACCCTTGTGCGTGAACTCGGCCTCGAACATGTCGAAGCGCAGCTCGCCCATCTCCGGTTGATAGCCTTTGTGCGGCACGAACTTGAACCGAGCGTCCGGATCGATGAAGCGCCGGATCAGCCAAGCGCAGGCGATACGGTCGACGTGGACATTGCGCCGCGTGACCCAGACCTTGCCCTTCAGGTCGTCCAAGCTCTCAGACGCTCGCATCAGAGTCTCCGCTGCCGCCGCTCGCGTCGAAGTAGCGGCAAGGCGCTCCCCGATCTCGGCGAGCAGACCCGCGACACCCTCCCGGCCGTTGGCCCCGAAAAAGTCGATGCGCTCGATCTCGGCCAAGCGCTTGCGCAACCGTCCTTCCTTCGCCCGCAGCTCCGAGGCGCTTTCCTCCCAAGTCGAGGCGTCGCCAGAGGTGGTCTGGACAAGCCCCCGTAGATCCTCCGCGAGTTCCGCGTAATCCCCATCCCGCGCCGCATTGAACAGCTCCATTATTTGCGCATCGCTCAAGCCATCGATGAAGCGCGCCTCGCACAATGATCCCTCGCCCCCGCCCTGTTCGATCTCGCGCAGGAGCCACTCGAAGTCTTCCTGGGTCTCCTCGTTCATGGGCAGCGCATAGACCGAGCTCTTGATCGCCACAGAGCCGAGCGCCTGGAGCCGGCGCCAGATCTTGACCCGGAAGTAGGCGGGTTTCGGCGGAAGCTGGTGGATGAGCAGGAGCCACGAGACTGAGCAGCCTTCCGGCGCGGGTTCCGGGACACGCATGACGCGACAGTGTATCATAAGTTCACCCGCATGGAACAGTTGTATCTTTCGATTGATTGGGAGTAGGCTGCGTGGCCCGCTCGGAACCCCGAGAGTTCGTTGGTGATACCCCCGCGGCCAGTCAGAGGAGGACAAGCAGCCATGAAATGGGTCACACGCGAGCGCCCCGTCATCGATCGCATCGCTTGTCCCTGGCTCATCGCCCGGTTCATCGACAAGGAACCCGAGTTCCTGTTCGTGCCCCCGGCCGAGGTGATGCGGGTCGCCGAAGAGACCGGCGCCACACCTTACGACGTGCCCGGAGTCGAGTTCACCCATGTCGGCGAGGGCTGCAGCTTCGACACGTTCGTGGCGAAGTATGATCTTCACCGCGACCCGGCCGTTGCGACGATCGCCGTGATCGTGCGCGGAGCCGACACCGACCACCACGACCTTACGCCTCAGTCAGCAGGCCTGCTCGCTATTTCGATGGGTCTGCGCGACCTCAGTTCGGACGATCACGAGGTGCTTCGGCAGGGCTTCGTCATCTACGACGCCCTTTATGCGTGGGCCTCGAAGCGCAAGGACGAGACGCACAACTGGCCCCCAGCGATGAAGGCCTGAGGAACAACATGGATCAGGTTCTCGCTCGTCCACCCGATCCTACCGAAGAGAAGCACGGCGTGTCGTCAGCGGAGGCGTTCCGGGTCTGGCTGCGTGTCGCGCTCCTGAGCTTCGGCGGCCCGGCCGGTCAGATCGCTGTGATGCACCGCATCATCGTCGAGGAGAAGCGCTGGATCGGCGAGAACCGGTTCCTGCATGCGCTCAACTATTGCATGCTCCTGCCAGGCCCCGAGGCCCAGCAGCTCGCCACCTACATCGGCTGGCTGATGCACCGCACCTGGGGCGGAGTGATCGCGGGCATGCTGTTCGTGCTGCCCGGCGTCGTGTCCATCATGGCCCTGAGCTGGATCTACGCGCTCTACGGCAAAGTCGGCATCGTTTCCGCCCTCTTCTTCGGACTGAAGGCCGCCGTGCTCGCCGTGGTGCTCCAAGCGGTGGTCCGCATCGGGAGCAAGGCTCTCAAGAACCAGGTCATGATCGGCCTCGCCGCAGCGGCCTTCGTCGCGATCTTCTTCTTCGGTGCGCCGTTCCCGGCGATCGTGCTCGGCGCCGGGGTCGTCGGCTATCTCGGCGCCCGGGCAGGCGTGCCGGCTTTTCGGATCGGGGGCGGCCACGGCGCCAGCGGTGGCGCCGCAGTCCCCGACGAGGAGAGCCTGCTCGGCGAGGACCTCCCGGCACATGCTCGCCCGACGCTCGCGCAAGCCTTGCGCGTTTCGGCCATCTGCTTGGCCCTGTGGCTTGTGCCCGTCGTGGCCCTGCTCGCGACACTCGGCTCGGACAACGTGTTCACCACCATCGCCCTGTTCTTCTCCAAAATGGCGGTGGTCACCTTCGGGGGCGCCTACGCGGTGCTGGCCTATGTCGCGCAGGAGGCGGTGGACACCTACCGTTGGCTCCAGCCTGGCGAGATGCTGGACGGGCTCGGCATGGCCGAGACGACCCCGGGCCCGCTGATCATGGTCCTGCAGTTCGTCGGCTTCATGGGCGCATACCGCGACCCCGGGTCGATGTCGCCGCTGATGGCGGGGACGCTCGGGGGCCTGCTCGCGACCTGGGTCACTTTCGTGCCCTGCTTCCTGTTCATCTTCCTCGGCGCCCCGTTCATCGAGAAGCTCCGTGGCAACCAGGCGCTGCACGGGGCCTTGTCGGCCATCACGGCAGCAGTGGTCGGCGTAGTTCTGAACCTCGCGATGTGGTTTGCGGTCCACACGATCTTTCGACAGACGTTTCCTGTGCGCGGATACGGGCTGGCCTTCGACGCACCCGTGCTTGCGAGCGTCGACATTTGGTCGCTGCTACTGTCAGTCGCGGCCGTTATCGCGATGTTCGGTTTCAAGGCGGGGGTGATTCCGACGCTGGCCGCCTGTTCGGCCGCGGGCGTTGCTCTCTATCTCGCAGGAGCAATCTCATGAGACGCCGTCTGAACTTCGCCCTCGCCGTGGCGGCCACTGTGACGGCCGGGGCTCTGCCGACGCTCGCCCTGGCGCAGTACATTAGCTTTGCTGACGCCCCTCTCGGCGCCGTGCCGCGGGAGTTCGAGCCGAGGCAGACCGGCCCCGGCGCTCCCGGGCAATGGGAGGTGGTCGAGGACAACGGAGCGGCGGGCGGCAAAGCCGTCGCGCAGGTCAGCGCAGATCGGACGGACGGACGGTTTCCGCTCCTCGTTCACGTGCCGACCGTGTCCGTCGACGTCCAGGTGAGCACCAAGTTCAAGGCGGTTTCCGGTAAGGTCGACCAGGCGGGCGGCCTCGCGGTCCGGCTTGTCGATTCGAACAACTACTACGTCGTGCGTGCGAATGCCCTTGAGGGCAACGTGCGTTTTTACAAGGTGGTGGGGGGCAAGCGGCAGCAACTCGCCGGAGCCAACCTGCCCGTGGCGCAGAACGAGTGGCACGAGCTGACGCTGCGCGCGCAAGGCGACCGGTTCACCATCTCCTTTGACGGCAAAGAGCTGTTCTCGACGACGGATCGGACCCTCCGTTCGCCCGGGAAGGTGGCGCTCTGGACCAAGGCGGACAGCATCACCCGCTTTGATCGCCTCGAGATCAAGAGTTTGGACTAGGCATGAGACGCACACCGCTCGCTCTGATCGCGGTGTCGATCCTGCAAAGCGTTGCCGTTGCGGCGGACGTGATGCATCGGCTGAAGGACCAGGAGATCACCGCCCGCCTGACCGGCATGGAGATCACGGACGAGTATCACTGGGCCTATGTCTTCGGCCCGGACGGCAAGCTGAGTTCCGTTTCACTGGGCAAAGCCGGCACGGGAAACTGGCGGGTTCAGGATGACGAGTTGTGCCTGGAGCGCGGCGTCGACGCTCTGCGCTGTTACGAGGTGTGGATAGCAGGCAGGAAAGTGGAGCTGCGGCGGGAGGGCTCTCCTTCGGAAGAGGCCATCCTTCAGCAACCGCAGAAACGGAAGTGAGCCGTCCGGAGTCGGCCCGATCCCTGACCTGCTGACCCCCCGGGCAACAACCATCACCAGGAGATTGATATGCGCGCAATACTTGTGGCGACTGTCGCCAGCACGTTACTCGCCTTCGTCCCGCTCGCTCACGCCGATCCTGATTGGAAAGCAGTCGGGCAGGCTCTCGGAAAAGAGGGCTCGGTCCAACCGGGCGGCATTTACCGGGTCGGGATGCCGCGCTCGGATCTGAAGGTCACTCTCGATGGCGTCGAGATTAAGCCGGCCCTGGCGCTCGGCGGCTGGCTTGCTTTCAAGCCGATTGGCAACGAGGCGATGGTGATGGGTGACCTCGTGCTGGCGCAGGACGAGGTGAACCCGGTGATGAAGAAGCTCCTGGAGAGCGGGCTTCATATTACAGCACTCCACAACCACCTGCTGCGCTCGGATCCCGTGACCATGTACATGCACGTCAGCGGACATGGCGACCCGCGGAAGCTCGCGGTCGCGCTGCGCGACGGTCTCGCGCTCAGCAAGACGCCAATGGGCCCTGCTGCGGCTGCCCCGCCGCAATCCGTGGACTTCGACACGGCCGCGGTCGAGACCGTCATGGGCTACAAGGGGAAGGCAAACGGCGGAGTCTACCAGTTCTCTATTCCCCGCGCCGATCCGGTGAAGGACAACGGTATGGAAGTGCCGGAAGCGATGGGCTCAGGGCAAGTCATCAACTTCCAGCCGACCGGCGGTGGAAAGGCGGCGATCACCGGGGATCTCGTGCTGACGGCCGCTGAGGTCAACCCGGTGCTGCGGGCGCTGCGGGCGAACGGCATCGAGGTCACGGCCATTCACAATCACATGCTGGATGACGAGCCGCGGCTGTTCTTCATGCATTTCTGGGCGAACGAGGATGCGGTCAAGCTCGCGAAGGGAATGCGGGCGGCGCTCGACAACGTGAAGATCGCCAGCGGCGGGTAAGAAGCTTCGACAGCCATAGAACTCGGGTTTCTCGCCGTTGGCGTCAGCCAGGCCCCATGCTGCCGCCGCGGATTGGTGTCAGCCGACAGCAAGCAGGCGTCTCCGGAGCGAAGCGTCGGCGGAGCCGTTGCCGCGGACGCGTAACCGCTGCCGGAGCAGGATATCAGCTCACCGAAATCAGGGTCTTCCGCGACGAACTCTCTCCGACCCAGGTCAAAACCCGCCTTACAGGACGTGAGCTCGACGCCGCGCTCGCTGATCCGAGATGGACCGTGCAGGAGAGATGAAGGTGCCACCGTGGATGTCTGGGAGACAGGGCAGGGCGGCGTAATCCTGCTAAGTCGATGAAAGTGTATGTTCGGAGTAGGTCAAATGACTAAAGTAGCACGGTCCAAAAACGAACGCGCCGCTGATGGCTAACATGGCTTGACCTTCCCGCCAAGACTGCTTCTAACCGCCTCTATTCAGCAGCACCGGACAGTGACGGCTCGCGAGCCGACGATCTGCTTACCAGTCTACACGGCCGAGCAGCGCCGCGAGCGCCTCCTGGAAGTCGCCCGTCGAGACCCCACGCAGGTACAGGACCGGCAAGAGCGAATCGAGGCTCCGTGTCCGGCGAGCCCACTTCGGCAGGAACGACGATGAGAAGCGGACCCGCTCCTGGCTGGTCGCGGCGCCGCGATCCCGGATCTTCACGCGCGAGACCGCGATCGGACCGGTGCCGGTCTGGATCATGCGCTCGGGACCATGGCCGTGCCGAACCAGGCGATCACGCCCGTCCGGCAGCCGGGTCCTTCCGCTGCTTTTATCGACTCACGGAAGGCGTAGATCGGGCTCGTCCCGATGTCGCCGAACACGACGCCGAGCGCGCCCAGCATGAGTGGACCGCGGGCGGGATGCGCCGCCGCAGCCGGGGTCGAGACTGCCGCCGCGCTACTGGTGTCCGGAAGTGTCGCGCCGGGTGACGTGTTCATCGGCGTTGCTCCGCAGATCGAGAATGGGGGGAATGCGCCTTCCTCAACCGGCATTCACCGGCAGCTTGCGTAACTGTGGTTCGCTACGCCTTCAGGCAATTCAGGTCGGGATGTGTGTGTAATCCTGGCCGGACAACCCCCCCCATTTCGACACGTTTTCGGACCGACGCTCAGAGCTTCAGCGCCGTGCGCAGGAGCGCCATCATCTCGTCGATAGGCGGCTGATGTTCTGCGTGCTCGATGGCACATCGGACGCCAGCTGATAGGTGTTGAGAAATGATCATCAGGGCGACTTCCCGCACGGCCGAGGTCACCGCGTTCGACTGCTGGATCTCGTCGCCGCAATAGCGGTCGTCCTGGATCATCTGGCGGATGCCACGAACCTGGCCCTCGATTCGCGCCAGTCTCGTAACGATGGGTGCTTTCTCGTCCTCTGTCCGGCGCAGATAGAGCCGGCCATCTCTGAAATCATATTCCATTCGCCCGTTGATACCCCCATGCAGTATGTTATGATGACTATGCCCTGCGCGTATCGACAGGCTGCAGGCCGAGCATCCCGCCCAGAAACGGCCGATCCTAATCCATCGCTTCCGAGAAAGGACACCCGATGTCTGAACCAGAGTTTACGCGCCGTGGGATCATCGCCACATCGGTCGTCGCAGGCGGGGCCGTTCTCGTTGAGAATCAGGTGCCGACAAGTGCGGTCGCGGCCACAGCCACGTCGAGTTCCTCGACAGGAAACGCTCCTGTCGTAGACCGTCAAGCCGGAACCATGCCCGGCGAGCAGGTCGGCTCGGGGGAATTGCACCAGGTCGCGATCGGTGCCGGGGATGTGCTCACCACGAACCAGGGCGCACCGATTGCTGACGACCAGAACTCGCTGAAAGCCGGCACGCGCGGTCCAGTGCTGTTGGAGGATTTTATCCTCCGCGAGAAGATAAATCACTTCGATCACGAGCGAATTCCCGAGCGCGTTGTCCACGCTCGTGGCACGGCCGCGCACGGCTATTTCGAA
>JAABUN010008045.1_pt1 | contig 11006 bp, 11 predicted proteins | sample 5559311 | NCBI WGS metagenome assembly JAABUN01 (sample SAMN10711877, study PRJNA513370) | rock metagenome | isolation source: Antarctica rocks | place: Antarctica: Victoria Land, Siegfried Peak sud | reverse complement strand
CCGCTCGCTCCTCTCGACCGTGAGAAAGCAAGGCTGGGACCTGCTCCAGACCCTGACCAGCGATCCCAAGCACCTGATTGCGAGCCTCCGGCTGGCCTGACTGTCGCTGCAGCACCTGGGTAGTAACCTTTCCCCCAGACTTTCTGCCTTCAGAGATACCGCCCCCGCAGATGCTCGGTGATGTCCCTCGGATCGAGCGGCTTGCCCGTGGCGTGCCGCAGCAGGTCCTGGAAGCCCAGCCGCGACCCCTGGGTATGGACGTGCTCTTTTAGCCAGCCGACCAGCGGCAGCATTTCTCCTCGCACCAGCGCCTGGTCCAGCGCCGGCAGGTCACGCCGGGCCGTGCGCATCAACTGCGCCGCCGCCATGGCGCCGAGGGTATAGCTGGGGAAGTAGCCGAAGGCGCCGTCGTGCCAGTGGATGTCCTGCAGGCAGCCGGCGGCGTCGTTCGGTGGCGTCACGCCGAGCAGCCTGGCGAAGCCCTCGTTCCAGGCGGCGGGCAGGTCAGCCACCGCGAGGTCGCCGGCGATCAGCGCGCGTTCCAGGCGGAAGCGCAGGATGACGTGGGCCGGGTAGGTGAGTTCGTCGGCATCCACCCGGATGAAGCCGCGGGAGACGCGGCGCCACAGGCGGCCGAGGTTGGCGGGCGCGTAGGGCGCGGGGTCGCCGGGGAAGGCCGCCAGGAGTTCCGGGCCGAGGAAGGTCAGGAAAGCGTCGGAGCGGCAGGTCTGCATCTCGATGATGAGGCTTTGGGATTCGTGGGCGGCCATGCCGGCGGCCTCGCCGACCGGCTGGCACGCCCAGGCGGCGGGGAGGCCGCGTTCGTACAGGGCGTGGCCGGTTTCGTGCAACACGCCGAGCAGCGATTTCTCGAAATTGGCTTCGGAGTAGTGGGTGGTGATGCGGATGTCGGTGGGGGTGCCGCCGCAGAAGGGGTGCAGGCTCTCGTCAAGGCGGGCGTGGGCGTAGTCGAGGCCGAGGCGTTCGGACAGGCGGCGGCACAGCGCCTGCTGGGCGGCGACCGGAAAGGGTCCGGCGGGGCGCAGCGGCGGCGGGCGGGCGGCCTGGAGTTCCTCGGCGCGCGGCAGGGCGTCGGCCAGGAAGGCTTCGTAGGCGGCGAAGATCGGCTCCACCTCGGCGGCGGTGACGCCGGGCTGGAAGCCGTCCATCAGGGCGTCGTAGGGCGGGAGGCCGAGGGCGGCGGACAGGGCCTGGGCGGTCTCGCGCTGCAGCCGGACCACCTCGGCGAGGTGCGGGGCGACCAGGGCGAAGTCGGAGGTTGCCTTGGCGATCCGCCAGATCTTCTCGCATGCGCTGTTGGCGCGGGCGGCGGCCTCGACGAGGTCGGTCGGCAGAGCCAGGGCGCGGGCCAGGGCGCGGCGCATCAGGCCGAGGTTGGCGGCCTGCCAGTCGTCGGTGGCCGTGGCCTCGGCGGCGGCGGCGGCGGTGGCCGGCGCGGTGAGCAGCTCGTGGGAGAGGCCGGCCAGGGTGGCGAGCTGCTCGCCGCGCGCGGCGCCGCCGCCTGGGGGCATCATGGCGCCGGCGTCCCAGTGGAGCATCGCCTGGGCCTCACCGAGGGTGGCGATGCGGGTGAAGCGAGCGGCAAGGCGCTGGTAGGCGGCGGCGGTCATGGCGAAGCGCCGCCCGCGTCGGGGCCGGGCCGAACCCGGCGGGCGGGGCGCTGCTGGGCGGCGGTCATGGCGCGGGGTCTCCGGGGAGCGGCTGGGTGGGGCGGCGCCGCGCGAACACCACGGCCACGCCGACCAGCGCGCCGGCCAGGCCGTACCAGGTGATGGCGTAGCCGAGATGCGGGTTGGTCGACCGCGGCAGGCTGCGTGCGGCGGCCGGCAGCGTGCCAGGGGAGTTGCCGACGGGCTGGCCGGGCGGGGCCAGAGCGACCAGGCCGAAGGGCAGCGTGCCGGGCAGGTCCAGCGCGGCGCCGATCACCAGGGGGTCGAACACGTAGAAGCGGCGGCCGGGCACGTCGTCGGTGGCGCTGACCCATTCACGCGGGTCGGCCGGGCGGACGTAGCCGATGACGGCGACCTCGCCGGTTGGGCGGTCGAGGGTCGCGGTGCGTTCCAGCGGCACCCAGCCACGGTCCACCAGCAGGGGCGGCGCGTCGGCACGCAACAGGGGGACCAGAAGGCGCGAGCCGAGGATGGCGCCGCGCACCTCGACGCTGAGCAGGGCCTCTCGCGCGTGGTCGAAGCGGCCGGTGGCTACGACCTTTGAATACGGGGCGGGGGCGGGCCCCAGCGGTTGCGGCGGCCCGGCTTCCGCGGCCGCGATGGCCGCCAGGAGGTCGGTCTTCCACTGCAATCGGCGAAGCTGCCAGGTGCCGAGCGTGAGCAGCAGGGCCAGGACCGGCAGGCTGGCCAGGGCCAGCAGGATCAGCCGGCGGGACGGCACCAGCCTATTCCCCGGCCGGCGCGCCAACCGGGCCGGTCCTGCGGCGCATCGCGGGCCTTGGCGTCAATGCTCGGCGATCACCCCGGCGCCCCACCAGTAGATGCAGATGAACAGGAACAGCCACACCACGTCGACGAAGTGCCAGTACCAGGCGGCGGCCTCGAAGCCGAAGTGGCGGCGGGGGGAGAAGTCGCCGCCGAGCGCGCGGAAGAAGCAGACGGCCAGGAAGATGGTGCCGACCATCACATGGAAGCCGTGGAAGCCGGTGGCGAGGAAGAAGGTGGACGGATAGACGCCGCCGGTGAACTTGAACGGCGCCTCGGCGTATTCGATCGCCTGGAAGGTGGTGAAGGACAACCCCAGCAGCACGGTGATGCCGAGGCCGGCGATCAGGCCATTGCGGTCGCCCTCGAGCAGGGCGTGATGCGCCCAGGTAACGGTGCAGCCCGAGAGCAGCAGGATCATGGTGTTGAGGAACGGCAGGCCGAACGGGTCGAAGGTGAGCACGCCGGTGGGCGGCCAGACCGCGGTGACGGCGCCGGAGACGTGGTCCGGGTACAGGGCGAAGTGGAAGTAGGCCCAGAAGAAGGCGACGAAGAACATCACCTCGGAGGCGATGAACAGCGTCATGCCGTAGCGGAGGCCGATGCGGACGACGGGGGTGTGGAGGCCGGGGGTGCGGCTTTCGCGCAGCACGTCGCGCCACCAGAAGAACATGGTGGCGAGGACCCCTGCGAAGCCCGCGTAGAGCAGCCAGTAGGTGTCGTAGTGCGACACCATGATGATGCCGCACAGCATCGCCGCGCCGGTGAAGGCGCCGACCAGCGGCCAGGGGGATGGGTCCACCAGGTGGTAGGGGTGCTTGTGCAGGGCGGGAGGTTCGGCAGCCAGGTCGAGGCTGGCGGGAGCCGTCAGGTCGGTGGAACTGGCCATCGCGCGTCCTGGTATCCGGTTTGGCGTGGGTCACGAAAGGCGGCCGTGCGGGCCTGGCAGGCCGCTGGCCGGGTGGGGCGCATCAATCCCCAAAATGCGGCCCAGGGCAAGGGCGAAGCAGCATCGGTCACGGCGTTGCGCGGGGCGCGGCGCCGACATGCGGGCCGGCGCTGGCCAAGGCACCGGAGCGCTGGGCGTCCTCGATGGTGCGGAAGAAGGTGTAGTTCACGGTGATGGTGCGGATGCCGCTGGTATTGGGGTCCTCGGCGATCTTCGGGTCCACCCAGAAGGCTAGGGGCATGTCGACCTGCTGGTGGGCGGCCAGGGTCTGCTGCTCGAAGCAGAAGCAGGCGGTCTTGTGGAAGTATTTTCCCACCACTTCGGGCGTGACGTTGTAGGTGGCGATGCCGGTGACGGGCGTGCCGGACAGGTTGGCGGCGCGGTAGAAGCCGAGGCCTTCCTCGCCGACGTGCAGCTTCACCGAGGGCACGTCCGGCGTGAAGCGCCAGGGCAGGCCGGGGTGGACGTTGGCGTTGAAGCGGATGGTCATGAGCTGCTGCCCGGCGCCTGGCGCGGCGGCGCCGCCCTCCTGCACCGTGCCGTTGTAGCCGGTGGCCAGGCAGAACATGCGGTACAACGGCACCGAGGCGAAGGCGAGGCCGACCATGCCGGCGACGAAGCCGCCGACGCCGAAGCCCATCAGGCGGTTGCGGCGGCGGAGGCGGTCGGCGGGCTGGGTCATGATGTCCGATAGGTGGCGATCGGGGCAGGCGCGGCAAGTGCGGCGGTCAGCCGCGGAGCACCTTGGCGGCGCTGATGAAGTAGAACAGCGCCACCATGCCGAGCAGCACGGCCAGCAAGGCCCAATTGCGCTGGCGGCGGCGGCGGTCGAACCGGGTGCGCTCCTCGGGCGTCATGTCGACGGTGGGGAGGGTCATCCGAGCAACAGCTTGTCGGCGGCCAGCGCCACGAACAGCAGCGCCAGGTACAGCAAGGAGTATTTGAAGGCGCGCTTGGCCGGGAGGTCGTTGGTGAGGCTGCGGCCGGTGGCGTCCTGGCGGTCCTGCCAAACCAGGATGGAGTGGCGCAGGAACAATGCGCCGAGGATGGTGGCGGCCGCGGCGTAACCCCAGCCGGCGAAGCCGAAGGCCCAGGGCAGCAGGCTGCACGGGAGCAGGACGCAGGTGTAGAGCAGCACCTGGCGGCGGGTTTCGCGGGCGCCATGGGTGACGGGCAGCATGGGGACGCCGACCTTTTCGTAGTCGGGGTGGGCGAACAGGCTGAGCGCCCAGAAGTGCGGCGGCGTCCAGAAGAAGATGATGGCAAACAGGATGATCGGCGCCAGGGTCACGTCGCCGGTGACGGCGGCCCAGCCGATGACCGGCGGGAAGGCCCCGGCGGCGCCGCCGATGACGATGTTCTGCGGCGTCCGGCGCTTCAGCCACATGGTGTAGACGAAGACGTAGAAGGCGATTGACAGGGCCAGCACCCCGGCCGCGACCGGGTTGGTGGCCAGGCCCATGATGACGACGGAGGCGACGGCCAAGGTCACGCCGAACCCCAGCACGGCGCCGGGGGCGATGCGGCCGGCGGGGATCGGGCGGTTGGCGGTGCGGCGCATGATCGCGTCGATGTCGCGGTCGTACCACATGTTGATGGCGCCGGCCGCGCCCGCCCCGAGCGCGATGCACAGCACGGCGGCGAGGGCCAGCGTCGGGTGCAGCGTGCCGGGCGCCACCAGCAGGCCGCAGAGGCCGGTCAGCACCACCAGCGAGATGACGCGGGGCTTGAGGAGGGCGATCCAGTCGCGGACCTCGGAGGCATCCAGCAAGATGGGCGGCGGCAGGGCGGCGGTGCCGTCCGTGCCGGCAGTGAGGGTCATGTTGCTCATGGTGTCGCCGATGCGGGCCGGCCGTGGCGCCATGCCCGAAGGCATGGCGCCGGAGGGTCAGCGGATGCGGGGCAGTTCATCGAAGGTGTGGAAGGGCGGCGGGCTGCTGACCTGCCATTCGAGGGTGGTGGCACCCTCGCCCCAGTAGTTCTCCGCCAGCTTCTCCTTGGAAGCGAAGGTCCGGTAGATCACGTACAGGAATACAAGCATGGACGCCGCGGCGACGTAGGCGCCGAGCGAGGAGATCATGTTCCAGCCCCAGAAGGCGTCCGGGTAGTCCGGGTAGCGGCGCGGCATCCCCTGGGCGCCGAGGAAGTGCTGCGGGAAGAAGATCACGTTGGCGCCGACGAACAGCATCCAGAAGTGAACCTTGCCCCAGAATTCCGGGTACTGCTTCCCGGTCATCTTGCCGATCCAGTAGTAGAAGCCGGCGAAGATCGAGAACACCGCGCCGAGGCTGAGCACGTAATGGAAGTGCGCGACCACGTAGTAGGTGTTGTGCAGGATGACGTCGACGCCGGGGTTGGCCAGCTTCACGCCGGTCACGCCACCGACGGTGAACAGGAAGATGAAGCCGATGGCGAACAGCATCGGCGTCGCCAGGGTGATCGAGCCGCCCCACATCGTGGCGATCCAGGAGAAGATTTTTATGCCCGTCGGCACCGCGATGACCATGGTCGCCGCCATGAAGTAGGCGCGGGTGTCGACGTCGATGCCGGAGGTGAACATGTGGTGCGCCCACACCACGAAGCCGACCACGCCGATCGCCACCATGGCGTAGGCCATGCCGAGGTAGCCGAACACTGGCTTGCGGCTGAAGGTGCTGATGACGTGGCTGACCATGCCGAAGCCCGGCAGGATCATGATGTAGACCTCGGGATGGCCGAAGAACCAGAACAGGTGCTGGAACAGCACCGGGTCGCCGCCGCCCTCGGGCTTGAAGAACGCGGTGCCGAAGTTGCGGTCGGTGATGAGCATGGTGATGGCACCGGCCAGCACCGGGATCGCCAGCAGCAGCAGGAACGCCGTCACCAGCATCGACCAGACGAACAGCGGCATCTTGTGCAGCGTCATGCCGGGGGCGCGCATGTTTAGGATGGTGGTGATGAAGTTGGCGGCGCCCATGATGGACGACGCGCCGGCCAGGTGCAGCGCGAACAGCGCCAGGTCCATCGAGGCGCCGGGGTGGTACTGGCTGTCCGACAGCGGCGTGTATATGGTCCAGCCGGCACCGGCGCCCTCACCGACGAAGGGGCTGAGCAGCAGCATCAGGAAGGCCGGCACCAGTAGCCAGAAGCTGATGTTGTTCATCCGCGGGAAGGCCATGTCGGGCGCGCCGATCATGATCGGCACGAACCAGTTGCCGAAGCCGCCGATCATCGCCGGCATTACCACGAAGAACACCATGATGAGGCCGTGCGCGCTGACCAGCGAATTCCAGAGCTGGCCGTTGGACACGTATTGCAGCCCGGGGTTCTGCAGCTCCATCCGCATCAGCACCGAGATGCCGACGCCGATCAGCGCCGCGAAGACCGAGAAGATCAGGTAGAGGGTGCCGATGTCCTTGTGGTTGGTGGAGAAGAACCAGCGGGTGAAGAAGCCCGGCGTGTGGTCGTCATGGCCGTAGCCGCCATGGGAGTCGCCGTGGGCGTCGTGCCCTGGAACGTCGTGCACACGAACCTTGGGATTGGTGTTGGTCGCGGTCGCCATTATCCGTCCGCCTAGTTGGGGTGGGCTCGTTGCAGTAAGTTTATTGAAGTCCGGCGCCTACCGGCGCGCCTCGGCAACCCGCAGGTCGGCCGCCGGCGCGTCCGGAGCCTGCGCGTATTTCTTCTTCGCCTCCTCGACCCAGGCGGTGAACTCGGCTTGCGGCACCGCGCGGACCATTATCGGCATGAACCAGTGGTTGGTGCCGCAGATCTGGTTGCACTGGCCGTAGAACTCGCCCACGCGGTCGGCGCGGAACCAGGTTTCCAGCGTGCGGCCGGGGATGGTGTATTTCTGCACCCCGAGCGAGGGCACGAAGAAGCTGTGGATCACGTCCTGCCCGGTGGTCAGCACGCGGATGTTGGCGCCGACAGGGATCACCAGCGGCTCGTCCACCGCCAGGTTGCGCAACTGGCCTTCCTTCAGGTCGTCGGTCGGGATCGGCCGGCTGTCGAAGGCCAGCTCGCCGTGGTCAGGGTAGGCGTAGTGCCAGTACCACTGCCGGCCCTGGACGTTGATGGTCATGTCGGCCTCGCGAGCCCGGTCCTCGTAGTAGATCAGGCGGAAGGACGGGATGGCGATGACGATCAGGATCAGCACCGGCATCACCGTCCAGGCGACCTCCAGGATGGTGTTGTGGCTGGTGCGGGTGGGCGTCGGGTTGGCGTGGGCGCGGTAGCGCCACATGACCCAGGCCAGCAGGCCCATGACGAACACGGTGATGCCGATGATGATCCACAGCACCAGCGTGTTGAAGTCGTGGATCGCTTCCTTCACCACGCCGCCTGCCGCCTGCAGGCCAAGGCCCCAGGGGGTCGGCACGCCGAGCGCGGTCTGGGTCTCGCCGACGATGCCGCCGGAGGCCTGGCCGTCCTGCGCCAGGGCCGGGCCGGCCAGTGCAAGCGCCGCGCAAAGGCTGGCCGTGGCCGATGCAGCCGCCTTGCCGAACCAACGATGGATCACCGGTCGCATCCCATTGTCCCGTCCGCACATTCGATATGGCCGCCCAAACCCCTGCAACGCCCGCGCGATGGCGCCGGTTCGGCAGGGCCCGGCGGGGCCGGACCATAGGCGCGCCCCGCCGCACCGCACAAGTGAGGCGGCGGCCCCAGAAGGCAAGCGACAAGGCAAGCGGCAAGGCCGGCCGCGGCGCCGGCGTTCAGGGCGCCGCCTCGACCTCGGCGTCCTCCTCGGCCACGTGGTCCACCATGTCGGACAGCATCGAGCGGATGTGCTGGTCGCCGACCGCGTAGAACACCTGCCGGCCGCGCCGTTCGGCCTGCAGCAGCCGCGCCGCGCGCAGCAGGCGCAGGTGGTGGGACACCAGCGAGGCCGAGATGCCGAGGCGATCGGCCATCTCGCCCACCGCGGCGGGGGCGTCGAGGCAGGCCAGGATGATGCGGAGGCGGGTCGGGTCGCTCATCATCTGGAACATGTCGGCGAGTTCGACCACTTGGTCGTCGCCGACCCGCAAGCGTCCGCGCATTCGGGTGGCCCCCAAGGGAATCCTTTGTGTCGGCAACCCCACACTTGCCGTTGCGCAACAGGACCGCAAGCCGGTCGGGCGAATGAGGCATCAATGGACTTGACAGCGCGCCGGGTCGGGCACAGTTGAGAGACTAGACTATAACCTACTGATAAACAAGGAACATCCGAACAGATGAAGACCTGTTCAGGTCTCCCTTCCGGCGCGTCGCGGTGCTGACCCGGCTGGAAGCACCGGAGGTTGGCCGTGCGGCGGCCGGCGCGGGCATCAGCCTGCCGGAAATCCACCGCAGCGTCCGCATCCCGGATTCCGCCGGCTGGCTGCGGCGGATGCTGGCCTTCGTCGGTCCGGGCTACCTCATCGCGGTCGGCTACATGGACCCCGGCAACTGGGCCACCGCGCTCGCCGGCGGTTCGGCCTTCGGCTACACGTTGCTGGCGGTGGCGCTGCTGTCGTCGCTGATGGCCATGCTGCTGCAGGCACTGTGCGTCCGGATCGGCATCGCCACCGGGCGCGACCTGGCGCAATTGTGCCGGGACCGCTTCCCGCGGCCGGTGAACTGGGCGCTCTGGGCGCTGGCTGAGGTCGCGATCTGCGCCACCGACCTGGCCGAACTCATCGGCACCGCCATCGCCCTGCAATTGCTGTTCGGCATCCCGCTGCTGCTCGGCGTGGCGCTGACCGCGCTGGACGCGCTGCTGATCCTGTGGCTGCAGAACCGCGGCGTGCGCTGGCTCGAAGCGCTGGTCGCCGGCATGATCTTCCTGGTGTTCGGCTGCTTCGCCATCCAGCTTGCCTACGCCCAGCCGGTCTGGGCCGAGGTGCTGGCCGGCTACATCCCGAGCGTCTCCATCCTGACCAACGAGGCCCAGCTCTACATCGCCATCGGCATCCTCGGCGCCACTGTCATGCCGCACAACCTGTACCTGCATACCGCCGTGGTGCAGTCCCGCGCGTATGGCCTCGACCTGCCGGCGAAGCGCGAGGCGATCCGCTTCGCCAGCATCGACAGCACGGTGGCGCTGTCACTGGCGCTGCTGGTGAACTCTGCCATCCTGATCACCGCGGCGGCGGTGTTCCACGCCGGCGGGCGGACCGAGGTGGCGGAAATTCAGGAGGCCTACCAGCTCCTCACCCCGATGGTCGGCGCCAGCCTGGCCGCCACGCTGTTCGCGGTGGCGCTGCTGCTGTGCGGGTTGAACGCCACCGTCACCGCCACCCTGGCGGGGCAGGTGGTGATGGAGGGCTTCCTGTCGTTCCGCCTGCCGCCGGTGCTGCGGCGGCTGGTGACGCGGCTGGTGGCGATCATCCCCGCCATCATCGTCACCTGGCTGTACGGGGTCAGCGGCACGGCGCAACTGCTGGTGCTGAGCCAGGTGGTGCTGTGCCTGCAATTGCCCTTCGCGGTGCTGCCGCTGATGCTGTTCGCCGGCGACCGGACACGGCTCGGGCCGTTGCGGGCGCCGGGGTGGCAACTGGCACTGGGCTGGGCGGCGACGGTGGTGATCGTGGCGCTGAACCTGAAGCTGCTATGGGGAATTCTTTCGGGCTAGGCCCAACACCGTTCACTTAGGGCAGAATTCTGTTCACCTAAGCTTCATGGCTGGCCTCAACACATTGAAAATTCGGCTTTTTGGAAAGTTCTGGTAGCGGCTTGATCCTCTTGAGTGAACAGCATTGGGGCTAGGCCGCGTATCGTGGCGCCCGGCGCCGCCTCGGGCGGTTGACCCTGCGGCGCCGGGTTGCGATCTCCACGCGGTGCCACGCCCCCTCCCCTGGCTGCTGCTGCCGCTGGTCCTGGCCGCTTCGCCGGCCGCCGCGCAGGATGCGTCCTGGGCCGCCTGCCGCGCCGCCATCGCCGCCGCCGAGCCGCAATCCGGCCTGCCGCCCGGGCTGCTCGGCGCCATCGCCTTGGTGGAAACCGGCCGCCACGACCCGCGCAGCGGCCGGGTGGAACCCTGGCCGTGGTCCTGGAACGCCGAAGGCGAGGGCCGCGCGGCGCCAACGCGCGAGGCCGCGGTGGCCGAGGTCGCAGCGCTGCTGGCGCGCGGCGTGCGGTCCATCGATATCGGCTGCATGCAGGTGAACCTGCTGCACCACCCGGCCGCCTTCGCCGGCCTGGCCGAGGGGTTCGATCCCGCCGCCAACATCCGCTACGCCGCCGGCTTCCTGCGCGAATTGCGGGCGCGCACCGGGGATTGGGCGCAGGCCATCGCCAACTACCATTCGGGCGAGGCCGAACGCGGCCTGGCCTACCATCGGCGGGTCGTGCTGGCTCGGCTCGGCGCGGCCTGGGCGACGGGCGGCACGGTGCCGCTGCCGGTGCGCGCGATGGCCGGGACGATGGGCGGGCTGTGCGCGCCGGGACTCAGCCCGGTGCTGGCGATCCGGCCCGTCGCGGCCCGCCGGGCGCCGGCGGCACGGCCGCGGATCGCCTGCCGGCGGGCGGCGCGCTGAGAGCCTGGAAATGAATCGGTCTGTGCTCGGGCGATCGGTGGTTTGGGCGTCTGTCGATGCGGGCCAGCGTCGGGCTGGTTGTCGGAGTTGCGGCCCGGGTGGGCGACGTGCGGCGCCGAT
>JAABUN010008044.1_pt1 | contig 11006 bp, 9 predicted proteins | sample 5559311 | NCBI WGS metagenome assembly JAABUN01 (sample SAMN10711877, study PRJNA513370) | rock metagenome | isolation source: Antarctica rocks | place: Antarctica: Victoria Land, Siegfried Peak sud | reverse complement strand
TCCCGATATTTTTCAAGCGAAGGGTCAATTATTACAATTGGCACTTTGCTTTCATTAAGCTCCTGAATGAATTTTGGTAGTTCAGTTTTCATACCTGCAATTTACTTAAATTTTCGTTGCGCTAAAAAGCCTTTGTATTCGTTACCGATTTCAAACTCATAAAATTCATCCCCCACTTGTCCATAGAGGTAAAAGTCCTTCATCATTTGCTCGTAAAACCTGGTAATCCCAATTCTATAAAGTCTGGTACGTGCATCTGAACTACCCGTAGCATAAACATATGCTTGGGGATGTTTGTCAAAGAAAGCATACACAGCAGCAACAACAGTTGCCAATACCTTTTCGCTATCAGAGTTATTTGATACAACCAGGTCATCTATTTCTCCAGTTTCTGGATTTGTGTCTCCAAAAGCAAGGTTATAAAGATTAGGTGTACTGGTCAATTGAAATTGTATTTTCTTGCGTATAAGTCCTTTAGGACCTTCACTAATGAATTAAAAAGTTGTAAGATTACTTTCCGATTTGAGCTGATATTTTTCAACCTTCATAAGCTTATTAAATCGACCTGAAGGTAGAAGTTTTCTTTTTGTAAAGTAGTAGGGATTGTCAGCATCGCAGCTAACGAAAAAGTATTGCCAAAGCCGAGAAGAAGGCTGAACGTAAAAGGGGAAACTGCAACGCTTAGATGTAGACCCTCATCACGCTTATGCATTGAGCAGAACAAGAATGGGAGGATGGGCAGTAGAACAAAGCCCGATACTGATAACAACAATTACATTGGAAAGACTAAAGAAACGAGGTTACGAACCATTGCTCGATTATTACTTAAAAGTATCCCCACAACTTAATGAACCGCTGTATACGCGACCCGTACGTACAGTGGTGTGAGAGGCGCACTCCATCACTTACAAGTGGTGGAGCCGTCTACTCGATTGGTGGCAGTTTTTTGTCTTTAGTAAGTTTACAGTTATCATTCCGTTCTCAAACTCTTTACAGGGTTTGCAATAGCTGCTTTTATTGCCTGGAAACTTACCGTTAATAATGTAATCAACATTGCTCCTAAAAAGGTAACAGCGAATACCCACCAATCAATTCCTGTGCGGTATTCATAATTCTGTAACCAGTTGTTCATGAAATAATATGCAATTGGCGCTGCGATTATAAAAGCTATAAACACGAGGCGAATGAAATCTTTAGATAACAATGTGCATACATTCATTACAGATGCTCCCAGAACTTTTCTTACACCAATTTCTTTGGTGCGCTGTTCAGCAACAAATGACGCTAAGCCAAAAATGCCCAGGCAACTAATGAAGATAGCCAATATAGCAAAGAAGTTCGCCAGCTTACCAATGCGTTCTTCATCATTAAATTTGGCGGCATATTCGTCGGAAACAAATTTGTATTCAAACGGAGCAGCGGGGTTATATTTTTTAAATGCGGCTTCAATTTTGACTAATGCTGTAGCTGCACTTACTGCAGGATTGATTTTTATTGTAACAAAATTTGGTTTGTCTTTATTCAGGAAAAAAACTGATGCTTGAACAGGTTGGTAAGGCGATTCCATTAACATGTCTTTTATAACACCAATAACTTTAAAGGATAATTTATTTCCACCAACGTTTAAGTAAACTGGTTCACCAACAGGATTTTTTAAACCCATAAATTTTACAGCGGTTTCATTCAATACAATAGCAGAGGAATCTGTACTATATGATACTGAAAAATCACGTCCGCTTACAAATTGCCAGTCAACAGTTTTTCCAAATTCATACGATACCATAATTGTAGCAAAAACTGTCTGTAAATTCGGGTCTTTACCTTTCCAGTCAAAACCATCTAATCCTAATTCCACTTCAGTTGGCGAGCTGTGCGATTCGGCAATTTCTGTAATTGCGCCGGAATTTTTTAAATCGCTCCTCAACGCATCAAAATGAGTGTGAACATCGTCAGTCGGAGTTCTTATTACTACCAAACCATCACTGTTGTAACCAGTTGGTCTGTTTTTAGCAAATTGAATTTCTTTATACACAATAATAACACCAATGATTAATGCAATGGAAACAGTGAATTGAAAAACTACTGAAACTTTTCGCGGAATCAGCGCAAAACGACCCATTTTAAAAGTTCCTTTCAAAACTTTTATTGGTTGAAAAGATGACAAATAAATAGCGGGATAACTTCCTGCAATTAGCCCGGTAACCAAACAAAAAACAATACCCAAAAACCAGAATACAGGATTGGTCCAGGGAATATTCATTTGCTTACCGGCGACTCCGTTGAAAGATGGAAGTGTAAGCAACACTGAAAGAATGGATAATACAAATGCAAATACAGTTATCAATAATGATTCACTGAAGAATTGTTTTATAAGCTGGCTGCGCAATGAACCAATTGCTTTTCGAATACCCACTTCTTTACTTCGCTTTTCTGAACGGGCAGTAGCAAGGTTCATAAAATTAATGCAGGCAAGTAACAATATGAAAACACCAATAATGCCAAACAACCAAACAAATTTAATACGCCCACCAACGTTTTTCCCATTCTCAAATTGCGAATACAAATGCCAATTGCTCATTGGCTGCAGGAACATTTCGGGCTTTGACTTTGCAGTTTCTTTATCAACATTATCTAATTTTATGTTTTTAATTTTTGCTGAAACTTTGTCCATATTAGCATTATCTGCAAGTTGTATATAGGTCTGAAAAGAATTAGCATTCCAATCATCTGTTTTAACCGGGCTCATAGCGAGCATCAGTTGCCACGAAGCAATAAAAGACATATCATTGAATTCTGAATTGACTGGTAAATCTTCATATACACCTGTTACTTTTGCATCTCCACGGGTATCAATTTTAATAACTTTACCCATTGGGTCAGCATTACCAAAAAAAGCTTTGGCTACAGATTGAGAAAGAATAATAGAAGCAGATTCTTTTAAGCCACCTCTTGTACCCCACAACATATTTAAAGAAAGCATATCAGTTACTCCCGGTTCAAAAAAAGCGCCTTTCTTTGTAAATACTTTTTCATCCGAATTCAAAACCATTGGGAATATACCGGTTGCCATTAACACATGTTTAAAATCACTTCCATAAGTTGTTCGTAGTGCGTTCCCCAATGGAATTGGATTGTATGTTTGAGTGCCAGCTACATTATTGTAAGTTTGGTTTTGCATTACCTGCGCAATGCGGTCATAGTTTTTAAAATTTTTGTTGAAAGAAAGTTCATCCCAAATCCATAATCCAATAAGCATAGCTACTGCCATACCAACAGCAAGACCACTAATGTTGATGAAAGACGAAGTTTTATTTTTCAATAAATTTCTCCATGCTATTTTGAAATAATTTTTAAACATAACTATTTATTTAACTCTATCTGCGCACAAATAAAAAGCCAGTTTGGTTACTTTTTGACAATCAATTATGTAACAAGAAATAGCGTTCCGTCAAGTGTTCGTTTTTAATACTGTATTGTCCGATTTTGTTACACTGCTAAATGAATTTAAGCAAGTGTAAAAAGTCATTAGGGTGTGTCCAAATAAAATTGCCACCAACACTTAAATATACTAACCTCCCTCTTTCCCGGCAACTTTTTTCGTTGCTGATTATCAATGCTTTTCTTTTCTTAAAAATCGATTGTGATAACGGCAAGCCATCTTTTTCTGAAACTAAATTGTCCGCCTCTGCAACTCTATTCCACCTTTCCCCATAAATCATCTAACGGGCTTACTATACTTTCAAGCCGTTCAAGGTGTTATCACCTTCATTATGCAGCCGGCAGGATAATAAGCAATGAAATAAATAATTACCAGACCTCAACTGTTGTTGGTCGGGAGACACAACAACGGCCTTACTTTACTCGATTTGTGTGCAGTTTTAGTCTAAGGGAATTTTGATTTTGCCTTCTCGTACTTGCTTCATAAATTCTTTCTTTTGCTGCAAAGTCATGCCCTCCATTCGCTTTGCCAATTTTTCCTTTACATTTCGGAAAAACTTTACTGTGTCAAATTTTTTTTCAGTTGTCGTTGTCATCGCTTAAAAATTCTAATGGTGAACGAATATCAATTATCGGATAGCCTAAACGAATATTTATGGAATGAAACATTTTTATTTTATCGAAGTTTACAATATGCTTGAAATTCCAACTAACTAAGCAGTCTAACCGATTTACTGATGCCACCGCAATATGATAGGCGTCGTTTTCACTTGCTTTACCTAACGCTTTTTCCTTAATATACGTTTGGGCTAAATTGTCTACCTCATCATCAATTTCTAAAAAACGCAAGCAATCACCTGGAATTTTATCTTTAACCTCTTTAACTTCTTGTGGCGCTAATACAAGTTCAGTCTCGTTTATTTCAGACATGTAAACAATAAAATTGTTGTTTTCAATTCTTGCAAAAAACTTCCTTGTTGCATCTTCAAATTCTTCATCATAATAGCCGCCGATTACAGATGTGTCAACATAAATTCGTCTTCTCATGGTGGATGAAGTTAAGCAAAAGTTTATCCATGAAGTGTCAAATATCTTAAGTTGCTTAAATTTAAACGCTGTCAAAAAAATTGCAAACAACACTTAAATATACTAACCTCCCTCTTTCCCTGCAACTTTTTTCGTTGCTGATTATCAATGCTTTTCTTTTCTTAAAAACCGATTGCCGTAACGGCAAGCCATCTTTTTCTGACACTAAATTATCGGCCTCTGGCACTCTATTCCACCTTTCTCCATAATCATCTAAACGGGCTTACTATACTTCAAGCCGTTCAAGGTGTTATCACCTTCAACATGCAGCCGGCAGGATAATAAGCAATGAAATAAATAATTACCAGACCTCAACTGTTGTTGGTCGGGAGACACAACAACGGCTATACTTTCAACTGTTGTTGGTTGAAGACACAGCAACGGTTTAACTTCACCAACATAACATTTTTTCCAATAATGTTATGCATTAGCCAAAGCCCTGTCTAAATGCACATAGCCTCCATCTACATGTATCAATTGCCCGGTAGTATGACTTGATCTTTGCGACAATAGAAATACTACCATATTAGCAATTTCTTCTGTTGTGGTCATCCGGTTTTCCAAAGGTATTTTGTTGGTTATTGATTTCAATTTTTCTTCCGGGTTAGGAAGGGAACTTATCCACTTTTCGTACAGCGGCGTCCATGATTCTGCTACGATCACTGCGTTTACGCGTATGCCATATTTCAATAACTCAACTGCCCACTCCCTGGTTAATGCATTACGACCACCGTTGGCGGCAGCATAAGCTGAGGTATTGCCCTGCCCGGTCTCTGCAGTTTTAGAACTTATGTTTACGATGTGCCCTTTAGCCTTTTTCAATTCGGGCAGACAATAATGAGCCATCAAATAATAATGCACCACATTCTTATGAAGTGAAGCCATAAAACCTTCATAGCTTCCATTCTCCAATCCTATTCCGTCATTCACGCCGGCATTATTCACCAACCCTTCAATGCGTCCGCATTTTTCAAGAACTTCCTTCACTGCATTCTCACATTCTTGCGGTTTTGATAATTCGGCAACCACCTGGTATGTTTTCATGCCGGCTGCCTGCAGTTCATTAACAAGTGTATTATTATCCTCTTCACTTCGTCCAACAATAACAGGGATAGCGCCTTCCGCAGCCAATACCCTTACAATGCCTTCACCAATACCTTTTGCGCCACCGGTTACTATAATTACTTTATCTTTTAATTGAAGATCCATAAGCCCTCCTAACCTCCCTTAAGGGAAGAATTTTTAAGTTAGATTATAAAATGAAAGTGCATTTTGTCGAAAGAAGAGCATTTGCTCATTATGAGTGAAAGTTGAAAAATATTCTGAAACAATATTTATCGCTTCATCGTAAGAAGCAGCAACCAAACACACAGGCCAATCAGAACCAAACATGATTCTATCAGGACCAAAAGCTTCGCATACCACATCAATATAAGGAGTGAAATCTTCCTTCTTCCAGTTTCTCCAATCAGCTTCGGTTACCATGCCTGATATTTTACAAGATACATTTTCGTGAACTGCTACTGCCAGCATCTCTATTGTCCATTCATCAATTTGCTGCGCTTTTATATTTGGTTTTGCTATATGATCTATTACAAACTTTTGCTGCGGAAAAGCAGCAACAAATTCAGGAACGTACTTCAACTGATCGGCATATATAAGAATATCGTAAGTAAAATTGCAGGGTTGCAATGCAGCAATACCTCTCATAAATTCGGGCTTTAGCATTAATGCTCTGTCTGCCTCTCCCTGCAGCACATGCCTGAACCCTTTTATAATGTTGAACTGCTTATAATAAACCAGCCTGTCTGCTACATTTTCTGCACGAAGATCAACCCATCCAACTATGCCTTTTATAAAATCATTTCCTTTTGCCTGTTCCAATAAAAAATCATTATGTTCTTCTGACTGGTCGGATTGTACCAGCACACAACCCTCCAACCCATTCTGTTGAAGAAGCGGATGCAGATCGTGCGGCAAAAAATCTTTTTTTATAACCGACATCTCATTTGTTATCCAGCTATCTCTTACAGCATCGTACTTCCAAAAGTGTTGGTGAGAATCAATGCCCCCAGCCCCTAAAGGGGAGTTATTAACGCGGTTTATATTTATTGTTTGCTCCATTATTTACTACAACGATCACTTATTATAAGCAACAACCTTTTGTTTGGCAGAACCCAATCCTTCAATACCTAATTCCATTACATCACCTTCTTTTAAATATAGCTGTGGGTTCATACCTAAACCTACGCCTGCAGGTGTACCTGTTGAAATAACATCGCCAGGCAACAAACTCATAAACTGGCTTAGATAAGAAACCAAAAAGGGGATTTTAAAAATGAGGTTAGCTGTTGTGCCGTCCTGCATCATCCGGTCGTTAAGCTTTAACCACAAACGAAGATCATTAACATCAGCGATCTCATCTTTGGTTGCAAGAAAAGGACCTATTGGGGCAAATGTGTCGCAGCTTTTTCCTTTCACCCATTGGCCGCCTCTTTCAAGCTGAAACTCCCGTTCACTTAAATCGTTATGCAGGCAATAACCGGCAACATAATTCATTGCTTCGGCTTCTTCTATGTATGATGCTTTCTTACCAATTACCAATGCAAGCTCCACTTCCCAATCTGACTTGGTTGAGTTTTTTGGAATGATGACATTATCAAAAGGGCCAATGATAGCTGAAGTTGACTTGAAAAATATGATCGGCTCTTTCGGAACAGTTGCATTGGTTTCTTTTGCATGATCTGCATAATTTAAACCGATGCAGATTATTTTTGAAGGTCTTGCAATTGGGCAGTCAAGGCTTACATCTGCTGAAAGTTTTGGAAGTTTGTCTTTATTTTCATCAACAAACTTTTGCAAACGGGTTAAACCATCATTCTCAAAAAACTGCTCGTTATAATCTTCTCCAAAAGACGAAGCATCATACGATTCATCATAAATAATTACTCCCGGTTTTACTTGTCCGTTTTCTCTAAAGCGTATTAATTTCATTGTGCTTATTATAGTGTGAATATTAAGAGCCACAAAGACTCGAAGATTCAAAGTTTCGCAAAGAAGAAATCCATTTCCTAACAATCCTAATAATCCCATAAATCCCAGTTCAGACAATCCAGGTTCTATTCAATTATTCAGCTTAATAAATCCACCGTCTATTGGGTAATCGTTACCGGTGATGAACGAGGAATCGTCCGAAGATAGATATAAAATTAATTTGGCAATCTCGTCCACCGTTCCCATTCTCCCTATCGGTTGTGATTTGGAAAGCTTCTCAAACATTTCCTGCTCTTTGCCCGCATAGTTCTTTGCAATAAAACCATCAACAAAAGGCGTATGAACCCGTGCAGGCGAAATAGTATTACTGCGAATGTTTGCATGCAAAAAATCCCTTGCTACAGATAAACTCATTGCATGAATTGCACCTTTGCTCATGCTGTAAGCAAAGCGGTCAGGTATTCCAATCAATGCAGCAATGGAAGATACGTTTACAATAGCGCCGCCACCATTAGCCTGCATTAAATCAACGGCAGCATGTAAACAATTGTATGCACCTTTTACATTTACTTTAAATATCTTATCAAAATCTTCTTCTGTAGTATTTATAACATTACCTACATGTGCAATGCCAGCGTTATTTACAAGAATATTGAGTCCTGATATTTTACTGAAAACTTCGTTTACGTGCTGTTGATTGCTAATATCGCAGGTGTGTATAAATGCGTTTGAACCTTCAATTTCAGCAAGTACTTGTTGCGCATTTTGTTCTGACAAATCTATAATATGCACCGTTGCTCCTTGTTGGGCAAAAAGCTTTACTACTGCACGGCCTATTCCGCTTCCGCCACCTGTTATTGCTGCTACTTTTCCGTTTAATCTAAACATGTCTGAACTGGGATTTTTGAGATTTATGGGATTTTTGGGATGATGTCTGAACCAGGATTTTGTGGGATTTTTGGGATTAATGGGATAAAAGTATAAATTATCGTTCTCATAATTTTAATAGATTTTAAACTATGCAAAGGTGATTTGATTATTATAATTAATCTTTCAATTAGCTTATTTTCTGTCTGATAGAACAAATAAATATTTAAGTCGCTAAAGTTTTTTACAATAAATTGAATAACTATTTCAACTATCTTACTATTGCAAAGTTATTTTAACAATGATAACATACCGCAAATTCTCATTTAATATCTACTTTCTTTATTTTAAAAACCCTTATGAAAAAGATTTCAATTTTTGCTATTGCTCTTTTTTTGTCACTGCAACTTACTGCTCAAACATCAAAACAAATTGTAATTGAAACTAAAAATGCTGCTCTCGTTTTAACGGTTGGCAGTAATCAGCGCGTTACCCAATCTTACCTCGGAAAAAAACTTGCCGTAACTGATTACACACAAATGAGAGGTGGCCGCGAAGTTTACCTTACAGCGGGTATGGAAAATCCGAATGAACCTGCAATAAGAATGGTTCATAGCGATGGCAACCCTTCTCTTGAGTTACAATATGCATCCGATGCAGCAGTAAAAAAAGATAATGATGTAAGCACAACTAATATCACTTTAAAAGATCCCCAATACCCTGTTGAAGTTGTTTTGCATTATACGGCTTATTATAACGAAGATGTTTTTAAATGCTGGACTGAAATAAAACAGCAGGAAAAAAAACCTGTCACACTTACTGACTATGCATCGTCCATGCTTCATTTTAATGCTGATGAATACTGGCTTACACAGTTTCATGGCGACTGGGCACGCGAAGTAAATATGATAGAAGAAAAGTTAACCAATGGCATAAAAACGATTGACAGCAAGTTGGGTACCCGTGCAAATCTTAACCAGACACAAACATTCTTTCTCTCCCTTAATAATAAATCAACCGAAACAGAAGGAGAACTGATAGGCGGCATCCTTTCGTGGACGGGTAATTTTAAATATACATTTGAGATTGATGCCCGTAACGGCCTTCGTGTAATTTCGGGCATAAATCCTTATGCTTCCGAATATCATTTACAGCCAAACGAAACCTTTACAACTCCTGAATTTATTTTCACTTACTCTGCTAATGGCAAGGGGCAGGCAAGTCGTAATCTGCACCGATGGGCCCGTAATTATGCTTTGCTAAACGGCAATGGAAGCCGCTACACGCTTTTAAATAATTGGGAAGCCACTTTCTTTGATTTTGATGAAAAAAAATTGGTGGAATTGTTTGACGAAGCAAAGAAATTAGGCGTTGAACTGTTTCTGCTGGACGATGGCTGGTTTGCAAACAAGTATCCGCGCAATAATGATAAGGCAGGGCTTGGCGACTGGCAGGAAAACAAAGCGAAGTTACCAAACGGCATTAGCTATCTTGTAAAGGAGGCAGAAAGCAGAGGCATTAAATTTGGAATTTGGATTGAGCCCGAAATGGTAAACCCAAAAAGCGAACTATACGAAAAGCATCCTGACTGGATATTGAAACTTCCTAATCGCAAAGAGGACCTTAGCCGCAATCAATTAGTACTTGATTTAACGAACCCCAAAGTGCAGGACTTTGTTTTTTCTGTTGTTGATGGTATTATGACTAAAAGCCCCGGTGTTGCTTTCTTTAAGTGGGACTGTAACCGCCCCATGTCAAACGCTTACTCCCCTTATCTTAAAGACAAACAGTCGCACCTCTACATTGAATATACAAGAGGTTTATATAAAGTGCTGCAACGTGTAAGAGCAAAATATCCTGCGTTGCCTATGATGTTATGTTCAGGCGGTGGCGGCCGTGCAGATTACGAAGCTTTAAAATATTTTACAGAATTCTGGCCCAGCGATAATACAGATCCCTTTGAAAGAATATTTATACAATGGGGATACTCATATTTCTTTCCTTCAAAAACACTTTCGGCACATATTACCGGCATGGGTAAACAATCGTTGAAATATAAGACGGATGTTGCCATGATGGGAAGAATGGGATATGATATACGCGTTAATAATTTTACGCCGCTGGAACTACAGTTCAGCAATGATGCAGTAAAAACTTATAAACGCATAAGTCCGGTAATTTGGCAGGGCGACCAGTACAGGCTTGTTTCGCCTTACGAAGCTAACCGCGCTGTTGTAATGTATGTTAGCGAAGATAAAAGCAAGGCAATCGTTTTTAATTATAATATGAATACCCGCAGGCAGGATATATTTGGCCGCGTTCAATTACAAGGCTTGGATGCGGGAAAAAAGTATCGTATTAAAGAGATCAATTTATTTCCTGAAACAAGATCGAATCAACCAGATAATGATAAAGTGTTAACCGGCGAATATTTAATGAGCGTTGGTTTAAATCTTTCGCCCCGGCAAGCGCCTCTTACAAGTAATGTATATGAGTTGACGGTGGAGTAACCTCACCCTTAGTCCCTCTCCTCGCAGAGGAGAGGGAGACCAGGCACAAGTAATAAATCTGACTAAAGCACTAACAATTCATCGTTTTATTAAATATAAACTCTAATCGTT
>JAABUN010008043.1_pt1 | contig 11006 bp, 8 predicted proteins | sample 5559311 | NCBI WGS metagenome assembly JAABUN01 (sample SAMN10711877, study PRJNA513370) | rock metagenome | isolation source: Antarctica rocks | place: Antarctica: Victoria Land, Siegfried Peak sud | reverse complement strand
AGTTTTATTTCACCGATGCCAATCTCTGCTTCAGCAGCAAGATTTGATTCAAGGACTAACTGGTTTTCATTGGTGGACTAAGATCGCAGCTTAACCATAACTTATTTGCCGGACATGATATAACACCCAAATGCAGACATTTAAAGAATTTGGCTACATCAATTTTGGTAATCCTCAAGGTGATTTCGTTGGTATTTATCGCTCTCCTAGCGGTAGCCTGCAGATGGATTTGGTCGAGCAAGCCTATTTAGGTAAGTATCATGGCTTTGCCACAGACGAGCAGGGAAATCCGACTAAGCAGATTATTGTTGGCGATTATGATCTTCAGGTAGATGGCTGGTATGTAGATGCAATTAAAATTGGTCGTCCCATGTGGAGCGATATTTATAATTGGGACAACGATCCAACAATTATTTCCATCTCTGCTAGTTACCCACTTTACGATCGCAATAAAAGCTTAGTTGGGGTAATTGGCATCGACTACCTACTGTCATTACTTGGTGACTTTCTGCGTCAATTGCGTATCAGTCCCTCAGCAAAAATATTTATCTTAGAACCCAATGGGCTAATAGTCGCAGCTTCAAGCCAAGAAAAGTTCTTTAATGTCGAAAATGGTGAAGCCAAAAGAATTAAAGCCATTGATAGTAAATATCTAGCGATCGCTTTAACAACCCAATATCTGCTTAAGCGTTTTGGGAATCTAAGTAAAATTCAAACCAGCAAACAAATTGACTTAGATATTGCTGGAGAAAAGACTTTTGCTCAAATTACTCCTTGGCAAGATAAATATGGCTTAAATTGGCTGATTGTCGTAACTGTTCCAGAATCGGACTTTATGGGACAAATTTATGCCAACACTCGCACTACTATACTTTTGTGTGGGTTAGCTTTGCTACTAGCAATAGCACTCGGCATTTATACCTCTAGCTGGATTGTTAAACCACTTCTGTATCTAAGCCAGGCATCTGAAGCGATTACTGATAGCGAACTAGAAAAGCAAGTAGAAGTATCCAGGATTGAGGAACTAGGCATTCTTTCGCAATCTTTCAATCGCATGGCAAAACAGTTGCGCGATTCTTTTAATGCCTTAGCCGAGACTAACGAACAATTAGAAATCAGAGTTGAGGAGCGCACTGTCCAATTGACCAAAGCTAAAGAGCAAGCAGAGGTTGCCAATCAAGCTAAAAGTGAATTTCTATCTAATATGAGTCATGAGTTGCGGACACCTCTCAACGGCATTTTAGGCTACGCTCAAATTCTCAAACGCGATCGCACCTTGAAGACCGCACAATCTGACGGGTTGCAGATTATTTACCAAAGTGGCATACATTTGCTGACTTTAATTAATGACATTTTAGACATTGCCAAAATCGAAGCTCGGAAAAGGGAACTCAACTGCACGGACTTTCATTTTCAAGTCTTTATACGGGGAATCGTAGAAATTTTCAGTATGCGGGCATTAGAGAAAGATATTGTATTTAAATATGAAGATAGTGGCGATTTGTTAGCGGGAATTATTGCCGATGAAAAACGACTCAGACAAATTCTGCTCAATCTTTTGAGCAATGCTGTTAAATTTACAGAACGCGGACAAGTAATCCTCCAAGTAAGCGTCGCTCGAAACTCCGCAGCCTCGACATCAAATTCCTTAACGCAGCAAACGATCCGCTTTGAAGTCATCGATACAGGCATTGGCATGAATGCCGAACAGCTAGAGAAAATTTTTCAACCCTTTGAACAAGTCGGCGCTCTCAAACATCAACTAGCAGGGACAGGTTTGGGTTTAGTAATTAGTCGGCAACTGGTTGAATTTATGGGCGGCAAACTTAGCGTTACTAGCGAATTAGGTAAAGGGTCTACGTTTTGGTTTGAAGTTACTTTACCTTCAACAGATATACCAGTAGAGACAAAACAGGCGCAAGTTCTTGAGATTAAGGGTTATACAGGAAGACGACGCAAAATTTTGGTAGCAGACGACAAATTAGAAAATCGGCTAGTTTTGCTAAATATGTTGAAGCATTTGGGTTTCGATTTAGTTGTAGCCGAGAACGGTCAGCAGGAAATTGAAATTGCCCTTGAAACTCATCCCGATTTGATTCTCACCGACCTAATAATGCCCGTTAAAACTGGTTTTGAAGCGTTACAAGAAATTCGGCAGATTCCAGAACTTAGCAATAAAATTTTTATTGCTGTCTCCGCTAGCGGCATTAGTATGAGACACAAGTGCGAACAGGCAGGATTTACAGACTTTTTGCCTAAGCCAATTGACGAGCAAGAGCTATTTGCTTTATTGCAACAACATTTGCAATTAGAGTGGGTTTACGCAGAAATCCCCAAGCCGGAAGTAGCTCAAATGCCTATGCTAGCAATAGCAACCAATGGCTCTTTGATTGTGCCGCCACAAGCAGAGATGGAGATACTCTACAATCTAGCAATGCTCGGTAGTATGCGTAAAATTTGCGATCGCGCTAACTATTTAGAGGAATTGGATGCAAAATATATTCCTTTTGCCCATACCCTTAAAGAACTAGCCGGAGGGTTCCAAGAAAAAGCAATTGTTGCCTTTGTCAAAAAATATTTGCATTCGGAATCGCCATAATGAACGCGAATTATCTCAATACTGGCATCCCTGAGCCAGAAAAATTCACAGTTTTGATTGTTGACGATAACCCAGTTAATTTACGGTTAGCTGTCGATTATTTGGAAGCTAGGGATTTTATTGTTTTAGTCGCTCAAGATGGTGAAAGCGGTCTGCAAAGGGCAAAATATGCTAGTCCCCAGATGATTTTACTAGATGTAATCTTGCCAGGAATTGATGGCTTTGAGACTTGCCGTTTATTAAAGTCCGATCCTCAAACTAAAAATATTCCCGTAATTTTTATGACAGCTTTAGTAGATACCGAAGATAAAGTCAAAGGGTTTGAAGTGGGAGCAGTAGATTACGTCACTAAACCAATTCAAGAAGCAGAACTTTTAGCTCGGATTACTACTCATTTACGGGTTCAGTCATTAACTTATCAGTTGCAAAAGCAGAACCAATTATTGCAACAGCAAGCGCTTGAACTCCAAGCCGCCAGACAAAAGGCGGAGTCTGCTTGCAGCGAATTGCAACGTCTGGTTCACTTAGATGGCTTAACGGAGGTTGCCAATCGCCGTGGCTTTGATCAACATTTAACTAAAGAGTGGCGGCGGCTAGCACGGGAACAAGCACCTCTATCTTTGATTTTGTGCGACATTGATTACTTTAAAAGATATAACGATTTCTACGGTCATCAGGCAGGAGATGATTGTTTACGGCAAATTGCTCAAGCTATAGTCCGTGCTGTCCAGCGTCCAGCAGATTTAGTTGCACGTTATGGTGGAGAAGAATTTGCAATTATTCTGCCAAATACCGATGCTGAAGGGGCGGTGCAAGTAGCCCAATCAATTGGCGCTGAAATTGAACTACTTAATATCCCTCACGCCAAATCTCATGTCAGTGATGTGGTAACTGTAAGCTTGGGCATTAGCAGCCAAGTTCCACACCAAGAAATGTCAATTGAATTGCTAATTGCTACGGCTGATAGCTCGTTATATGCAGCAAAAAATCAAGGACGCAATACCTATACGCTATATGATGCAGTCTGCATCTGTCCTAGTACGTAGGTTTTTGGGCCTCGCCTGTCAAGCTAAATGCACGGGCTTCAGTAATTTTCACCGGGACGAGTTTACCTTTTAGTTCGTTAATGTTGCCTGTAAAAAAGGTCAAACGATTGCCGCGATTCCTACCCATTACTTGAGTTGGGGTTTTAGGATTTTGGTCTTCAACTAGCACCTCCTCAACCCGATGGAGATAGCGCTGATTTCGCATCTCTGCTTGAATTGATACTAAATGATTTAGTTGTTGCAAGCGATCGCGTTTTACATCTTCACTCAACTGATTATCCCACACTGCTGCCGGAGTTCCGGGACGAGGAGAATAAGCGGCGGTATTGGTGTGATCGAAGACAATATCTGTCATCAGTTTGAGAGTATTTTCAAATTGTGCCTCAGTTTCTCCAGGAAAACCTGCGATCGCATCACCACTAATTGTTGCATCTGGTACATAACGGCGAATAGTATCAATTATCCGCCGATACTTTTCGTGGCTATAGCCCCGCGACATCTGTTTAAGAATTTCGTTATCCCCCGATTGAAAGGGAATATGGAAGTGTTCGCACACCTTCGGTAATTCGGCGCAAGCTTTAATTAAACGCTCCGTAAAGTAACGCGGATGGCTGGTAGCAAAGCGCAGGCGCTCAATTCCCGGCACGTCATGGATGAAGTAAAGCAAATCCGTTAACGTATGCTGATGCCTGCCTTCGGGGGTGATTCCGGGCAAATCTCGACCGTAAGCATCAATATTTTGACCGAGTAAGGTTATTTCCTTGTAACCCAGCTTTGCCAATTGTTCGATTTCGGCGCGGATAGCTTCAGGAGTACGAGATTGCTCGATTCCTCTGACATTGGGGACAACGCAGTAAGTACAACGCTCATTGCAACCATAAATGACATTTACCCAGGCTGTAACAGTACTATCGCGGCGCGGTGTCGTGATATCTTCCAAAATATGTACGGACTCAGTAGCTACCACCTGATTGCCGTTATACACCTGTTGCAGCAAGTTTTCAAGGCGATTGGCGTGTTGGGGGCCCATGACTAAATCTAGTTCGGGAACTCGTCTTAGCAACGCTTCTCCTTCTTGCTGGGCGAGACATCCGGCAATTACTAAAGTTAAATTAGGTTCTTTGTGCTTGCGCTTGGCTTGTTTGCCTAAGTAAGAGTAGACTTTTTGTTCGGCACTATCGCGGATAGTACAAGTGTTGTAAATAATTAAGTCTGCATTGTTGGGGTCTTCTGACCACTCAAAGCCCATATTTTCGATAATTCCAGCCATCCGCTCGGAGTCGGCTTTATTCATTTGACAGCCGAAAGTAGTGATATGGTAGCGTTGCTTTATAGTAGTCGTGTCCATTTATCAGCCAATAATATTAAAGAAGTTGCCGTGTTAGTAATTATAGTTTTTGTGGAAGTTAAATTCCTCTAGCTACTTTAACAGCGTACAGGTATTATCTCGTTCAACTAAAGTCGGTGCTAACACGAGGTTTTGTACAGTTTTTTCTTGCAATAAATCAAGTAATATCTGCGCTGCTTGATAGCCGCCAACCTCTATGTCTTTTGTTTTGGTTTTTCTTGGGAGCCTGTGGTTTGGGTGATGTTAGGGAAAATGTTCAATAATAAACTTAGAGCCGCAGCCTTAGCGATCGCAGCTTCCGTGCAGGTGGCTAATTTTATCATCTCTACTTCCTTTGCTACAATACTTTGGGCTTGGTTCTGCCTACGGTTTGTATACAATTTCCGCCGCTACGCTATTTCCTGCTTTTTGTCCTCTTTTTGCTCAAGGAAACCAAAGGTATTGAGTTAGAGGATAGGTGAAATCTCATCTTTCTAAATTTGGATAGAGGGGAGAAAAACTCCCCATCCTTAACCTTCGTTTATCCAGCAAAACCAACGGTAAACACTGCAACCGCGCCAAGTAATGCCAAAATTGTTAATACAAGTCCAGCGTTAGGGCTGCCTTTCCAAGAATAATTTTTGTCATCCATAATAAAATAGTTTGTGTAGGGCTACAACTTCAATTGTTACATTATTTAATAAATATTTTAATCTTCAGCTAGGCAGATAAAGAGTGAAAATTATCCAGGTAATCGGCATTATTCTCGGCATTACCTTAGTTATTTGGGTACTAAGAGGCTTTGGCATACTAAGCTTTATTCCTGGGGGAATTTTGTGGTTGTTGTTATTGAGTGCGATCGCCACAGGAATTTTTGGTATTGTTCAAGACAAGCTACGGAGACCTTAGAACTAACTCTTTTGAAACTTATTAATCAACCCTATGGCTGAAGGCGGGTAACTAGCGGCTTGATATTCTCCAAGAAGTGAGAACAAGCAAAATAAATGTTCAAGGAGAACTAAATGACTGCTACTGACCCTACCACCACCCAGTCTAATATCGTTACAGCCCGCACAGTATCGGCAATATTTAAAGAAAACGCTCAAATCGACGGCGTAGTTCGTCGCCTAATAGATCGAGGAATTTCCCGCGATGATATTTCTGTAGTCGGCAAAAACTTTCATTCAGAAACTAAAATTGCTGGTTTTCTCACCAAAAAAGATGTAATTTTAGGCGGACTAAAACAAGGTGCGATCTTTGGTTCCTTATTTGGTTCTGCTTTAGCCTTACTAACAGGTGTAGGCGTGTTGTTTGTGCCTTTTGTGGGTACATTAGTAGCTGCTGGCCCCCTAGGAGCCGCCTTACTAGGAGCCGCTAGCGGTGCATTGGCTGGAAGCGCGGGAGCCGGATTAGTATCTGCTTTAGTAACTTTAGGAATGCCTGAAGAAAAAGCCGCTATTTACCAAACTCGGATTGAGGCGGGAGATTTTTTAGTAGCCGTAGAAGTCCCTGCGGATAAGTCTGGTGAAATTCAACTACTTTTAGAAAGTGCTGGCGGTGAAGAAACCCATACTAACGAAACCCCCTTACCTCGCGGACGCTCTGGTCAAATTGAAGATCCCAGCCATTTGTCGCCAGAAATTCGCTCTCATCTTTCGGAAGATGCTCAACGCGCCTTTGTTGCTAATTATAATGCCGAACTAGCAAATTCTAGTGATGAAGCTAAAGCCGAACATCACGCCTGGGATGTGGTACGCGAACAATTTGCTCAAGATGAGCATGGTGTTTGGTCAAAGTCTACAATGAGCGTCTAAAAAGCTTTGAGTCGCCGATATTTTATTTCGGCGGCTTTTTAAAAACTCCGTCAAATATATGCTATCTTTAGAGATTCTTGGACGTATAGCTCAGTTGGTTAGAGCGCTACGTTGACATCGTAGAGGTCCCCCGTTCGAGTCGGGGTACGTCCATTTTAATTTGTACAGTGACTAATTATTTGTTATCTGTGACAGATTAATGTCGTTGTGACTAATTAACTGTTGTCGGAACAAATTAATATCTTTTAAGCGCCAGTGACAGATTAATATCATTTATTTACAGAGACTATAACCATAATGTCAACGTAGCGCTCTCTTTCAACCCTCCCTAATAAAAATTATGATAACCCACCCAGTAGTAGGAAGGTTGTTGTCACGCGCACCCATCGCCGCCATAAATAAAATTTATTACCCCCTTTCAACCCACCCAGTACTAGGAGGGTTGTTGTCACCTTAATGAAAGCTTTTCCGGTAGTGTTGCATACAGTCTGCTTTCAACCCACCCAGTACTAGGAGGGTTGTTGTCACCCACAAGCACAAAAACAGCTACCGAAGTATTCTCTAAACTTTCAACCCACCCAGTACTAGGAGGGTTGTTGTCACTCAATTACAAATACCAGCCATCGGTTACAGTCCACTTTCAACCCACCCAGTACTAGGAGGGTTGTTGTCACGTTTGTACAATTTCTGCGCCACCATTCCTAGCTTTCTTTCAACCCACCCAGTACTAGGAGGGTTGTTGTCACCCACCCAGTTTCAAAACATTGTATGGCGACGTTTCCAGAAGACCTTAGCGCGGATGTCTCCCAATTTTTTATTTGAGCCTCAATCTCAAGAATCATGTCTTGGTGAATAAATAATGTAATTCAGACTAGACAAGCGATCTGGAACTTGCGCGGATCTATCAGAAATTTTGCCCTAATTTGGGTTCTTCAAATGAAGAATTGGGGAGGGTTCCCCCTTGGTCGGGGGTGATTCAGTAGCCACTACAGCAGTACATCCGCGCCCTTATTGCTGGGAGCGCACCTATCCTGTCCGAAGACAGCAGCATCAGGGTGAGCAGCTACTAGGGTCAGAAAGCAAGACTGTATTGCTACAGTCAAACTAACCCTCATTTAACACAGTTCAGAGGCTGCAAGCAGCATGAACTGCGGCGCTATTTATTATTTTATTATCAAGGTTCAGATATTTGTCAACTTCGCCTAGCTAGACGGAGATGGTAAGCAGAAAAGGCTAATTCTTTTGCTTTTTCATTGGGACTGCCGCGAATAGGTTGTTTTCCCGCTTCAATCATGATTCCTATCTGAGCGGCTTTACTTTGAATGCTTTGAATTAATCTGCCGTAGCTCCAGGAATGTACGTTAACTCGATACTGTTTGGCATATTTTTGCTGACCTTCAACATAACCGGGAATTTTTTCTTCGACTATGGCTTGAATTTCACTTTGGACAATCTCCCGCATATCCCCTAACTTGGGCAAGACAATACTGCCAGCTTCGTAGGTTTGAGCGATCGCAATAATTTCTTTAGCCAATAGTCTGTCTACATACTCCCCTAACTCAGATGTACCAAATTGATTAGGAGAGGAGCTTTTTTGTGCCTTGTGGCGCTCGTGGGATAACGATCGCTGTTGTCGTCTTTGGCGATTTAAAAGTTCATAATTGTCACCTAGTAATTGTTTGATGCTGCGGTAAGCCAAGACTTTGTTGGCGATCGCATCCACTACAGCAACAGTTGCAGGTTTTTCTAGACCCAGGCTGACACCTACTAAAATGTGTGATTGACCTTGGTAAAGCAGTTTACTAGGACGCTCAAAGGAATTGTTAATTCGAGTTAGCGTTGATTCTTTACGTTGAATAAAAGCTTGCTGTGTTTTGCTGAGGTCACTTTTATCCTTCATTTTGGTGATGAATTTGGTAATCTCATCAGCTTTTTCCTGGCGAACTTGTTCTGTACCCTCCTCTGTCCACAGGCGATTGTCAACACAGCAATAGAGAGTCAGGTGGTGAAGATTCCAAGGTTCGCCTTTACCTTCGCTTTCTTGCCAAGCTAGACGACCATTTCTGAGGGTGAATAAAGCACTTGAATACTGATCTTTGCTTTTGCGTTTAGTTTGTTTATCTTCTAAAAAGCTTTTAAACCAGTGCAGTTGACGACTATCGCAGTACACTTCAAAAGTTAAATCCCTTAAGCCATTGAAGTGGACGCACAGTCTACCTTTTTCATTTTTTGACCAAACTAGGTCTTCGTTCGTTTCAAAAACCACAGGAAAAGGAACAGAACTTGGTCGGGTTAACAGAATATCCTGCCAGCGTTTGGCTTCAGCATTATCTTCAGGAACGGTGGTTGTAGCAGTGAAGAGTGTCTCCAACCATTTAGCATTGGCTAAATCTCGACCCTTGGGAATTCGACTTGTTAGCTTATCTGTTAGCCGTTGAATTTGGATTTCAACCTTACGGCGGCGTTTAGCAAATTTTTCGAGGTCTTCTTCTTTGTCATTAAGTTTGCAGCCATTTTTCAGCAGATAACTGATGGCACTACGACTAAGTACGTCTTCGGTGTCTTGGTAAGCTTCAAATAATTTATTCAATAAGCTACAGTCAGGATTGGAAGCGGATGATTTTTGGGATTTTTTAGTCTTTCCTCTTTTAGTCAAAGGAGCAGCTACGTCAGATTCTGGCGTAGCTATTGCCAAAATCTCAGCAGCTTTGGTACGAATTTTGTCTAAGCCACAACTGCTAATTTCTACTAATTCGACATCGCTGTTGAGCATTTCTAGCCAGCGTATCTTGCCATCTAGCTGCTGCTGTAGCCGTTTCTGTATAGCTAGCCAAGATTTGTAGATGTAATCTACAACATGAATTGCTGATTGATACAAACGGCTGGGCTGACCTGTAAAGTTAGGCTCAGTTTTCAGGGGTTGGCAAAGTTGGTTAACAACAGTTGATGGTAGTTTGCCATTTTTTCGCCATTTCTCGAAATCTGGATGTTTACTAAGCTGCTGAAGCAGTTCGTTAATTAGGGGTGTATTCAATTCAGCCATTAACCGCCGTAGTTCTTGGCGGCTGGCTTCTTTGGCAATTAAGCGGCACTGAATAGTTATCTGACTCATAAAAATATAGTATCACAAGAAAACATTATGTGTTTAAAAATGGCTGAATTATTTTGCATCGTAGTTGGGTATTATGAAAATCTATGGATGATTTCTACACCAGTACAGATGCAGCGCAAATTACCGGATGCACTCGGCGGCAATTACAGTATTGGCGAGAGAAAGGGGTAGTTGTACCAACGGTTAACCCTAGTGGCAAGGGTCGAAATGTCTATTATTCGCCAACGGATTTGTTAGCGTTGACAGTGATGGAATATTTGCTGTCTATAGGGTTGAGTTTTGAGATTTGCCGGGAAGTATTGGAAACTCTCAAGGCTAGGCAGTCCTGGCTGTTTCAGCCGTCTGTCTCAGAGGGGCAGAAGTCGCGGTTTATGCTGTTATTGGATTTAAAGCGGCGGCGTTTGGTCGATTTTGACAGTAATTTGGCGTTGGAAACGATTAATCAGGGTTTGGCTGTCGTACCGTTTTGGGGCGATCGCATTCATCAACGTTTACGCGACAATCTCAACAGTTTTGCTACCGCAGGCGATCGCATAGTTTAATTTTTGTAGATATGACTCAAAGTACAGTTCTACAGCATTGCTGATTCAAGTTATGAACCGATATTCGTCATCACGGCGTTGAGTAGGTTTGTCTGTTTGCTGTTGGCTGCATCAATTTGTTTTTCTAAGTTGTCGCAAAGTGCCATGAGTTGATCAATTTTGGCAACGATACGGTGTTGTTCGGCTAGAGGCGGGAGGGCGATTTGAAAGATACCTAAACTTTCTAGGTTTAGCTTAGGCATTTTCACTCTATTTTCAGCTTTGCGAACCTGCTCCAAGAAAATCTCCGACAACATAGTTTTGAGCATGAAGTTAACATCTATAAATGTCTCAATTGGATATATATCTGCACTACATAATCCGCCATAAGGTGCAATGACGGCTTTATTCAGGGATGGACGAATTTTGGAATAAAGGATTTGACCTTTGTAGAATCTATTGTTATATCATGTCCGGCAAATAAGTTATGGTTAAGCTGCGATCTTAGTCCACCAATGAAAACCAGTTAGTCCTTGAATCAAATCTTGCTGCTGAAGCAGAGATTGGCATCGGTGAAATAAAACTTC
>JAABUN010008042.1_pt1 | contig 11009 bp, 7 predicted proteins | sample 5559311 | NCBI WGS metagenome assembly JAABUN01 (sample SAMN10711877, study PRJNA513370) | rock metagenome | isolation source: Antarctica rocks | place: Antarctica: Victoria Land, Siegfried Peak sud | reverse complement strand
CCCACCGACAACGCGGTCACCGACCTGGCGCTGCGCCTTCGGGTGTGGACGCGGCTGCTCGACGAGCGCGGCGTCGCCGCGGTGTTCGAGGCCCTGTCCGGTGAGCTCTGGCTACAGCCGCGGTTGCTCGGGCTCGAGGGCGGCGAGCGGCTGCTGACCGACCTGCGGCACCTGGCCCAGGTGCTGCACGAGGTCGCCCAGCACGAGCAGCGCGGGCTCAGCGCGCTGGTCACCTGGCTGCGCGCCCGCCGCGCCGAGGCGGGCGCCGACGGTGGTGGCCTCGAGCGCAGCCGCCGGCTGGACTCCGATGCCGCGGCGGTGCAGGTCATCACGGTGCACACCAGCAAGGGTCTGGAGTTCCCCGTCGTGTTCATGCCGTTCGGCTGGAACCGTTGGCCCGGCAACGAACCCTCGACCGCCGCGTTCCACGACCAGCGTGGTCGGGTGCGCGACGTCGGTGGCTCGACCGGCCCGGACTGGGCGGCACATGTGGCGCAGAGCAAACGGGAGGAGGCAGACGACGACCTGCGGCTGGCGTACGTCGGCCTCACCCGGGCGATGGGTCATCTGGTGACCTGGTGGGCGCCGACGTTCAACACGCGTAGCTCGGCGCTGCACCGGCTGTTGCTGCACCGTGATCCCGCGACCGTGGCACCCACGATGATCCCGGTCCCGGCCGACGCGACCGCCCTGTCGGCGTTCCGTGCTCTGGCCACCGAGCACCTGGCCGTGGAGGTCGTCGAGCCGCGTCCGCTCGGAACGTACCTGCCGCCGGCACCGACGTCCGTCACCCTGTCGGTGGCCAAGCTCGACCGGGGGCTCGACACGACCTGGCGGCGGACGTCGTACAGCGCGCTCACCGCGTCCGCCCACGACCAGCGGCTGGGCAGCGAACCCGAGGTGGCGCAGAAGGACGACGAGGCCGACACCGAGATCGCCAGCGGTGACAGTGTCGATGCGGCGCTTCGCGAGGTGCCCTCGGCGTGGGACGAGCTGCCCGGCGGCACCGGTTTCGGCACCCTGGTGCACGCGGCGCTCGAGCAGGTCGAGGACGCCGGTGACGAGGCAGCCGTGCATGCGGCCGTCGCGCTCAACATCACCCGGTCGGCGCCCGGCACCGACGTCGGTGCCCTCAGCCAGGCGTTGACGACGGCGTTGCGTACGCCGCTGGGCCCGCTCGCCGGCGGCGCGGCGATGAGCGACCTGCGCAGCGCCGACCGCCTGGCCGAGCTGGACTTCGAGCTGCCCCTGGCCGGCGGTGACCAGCCCTTGGCCTTGCGGCCCCTGCTCGCCGACCTGGTTCCGTTGTGGCGCAGGCACTGCAGCACCGGAGTCCTGTCCGGGTATGCAGACGCGCTGGCGACGCTCGACCCCGCCCCGCTGCGCGGGTACCTGACGGGCAGCATCGACGCAGTGCTGCGGGTGCGGGCGGACGGCGCGCCGTGCTACCTCGTCGTGGACTACAAGACCAACCGGCTGGGCGGCTACGACGAGCCGCTGACCGCGTGGCACTACCGCCCTGAGGCGATGGAGACAGCCATGGTCGCCGCGCACTACCCGTTGCAGGCCCTGCTCTACACCGTGGCGCTGCACCGCTACCTGCGCTGGCGCCAACCCGGCTACGACCCCGACGTGCACCTCGGTGGGTCGCTGTACCTGTTCCTGCGTGGCATGTCCGGGCCGGGAGTGGTGAGCGAGGACGGCTCCGTGCCCGGGGTGTTCGCCTGGCGACCCCCGACCGCACTGGTGACCGGGACGTCGGACCTGCTGGCGGGTGCATCGTGACGACGGTGGACGCGACGGCCGGGTTCGACGCGACGTACGCGCTGCGGGCGTTGGGGTTGCTGCGCGACTTCAACCAGGTCGGGATGCTGTCGGCGGCGGACGTCCATGTCGCGCAACGACTCGGGGCGCTGGGGGGCGAGACCGACGACGCCATGCTGCTGGCTGCTGCGCTGGTGGTGCGCTCGACCGCCCAGGGTTCGGTGGTGGTCGACCTGGACGCGGTCCGCGACACCTGGGACGTCGAGGACGTCGACCCGGCCGCTGAGAGCGCTGCCGAGCTGCCGTGGCCGGACGCGTCGTGGACGCAGCGGTGTGCGGCCAGCCCGCTGGTCGGTGCCGGGCGTCCGCTGCGAATGGAGGGCAGCCGGCTGTGGCTCGCACGTTACTGGGACCAGGAGCAGCAGGTGGCCGACGAGCTGCTCGCCCGCTCGGCCAACGCACCGGACGACCTCGACCTGCCGTTGCTCGCCGCGAGCATGCGACGACTCTTCGGTGAGGGGGCCGACCCCGACCAGCGCACCGCCGCGGCGGTGTGTGCGCTGTCGCGGATCAGCGTGCTGGCCGGTGGGCCGGGAACGGGGAAGACCACGACGGTCGCGCGGTTGCTGGCCGCGCTGCGTGAGCAGCACCCTGGTTGCCGGATCGCCCTGACCGCCCCGACCGGCAAGGCCGCCGTCCGGCTCGAGGAGGCCGTGCGGGCATCCACGTCCGGGCTGTCGGAGCAGGACCGGGAACGGCTCGGTGAGCTGCCCGCGGTGACGCTGCACCGGCTGCTGGGCTGGCGTCCCGGTGCCCGCAGCCGCTTCCGGCACGACCGCACCAACCGGCTGCCGTTCGAGGTCGTGGTCGTCGACGAGAGCTCGATGCTCTCGCTGACGATGATGTGCCGGTTGCTCGACGCGCTGCGGCCGACCACCCGTCTGGTGCTCGTGGGCGACCCCGACCAGCTCGCGTCCGTCGAGGCCGGCGCGGTGCTGGGTGACCTGGTCGACCGGACGTCGACGGGCCGGCGCACTCCCGCCTTCGCCGCCCGGCTCAGGACGGTCCTGCCCGGCCTCGTGGTGACCGAGCAGGTGCCGTCGCCGACGGCGTCGGTGCGAGACGGAGTGAGTGCGTTGCACACCAACCATCGGACGGCAGTCCGTTCGATCGCCGAGCTGGCTGCCTTCGTCCAGGCCGGCGACGCCGAGGGGGCACTGGAGGTTCTCGTGTCGGGCGCCGAAGGGGTCGAGCTCGTCGCGGTCCAGGACGATACCCGTCTCGGCGAGGCCCAGCTCGCCGGGGTGCGGGCCGACGTCCAGGCCAGCGGGCACGCGTTGTTCGAGGCGGCGGCCCGCGGTGACGGACCGGCTGCGGTGTCGGCGCTCGAGACCCACCGGCTGCTGTGCGCCCACCGCAGCGGGCCCCGCGGTGTGCAGCACTGGTCTGCGCTGGCCGCGAGCTGGCTGGCCGAGCAGCACCCCGTCGCGCTGCGTCCGGACGGGCACCACGTGGGCGAGCCGCTGCTGGTCACCACCAACGACTACGAGATCGGTCTCTACAACGGCGACACGGGTGTGGTGATCGACGACCGGCGCGGCGGCCTGGTCGCGGTCTTCGGCCGCGGCGGCGCACCGATCCAGGTGCCCGTCGCGAGGCTCGGCGACGTGCGGCCCCTGCATGCACTGACCGTGCACCGCAGCCAGGGCAGCCAGTTCACCCGCGTCACCGTGGTGCTGCCGCCGGCGGCCTCGCACCTGGGCACCAGGGAGACGGTCTACACCGCCGTCTCGCGCGCCACCCACCACGTGCGGATCATCGGCTCGCCCTCGGCGTTGCGGGCCGCCATCCAGCGACCGGCCGCGCGGGCGACCGGGCTACGTCAGCGGTTGCAGCCGACCGCCTTCCGCTCAGAGCCGTAACCGGAAGAACGCGGAGACGACCTCGGCGGCGACGATGTCATGGGGGGTACGCCCCATGATGCGCGGGAACGGTTTCGGGTTGGGAATGGTGTGGCCACCGCCCTCCACGGCGTAGAGGGTGACCGGCGCCTTACCGTCCTGCCGAAAGTCGGTGCGCAGCACAGAAGTCCTACCGGACTCCGGCCGGTGGGCCAGCCGTGTCTGCGTGGGTGGCGCGATGATCCCGTTGCGCCCCGCGTAGTACGCAGCGGTCTCGGGGGCGGAGCGGCCCTCACCGCGTTTGCGAAAGCCCCATAGGCTGGCCATCCCACCCCCGAAGGGAACGAGCCGGTCGCTCGTGCCGTGGATCAGCAGCACCGGCACCGGTGTCGCGGGGTCAGCGGGGATTTCGAAGTTCTCCGGGACCGGTTGGGTGGCGGAGATGATCGTGGCGCCGGCAAGCAGCTCGGGCACCTGGTGGATCAGACGGATGACCAGCTGGCCCCCGTTGGAGTAGCCGACGGCGTACACGCGCTTCGGATCTACCTGCTGCTCGTCAACAGTGGTGGCGATCACGGCCTCGGTGAACGCCACGTCGTCCACGCCGTCTCGCCGGGCGGCGAAGTCGCTGGAGGTCCGCGCATCGTTCCAGTGCCGGTGATAGCCGTCGAGATACGCAACGACGACCGGACCACCCGCAGCCTGATCGTCGGCGGCGAGCGCGTCGAAGGACCAGCCAGCAGCCTTTCGCACCGTGGCAGCATCCTGGTTCGAGCCGTGAAAGACCAGGATCAGCGCTGCTGCGACGTGCGGCGCGGCCGGTGCCCCAAGAGTGACCAGGGTGTACGAGCGGGGACGCCCAGCGACGTCGATGCTGCGGTGTGCGGCCGTTCGTGCGGGCGTCGGCGCAGTGGTGGCGTGACGGGACATGCGTGCCTTCCTGGGTCAGCTGTGGTGGCTTCAGTCGGCGACGAGGACGAGCTTGCCTGTCACCTGACGGTTCTCCAGCCTGCGGTGGGCGTCAGCGGCCCGCGAGAGCGGCATGGTCTCGACGACCGGGTGCAGGCTGCCGTCGGCGAGCAGACCCACGAGGTGGGTCAGGTCGGTGCGGATACCAGTCGGATCCTTGGCTGCGCTGGAGGTGATAACAAAGTTGGTCACCCTGGCGCCCGGTGTCAGCTTGGCTCTCGCCAGGCCGAGGACGGCCAGAGCCAGCCCCCCTGGGCGGGAATGCTTTGCGTCGACGGTGAAGGAAAACCCGAACGCGACGACCACACCTGCTCTCTTGGTGGCCTGCCGGCTTCGGGCCAGCGAGGGACCGCCGACCGAGTCGAACGTGGCGTCGACCCGCTCGGGCACGGACCCGGCATCGGGAACGACGATCGCGCCCCGTGCGCGCAGCGCCTGGTGTCGATGGGGCGACGCCGTCCCGTAGACCCGGGCGCCGGCCAGCATGGCCAGTTCGGTGAGCGCGGAGCCCACACCACCGGCGGCCCCCAACACCAGGATGGACTGACCGGCCTCGACGCGCGCCACCCGGTGCAACATCTGCCACGCCGTCACGTAGTTCAAGGTCAGGGCTGACACCTCGGCGGCCACCAGATCGTCAGGAACCGGAACTGCCCACTTGGCCGGTGCCACGACGTGACTGGCGTACCCGCCGACCACCGTGAGGGCCGTAACTCGCTGCCCGACGGCGAAACCGTCGACGCCGGAGCCGACGGCCGTGACGACACCGACGATGTCGTACCCCAGCACCGGCGGGATCTTGCCAGGGTTGCGACCTTGCCGCTGGGTGATGTCACCGAACGCCACCCCGGCGGCCTGCATCTGCAGCACCAGCTCGCCGGCGCCCGGCACGGGCATCTGCGTACGTTCGACCACCAGCACCTCTGGGCCGCCTGCCGACCGCACTGTGACCTGCACCCGTTGCGTGGGCGCGGTCTCCAGGCCGGTGTCCTGCGGTAGTGCGACCATGGCCAACCCCTCTGATATCGTTGAGTTCCTCAAGTACTAAGATTGGGTAACTCCGTGAGTTTGTCAAGCAACGAGGACTGAGCCGTGACGAGGACCACAGATTCAGCCGGCGCTGACGCACATCTGCTGCAGTCGTTGGTGCGAGCGTTCTTCGAGGTCTCGACGTCGGCGAGCCTGCAGCTGCGTGAGGTCCTGGAGGGACTTGGCCTGAGCGAGTCCCTGGCCGGCGTCCTGTGGACATTGGACCCGGACCTGCCACCTACCTCGATGCGGGAGCTCGCAGGCCGGCTGGGTTGCGACCCCTCGAACGTGACCCTGCTCGGTGACAAGCTCGAGCAGGCCGGACTGGCGGTGCGACAGGTCAGCCCCAGCGATGCCCGCTCCCGCATCCTCACTCTGACCGTTGCCGGGCTCACCCTGCGCGGCCAGCTGCTCGATCGTCTGGTCAGCATCACCCCGTTCGCCACCCTGCCCCGCAACGAGCAACAGCAACTGGTCAAGGTGCTCCGCAAGCTGAGTGCTACGCCATGAACCGACCTGAGCCGCCCCCACAGAGCAGGGCGACGTGCCGATGAGCCTGTCGCTGTGCCCATCTCGGCCCACGTCGACGCTCGCGCGGCGCGGCGGCTGTGCACGAGGCCGTCCTGGTCGGGGTGCTCTATCTCGGCTACGCGTTCAGCCGCACCCTCGCGCGAGAGGACGCCGGCACCGCGATGGTGCACGCCGGCCGGGTCTGGGATCTCGAGCGGTGGATGCGGCTGCCCAGCGAGGCGGCCTGGCAGCAGGCGGCGATGCGCCGGGAAGGCCTCGTCCAGGGGGCAAACCTCTACTACGCCAACGTGCACTTCCCGCTCACCCTGGCCGTTCTGCTGTGGCTGTACCTTCGGCACCCGGCGCGCTACACCTGGATGCGTCGCACCCTGGCCACACTCTCCGGGTTGGCGATGCTGGTGCATCTGGCCTATCCGCTCGCTCCGCCGCGGCTGCTGAGCGGCATGGTCGACACGGGAACGGTGTACGGGCAGTCGGTCTACGGCCCCGTAGGGACGGGGCTGGCCAACCAGTTCGCCGCCATGCCGTCGCTGCATGCGGGGTGGTCGGTGGTCGTGGCCGCGGCGATGATCCTGACGCTGCACACCCGATGGCGGTGGCTTTGGCTGCTGCACCCGGCCAGCACGATCCTGGTCATCGTCGTCACCGCCAACCACTACTGGCTCGACGTCGCCGTGGCGCTCGGACTGCTCGTCCTGGCCCTGTGGGTGAACGCGGCCTGGGTGCGCTCGACCGCACAGGCGGCGTCCCCGCCGTCCACCCACCCGGCGGCCACGACAGGGCATGACTGGACCTCGCCCAGGTTCAGCTCGAGAGGGGGTGGACGATGACGGCTTGCCTGGCGGGCGGTCGCGGGCGCTTGTCACCAGGATGGGCCTCATGACGGTGACTCCCTGCGGTGCCTGGCCCTCCCCCCTGTCCGCCGTGGCGGTCGCCGCCGGCGGCGTCAGCCTGGAGTGGCCTCGCCTGGTCGGTGACGAGGTGTGGTGGGCCGAGGAGCGACCCGCCGAGGGCGGCCGCAGCGTCGTCGTGCGCCGGCGGGCGGATGGTTCCGTCGAGGACGTGCTGCCGGCACCCTGGAACGCCCGCACCCGGGTGCACGAGTACGGCGGCAGCTGCTGGACGGTGGCCGACCGTGCTCTGGTGTTCAGCAACTTCGACGACCAGCGGCTGTGGCGGCTGGAGGTCGGCGGCGAGCCGGTCGCGCTGACGCCCGAGCCGGCCGAGCCCTCGGGTGACCGTTACGCGGAGCCGTTCGTCGTCGGGTCGCAGGTGTGGTGCCTGCGCGAGCGACACCAGGACGGCGTGGTCACCCGCGGCCTGGTCGCGGTACCCCTGGACGGCTCGGGGATGGTCGACGACCTGGTCTCCGGCAGTGACTTCCTCGTTTCCCCCCGGCTGTCGCCGGACGGCCGGCACCTCGCCTGGGTCGCCTGGGACCATCCCCGGATGCCGTGGAACGGCACCGAGCTGCGCGTCGCGGACGTCGACGGCGGCCAGGTGGGCGAGCCCCGGACCGTTCTCGGCGGGCCTGACGAGTCGGTGCTGCAGCCCGAGTGGCTCGACGACAGCACGCTGGCCGTCATCACCGACCGGTCGGGCTGGTGGAACCTGGTGCGCGTCGGCCTCGACAGCACGGTCGTGCCGCTGCTCGAGGCGGACGAGGAGCAGGCCGGACCGCTCTGGACGGTTGGCCGCACCTGGTTCAACGTCCTCGCCGACGGTCGGCTCGTCGTCCGGCACGGGGGGCACCTGGCCGTGATCGCGCCGGACGGCACGGTGATCGACCTCGACCTGCCATACACCGAGTGGTCGCCGATGCAGGCGACCGACGGACGTCTGGTCATCACGGTGGCCGCGTCGTCAACCCTGGCGTCGGCCGTGGTCGTGATCGATCCCGACGGCGGGCACGACGTCGTGCACGTCAGCGCCATCGTCCCGGTCGGGCCGAAGTGGCTGTCCGTGCCGACCCGCGAGACGTTCCCGAGCGTCGACGGGCGGGTCGTGCACGCCCTGGTCTACGCCCCGACCTCACCCGAGGCGTCTGTGCCGGACGGCGAGCTGCCGCCGTATGTGGTGTTCGTGCACGGTGGCCCGACGTCACAGGCCGATGCCACCCTCGACCTGGAGAAGGCGTATTTCACCAGCCGCGGCATCGGCGTCATCGACGTCGACTATGGCGGGTCGACCGGTTACGGCCGCGCCTATCGCGAGTCGCTGCGCGGTCGGTGGGGCATCGTCGACGTCCAGGACTGCGGCGCCGCGGTGCGCGGGCTGGTCGACGCCGGCCGGGCCGACGGCGACCGCCTGATGATCCGCGGCGGCAGCGCCGGCGGCTGGACGGTGCTGGCCTCACTGACCGGCACCGACGATTACGCGGCGGGCGCGTCGTACTACGGCGTAGCCGAGCTGGTGAGGTTTGCGCAGGACACCCATGACTTCGAGTCGCGCTACCTGGACGGCCTGATCGGCCCGCTGCCCGAAGCTCTCGCCCTGTACGAGCAGCGCGCGCCGCTGTCGCACGTCGACGATCTGTCGTGCCCGGTGCTGCTGCTCCAGGGTGACGAGGACCGCGTCGTGCCGCCGTCGCAGGCCGAGTTGTTCCGTGATGCGTTGGCGTAAGCACATCCCGCACGCCTACCTGCTGTTCGAGGGCGAGCAGCACGGGTTCCGTAAGGCCGAGACCGTGGTCGCGGCGCTGGAGGCCGAACTGTCCTTCTACGGACAGGTGCTCGGCTTCACCCCGCCTGGAGTCCCCGTGCTCGCGATCGAGCACTGACGGGGTTCGATGCGAGCAGCGCCGACCGGGCCGTGACGCGGCGGCCCCGGGTCCCACTACGCTCGTCGGGTGGGCAAGGTGGAGGACCAGCGGGCGATGCGCGAGGCGCGGTATGCCTTGCGTACGCAAGCGCCGGATCTGCGGCCAGCGCGCACGCCGGCCGCACCCACTCCGTTGACCGCCGCGCCCACGATTGCCCCGGTTGACCGGGTGGCCGGTACTGACGGCCTGTGCGGGCATCGCGGCATCGGGAGCAAGACGTGCACACGTGAGAAGGACCACCAGGCCACCGGTACGAAGAACCATCGGTACGCTCGACGAGAGGCTGGCTGACCCAACAGAGCCGCTTGGTCACTAGTGTGGCTACTGAATGCGCTCGACCGACGCCGAGGCCACGAACCGCACCCGGTGCTGTCCCCCGAAGGGTTGACGTTTATCCGCCCGAGGCCAAAGATGACGAGCCACGCAGCCTGGTCCTGCCACCTGCCGGAACGTGGATGGAGAACGTCATGACCGTGGGGCCCGAACACGTCGACGACGCGCCGATCTCCCGACCCCGTAGACGTCTTCGTCACGTGGTCGGCCTGCTCGGGGCGGCTCTGGCGCTGCAGGCGACCGGCTCCGCGGCGCTGGCCGCGGAGCCACCCGTAGCCGCGGGGGCCGATCGCGACGTCGTCGCCAACCTGTGGGAGTGGAACTGGCCGTCAGTGGCTTCGGAATGTACCAACGTCCTGGGACCAAAGGGTTACGGCGCGGTCCAGGTAGCTCCGCCAGCGGACTCCCTTTCGCGGTTGGCACCTACGGAGGACGCACCCGTCCGCCATCCGTGGTGGGAGGTGTACCAACCCGTGCGCTACGCCCTGACCAGCCGCATGGGCAACGAGGCGCAGTTCAAGGCGATGGTCGCAACGTGCCGTCGAGCCGGCGTCAAGGTCTACGTCGATGCCGTGATCAACCACATGACCGGTCAGGGCGAGGTCTCCTATGGAGGTGTCGCGTACACGAAGTACTCCTACGCCCGGCTTTATGGGCCCACCAACTTTCACACGCGACCTCGTGACTGCCCCAGCGCGACGGGCGGGATCGAGGACTTCAACAATCCCCGCCAGGTCGTCAAGTGCGAACTGGTCGGCCTCTCGGACCTGCGCACCGAGACCCCCTACGTACGCAGCCGGGTGGTCGGTTACCTCAACAAGCTCATCGGCTACGGCGTGTCGGGCTTTCGCATCGACGCCGCCAAGCACGTCGGAAAGACCGACTTGATCGCGATCCGCCAGCAACTGCACCTCACCGTCGATGGCGAGCGTCCTTTCTTCGCCCTGGAGGTGTTCCCCGGGGGGCCCGGGGAGCTGTCGCCGCTGGCTTTCACCCGCGCAGGAACTGCGCTGGGCTTCGACTACGCCTACCAGGTCAAGAACGCGTTCAAGAGCTACACCACCCCGGGAGTCGGTGCCATCTCGTCGCTGCGTGTGTTCGGTGAGGCTGCCGGTCTCTTGCCGAGCAACAAGACACTCGTCTTCATCCAGAACCACGACACCGAACGAGGCACGGACACCCTGAGCTACAAGGACGACAAGACCAACCTCATCGCCAACCAGTTCATGCTGGGCTACGGGTACGGCAGGCCCCAGGTCTATGCGGGGTTCCAGTTCGCCAAGAGCTACGACTCACCCCCGTCCAACGCTGCCGGTCTCGTCACGAACACCAACTGCGCCCTTCGCTGGAAGTGTGTCGACCGCAGCCCCGGAGTCGCCAACATGGTGGGCTTCCACAACTACGTCGGTCGTGCGCCGGTGACCAGGTGGTTCGACGACGGGGCCAACCTGATCGCGTTCAGTCGCGGCACGAAGGGGTGGATAGCCATCAACAACGCGACGACTGCCACCACGCGAACCTTCCAGACCGCGATCGCACCCGGAACGTACTGCGATCTCATCCACGGCAGCTACCGGCGAGGAGCCTGCACCGGACCGAAGGTCGTCGTCCGCTCGAACGGTGCAGTGACCGTGACCGTCGGGGGTAAGGATGCCGTGGCA
>JAABUN010008041.1_pt1 | contig 11010 bp, 9 predicted proteins | sample 5559311 | NCBI WGS metagenome assembly JAABUN01 (sample SAMN10711877, study PRJNA513370) | rock metagenome | isolation source: Antarctica rocks | place: Antarctica: Victoria Land, Siegfried Peak sud | reverse complement strand
AGCGGGCTGCCGACGGCCGGTGGCGACCGAGAACCCCGGCGATGGCCGCCGGGTTGACCGATCATGTGTGGTCGTTAGCCGAGTGGTTGGCATTCCCAGCCGTGCAACGCAAGTAGGTCACGACCAACGGATCGGGGACGCTCGTAAACACCGGCTCCAGCCACCGGGCGAGCTTGCGGATGGCGGCGTGCAGGTCCGCCCACCGCTCGTTGGTGTAGGCGTTAATGTCGCCGTCCGCCGGCTTGCCGTGTGACAGGAAGAGGTCGGCGAGGTAGTCGCCGTGGTGCTGGCGGACCCAGTTCGACGCAGTCTTGCGGAGCTTGTTGAAGGACAACAGGCGGAACTCCGGGTGGTCTTTCTGGACCCGCCCCACCACCCGCTTCCAGGCGTTGGGAATCTGCGTGTTCCGCTTACCCTCGACCTTTAGCGGCTTGCCGCGTCCGGTCAGCACCAAGCACGAATTCGGGGACGCGGGGCGGTGGTCGATCAGCCAGCGGACGGACTGGATGGCGGTCGGCATCAGCCACCACTCGCCGTAGACCAGCGTCTTGCCCCGCGTCCGCATGACCCAGGAGTCGCCGTCCTCACTGGCCAGGTGGAGTTCCTCGGCGTGCGGGTGCTTGGTGTTCAGGTACACCTCGTCGCGGAGAAGCGAAGCGACCTCGGCAGCCCCGGACCCGGTGGCGAGTGCCAGTGCCATCAGGCACCGCTCCCACGGCGTGGCGTACTGCCAGAGCGTCACCAATTCGTGCAAGTGGTACGTCTGGACGCGGACGGGGCCGGGCTGACCCGTGTCCCGCCGCACGCGGATCGGCTTCACCGCGTAGTCCCTCGGCTTCTCCCAGTGGAACTCCTCGGCGGTATGGAGCCAGTCCAAGAAGGCGCGGAACTCTTTGATCACCGCCGAGGCGTAACCCCGCCTGATGGGGGTGTCGGTCGGCTTACCCCGCGAGGTCTTCTTGTTCGGGCGGGCGGCGATGATGTTCAGCAATGAGGTGATCTTCGCCATCTTGAGATCGGTGAGACGAACGTCCGGCATGTGGTCGCCGCCGAACTCGATCTGGTCGGTTTTGACCTTGCCCCAATCTTTGAGCATCGACCCGTCAGCGGTCTTGTACAGCGGGTTTGCTTTGAGCCACAGGACGTAAGCCCGGATCGCTTCGTGGAGCGTGTGCGATCCGCCCGCTTCGAGAAGCTCCCGGCCCATCGTGATGTACTTCTCGGCCTCCTGCCGACGCAGCCGGGTTCCACTCTCCTCGCCGGCTTGGTCCCGCATCTTCAGCCGCACGCCGGGGACGACCGCCTGCCAATCAGCGAGGACGCCGACCGCCCTGTCCGCGAGGTCACCCGCCTCGATCTCGACGTGGATGGTGGTTTCGCCGGCGGCGATCTCCTTGGCGATGGCAAGCCCGATCTCGCCCCAGACGACCGCCTCGCCCATGACTCGGGCGAGGTCAACGGAGTGACCCCACAGGCTGCGGATGAGCGCAACCCGCTGGATGGCGGCACTCTCGTCCCGCCCGAGCAGGAACTTGTGCTGCTGGTGCGACCCCGGCTTGGTGTAGCCGACGTAGGCGAACCGCCGCCCGTCTCCGAGCTTTTTGAGTTCCCGCACGCGATACCCGAGCCGTTATTAACCCCGAACCGACGGAGGGGGCATGGTACTGGCTCAACGCTTCAGATGCGAGCATGGGAGTGCGATTTCAGACCGTTTTCAGACCAGGGAGGGCTGTTCAGACCAGAGGGGACCGAGGCGAAAAGTGCGTAAGGCTAATAGAAAAGCCCACATGCGGCGATCCGCAAGTGGGCTTTCATTGGAGGCGGCGGGAATCGAACCCGCGTCCCGTGGCACCAACGTGCCGGCTTCTACGTGCGTAGCTTACTAACGATTAGTACCCTTCCCCAAAGGGAATGCACTGTGTTTGCTGCCGCCGGCTCCAGTAAGCGGGATCCGGAGGCGGCTATCGGTCAGGAGTTTAGCGAACGCCGCCACCGAGGCGGGCTGGGTTGCCCCAGCCCTCGAGCGTCCGCGAGCCTGACTTGGCGTCCGCTTCACAGCCTTTCAGGCGAAGGCTGGGTCACGGTGGTCGCGCTAGTTGTTAAACTAGGCAGCCAGGGCAAACTGCGATTCAGCAGTTAAGTTTTGAGCGGCTTTTTACGAGGCCAGCCGATCAACCTCGGCACGCGACCATGCGCATCACTTTGCCCGGTCGAAACCAGATCGCCCCCGGCCCCTCACTATACCGGCGGCACCGGGGGATTCAAGTCGGCGTGCCGGTTACCGCCGCCGTTCCATCCGCCGGATTTGGCCGGGGGTTATGCCATAGAACCGGTACGTCTCGGTCCGGTACGCCGGGGTGTAGAAGCTCGGGTAGGTCGTGACCGTGTACGTCGGGATCAGCCGGTATTGCTCGGGGGTTACGGCCAAGACGGCCGACTTCTGCTTCATGTCGAACTTGGCCGCCGCCCACGGGACCGTCACCAGCTTGCCGGCGTTCTCGACGATCAGGTACTCGATCTGGCCGTCGTCGCTGAAGACGATGTCGTCGACGGTGCCGACCGTGTCCAGTCGGGTGCCGGCCGCCCCCGGCGTGACGGCCGTCGCCCCCTGGAGGCTAACCCGGGTGCCGAGGATTTCCTTGGCCCGGTACGGGGTCGGCATCATCTCACTGCCCGGGGCACCGGGGGTGGCGGTGCCGGTCAACGGCGGTTGCGTGGTCGGTGGCTGCGTGGGCAGGGGTTGCGTGGGCAGGGGTTGCGTGGCCGGCGGGGGGGAGGTCGGCACCGGCTGCTGGGCCGACGCCAGCCCGACGACGCCCATGGTGACGATCCCGACGCGGAAGATGGTTTTCAACATGCCTGTAACTCCGGGGAGAAAGTGACGCCCGGCCGACCGCGGCCTGGCTCGCCAAAATGCTGCAATCGGTATGCCACCCGCCGGGTGTTCTGGCTTCCATTCTTTTACTGGGCTTCACCCGGCTGCCGCCTCCGGGCACAATACGCCGGCATGAAAATCCTCCATACCGCCGACTGGCACCTGAACGACCGTCTCGGCCGCATCGACCGCACGGCCGACCTGCGGACGGCCGTCGAGCGGGTCGCCGCCCACTGCACCGAACAGAAGGTCGATGTCCTGGTCGTTGCCGGGGACTTGTTCAGCGAGATGGCTCGGGCCGACGCCCTGCGCGAAACCATCCGCCACTGGCAGGACGTGTTCGCCCCGTTCCTGGCCGGCGGCGGGACCATCCTGACCCTGACCGGCAACCACGACAACGAGAACTTCTGCCAGACGCTCCGCCACGCCATGACCCTCGCCGCCCCGACGGCCGGCACCCCCGGCGAGCGGGTCGCGTCGGGCCGGCTCTACCTCGCGGCCGAGCCGACCTTGTTACGCCTGCGCGACAAGACCGACCGCTTCGACGTGCAGTTCCTGCTGATGCCGTTCCCGACACCGACGCGCTACCTGACCGACCAGACCGGGCAGAAGTACGCCAACCCGGCCGAGAAGAATCAGGTGCTGACCGGGGCGTTCAACCACGCCCTTTCGGCCCTCCGCAACGGCCCGGCATTCCAGCCCGGCGTCCCGGCCGTCCTGAGCGCCCACGTCCACGTCTACGGGTCGCAGGTCGGGGCGTCGCTGTTTCGCCTGGGCGAGCAGGAAGACATCGTCGTCGGCGGCGAGCGGTTCGCCGACCAGTATGACTACGTCGCCCTGGGGCACATCCACCGGCCGCAGTTCTTGGGGGCCGAGCATGTGCGGTATTCGGGGAGCGTCGAACACCTCGACCTCGGCGAAGCGGCCAACGACCTCGGCTGCGTCCTCGTGGACATCGGTCCGGACGGCCGGTCGGGTCCGCCGGCCGTTCTGCCGCTGGCGAGTACGCCGATTTACGACGTGCTGGTCCTCGACCCCGACGAGGCCATCCCGCGGTTGAAAGTCGAATACGCCGACGCGGGCCGGGACTTGGTCAACCTGCACGTCCACTACACGGCCGGCGAACACAACCTCGAACAGGTGCTCAAAGACCTCGACGCGATCTTCCCCCGGTGGTACGCCCGGGACTGGAAGGAGTCGAGCACGGTCGGGCCGAGCCTGGCCGGCGGGGTGGCCGACCGGACCAAGAGCTTCCGCGAGACGGTCGTCGATTACCTGACCGACGAACTCGTCCAGCACGCCCCGGCCGACCGGGCGGCACTCCTGAGTTTGGCCGATGAATTGTTGGCGGCGGACGAATAAAGGGGAGGCCGCAATCCCCGGGTGCGTGAGCGTCCGGGTTCTTCGTCCGCTGTGAGAAGGAAGAACCCGGACGCTCACGCACCCGGCTCCTGACGCCGACTCCGCCCGCCTAAATCTGAGCCACCGATGATCCCCCGCCGCATCCAACTGTCCGGGTTCCTGTCGTACAAGGCCGAGCAGGCCGTCGACTTCGGGTCGGCCGCCCTGTGGATGCTCGCCGGGGCCAACGGCAGTGGCAAGTCGAGCGTGTTCGACGCCGTCACCTACGCTTTGTTCGGTGCCCACCGGGGCGGCGGCACCAACGCCGGCGAACTCATCAACAAGGACTCGTCCGCCCTCGCCGTCGAGTTCGACTTCCAGCTCGCCGGCGAACTCGTCCGCGCCAAGCGGACCCTCAAGCGGGACAGCAAGGGCAAGACGGCCGGGACGCAGCAGTTGTTCCGCCAGGCCGGCGGCAAGTGGGAGGCCGTCGCCGGCACCGGGATCAAATCCGGCTTCGATGCGTGGGTCCGGGAACACATCGGCCTCGACTACGCCACCTTCACGTCGTCGGTCCTGCTGTTGCAGGGGCAGGCCGAGAAACTGTTGAACTCCGCCCCGAAGGACCGGGCCGAGGTGCTGGCCCGCATCGTGGACCTGGAACGGTACAAGAAGCTGCACGAGCGGGCCAACGACCGGAAGATCGCCCTCAAAAATAAGCTCGAAGCCCTGGCCCACGTCCAGACGGCGACGCCCGAGGTGACCGACCTCGAGTACGCCGAGGCGATCCTCGCGATGGACGCCCGCGAGTCCGACCGGGACATGGCACAAGAAGCCGCCGACCGGGCGCAGGCAGCCGAGGTCCAGTCCCAGCGCTGGGCCGACACCCAGACGCGGCTTGCCGGTGCCCGGGCCAAGCTGGCCGCGGCCGAGGGGCTGCTGACCGACGCGGCCCGGATCGAGCAGTTGGCCGCCCGGCTGGTCGAACTCGAAAGCGTCCTGCCGGCGGTCGGGACGGTCCTGACCATGCGCGGCAAGAAAGGCGAGTCGCAGGCCAAGACCGACGCCTATCAGAAGCAGCGGGAGGAAGCCCAGGACAAAAAGAAGGCGGCCGACCACGCGGCCGACCAGGCCCGCAAGAAGCGCGACGGGGCGGCCAAGGAGCTGACCGCCGAGGAGGCAGCGCTGGCCGCCGTCAACGCCCGCCTGCCGGCCGTCGCGGGGCTGTTGGAAGTCGTCAAGCACGTCGACGCCCACACGGCCCAACTCGCCCAACTGACGGCCGACCGTGACAAGCTCGACCCGGCCGCGGCCGAAACCGCTTCGACAGCCGCGCGGGCCGAGGCCGACCGGCTGTCCGGCCTGGCGACCGTGCTGCCGCACCTCGAACAGTTCCAGACCGAGCGGCACGACCTGACCGCCGCCCGCCGGACGTATGCCGAGGAGGAGCAGAAGCGGAAGGCGACCGAGGCCCGCGGCAAGGACTTGAAGGGCCAGCACGAGCAGGCGAAGGCGGCCGCCGCCGACGCCCGCACGGCCCAGTCGCACGCCCAGTCGCGGGTCGCCGTGACGACCCACGCCGCGGCCGCCGCGCGCACCCTGGCCGCCGATTTCGCCTCCCTCGACGGTCAAAAGCAGTGCCGGGCGTGCGGCCAGCCGCTCACCGCGGCCCACTTCGCGGCCGAGAAGGCCAAGCGCGAGAAGGACGCCAAGCAGGCCGAGGTCGCCCGGACGACGGCCGCCGCGGTGCTGGCCGCCGCCGAGGAGACGCTGGCGGAAGCCGTCAAGCGGGAGGCCGAGCTAGCCGAGCAGATCACCCGGCTCCGGGAGAGTTACGCCCAGCACAAGTCGGCCGCCCAGAGCGCCGACGCCGACGCCAACCGGCTGTGGAAGGCGCTCGACCTGCGGCACGCCCAACTGCCGGCCGCATACCAGGCCAAGGTCGGGGAGCCGGCCGACCGCGACTGGGCCGCGACCACGTTCCCCGAACGCGACGAGCTGATCAAGCTCCGCCGCGAGGTCAACGGCCTGGACGCAGCCCGCGAGCGGGGCCGGCAGGCCGAAGCGGTCCTGTCGCGGGCCAGGTCGCTCGACGGCAAGATCGAAACAGTGCGAGAGAACCTGGCCCGGTCAACCGACGCCCTCGGCGGGGCCGACCCACAAGCGCTCCGCCGGGAAAGCCAAGAATTGGCCCAGGCCGGGAAGGCCCACGCCGACGCCATCCGGGCGGCTAAGGCGCTCGTGATCCAGCTCGACGCCGACTTCGCCAAGGCGACGGCCGCCGGCCACGACGCCGTGCAATCGATGAGCAGCCTACAGAACCGGCTCGACCTCGAAGCCCACCACCGCCAGACCTTCGCCGCCGACGAGCAGCGGGCACTCGGGCACCTGCCGCCGGCGTGGCAGGACCAAGTCCGCGCGGCCGGGCTAAGCGACCACTCCAAGTGGAAGACCGAGGCCGACCGGCTGACCCAGGACCGCATCGCCGACCGGCACAAGCAACTCGTCACCGCCCGCGCCGGCCAGGCGTTACTCCGGGCCGACATCGACCACCTCGAAGCCGAGGCCGAAGCGTACCCGGCCGATTGCCGCGTCGACCCGGCCGCCGCCAAGGCCGCGCTGGCCGCCGCCCGGTCCGCCGTTTCGACCGCTGCCGCCGAACTGAGCGCCGCCGCCGACAAGATTCGAGAACTGGACCGGCACAAGGCCGAGCGCGTCCGCCTCGGGGCCGAGTACACGACGCTTTCGGGCGAACACAAGCGCTATGAGAACCTGGCCGAACTGCTCGGCCGCAACCGGCTGCAACGGTTTCTCGTCCGTCAGGCCGAGCGCCAGATCGTCGAGTACGCCAACGCGGTCCTGGACCGGCTGAGCGGCGGCCAACTCTATTTACGCTTGGTCGGCAGCGACGACGGGACCGACCAGGCGCTTGACCTCGAATGTGCCAACCGCGTTAGCGGCGGCTCACCCATCAACGTGACGTTCCTGAGCGGCAGCCAGAAGTTCCGTGTGGCGGTGAGCCTGGCCCTGGCCATCGGCCAGTACGCCAGCCGCCAGCACCGACCGATCGAGAGCGTCATTATTGATGAAGGCTTCGGCTGCCTCGACCGCCAGGGCCGGCAGGTGATGATCCAGGAGTTGCAGAACCTCGGCGGCCACCTGCACTGTGTACTCTTGGTGAGCCACCAGGAGGAGTTCACCGATGCATTCCCGAACGGGTACAAGTTCGAGATGCAGGACGGGGCGACGACTGTGGCCCGGTTCGAGCGGTAGATTCGACGCAGGAGGATACCGTGATGTGGCATGTGGTGCCCGACGAATGGAAACCCCTACTCCGCGCCCACCTACGCGCGACGTGTGGGGAGGACCGGGATCAGCTATCGGCCGGCGACTTCCCTTCGAGCCAGTCGGTTCACGTCAGCTTCGTGGACGGCTCATTCGCGCAATTCAGGTATGCGTTCGCGATTCCCGCCGAAGCCGGCAAGGCAGTGATGGTGTTTACCGAGCACTGTGGCTACCACGTCTTCCCGGTCGAACCGAGTGACGTACAGATTGTGCAGGCCAAATCCCTGGATGCAGGTTCAGAAGTCTGACCCGGCTCTATTTTTGCAGCTCGCGTTCGACCCGGTCGAGCAAATCCTTCGCCGCCCACCGGCGGTCGCCCAGGTCGAGTTCCGTCGCCGCCGTCACCCAGCCGCGGACCCGCTTCTCGGCCGCCACGGCCGTCGAGTGCGTCTTGGCCCCGAAGTGCTTGGCGATCTCGCCGTAGGTGGCGCTCGTGTGCTTGCGGGCCAGGTTGATGGCAATCGCTCGCGGGTGGCTGACCGCCCACGACCGGGCCTTCGACTGCAACGTCCCGGCGGAGAGCCGCAACACCCGGCACACCGCGGCGTCCACGTCGGCCGTGGTAACCGACCGGACGGCGTGCCGGAGCAGGTCGCCGAGCGCCTCCCGAGCCAGCCCGGCATCGACCCGCCGGCCCGTCACCCGGGCGAAGTGACGCACACTATGAACCGCCCCTTCCAGTTCGCGCACGTTCCCCTTCAGGCTGCGGGCGAGGTACTTCAGCACCTCGTCCGGAATTGGCGGGCCGGCCCCGGCGGACTTGGTCCGGAGGATGCCGAGCCGCGTCTCGTCGTCCGGCGGCATCAGGCTCCAGACTGCCCCGCCTAACAAGCGGTCGGCGAGTTCCGGCATCAGTTCCTCGGCCAGCCGCGGGTGGCAGTCCATCGACACCACGACCTGGCGGCCGTCGGCGAGCAGGGCGTCGAACGTGTGCAGGAACTCCTCCTGGGTCAGCCGCTTGGTGGCCAGGAAGTGCAGATCGTCGATGAGCAGCGCCCCGCAGTCGCGGAACTGCCGGCGAAACTGCGACTGCTTGTTGAACCTTGCCGCCTGGACGAACCGTGTCGTGAACTCCTCGGCCGACACCAGGGTCGGCCGCAGGTCCGTGTGCTGCTTGCGGAGGCCGGCGTAAACCCCTTCGAGCAGGTGCGTCTTTCCGGTTCCGACCGGGCCGTGCAGCACGAGCGGATTCGCCCCCAGCCCCGGCTCCTCGGCGACGCTGACGGCCGAGGCGTGGGCGACCCGGTTCGACGCCCCGACGATGAAGTCGCCTAACGATTTGTACCGCCGCCCGGCGCGTGGCTCTGTCCGCCCCGAGGGTGGTTCGACGGGCTTCTCAATCGGCTTTTCAGCGGGCTTGCCGCGCTTCGGCTTCGGCGGCAGCGGCCGGTTCGGCTCGAACAGGCTCGATGTCGCCGCCGGGGCGGGCTTGTCGGCCGGGTCCGGTTTAGCTTCCGGTACGGTCAACCCGTCCTCGACGGCGAACTGCACCGGCGTCGGCCGGCCGAAGACCTCCTCCGCGGCGGCCTTGAGCGCGTCGCCGAAGGTGCGGGCGAGCCAGTCCTGGGTGTGGGCGTTGGCCACGGCGACGACGAGTTCCTTGCCGACCGGGACGAACGCCGTGTGCTGGAACCACAAGTGGTAGCGCTGGGTGCCGATGCGGGCGACGAGCGCGGCTTCCAGCTTCGAGGCCGTGGCATCCCGGCCGGGCTGGGGGGCGACATGGACCGGCACGGGCAGGCTCCGATCTGGCGGGACGGCGGGCGGCGGGCGGCGGGGCGGGTCTACTCTGCGCGCGCCGACCGGCCGGCCGCCGCCCGTGGGCCAACTTCTATCGGCCGACGTTCGCCCCGCGCGGGCGCATCCGGCGTCGTTACCCGCCACCCCGATGCGCGCCGCGCCCGGCATCACCTGCGTGACCGGCACGACCCGTCACTTAGCAAACCACAGGTACACGTCGCGTCGGACCGTCGGCTCGAACCCGGCCCGCTCGTATAACCGCCGGGCGGGGGTGTTCCGGGCGTCCACGCTCAGCCGCACGTCCGCCCCGCCGGCGCGGGACAGCGCCTGCTTCAAGAGTGCAACCCCCAGACCCCGACCCCGCGCTTCGGGTATCAGACCGAGGTACGCCAGTTCGACCCCATGACTGTCCGGCAACAGTATCCCGACGCCGACGGGCTGAGCGTCGAGACATGCCAGCCACCCGGCCGACCCGTCGAAGGCCGTCGTGTACCCGGCCCGTACGTCGTCGGCCGTCCGGACGCCGTCGAGTTCCGGACAGTCGAGGCTGCCGGCGTAGGTGGCCAGGATGGTGTCGATGGCCAACTTAGCCCCGGCCGCCGCGAAGGGCATGACTTGAAGGCGGTCGTCGGCTGGCGGCGGTGGCGTCCCCGACCGGCGGTAGAAGTGCAACGCCGTGACCCGCCGGAACCCGGCCCGGACGAGCGGCGACGGGTCGGCTCCTTCGAGCGCGTCGAGCAGGCATTGCGCGTGCGTGACCCCCGCCGAGCGCAACCGGGCGACCGCGTCGGCGGTCAGGGTATCGGCCCCGTCGCCAGCCGGCGGCCAGACCGACGCGGCATTCCCCGGTGTTAGCTGGGTCAACATCGCCCCGACGACTGTCTGTCCGCGCCGCACCACCCGCAGCCCGGCCGGGTCGATCTCGCCGGCGACGAGCATTTGCACCAAGTGATCGGCCCGGACCAGGTCGCGGGGCGGCGGCAGGTGGCGGGCGAGTAGGGCGCAGGCGGCCGGCCAGTCGGCGCGGGCGGCGGTGGCGACGGCGGGGGACATGGGGGCGTTGTTGGCGGGGCGTCGAGTGTTGGCGTGTAGGGCGAGTAAACTCGACAGCGTCACGTCAGGTCCATTTTCTCCCATAAGAAGTCAGAATGCCAGGCGGGGTCACCCCTCAAGTATTTGACGAACGCGAACTGGACCTGAACTAGTGTGATTTGCTCGTCCGCCGCCACGTAGTGCTCATCGAGGGAACCGTTCTGGTACTCGAGAAGGTACTCGTAGGGCGGGTCATTTTGTCGGGCGCATTGTATGTACGTGTCGGCGCTGGCCGAGAGGATAGCGAACTCTTCGCCGTCGATGTGGGCGAAAATGTCATCGACGGTAGCCCCAAGAATAACGTGGCCCGATTCCAAGTGAAGTTCCATTCACGATCCTTTCGTAGGGCGGAATGTCGCCGACAGTTACTCCGGGTCGCGGCCCGGTCCCGGGTCGGCCGGCGGCGGGTCGAGCTGGATGCGGCGGCCGTCCTTGCGCGGCGTGAACCAGCCGAGGACTGCCCTGTTCGACGTACAAATCTCGACCGGGCCGTCGGCCGCCGCGAGGACGGCGGCGTCGGCGTCCGGGAAAATCACGTAGGCCATGACACAACTCCTGATACGAGTCTCGGTCTGCTGGCTGGATCGGTATCTTTCAGAGCCGCGCCCGTCAGGAAG
>JAABUN010008040.1_pt1 | contig 11011 bp, 10 predicted proteins | sample 5559311 | NCBI WGS metagenome assembly JAABUN01 (sample SAMN10711877, study PRJNA513370) | rock metagenome | isolation source: Antarctica rocks | place: Antarctica: Victoria Land, Siegfried Peak sud | reverse complement strand
ATAAATTGCAGCGCCGTTACAAGGGCGAAGACCTTACCATTTCTTACCAGACGCGACGTAGCAACCTGCTCGAGCGTCGTGGGGTCTTTGTGCAGGTAGATAATGACGCAACAAAATGCAACAGAACGGCAGCAACCTGCTCGAGCTGCACATCTCCGTTGTAGGGTTTTGTGGGGTTCGGGTTTCAGGTTTTTTAAGGTTTATTCTGCCGAGTTACCATGCACCTCTACCCGTGCCAGCGGTGCTGGTTTCCCATTACGGCGGTCTTTCATCGCCTCGAGTTCGTGCAGCGCCCGGTAGAGGACGCGCTCGAGGTGGCCTTCATACCGTTGCAACTTTTGCACGTCTTTTTCGTTCAGCATGACCGCGTGGTTTTGCTCCTCTGTCAGAAGCGCCCGTGCCCGGTCGCCTAGCTCGAGGATGCGTTCACCATCCTGTTTTAGTTCGCAGCCCTTACGGTAGGCCACGAGGTGAGGCGCGCTGATCACGTCGTCTCGCTGGGCGTGTTCGTCGGCGTAGAGTCGCCACAGTCCCGGCAGTTCAGCAGCTTCCCATTCCCAGTTTCCGGCTTCATAACTCTCGGCTTGTCCCGGTTCGTAAGTGTCCCCCAGCGCCGCCTTGCATATGGTCTCAGCACCCACACCCCATTGCTTTAGTGTTTCGTCTAGCGTGGTCGTTAGCGGACTACAGGCTTCACGTGTGAGGGCTAAAAGCATAGCGTCGGTGACTTCGGGCTGTGTGTTCCCTCCAGCCACGTAAAAGCGGGTGAGCTGTTCAGCACCCTCTAGCAACGTCTGGGCATGAAGTGCGGTGTCTGCCCAATCGCGTAACAGTTCGGCGGGTGAGCCGTAAGCAAGGCGTTCCAACTCCTTAAGCGTCTCTTGTAAGTTTAGGCTCGAGACCTCCCGATACTCCAAAGCTCCGTTGTTACTGAGCGAGTCGATCAAGCGGCTTAATGCGCTGTCTTGAAATAAGGCTGATTCCCAGGCGCGGCGGTGACGCTCGGTCAGCAGGGACGCCTCCCAGGTTTCCAGGCGGGTAAGTCGCCACAGGGTGAGGGCTACGCGGTCGGTTAGGCGTTCTTCTAAATAGCCTTGGGGCTCGAGTGAAGCGTGCAGCGCGTTTTGGTGCAGCGCATACTCGGCTTGTTCGGACGGTAAAACGCTTTTTGCTTGGATACCGTGACGCAACGAATTAAGCGCCCGGACGCCCTTCCCGGCCTTTGTCGTGGTTTTTCGTTTGGTAGTTTTAACAAGTTCGGTCACAGCGTAGGGCTCCTGTTCTAAAAGACTCATGGGCTATCAGCGTTTTAGCTTGACTCATGGACTCCCGCTAAGTCTCCATGAGCTATCAACTGCTATAGGTTGCATATAGGGTTCCAGCGTTTCGGGTTTGTGCATAGGGTCTCGTGTCGGCTTTTGTCATGGGGTATCACGAGACCGCCCTCATTGCAGCACCGCATTTGACGCAGACGATACTCTCGAGCCTTATGCCGGTCGTCGCACTGTTTCCACGCCGACAGCGGTAGCGGGTCGTGAGGGCGTCCAGGGTGAGGGCGTCAGTCTCGGCTATCGGTGCGAGCGCGGGCAGTAGGCGCGGCTGTTTGGTTTTGCGGGTCGTGCTCACCGAACCGCCCCCAACACCCGCCCGGTGTCGCGGCTGTTCGCCAGCCGGTGCAACCATCCGGTGTCCTGTTCGGCTACCTTTTGCCGGATAACCCGCAGCTTTTGCGGCCCGTAAGCGTCGAGTTTGCCCATGTCGAGCCAGCTTTTGAGGTCGTCCGGCCCGTGCAGCGCCGGGGGATCGTGCTTAGGTTTTTTCAGAGGGGTAATTAGCCCCGTCGGTGACGCTAAAACAGCGTTTTTACACAACAAACTGTTATCAAGAGTCTTTATATTTGTTTGTTGTGCAGAATACCAGTTTTCGCGTCGTGGACGGCTGTAATTACACATGACCGAAACGCTAACGAACGTCAACGAGTAGGACTTTTCAGCGCCGCGTTTTCCGTCGTTGTCGTGATTGAGTCCAGCGCGGCGCAGGCTGTCCCCGATGGTCTCAAGGGGTTTAGCCTTCAGGTTGTCCAGGGTCGCGGTGACGAGCGCCGCGTGGTGCAGCGCCCGGTAGTTTTTGCAGCACCATCGAACGAACGCCTTAACCGTTGCGCTGTTAGCGTTGTAAGCGCCGAAAGTTTTAAGCTTGTGGGCCTCGAGGTCGGTCTCGAGTCTTTTTACCTGCCGGTCTAGCTCACCCTTGCGCCGGGTCTGGGCGTTCTCGGCTTCAGCCTTGAGTGTCCGCAGCTCCGCCTCGAGGCGTTCGGTCTCATGCTGCCAAGTCTCGGCGTGGGCCTCCGTTTCGGCGTCGAGCCCGACAACCTTACCGAGTTGCCGCCCGTACTCGTGCCGCAACAGGTGGGCCTTAGCGTCGCCCTTCAGCACGCCTACGTCGAGATCGCCACGGGCGCGGGCCTCGGCAACTTCGCGGGGCTCTATAAAGTTTTCATAGCGCGTGACCTTATCGCGCAGCGCCTTGTAATCGTCTGCGCGCAACATGTGCTTTAGTTCGGGGTTCGGTACGTCGTCCGGCAGCGCGTAAAACGCCCTTAACTGGTACTGCTCGAGGGCGAAGTGCTCAGCTTGCGAGCGCGTGTATTTGTCGTCGAGCAGCTCGGCGTGGGCCGCGTCGATGCGTTCGGCGTTCACGCGGTCGTTGACGTAACGCTCGAGCCCTTTTCCCTTCAGGTCTTTGCGCCGTTCGTCGCGGCGTTGCAGGTCGTCGGGTTTGATGTCGCAGGCAACGTCGTAAGCGATGGTGTAACCCAACTTCGCCGCTTTCAGCACGAGCTGCTTTTTGTAACCGGCCTGTCGTCGTGAACGTTGCGCCTCTACCTCGGCGCGCAACCGTTCATAGTTCGGGTTCGTGTCGCCGTAGTCCTGCCCCAGCGCCGCGCCCTCGAAGTCGCCGACCGCTGCCGCCCCCTCGAGGGCGTCTTGTACGCTCACAGCCTCACCCCGCCCGCGTGCCGCGTAGACGGTCAGCTCATCGACCTGCCGCGCTCGCATAAGGGCTTGCATCGCGTCTTGGGGCGTGGACGTGTGTCCGGTGAAGCTGCCCATGACGTGCCGCCAGTGTTCGGAGTCGTCTGATAGTCCGGTCTGTACCGACGGTGAGGCAATCATCCGGTGGTGCTGGTTTGCATGTCCGGTCGGGTCTGACAGATACGCCAGCGCCGCGTCGGTGGTCGCCGTCTCGCTATTGATGGTGAGGGTGTCGGGGTCGTCCAGGTAGGCGTCCAGATCGCGGCTGTGGCGTAGCGAGTCGGTCGCGTACCACGTGGGCCGGGTCTCGGTCTCGAGGGCGTCGAGCACGTCGTCCCGGTCGTGAGTGAACCGCAGCCGACGACCCGCCCCTATGTGGTGGTCGTGTCGCTGCCAGGTGATGACGCGCTCCGGGCTAAACCGTTTCAGCGTGTCGGCGGTGAGGCGTCCGGCGTCGGCGTCGGCGCAGATGATACGCGGCGCAGTCTTGAGATAATGCTCGAGCGCGGCGAAGTTTTGCAGCTTGCGCTTGATATGCCGCCCGGTGGTGTGCTGTAAAACCTGTTCGGATTCGTCGAGCACGAGCACGTCGTAACTCGGCAGCGCGCCGCCGATGGCGAGCTTTTGCAGCGAGTCGAAACAGATCACGAGCCGGGGGATGTCGCGCAGCATGTGCGCCGGGTAGTCCTGATAACACTCGAAACGCAGCCGCGCCGCCAGATTCTTGGCGAGTGATTCGCGGTGCGTCACCACCAAGACCCGCAACCCGGAACCGCTCAGCAGCTCCGCCAGCCGGTGTGTTTTGCCCGTCTCTTGCGGCGCTCGCACGATGAGGGCCGCGCCGCTACTCGGTAGCGCAATGGGTGCGAGGTGCTTTTGAGGGCTCAGCTTTTGCTTGCTCAGTTCTTTGGCAAACGCCAGCGCCGCGTCCGGTGTGACCTTCCGGGTACGCCGGACGGCCTCCAGATCACGGGCCGCGTGCAGATCGTTAAAGTCGCCGTAGCCCTTCCGAAACTTAGGCAACCGGACGTAACAGCCGGACTCGAGCGCCGCTAGGTGCGCGGCCTGTTGTCCCGTTGCAGATTCGTCGAGGTCGCCCCAGATCGTCAGGTCTACGGCGTACTGGGTCGAATAAGCCGCTTGCGGGCCTGCTTTGGCGCGGTGCGTGTAGCCGTAACGCTTACGCAGCGCCGCCGTGACGGGTGCCAGGTTGCCCGCCGACAGCGCGCACAACATCACGGTACGGGGTCGCGCCATGCACACGCTCGCGCCGGTTGCGAACCCTTCGCAGATGCTCAGCTCGAGGTTATCCAGTGCTCCGGTCGTCCGGGGTAGCGGCTTGCCTTTGGGCTCGAGCAGGACAAACGCGCCTTTGGGTTTGGTGCCGTACACGAAACGCTTACCGCGCTCGCCGTCGTAAATGCGCTGATACCCGGTGACGGTTCCCTCGAGGTCGTGTAGCGCCAGCTGCACATAGGGGCCGTGATCGTCGGCGCTGTAAACGAGTCCGGGGACGGTCTCACCGCTCGCCAGTTTCGCCGGGGTGACCCGGTGAGTCGTGAACAGCTCCGCTACGCCCTTGCGCGCCAGATACGCGCTGACGCCCTCTGTGGGGGCTGTCCGCTGTACTGCCAGCGCCTCCGCTTGCACGCGGGCCTTGACCGTCTCGGCGTGCTCGTCTTGGCGTTTGTCGGCAGCGACCCGCCGCGCCGCCTTGCGTTTCCCTTGAGGCGTGTCGTCGAGTCCGGCGCGGCGTAGCAGATAGCCCGCCGCCTCCACTTTGGAGTAGCCCGCGACGTCGGTTAAAAACGTCCAGGCGTTCCAGGTCTCACCGCTTACAAAGTCGTGCGCGGTCTTTTCTTTCAGGCTGACGTTATCGCCGTCACCTTCACGCCAGACGGCCCGGATACGCTGCTTGTAAAGGTTCGGGTTCACCTCGGCGTCTGGGTAGTGCTCCGTTACCAGGTCGCGCAGATCGGCGCGGTCGATGGCTGTCTCGAGGGGATTAGTGGGGGCGCTCATGCGCGCCCCTCTTGTCCATAACGGGCTAGTCTCAAGGCTTCTCTAACCGTCAAATCGGCAACCGTTTCCGTTTTGCCGAGAATATGGGGCCACATTGTTGCGATTTTCATGTAGTTTCGTGCGGCCCTTGGAGTTCCCGAGAAGTTGACTTCCAACCAAGGTATCCAAGTACCGTGCGGCATACTTTGCTTGGCAAGGTTCAGCAGCTCGCCCGCAGCTCGAGCATTTAGCACGGCTTGCTGGGCGTGTCTTACCGACTTTTTGTGAAGGCGGTTGATTTGTTTGGCGTAGTCGGTACTAGCGGACATGCTGCACCGCCGCCGCCGCCGTACATGGGCAGAGGACGGTGCAGAGTGCTACAATAAATGTAGTGCTTGCCCGCACTGCCCCCCCCGTCTCAGCCCGCCCGGTCTGGGACTTTTCCATTTAGGCCGCCGCCTGATCTTTGACTGAGAGGAATCGCTCGAGTTCGGTTTTCGGTATCAAGACTCTCGAGCCGACGCGGACGCTCCGCAGTAGGCCGGTTTTAAGAAGCTTGTTATGAAGCGTGACGTAGCCGATACCTAAGCGGGTGGCGGCCTCGTTTTTGCTGTAGGCGTCTTTGGTTTCTGGGTTTTGCATGGGGTTCCTTCGACCGTTCCGGTGCGGTTCCCCGTTTCGCTGGTACTCTCCAGGTCTTACTCTTTACTCTCGAATTGTCCCGGTTTGTCTTACCAGGTACTTTATTTCTCCGGCGTTTACCGCTACAATCCGTTTACAGCCTAGGCTGTGAGAAGGTAAAAAGAAAACCTGAAGAGCCCGTGCTAGCGGGCTCGGCTTCTCGAAAAGCAGCGAATGTTTCTAAGTTCCTACGCCTAGACACTCGCTGCTTCCCTTTTGCTTCAGTTACATACTAAATAACCTCCCACCGCCGATTATCACATACCTGTGCGGCAGTGGTCGCGGTTTGTAGTTGCCAGTATTTTAGCGTATTGCTAGCTCGTCTGCAAGCTCCTAAAAAACTACGTGCTGAACGTTATAAACACTAGAGATATAATGCTAATAAATGGGCCTAAATTAGTAAAATAGTCACTAATTCTTAACTCTCTGTTTCCGCTTCAATGATTTCTAATCTCTGTCGTACTTGATCAATAACAGTTTTTTGCAGAATGTCGAAGTGTTTAAGCGTAAGCTCTACCTCTTCTTTAGCCAAACCTGACGCGCGGCGATAGCGAATAAACCCATCTTTTGTTTTGCGTAATTCGCCTAGCAACTGAACATCACTCTCAAACTCGAGCATCTCCTTCGTACGGCTAGCGACTACTTCGGGGCGACTGCGTACGAAGTAGTCGAGAGCTTCGCGCCCTAGAACTGTCAAGGTTAATTCGGTGCCGTCACGGTCTAAGAGTTTACGTTCCACAAGTGTCTTAACCCGGTTTGAGAGTGTTGCTGCTTCAGCATTTGTTAGATCACGACCTCGGTAGGCTGTAGGGCTCCAGCGTATTCTGCTGTTTCCTATGCCCTTGTACCCTGCTTGGTAGACCCAAGCCAAAAGACTGAACTGTTTTTCCGTAACGTCAAAAGAAATTAAAGGGGTCTCTTTAGATTCGCCCTTACGCCGCCGCCCCATCACACACCCGCTACTCCGCTACTCACTCGGTAGCGCCTCACGACGTAAGCCCCAGCAGCACGCCCAGCCCCCGGCTGACGGGTTCATACTCACTCGCCCCCAGACTGCCGACGTAACCCAGCACCCGCTTGGGGTCGATACTGCGGACGTGCAGACAAAGCGCCGTGCTATCTGACGGCAGCCCGCCCGGACGCTGTTCTATTCGCGGTGCTGTGTCACCTCTAAGTGACGCCGAACGGGTCAGCGGCACGATGACGTAGAGCAGTCGCGCCCCTGACGACCGGGCGGTATCCGGTTCGCTCATAACGATACAGGGGCGTGTGTTGGCCTGTTCACTACCGACGACGGGGTTCAGATTGACCCGGATAACGTCACCCCGCCGATACGGTTGCGCGGTCATCGGTGAGGACGTGACGCCTGCTCGAAAGCTTCATTCCAGGCTGCCAGCTCTTCAGGTGGTACGTCGGCGTCGATTTCTGCGAGCGCGGCGGCGTAGTCCTCTAAACCCGCTTCGGCTAGGTCTAGGGGCTTTTGACTGCGCTCGAGCAGATCGGTAACGTCTACTTGCTCCCCGGTCAGTTCGTCGAGCGCGTCGAGCACCGTCTGAAGCGTCTCGAGCTGGATACCTTTAGCCTCACCACGGGCAAGGGGATAGACCGTGTTCACGCTTAGGCCGGTGACTTTGGCGAGCTGGTAGGGCGTCAGATTGTGCTCGGTCAGGTAGTCCTTCAGTGTCCATTTCATATACCCACATTATCACAACTCTTGCAACAGCTATTTTACTGTTAGCATTATTTTGCTACTACAGAGAAAGTCAGGGACAGACCTCGAAAGTACAGCCTCTAAAATTGCAGCACTGCCGCACGAACTCTTAACCTCGGTTATGTCGGGGGTTGTCTTTTGCCCATAACCCCATGACTCATGGGTAGGTCAAAGTGTTTTCTTGTTCTCGAGCCCAGCCAACAGAACTATAAAACTTTAACGATCTTTCCCCAAAGTCGGGAGACCGCCGCTCATGATTGGTGCAGTACCACGGTGCTGCAAGAGTATATCTCGCAATTCAGTTTCGCCACAGATTTCTATACAGGCTTTGCACACGTCGGCGTAGTCTCTACCCGTCCAAAACGAACTAAAATTACTCTTTTCTTGACGTTCATTACAACTTGGACAATTCTTTAATGTCCTATTTCTCCGTATCAGGTGGCGATCAAACCTGTCACTATCAATCTTTTCCTGACCAAGCCTTTTCACACAATCTAGACACGCTTTTTCTATATATCCGACTCTAGTAGAATTGTGTGCTCCTACCTCTACCCTGCAATAGCAGCACCTAGATTCGTACCACTCATGCCGCTCGCGTCGATCGGCTTCTCGTTGTGCTTCGCTAGCTTCTCGTTGTGCTGCAAGAGTTTCCATCCTCTTGGCACGCCGCTCCTCAAGACTTTGCCCCGGCCGGGTTCTGGAATTAGACTTACTCATATTGAACTAAATTATAAACGCACCTTGCTGTCATTTCGTACAAAGGTTTGTCGTAACAGATCAACGTTTCAACAGCCCCTCGAGCCACAGCGCCAGCCGGACGACCGGCCCGTGCTTACTTGTCTGCGCGGTCTCTCTCGCTGCCGCCTCCAGATCGTCGAGCTGCTTAATCTGCGCGGCGGTCTCCGGCTCTACCAACTGGGTACGCCCTAACCGCTCGAGACTCTCCCGAATACTACGCAGCTCACCGAGTAGCGGCGCGTTTGCCTCTCTCTGTGCGTCGGTGAGGACCTTCAGCAGCGCCTCACTACCGAGTGCGCTACTCTGCGCCAGGGCGACGGGTGCAGCCTCCAGCGGGCGATCTAGGGTTTGCTTTACTGCCGTTTCAACGTCAACATTTGTCAACATCACGAGCGACCGCGCCGCCGTCAACACCTGCACCTGCGTTTCGGTAAATAGCCGACCGTCCCGGCGATCTACGGTTATCGTGTCGCCGCTGATCGTCTCATAAGTCGATGCGTAACGCCGCAGCATCGCCGCGCCGAGTCCTAGCGCGCTCGCTGTCTCTTTAGCGGTGTAAAGCTTTTCAGATGCCGACATTTGAGGGCAACCCTAGCACGTCGCTACTGAGTGAGTAGCGGAATAGACAGCTATCATATGTGATAGCCGTGCGGCGCTACTGAGTGCGCTAGGTAGTAGCGCACTCTTACATAACTGCAATTATGTAAAGGCGCTTGTGGCGAGTTTCACCGGGCTACGAACGTTAAAACAGCCCCGCTCTACTTTTGCGATGAGAAGCGCGGGGCTATCCCCCGGAGGGGAGTAGAGTCTAGCAGCACAGCGTCATGACAGTTATGAGGTATTTCCCTGCGCCGTTCTCTCAGCAGCCGCTAGCGCCTCCAGGTGCATCTGGTCAACCGGCACGAGCGGCGGTGCATAGACGTCGCAGGGGTAGGTAACGCCAGCCTAAAACGAAGAGAAACTGGAGCTCGCCGGGTAGTCGCATTCAACAGGCCGGTTCTCCCCGTACCAGCACGCCAGGGCAACCGCCAGCACAAGGTCGTCATGCGGCAACCCTTAGCGGGTGTAGTGAGAATATGTCTTCTTCAAAATAGCAGCCATCTACCTATAACCCTCGAAAGCTTGTAATAATTCTGTAAGAACTGTATGAGTACGCTGCTCTTCAGCAAGCAGACAGCTTGCAAGGCACTAAACAGAGCAACCGGCCATTTATCTATCCCTTTATCCGGGCGCTCAAAAGGAGACATCAATGCGTAACACCCTGCGGAACCGTAAAGCCAACGACGGCTTTACCCTCATCGAACTGCTGATCGTCATCGCCATCATCGGCATCCTAGCAGCGGTTCTCATCCCGAACCTGCTAACCGCCCGCCGCAACGCCACCAACACCGCCGCCGAAACCTATGGCCGCAACGTGGTGAACTGGGTCGGTTCGGCTCACGCCAGCAACCCTAACCTCGCAAGGGGTGGTGCGGCTGGTAGTTGTTTGGCTCCCGACCAACTCCTGAAAACCGAAGGCGCTCCTGTCGCCGCTCCTACTGCGGTTACTGTTTGCACCATCACCGCCAACGCAGCTGGGGCCGCTTCCGAGTACACCATCAACGTGACCTCTTCCACCACTACGGGCGGTCCTAACGGCAACGGTACCTTCGTCATCAATTTCTAACCACTCTTAACCACCACATCAGGCGAGCCTAATCGCTCGCCTTTTTCTTTTATCTCACACATCGAAATACTCAGGATTGAGACTATAAGTGGTCGTTCCCTTAATAATCAGCCCTTCTTCAGTAACGCGCTTAATCCGGTTGTACCCCGCGTTCTCTTTTACATTCATCTTCTCTATCAACGTCTTTGGGCGCAGCGGCCCCTCACGCCAGAGCAGGTTGCAAAGGGCAAGCCGATAGTTGGCAAGGTTCAGGCTAACGCCGTCTTTCAACCTTACCGACTCATTACGTCTGCGGGCGAGTTCCTCGAGTACTTTTCTTTGCCTTTCCGGGTCGACCGTGAGGGCGCTTCCACGGCAAAGGACAAGCATCCCATCGACCTTTTCAACACTTAGCTCTGCGCCCTTCATATCGTCTAAGTTAAATCCCAAATACTCGAGAAAGTCATGGTTTAGAAGTAATCCATGAACCCTGCCGAACGTTTGGACTCGCTTGATAATCGCCATAGGGCATCTTAGCCAAGGGTTGCCTTATTACTTCACCCTATCCGTACCCTTTTCACCTGAAGCTGTTACGTATCTCTGCTTTTTGATACCCCCGCCCCAAGTACCGCGAGTCCCCAAATGATAAATTGCAGCGCCGTTACAAGGGCGAAGACCTTACCATTTCTTACCAGACGCGACGTAGCAACCTGCTCGAGCGTCGTGGGGTCTTTGTGCAGGTAGATAATGACGCAACAAAATGCAACAGAACGGCAGCAACCTGCTCGAGCTGCACATCTCCGTTGTAGGGTTTTGTGGGGTTCGGGTTTCAGGTTTTTTAAGGTTTATTCTGCCGAGTTACCATGCACCTCTACCCGTGCCAGCGGTGCTGGTTTCCCATTACGGCGGTCTTTCATCGCCTCGAGTTCGTGCAGCGCCCGGTAGAGGACGCGCTCGAGGTGGCCTTCATACCGCTGCAACTTTTGCACGTCTTTTTCGCTGAGCATGACCGCGTGGTTTTGCTCCTCTGTTAGAAGCGCCCGCGCCCGGTCGCCTAGCTCGAGGATGCGTTCGCCATCCTGTTTTAGTTCGCAGCCCTTACGGTAGGCCACGAGGTGAGGCGCGCTGATCACGTCGTCTCGCTGGGCGTGTTCGTCGGCGTAGAGTCGCCACAGTCCCGGCAGTTCAGCAGCTTCCCAT
>JAABUN010008039.1_pt1 | contig 11012 bp, 9 predicted proteins | sample 5559311 | NCBI WGS metagenome assembly JAABUN01 (sample SAMN10711877, study PRJNA513370) | rock metagenome | isolation source: Antarctica rocks | place: Antarctica: Victoria Land, Siegfried Peak sud | reverse complement strand
CCGTTCCTCTACACCTTCCGGGCGACCCTGACCACCAAGGGCACCAAGGACGTCGTCGAGAGCTACGCGGGCATGCGCAGCATCGCCGTGGCGAACGTGAACGGCAAGCAGCGGATCGTGCTGAACGGCAAACCGACCTTCCTGCTCGGCACGCTCGACCAGGGTTACTGGCCGGACGGCATCTACACCGCACCGACCGACGACGCGCTGCGGTTCGACATCCAGAAGACCAAGGACCTGGGTTTCAACACGATCCGCAAGCACATCAAGGTCGAACCGGCCCGCTGGTACTACTGGGCCGACCGGCTGGGCCTGATGGTCTGGCAGGACGCTCCCGCCCTGCCGACCGGCCGCAACGACCGGCTCACCAACGGTGACAAGGCGAACTTCCGCAGCGAGGTCTCGCGGATGGTCAACCAGCTGCAGGGTGTCACCTCGATCATCGGCTGGGTCCCGTTCAACGAGGGCTGGGGCCAGTGGAGCATCCCGGCCGCCACCGAGGTCGGCGCCCAGGTCAAGGCCCAGGACCCGACCCGGTTGGTCAACGACCGTAGCGGCTCGAACTGCTGTGACACCCCCGGCGACCCGGGGACCGGTGACATCATCGACTGGCACGACTACCAGGGACCGGCCCTGCCGGCACCGGACGCCACCCGTGCCTCGATGGACGGCGAGCACGGCGGCCTGACCCTGCCGATCCCGGGGCACACCTACCCCGGCACCTCGATCAACCCCTACGGCGCGGTCAAGGACCGGGCAGAGCTGAACGACAAGTACGTCGCCAACACGGCCGTGTTGCGCGACGAAGGCGCGCCGTACGGCCTGTCCGGCAGTGTCTACACCCAGATCACCGACGTCGAGGGCGAGCTCAACGGCTTCTTCACCTACGACCGTCAGGTCCTGAAGGTGGACGAGGCGCGGGTGCGCGACATCAACCAACAGGTCATCGCAGCCGGCGAGAAGCCGGTGCCGGTGCCGCCGGCCGGAACCCCCGGCACGGCCGGGGTGGGTCACTGGACCTTCGACGAGGGCCAGGGCGCCACGGCGGCCGACACCTCCGGCTCGCACCCGCTGACCCTCCGGGGCGGCGCGGGCTGGACGCCCGGGTTGGCCGGTTCGGCGCTGTCGATCGGGGGGCCCGGCCAGTCGGCCGAGTCCAACGGGCCGGTGCTCACCACGAACGGGCGCAACTACAGCGTGTCCGCCTGGGTGAAGCTGGCAGCCAACCCCGACGGCGGCCCGTTCCAGACCGTCGTCAGCGAGGACGGCGCGACGAACAGCACGTTCTTCCTGCAGTACTCGGCCGCTGACAAGGTGTGGGCGTTCAGCTTCCCCAACGTCCGGGCGCGGGCCACGACGGTCGGTCTCCCCAAGGCCGGAGTGTGGTACCACCTGGTCGGCGTCCGTGACATCAGCACCTCGTCGCTCAAGATCTACGTCGACGGGAAGCTGTCCGGCTCGGCCAGCATCCTCGGCGGGGGTGACACGGCGACCGGCAACCTGGCCGTCGGGCGCGGCAAGTACGGCGGCAACCCGGTCGACTTCCTGAACGGGGCGGTCGACAACGTGAAGGTCTTCGACCGGGCGCTGTCAGCCGCCGAGGTCGCTGCCCTGAACACCGCGGGCGCCGGCTCGTAGCACCACCGATGCTGGGCGGGCCGGGCAGATCAGCTGCCCGGCCCGTCCGGCGTCCCAGGTCGAGTCAGACCCAGCGAAGCACGCCGCGCCGCCAGGCGTGGGCCAGCCCGATCGCCAGCACGCCGATGAACACGCCCATCTCGGCCAGGGACTTCCAGCCGAACCCGGGAAGCGTGAGCACGGTGGCCCAGGGCAGCAGGTACATCGCGTCGACGGCGAACACGACATAGAGATAGGCGTACAGGTAGTAGCGCACGTTGGTCTGCGCCCACCCCTGCCCCACCGGGTCGACACCGCTCTCGTACGTCGTGAGCTTGTCGCGGGTGGGCGCCGTGGGCCGCAGCAGCCGGGTGCCCTGGGTGCCGGCGACGAACAGCGCGACGCCGGTGAGCACGACCAGGCCCACCACGGCGTACGGCGGCAGGTCGCTCACGGGTCGAACCTAGCTCAGGACGTCCTTGCGCTCGAAGTGGCGCCAGGCCACGGCCAGCAGCACGATCGCGTACACCAGCGACCAGAGGGCTCCACGGGTGAGCTGCCCCCACTGCAGCGTGGAGGCCAGCGCGTCGGCCCAGGCGAACTGGTAGTGAGTGGGCAGCGCGACCCGCAGGTTGCCCAGGGCGGTGATGGTGTCCAGGATCGCCGACACGATGGTCACCATCACGGCGCCACCGACGGCTGCCAGTGGGGCGTCGGTGTAGACCCCGATCACGAACGCCAGAGCGGCGACGAACAGCAGGTTGCTGGCGACCGCCCCGATGATCACCGCCAGCCGCACCGCGAAGGTGCCCCAGGCCAACGTCTCGCCGGAGGGCCCGACGAACGGCGCCCACCCGTACGCGAGGCCACCGACCAGCACCGACCACAGCGGCAGCAGCACCAGGGCCACCAGGCTGGTGCCCAGGCCGACGAGCAGCTTGCTGCGCAGCAGCCGGCCGCGCGGGACGGGCGCGGCGAGCAGGTAGCGCAGCGTCGACCAGCTCGCCTCCGACGGCACCGGGTCACCGGTGAACAGGGCGACCAGCACGACGAGCAAGAAGCTGACCGAGGCGAACAGCGCGAAGACCGCGAGGTTCGGCCCGCCGGTCTGGGCGAGGTCGACGAAGTTCGGACCGGCGTTGGGTGAGCTGTCCTGCGACCCCAGGGCGAAGGCCCCGACGAGCAGCAGGGGCAACGCGACGACCAGCCCGAACGACACCTGCGTACGTCGGCGCCGCAGCTGGCGCACCACCTCGGCCCGCAGCGGCAGGGGCGCGCTCACGTGGTGCCCACCAGCTGCATGAAGACCTCTTCCAGTCCGTGGCCGGTCACCCCGCCGGTCAGTGACTCGACCGAGCCGGTGGTGATCACCCGGCCCTGGTGCATGACGACGACGTGTGAGCAGGTCTGCTCGACCTCGCCCAGCAGGTGGCTCGAGACGACGACGGTGCGTCCGGTGGTGGCGTAGTCGCGTAGCACGCGGCGCATCGCCAGGATCTGGGGCGGGTCCAGGCCGTTGGTCGGCTCGTCGAGCAGCAGCAGCGGGGGCAGTCCGAGCATCGCCTGCGCGATCCCGAGCCGCTGGCGCATCCCCTGGCTGTAGGCGCGGGTGCGCCGGTCGACGGCCGGACCGAGGCCGGCGATCTCGAGCGCTTCGTCGAGGTGTGCCTGCTCGGGCGGTCGCCCGGTCGCGGCCCAGTAGGCGCGCAGGTTCTGCCGCCCGGTCAGGTGCGGCAAGAACCCGGGACCTTCGATGAAGACGCCGACGTCGCCGAGCACCGCGGCACCGGGAGTGACCGGCCAGCCGAGCACGTGCACCGATCCGGCGGCCGGGCGCACCAGGCCCACGACCATGCGCAGCGTCGTCGTCTTGCCGGCGCCGTTGGGCCCCAGCAGTCCGACCACCTGACCGGGTTCGGCGCGCCACGAGACGTCGTCCACGGCGCGCTGGCCGTCGCGGTAGGTCTTGACCAGCCCGCTGACCACCAGGGGGACGCCGGCCAGGGACTCGTCGCGGTGCACCCGGCGGCGGCCGCGGCGGCGCCAGACCAGGCCGGCCACCAGGGCCAGCAGCAGGACGCCGAGTGCTACGAGCAGGCCGGCCGGGGCGAGCGTGGTGCCCGAGGTGTCCAGCGAGCTCGCCACGGCGGGCACCGAGACCGCCCCGCCCAGCAGCGCGATCCGGTAGACGCGGGCATCACGCGGCACGGCGTACGCCTGGTCGGTGCTCGACACGACCAGCTGCAGGCGGTGGCCCGCGGCAACGGTACGCACGACCGCCGGCAGGGCCACCTCGACCTCGACGGCCTGTCCCGGGGTGAGTCCTTCCAACCGCACCGGGGCGACGAGCTGTTGCGGCAGAACGGCTGCGCTCGACGCGGCGTCCCACAGACCCACGAAGAGCGTCGCGTCCGACGTCGACGACGTCACGCGCAGCCGAACCCGCGAGGAGCCCACGACCGTGCGCGTCTGGGGCAGCGGCAGTGAGGCGAACACCGCTGACTGGCCACGGACGATGCCGAGCGCGCTCAGTGCGCCGGTGCCGCCGGCGGCGCCCAGCAGGGCACCGGTACCGGGGAGCCCGGTGATCGCCGACGGGCTACCGCCCGGGGGCGACACGACGGACTGCTCCGGGCCGGCCAGGGGCGTCGGGGTGCGGACGACGGGGGTCTGGCGCGGGAGGCCGGGGTATCCGGGGGCCAGCCGCTGCTCGGCCACGTCACCGGTCAGCAGCCCGGCCGGCGGGACGGCGTACGGGAACGAGGTGTCTGCCGGAGAACCATCGCGCTGGAGGTAGCGCCCGAACCACGTTAGGGCCTGGCCCTGGAGCCCGCCCAGCGATGCGGCGTTGGCGCCCGTGGCGTCGTGGCCGCCGTCGACCCAGCGCACCGCAACGGGTGTGCCGGTCGCGGCGATTCCCCGGGCGTTCGCGTCCGCCTGGTCGAGGCCGAACAGCGAATCCTGCTCGCCCTGCACGAGCAGGGTGGGTGCGCGCACCTTCGAGAGCACTGACTGCGGGCTGGACTCCTTCAGCAGCGCCAGAAGCGTCGCGTCCGGGCGGCCCGACGTCGCGGTGGCGGTGTACGCCGCGCATATGTCCGGAGCGAACCGTCCGCACACACCGCCCGAAGACCCCGATCCCGACGCGAAGAACAGGGAGGCCCAGCGCTGCTTGAACACACCCGGTACGGCGTCCGGCCGGCTGGCCGCGGGCGTCGTGCCGCCGCCACCGGCCTGCGCGGACTGGGGGAACAGCGCCTGACCCAGGTCGTTCCAGGTGATCGCGGGAACGGCGGCGTCGACGCGAGGGTCGGTGCCCGCGAGCAGCAGGGCCAGTGCTCCGCCGTACGAGCCGCCGGCGACACCGACGCGCGGGTCACCGGGCGCATCGAGCAGGACGTCGGGTCGGGTCGCCAGCAGGTCGAGCAGCATGGACGCGTCAGCGACCTCGTACCGGGTGGAGTCGAGGTGGATCAGCCCGCCAGAGGTACCGAACCCCCTCGCCGTGTAGGTCAGGGCGACGTACCCGGCCCGCGCGAGCCGACGCGCCCAGCCCGCCGAGTCGGCCTTGCTACCCCCGAACCCATGTGCCAGAACGACTGCGGGACGACGTCCGCTCGCACCGGTCTCGGTGAACACCGACACGTCGAGGTCGACGGCGCGGCCGCCTACCTCGGCCCGCACCGGCACCCGCAGCGACTGCTCGACCACGTCTGCGGCTGCCGCCGAAGCCGGCGTCCCGATCAACGACGAGCCGATGACGGCGAGCAGGAGGGACGCCGCGTACCGGGCGAGCCGGCCACCCCGCACGCCTCGTGCGCCGCGCCCTGGGGACGGCGTCGAGGAAGACGCAGCTCCGCCTGGGGGGACCGAGTCCATCAGGCGCGCCACCTGCAGAGCGTAGACGCCTTGCCCCGCACCACCTGAGGTGGTGGGCGGTGTCAGAAGAGTGTGACGTGCTGCACCCAGAGGTTCTCCTCGACGTAGGTTCCGATGTCCCGCTCTCGGTCAATCTCGACCAGGCCCAGTGCAGCTGGCACGACGTACGCCCCCGTCTCGGGGAAGACCATGTCGGTCCATGCCTCCCACTCGGTGACGGATCCGGTGATGACCATGGACCGCGCGGCGGGGGCGAGGATAGTTGCGCCCATCCGCTGATGGGTCCTGATCCACGGGTCGATCGACAGGCCGTCGCCGCGGCTCCAGGTGGCGAAGGACGCCATCGGTGTCAGCGGATACCTGGACTTCAGGGTGGGACGCAGCGGGGCGATGACCCGTGACAACCCGGCTTCGATGCCACGGGCGTGCAAGGCACGCAGGACCTCGCCGGCCAGACCCCGCTTGGTCTCTCCGTTGCCCACAGCGGCAGCCATGAAGCTCAAGGTCGTGGGTTCCACCCCTGCCTCGTGGCCCTCGACGGCGCGAAGCAGCGCGCCGTCGTACCCGTCCGGGAGGTCCCCGACGCTGCCGTCCCAACAGATCGGAACCCCCCAACCGCCAGCGACGACTCGCCCCTCCTCCAGCAGCAGGACGTCGTACTGCGGGAAGTACGCTGCAACCCGCGCCATGAGCCGCTTCGCGATCGGGTCGTGGAAGATGAACTCGGGCCACCTCACCCGGAACGCCTCCGCCGCCTCCTGCCCCAGGTCGGGGCGGTCATTGCTCTCGACGATGTCCACGGCAGACAACCTAGGCTCAGCCGGTCGCCGCAGAAGTCCGGCAGCCGAGACCGGCATCCCACGACGTGGGCGGTTCTCGTACCCTCGGCACCCTGCCCCGTCAACGACCGTCCCCCGGAGCCAGCCGTGCGTCGTCCAGCGATCGCCCTCACCGTCCTGATCAGCGCCGCCGCCGCGACGGCCTGCGCCCCCGCCGACGACACAACCGCGTCGTCGAACCCGACGTCAGCGACGGTGTCCGGCACGGCCACCCCCGGGTGCTCCAAAACCGACCTGAAGACCCGCGACGCGGGCAGGCTCACCGTCGGCACCGACAAACCCGCGTACGCACCCTGGTTCGTCGACGACGAGCCCAGCAACGGCAAGGGATTCGAGTCGGCTGTCGCGTACGCCGTCGCCAAGCAGCTCGGCTATGAGCGGGCTGACGTCACCTGGTCGGTCGTCTCGTTCAACCAGGCCACCGCCCCCGGGCCCAAGACGTTCGACATCGACATCAACCAGGTGTCGATCACCGACGCCCGCAAGAAGACGGTCGACTTCTCCAGCGGCTACTACGACGTCGCCCAGTCAGTGGTGACCACCACCCGCAGCAAGGCCGCGGGAGCCAAGACCCTGGCCGACCTCAAGCCGCTCAAGCTGGGCACCCAGGTGGGCACCACCAGCTACACCGTGGCCACCACCTCGATCGCACCGACCCAGAAGATCGCGGTCTTCAACAGCAACGACGATGCCAAGGCCGCGCTGGCCAACGGTCAGATCGACGCCCTGGTCGTCGACCTGCCGACGGGCCTGTTCCTGTCGGCGGTCGGCGCCAAGGACGGTGGGATCGACGACGGCAAGCTGGTCGGCCAGCTGCCCGCCGGCGGCGCCCCCGAGCAGTTCGGCCTGGTGCTCGACAAGGGCAGCGCCCTGACCTCGTGCGTCTCGCAGGCCGTCGACGCACTGCGCGCCGACGGCACGCTCGCGGGGCTGCAGAAGCAGTGGCTGACCGATGCCGCAGGGGCGCCGTCACTGACGTGAGCACCACGCACCAGCCGTCCCAGCGCCAGGTCGACCGCCTCGCCTACCGCCGCCAGCGCGCGGCGCGATCGGCCCTCATCGGCGTGGCCAGCACCGTGGCAGTTGTCGGCGTCGTCGCCGGCGGTGTCGTCAGCAGCCCCGGTTGGCCGAGGGTGCGGGCCAGCTTCTTCGACCCCGCGGTGGCGCGCGCCGCCCTGCCCGACGTCCTGTGGGGTCTGTGGCTCAACGTCAGGGTGATGGCGGTCTGCGCCGTGTTCATCGTGGTCCTGGGGCTTGCCGTCGCGCTGCTGCGCACGTTGCGCGGGCCGGTGTTCTTCCCCTTGCGTGCCTTCGCCACCGCCTACGTCGACCTGTTCCGCGGGCTGCCGCTGCTGCTGGTGCTGCTGCTCGTCGGCTTCGGCGTCCCCGGACTTCGCCTGCAGGGCCTACCGTTCAGCGTTGTGTTCTACGGCGGCGTGGCCCTGGTGCTCACCTACACGTCGTACGTCGCCGAGGTGTTCCGCGCCGGCATCGAGTCCGTGCACCCCAGCCAGCAGGCAGCCGCGCGCGGCCTGGGCCTCTCGTACGCCCAGACGATGCGGCACGTCGTGGTGCCGCAGGCCGTGCGTCGGGTGATCCCCCCGCTGCTCAACGACCTGGTCAGCCTGCAGAAGGACTCGGGCCTGATCTCCATCCTCGGCGTGATCGATGCCGTCCGCGCAGCCCAGATCAGCCAGGCCGAGAACGCCAGCTTCACGCCGTACGTCGTCGCCGGGGTGCTGTTCGTCCTGCTGACCGTTCCCTTGACCCGGCTCACCGACCGCGTCGCGCGCCGGCAGGGCTGGCAGGGCGCTGGGGGTGTGCCGTGACCGCCCCGATGCTGCGCATCCGCGGCGTCCGCAAGGCCTACGGCGCGAACGTCGTACTGGCCGGCCTGGATCTGGACGTCGGTGCGCACCAGTGCGTCGCCCTGATCGGCGCGTCGGGGTCGGGCAAGTCGACCCTGCTGCGCTGCGTCGACCTGCTCGAGGTGATCGACGACGGCACCATCGAGCTCGAGGGCGTCGACGTGAGCGACCCCCGCGCCGACGCCGACGCCGTGCGGTCGCGGATCGGCATCGTGTTCCAGGCGTACAACCTCTTCCCGCACCTGCGGGTCCTGGACAACATCACCCTGGCGCCGCGACGGGTGCACGGCGTGTCGAAGGCGCAGGCCGAGCAGGACGCCACCGAGATGCTGCGCCGGGTCGGGCTGCTCGACAAGGCGCGGGCCTGGCCCGACGAGCTGTCCGGCGGTCAGCAGCAACGGGTGGCCGTCGCGCGGGCCCTGGTCACCTCGCCGGCCCTGATGCTGCTCGACGAGGTCACCAGCGCCCTGGACCCCGAGCTGGTCGGCGAGGTGCTGGCGCTGCTCGAGGATCTCAAGGACGACGGGATGACCATGGTCGTCGCGACCCACGAGATGGCGTTCGCCCGTGACGTCGCCGACACGGTGGTCTTCCTGGACGGCGGCCGGGTCTGCGAGGCCGGTCCGGCCAGCCAGGTGCTCGGCGATCCGCAGCAGCCGCGGACGCAGCAGTTCCTGCGCCGGATCGTGGACGCCGGGCGGCTGTGACGCCGACCTCGCGGCGCCGCGGTCACAGCCGCTGGCTGCGGCTCAGGTAGGTCTGGGCCACCACGACCAGGATCAGGAAGGCACCGTTGGTGACGGCCTGCACCGAGGAGTCGAGCCCGCCGATCTGGTTGATGATGTTGGCGATCACGCCTAGCAGGATCACCCCGGCCAGCGTGCCCCCGGTGGTCCCCGCCCCACCGGTGAGCAGGGTGCCCCCGATGACGACAGCCGAGATCGCGCTCAGCTCCAGTCCGACGCCCACGATGGTCACCCCGCTGGACAGCTGGGCCGCCGACATCAGGCCACCGAAACCGGCCAATATTCCGGACATGACGTAGACCAGCACCTTCACCCGGTCGACGGGCAGACCCATCAGCCGCGAGGCATCCTCGTTGCTGCCGATCGCGAAGACCGTCTGACCGAAGCCGGTGCGCTGCAGCACCAGGGCTCCGAGGGCGAACAGGCCCAGCGCGACCAGCACCGGATAGCCGATGCCGACCACCTCGCCCTGACCGAGGCGGGCGAACGCGGAGTTGCGGCCGATCAGGCGGGTGGTGGCTCCTTCGTCGGTCACGGCCAGCAGCAGTCCTCGGGCGAGCAGCAGCGTCGCCAGCGTGACGATGAACGGCGGCATCGAGGCCCTGACGACGAGCAGGCCGTTGAGCAGGCCGATGGCGGCACTGGCGAGCAGCGGCACCAGCAGCGCCGCCACGAGCCCGTACTGCGACGCCCACGCCGCGAGGACACCGCTGAGGGCGAACATCGACCCGACGGACAGGTCGATCCCACCCGTGAGGATGACGAAGGTCATACCCAGCGCGACGACGGCGAGAAACGACGACTGCAGTGCGATGTTGCTGAGGTTGGCACCGGTGGCGAACGACTCGAAGACGGCCGAGGCGACCAGGCAGGTGACGACCAGGACCACGAGTGAGCCCCGCCGTTGGGCAGCGGCGGCCACCCGTTCCCGACGCGACTGCCCGACGCCCGCGGGGTCCGGTCTGCCAGCGGTCAGGTCAGCGACGGCGGCCTGCCCCGATCCGACGGTGCTCATCAGGTCCTCCGCGATCGTTGGACGTAGACCGCGATCACGATGATGACGGCCTGCACCATCTGCGCGGTCGAGTCGGGCAGGTTGTTGCCGATGATGGCGGCCCGGATCAGCTGCAGCACCAGGACGCCGGCGACGGTCCCGAGGATGCGCACCCGGCCACCTGACAGCGGTGTGCCGCCGACGACGACCGCGGTGATCGCACTGAGCTCGATCAGGTTGCCGATGTTGTTGGGTGTACTGGCATTGAGCCGCGCTGTAGCCAGGATTCCGGCGACCGCGGCGAGCAGCGCAGAGGCGACGTACACCGTGATCAGGATGCGACGCACCGGCAGGCCGGCCAGCTCGCTGGCCACCTTGTTGCCGCCCACCGCCACCAGCTGGCGACCGAACGTGGTCTGCCGCACCACGAAGGCGACGACGACGGTGAGGACGGCGGCCACGATGATCGTGTAAGGGATCCCGGCGATCTCACCGCCCCCCAGCTGCAGGAGGGTGTCGTTGCGGATGCTCTTCTGCTGGCCACCGGCCAGCAGGAGCGCCAGACCCCGGCCTCCGACGAGCAGCGCGAGGGTGGCGACGATCGGTTGCACACCGACCACCGCGATCAGCCAGCCGTTCAGCAGCCCCACGAGCAGACCAGCGAGTAGCGCCATGCCCAGGGCCACCACGACGGGGTAGCCGATCAGGTAGATGGGAAGCAGGGCGGCCGCGAGGGCCATCACCGAGCCGACCGACAGGTCGATGCCCTCAGTCCCGATGACCAGCGCCATGCCGAGCGCGACGATGAGCACCGGCACCACCGGGATGAGCTGGCTCTTGAACGTCGACAGTGCGACGAAGTTGGGCGTGGAGGCGACGTTGACGAGCACCACGAGGACCAGGGCCACGTAGACGCCGTTGTCCTGCAGCCAACCGTGGCGAAGCAGGGGACGTCTTCCCGGGGCGACAGCCTCAGTCATCACGGTCCTCCTCCGGGGCTGACACCGACGCCAGCATGGTCATCAGCCGGTCCTGCCCGACGTCCTGCCCGTCCAGCTCACCGATCACG
>JAABUN010008038.1_pt1 | contig 11013 bp, 8 predicted proteins | sample 5559311 | NCBI WGS metagenome assembly JAABUN01 (sample SAMN10711877, study PRJNA513370) | rock metagenome | isolation source: Antarctica rocks | place: Antarctica: Victoria Land, Siegfried Peak sud | reverse complement strand
CCACCATCGCGTACACCCGACGGACCCGCCGCGCCAGAACGAGGCCGATTTCCGCCTCCTCACCGCGCGCCACGTCCACCATCAACGTGATCGCCTCACCCGTGTCCATGTCTCAAACGGTAGACCCCACCACCGACAACCCGACCCGGAACGAAGCACCGAGATGCCGTGTGCCGTATCCCGTCTCGCTGATGCACCGCCGGTGGTGGGGCTACACGGCCGATCGGCAGCAGGCGACGACCGAAGCGCTCGCTGGAGTCGCTGAGGAGAACCGGTCAGTAGCGACGTCAGCGGCTGGAGAAGGTCTCCGGGTCGGCGCCCAGCCGCTCGCCGGTCGCCAGGGTGTCGATCCTGGCCATCTCCTCGTCGTCGAGCGTGAAGTCGAAGACGTCCAGGTTCTCTGCGATGCGCGAGGGCGTCACCGACTTGGGGATCACGACGTTGCCGAGCTGGACGTGCCAGCGCAGCACCACCTGCGCAGGCGTGCGGTCCTTGACTGTCGCCAGGTCGGCCAGCAGGGGGTCCTCCAGCAGGCCCTTGCCCTGGCCGATCGGGCTCCACGCCTGCGTGAGGATGCCGTGCTCGGCGTGGTACGCGCGCAGCTCGTCCTGAGGGAAGCGGGGATGCAGCTCGATCTGGTTGACGGCGGGGACCACGTCGGTCTCGGCGGCGAGCCGCTCCAGGTGCTCGACGGTGAAGTTGGAGACACCGATGGAGCGGACCCGACCGGCTGCCTGCAGCTCGGCGAGCGCCTGCCACGTCTCGACGTACTGGTCGAACATCGGCAGCGGCCAGTGGATGAGGAACAGGTCCAGGACGTCCATCCCGAGCTTGGCCATGCTTTCGTCAAAGGCGGCCAGGGCCTTGTCGCGGCCGTGCTCGCTGTTGGTCAGCTTCGTCGTCACGAACACGTCCTCGAGCGGGACGACGCCGGCCGCGAGTGCCTGTCCGACGCCCTCCTCGTTCCCGTAGCCCTGGGCGGTGTCGATCAAGCGGTACCCGGCTCGCAGGGCTACCTGGACCGGTTCTGCGGTCTCCTGCGGCGGCATCTGGAAGACACCCAGCCCCAGCTGCGGGATGGTGCTGCCGTCGTTCATGGTCAAGGTCGGGGCTGAGGTCATGGCATCGAGGCTATACACGCCGTCGGTTCTCCGCTCCTCGGTCATCTTGTTGACGCGGCCGCGCGAGGCAACCGGGGGCGACCTGTGGCAGCGTGGTGCAACACCACACTGAGGAGCAGCGCGTGCGCTACGTCAAGCTCGGAACCACCGGCCTGGAGGTCTCCGCCCTCACCCTGGGCTGCATGAGCTGGGGAGACAGCTCGCGTGGCGGCCACCCGTGGGTCCTGGACGAGGATGCCGGCCGCGCGATCATCAAGGAGGCGCTCGAGGCCGGCATCAACGTCTTCGACACCGCCAACGTTTACTCGGCGGGCAGCAGCGAGGAGATCACCGGGCGGGCGCTGCACGACCTCGCCGCACGCGAGGACGTCGTCATCGCGACCAAGGTGCACGGTCGGACCCGGCCCGGACCCAACGGCGCGGGCCTGTCCCGCAAGGCGATCCTGGCGGAGATCGACGCCAGCCTCAGCCGGCTCGGCACCGACTACGTGGACCTTTACCAGATTCACCGATGGGACGGCACGACCCCCATCGAGGAGACGCTGGAAGCACTGCACGACGTGGTCAAGGCCGGCAAGGCGCGCTACATCGGCGCGTCGTCGATGTACGCGTGGCAGTTCGCGAAAGCGCTGTACACCAGCGACCTCCACGGCTGGACGCGGTTCGTCTCCATGCAGAACCACTACAACCTGCTCTACCGGGAGGAGGAGCGGGAGATGCTGCCCCTGTGCCAGGACCAGGGCGTCGCGGTGCTGCCCTGGAGCCCGTTGGCCCGCGGCCGGCTCACCCGTGACTGGAACACCCAGACGGCGCGCGCCGAGACCGACGAGTTCGGTGCGTCGCTGTACCGCGACGAGGACGAGACGATCGTCGACCGGGTCGCAGAGGTGGCAGTCGCGCGGGGGGTGTCCCGGGCGCAGGTCGCTTTGGCCTGGCTCTCGCAGCAGCCTGACGTGACCTCGCCGATCGTCGGTGTCACCAAGCTCCAGCACCTGGCCGATGCTGTGGCGTCATTGGAGATAGAGCTCAGCCAGGACGAGCTCGACGCCCTCGCCCAGCCCTACCGGCCGCACACCATCGCCGGCCACCGGTGAGCACCCGCCTCAGCCCTTGACCCTCCTCAGCCCTTGACCGCCCCTTGCATGATGCCGGTCACGAGCTGCCTCCCCGCGACGACGAACACCAGGACGAGCGGGATCGTGGAGGCGACGACACCGGCCATGATCAACGAGTAGTCCTTGAAGTACGAGGCCTGCAGCAGCTGCAGGGCCACCGGCAGGGTGGGGTTGCCCGGGCCGAGCACGATGAAGGGCCAGAAGAAGGCCGTCCAGGAGCCGACGAAGGTGAACAGCGCCAGCATCGCGGCCGCCGGCCGGGCAGCCGGCATCGCGACGTGCCAGAAGGTGCGGATCATCGAGCACCCGTCGATGCGGGCAGCCTCGATGAGCTCGTACGGCAGCGACTCCTCGAGGTACTGAGTCATCCAGAAGACCCCGAACGCGGTGACCATGCCCGGCACGATCACGGCGATGAGCTTGCCGGTCCAGCCCAACTCGGACATCACGATGAAGAGCGGGACGATGCCGAGCTGGGTCGGGACTGCCATGGTCGCGATGACGAACACGAGCAACGGCTTTCGGCCGCGAAAACGGAGCTGGGAGAAGGAGAAGCCGGCCAGCGTCGAGAACACTACGACCGACAGGGCCGTCACGACCGAGACGATGATGCTGTTGAAGACCGCCGGCCAGAACTTGATGTCGGAGGAGATGACCCGCCCGATGTTGGCCAGCAGGTTGCCCTCCGGGATGAGCGAGGGGACCGGCTCCTGCGCGATCGTGACCGCGTCGGAGGAGGCCAGCAGCAAGGCGTAGTAGATCGGGTAGGCCGAGACGGCCAGCGTGAGTCCCAGGACCGCGTAGGTGACCCAGCCCGGGCGACGGTTCGGCCCACCGCTCAGGCCACGTCGACGGGCCGCGGAGCGCGCGGCACCGGCGCCGGCTGTCTGCGCGATCATCGGAACCGAGATCATCTGCTGCCTCCGCGGGTGGAGTCGGACGAAGAGATCCGGCGGATGAGGGCGAAGTTGACCATGCCGATCACGACGATGATGAGGAACAGGATCCAGGCGACAGCGGCCGCCTTGCCGAAGCTCTTCTGCGCCCCCCAGCCGAGCTCGTACAGGTACATCGTCACGGTCATCCACTGACGGTCGGCGCCGCCCTGGCCGAGCTGGTCGAAGGTGCGGGGCTCGTCGAACACCTGGAGCCCACCGATGGTGGCGGTGATGACGACGAAGATGATCGTGGGACGGAGCATCGGCACGGTGACCGAGAAGAACTGCCGGAACCGGCTGGCGCCGTCCAGGACGGCGGCCTCGTACAGGTCGCGCGGGACGGCCTGCATGGCCGCGAGGAAGATCAAGGCGTTGTACCCCGTCCAGCGGAAGTTCACCATCGTCGCGATCGCCACGTGGCTGGAGAGCGGGTCCGCGTGCCACCGGACCGCCTCGACGCCGACCGTGCCGAGCAACGTGTTGATCATGCCGGACTGGTCGGCGAAGAGCTTGGAGAAGATCAGGGAGACGGCGACCGGTGCCACCACGTACGGCAGCAGGACGCCCATCCGCCAGAACGTCCTGGTCCGGATGTTGGCGTCCAGCACCGCGGCGATGGTGATCGCCAACAGCACCTGGGGCACCGACGACAGCACGAAGATGCTGAACGTGTTGCGCAGCGCGGTGAAGAACCGAGGCTGCTGCACGATGTCGGCATAGTTCTGCATCCCGACGAACGCTCCCTGGCCGCCGATGAGGTGCCAGTCGTGCGCGGAGACGTAGGCGGTGTACGCGAGCGGGAACAGCCCCGTGACGGCGAACAGGAGGAAGAACGGAGAGATGTACAGATAGGGGGACAGTGTGACGTCCCACCGGCCCGCACGCTGGCTGAGGGAGATGTGGCGTGGTCCCGGGACAGCATCCGGTGCCGTGCTGGGCGTGGTCACCCTGCTGGACTTCGGTGGGCTTGCTATGGACATGGTGCTCCTCGGGCCAGGCGCGACAGGCGGGTGCGGACGGTGGGTGCGGGTCGGACGCTCGACTGCGCCCGACCTGCACCCACCGTTGCGGGTCAGCCCAGGCCGAGGGCCTGGTAGGCCTCAACGGCCTTCTGCCACGACGACTGCGGGTCGTCCGTCTGCTCTACGTCCACGCGCGTGATGGCGTCCGTCATCGCCGTGTGGACCACGAAGTAGTTCGGCCCCTTGAACGGCTGCACCGAGATGGCCTCGGCGCGGTTGACCAGGATGTCGCCGGTCGGTGCACCGTTGAAGAACGCGTTGGTGGCGCCCTGCAGCTCCTCGCTCTCGAGGGCCTCGACCTGGCTCGGGAAGGTGCCCTTGGCCTCGAAGGCCTTCAGCTGCTGCTCTGGAGCGGTCAGCCAGGCGGCGAGCTCGCGCGCCTCCTCCGGGTGCTCCGACTGTGCCGGGACGGTCAGGTAGGACCCGCCCAGGTTGCCACCGCCGCCGGGGAACACGTCCGCGACGTCCCAGCCCTCGACACCGGCGGCATTGCCCTCCACGACGCCGAGCATCCACCCCGGGCAGAGCATGGTCGCGAAGCCGTCGTTCTGGAACGCGTTGGTCCAGTCGTCGGTCCACTGGTTCAGGTGCGCCGACAGGTCGTCGTCCACGGATGCGGACAGGACCTGCTCGTACAGCTCCTTGGCGGTCTCGTTGTCCGCCAGGTCCTTGACCTCGCCGTCCTCGGTCTCGTAGGGCTCCTCCAGCTGGTTGATCATCGCGGAGTAGACGACGCCTGCGGAGTCGAACCAGGGGACCTCCGAGGTGGCGGCGAACTCGCGGCCGACCTCGAAGTAGGTGTCCCAGTCCCCCTCGAGCAGCGTGGCCACCTCGGCCCGATCCGTGGGCAGACCCGCTGCCGCGAAGAGGTCGGAGCGGTAGCAGATCGCCTCCGGACCGATGTCCGTGCCGTACCCGATGAGCTTGCCGTCCTCGGTGGTGGCCTCCGCCGCTTTCCAGTCCAGCCAGCGGCCTTCGACGTCCTCGTGCTTGAGATCGGTGAACTCGTCCGAGAACTGCATCAGCTCGGGCCACCAGTCGGTCTCGACCGCCTCGATGTCCGACAGGCCGGAGCCGGCCGCCAGCCGGGTGTTGAGGTTGTCGCGAGACTCCTGGGAGATGGCCGCCTTCTTGTGCTCGATCGTGATGTCCGGGTGCGCGTCCTCGTACTCGGTGATGAGGTCCTCGTACCCGAACTCGTTGAACGTGGCGATGCTCAGAGTGATCTTCTCGTCCCCGCCACCGGCGGCGCCCTCGCTCTGCGTGCCGCCGGAGCCGCAGGCGGAGAGGATGAGGGCGATGCCGGTCACGCCGGACGTGAGCGCGAGCGCCCGCATTCTTGTCGTACGCACTGGTACTCCTTTGTCGTCGTGGACGGCCGGGATGGCGCCCATCTCCTACTGCCGCCAGGAATCTGATGGCGGTTGCTGGTCTCTCCTCGGGGACCGGGTGTCCCGTGGAAGCTCATGCGTCCTGTCCCTCGGTCGGTGCCGGTGGCGGGTGCGGAAGCGGGACCATGGCCTCCAGGCGCAGATCTCGCACCGAACGCCCCACCCGCGCCCGGTAGGTCCCCGCGGGGATGCTCCAGTGGCGGCACGCCGGGTCCCAGACCTCGAACACCCGGCGCGGCAGGCGCACCGTGGCCGTGACGGTGGCCCCAGCCGCAGCCAGGACCGGCGTGAAGCCTCCCAGCCAGCGCACGGGCCGCTCCGGCTCCCCGTGCGGGGCCTCGAGGTAGACCTGGACGACCTCGGTGCCCCGGCGCGGGCCGGTGTTGGTCAGCTCGACCGGCAGCGTGACGCCGCTCGCGTCCACCTCGGGCGACCCGACCGCCTGGTACAGCCACGTGGTCCACCCCAGGCCGGAACCGAACGCGGCTGCGGGCTCCGCGCCGCTGCTCTCCCAGCCGCGGTACCCCACGTGCAGCCCCTCGGCGTAGGAGACCACCCCGTCGGTGGGTCGGGCGTGCGGCACGGGGACGTCCTCGGCCCGAGCAGGCAGGGTCCAGGGAAGCCGCCCGGCGGGCTCGGTCCGGCCCAGGATGACGTCGGCGAGCGCGTCCCCGCACTCCTGCCCCGGGAACCACGTCCACAGCACGGTGCGAGCCCGCTTCAACCACGGCAGCAGCACGGGCGCACCGGCGTTCACCACCACGACCGCGTCCGGCGCGGCATCGAGCACCCGATCCACCAGCTCGTCCTGGCGGCCCGGCAGCCGCAGCGACGTCCGGTCCCAGCCCTCTGACTCCACCTCGTCGTTGGTGCCCACCACGACCAGCACGAGCCCGCCGGCGGCGGCGGTCGCGGCGGCGGCGGCGGCAGCAGCAGTGATCTCTGCGTCCGCGTCCTCGCCGGGCAACCGGTGCCGCAGCGCCGCCCTGGCCTGGTTCCCGTAGCCGTCGTTGCGGACGACCTGGACGGTGGCGCGCAGCTCGACGGGGCGCGGCGCGCTCACCAGCACCGAGGTGCCGTGGCCGTCGGGGGTGTTGATGCTGGAGTCGAGGATGACCTCGGCCCCCACCGCGGGACCACCCCGGGCCACGACCAGTCCCGCGACCTCGAAGGTCCAGCGCCCGAGGGCGCCGAGCTCCAGGCGGTGCTCACCCGCGGCGTCCAGCTGCAGCACGCCCTCGACCACGACGTCGGCGACCTGGTCGGGAAGGTCGCGGGCCCAGCCCTCCCACGTCGGTCGCACCCTGGTGCTCAGCTCCTGCCCGGCGCCGTCCAGGAGAGACACGCGGACCCCTCGAGCCCCCGTGCGGGGGTCGGTGCAGCTCGCTCGGACATCAAGCTCGGGGGCGTGGCGGCGAGCGTTGCCACCTCGCAGGACAGTGATCCGTGCCCCGGGAAGTGCTGTACGCAGCCCTGCCTCCGGCGAGACCAGATGGTCTGGGTCGACGTGCGCGCTCCCTCCGCCCTGCACGTAGGCATGGACGGCGTTCGGCCCCAGCAGGGCCACGTGCTTGACCTGCTCGGGCGCGAACGGCAGCCGCCTGCCCTCGTCGCGCAGAACCACGGTGGAACGTGCGGCGAGGTCGCGCAGGTAGCCGGGCTCGACGGCGACAGGCTCGCCTCGACGGTCCAGAGCGGTTCCCGAGGTCGCCCGAGCACCGCGGGGGCCGAACGAGCCAGACGCGTCGAGCGCGCCGACCCGCATGGCGAGTCGCAGCACGCGCAAGACCTTGTCGTCCACGACCGGCTCGGGCACCGCACCCGTCTGCACAGCGGCGAGAAGGCTGTCCCCCCAGGGTCCCCCCGGTCCAGGCATGACCAGATCCAGACCCCCGACTGCCGCCTGCACGGTGCGTCGGGCAGCCAACCAGTCGCTCACCACGACTCCGTCGAATCCCCACTCCTCCTTGAGGACGTCCTGCAGGAGGTGCCGGTGCTCCGTGGCTGGGGCCTGCTCCACGCCATCATCGACCTGGTTGTACGCAGCCATCACCGACCACACGCCGACCACACGGACGGCGTGCTCGAACGGCGCGAGGTACACCTCCCGCAGGGTGCGCTCGTCGACCTGGGCGACGCAGGTGGTGCGCTCGGTCTCCGAGTCGTTGGCGACGAAGTGCTTGAGGCAGGCCGCGACCCCACCTGCCTGCATGCTCGTGATCAGAGCCGCAGAGATGACCGTCGTGAGCAGCGGGTCCTCGGAGTAGCACTCGAAGTGCCGGCCGGCCACCGGCGTGCGCTGGATGTTGACCTGCGGTGCCAGCACCACGTCGACCCCGTGCCGGCGCGCCTCGGCCGCGAACAGGCTGCCCAGACGGCCGGCGGCGCGGGCGTCCCACGTTGCGGCCAGCGCGCTCGGCGAGGGGAAGAGCATCGAGGTCTGCGCTGTCTCGCCCGTCCCGCGGACGCCGACGGGGCCATCGGAGAGGACCACGGATCGCAGCCCGATCTCGGTGAGAGCCTGCAGCCGCCACGCCGTGGCACCTGTGAGCAAGGCCACCTTGGCCGCGAGCGTCAGCCCGCTGACCAGTTCGGCGAGACGTTCCTCCAGCCGCGGTCGGCCGGTCGTCTCGAACAGAGCCGAGAGGCCGTCGCGGGTCTGTGTCATGCGTTGCATCAGATCACACTTACTGACCTGTCAGTAAGATCTGGAGCGAAGTAGGATGCCTGACGTGGAAGATTCCTCGCCGCGGCGTGTTCACCGACCTCGCGAAGTAACTGCCCGGCGCCGGGAGGACATCCTGCGAGCCGCGACCGCGACGTTCGGCAACCGCGGGTACTCCAAAGGCTCCCTGACGGAGATCGCCGACCAGGCCTCGATCACCCACGCAGGGGTGCTCCACCACTTCGGGTCCAAGGACCAGCTCCTGATCGAGGTGCTGGACTACCGCGACCGAGCGGACGTCGAGCACCTGCAGGGCAGGCACATCCCCGGTGGCATGGACCTCTTCGTCCACCTCGTCAAGACGATGCGCCTCAATGCGGACCGGCCGGGGATCGTGCAGACGTACACCGTCCTCTCCGCGGAGTCGGTGACCGAGGACCACCCGGCCAAGGACTGGTTCCGCAACCGGTACGTGACGCTGCGCGGGCAGGTCAAGGTCGCGCTGACCGAGGTGTGCGACCCCGACGACCCGCCCCACGACCGGGACCTGGACGCCGCCTCGGTCGCCATGCTGGCGGTCATGGACGGCCTACAGGTCCAGTGGCTCCTGGACCGGGACTCTGTGGAGCTGCCGTACGCCTCGGCGTTCGCCATCGAGGCCATCCTGGCGGCTGCCATCGCCGGACGACGGCGCGAGCGGCTGCTCGAGTACTGAACCTCGGCCGGCGAACGACCCTTGACAACCTTCCCGCTCCCCCTCGATGGTATCTGGCACGGCTAGTGACACGAGTCACCCGCCCACGACCTCGACGGAGAGGACCCATAGCGCATGACATCACTCCTGGATCAGGAAGCCGGGCCACCCACGGCGCGACGGCGCGGCCACCGGCGTCTGAACCACGCTTTCGCCCTGGGTGCCCTTCTGGCGCTGGCCGTGTCGGCGGGAACCACCGCCACTGCCGTGCCGGCGCCGGTGACCAGCGCCACCGACCCCGACCTCGGCGGCAACGTCATCGTCTTCGACCCGAGCATGCCGGTGAGCGAGATCCAGGCGACGGTCGACGCGGTGAACGCCCGCCAGATCGACGCCGAGATGGGCACCGCCCGCCAGGCGCTGCTGTTCGAGCCCGGCACCTACGGCACCGACGAGGAGCCGCTGCAGATGAAGGTCGGCTACTACACCGAGGTCGCAGGGTTGGGCGCCGCGCCGGCGGACGTGGTGATCAACGGCAAGATCGAGGTCTACAACCGTTGCCTCGAGGATGGCGGCACGAGCAACTGCCTGGCGTTGGTGAACTTCTGGCGCACGCTGTCCAACCTCACCCTCGAGATCAACGGCGCCGGCCAGGACGGCTGCCGATCCTCCGCCAACTTCTGGGCCGTCTCGCAGGCCGTCTCGATGCGCCGCGTCGAGGTCACAGGCGGCAACCTGTCGCTGATGGACTACTGCACCGCCGGACCGCAGTTCGCGAGCGGCGGGTACATCGCCGACTCCAAGGCCGGGACCGTCATCAACGGCTCGCAGCAGCAGTGGCTGACCCGCAACAGCGAGCTCGGCGGCTGGTCGAACGGTGTCTGGAACGCCGTGTTCGCCGGTGTCGAGGGTGCTCCAAGCGATGCGACGTTCCCGGTGCCGCCGTATACGACGCTGGACGAGAACCCCTTGAGCCGCGAGAAGCCGTACCTGTTCGTGGACGACGCCGGCAGGTATGGCGTGCGCGTGCCGTCGGCGCAGACGAGCTCGCGTGGCACGACCTGGGCGGACGGCACCACGCCGGGCCGCACCCTCTCCATCACCGACTTCTTCGTCGCTAAGCCGTCGGACCCGGTGCAGGTCATCAACAACCAGCTGGCGCGCGGCAAGCACCTGCTGCTCAGCCCAGGGGTGTACGACGTCGCGAAGACGATCGCGGTCAAGCGCGCGAACACCGTCGTGCTGGGCCTGGGCCACGCCACCCTCACCGCCGTCGACGGCGCCACCCCGTTGCGCGTGGCCGACGTGCCCGGCGTCATCGTCGCCGGTGTCACGATCGACGCGGGCACAGTCAACTCCCCTGTGCTGCTGCAGATCGGCACCAGGAACGGGAGCCACGGGTCCAAGAAGAGCGACCCGGGAAACCCGACCACCCTGAGCGACGTGTACTTCCGCGTCGGCGGCCCGCACGTCGGCAAGGCCGACGTGAGCCTGGAGGTCAACAGCGACAACGTCCTGATCGACCACATCTGGGCCTGGCGGGCGGACCACGGACTGCCGGGGTCGTTCGGGTGGGACGTCAGCACCGGACGCAACGGCGTCGTCGTCAATGGTGACGACGTCACAGCCACAGGGCTTTTCGTCGAGCACTACCAGGAGTACAACGTGATCTGGAACGGCGAGGACGGCAGGACGGTCTTCTTCCAGAACGAGCTGCCCTACGACCCGCCGAACCAGGCCGCGTGGCAGCACGACGGTGTTCTCGGCTGGGCGGGATACAAGGTGGCAGAAGATGTCGAGCGCCACGAGCTGTGGGGTGGCGGTTCCTACGTCTACACCAACGTCGACCCGACCATCCACGCCACGCGGGGCTTCGAGGTGCCGGTCACGCCGGGCGTACAGCTGCACCACATCATGACGGTCAACCTCGGCGCCGGCGCGATCGACCACGTCGTCAACGACACGGGGGCGCCGGTGGACAACAGCAACACCGGTCAGCCCAGCTACGTCGCCGAGTTCCCCTGACGCACAGTTGAAGCGACCGGCGTGAGGTGGGCCGGGACGATG
>JAABUN010008037.1_pt1 | contig 11013 bp, 10 predicted proteins | sample 5559311 | NCBI WGS metagenome assembly JAABUN01 (sample SAMN10711877, study PRJNA513370) | rock metagenome | isolation source: Antarctica rocks | place: Antarctica: Victoria Land, Siegfried Peak sud | reverse complement strand
GCAGATCGCCGGCCGGGTCAACCAGATCCGCGCCGAGATCGAGAAGTCGGACTCGGACTACGACCGCGAGAAGCTGCAGGAGCGGCTGGCCAAGCTGGCCGGCGGCGTGGCCGTCATCAAGGCCGGCGCTGCTACCGAGGTCGAGCTCAAGGAGCGCAAGCACCGCATCGAGGACGCCGTCCGCAACGCCAAGGCGGCCGTCGAGGAAGGCATCGTCGCAGGCGGTGGTGTGGCGCTGATCCAGGCCGGCAAGACCGCGTTCGAGGGGCTCGACCTCACCGGCGACGAGGCCACCGGCGTCAACATCGTCCGGGTGGCGCTCGAGGCACCGCTGAAGCAGATCGCGGTGAACGCCGGCCTCGAGGGCGGCGTCGTGGCTGAGAAGGTGCGCAACCTCGAGACCGGTCACGGCCTCGACGCCGCGACCGGCGAGTACGTCGACATGCTGGCCAGCGGCATCAACGACCCGGTCAAGGTGACCCGGTCGGCGCTGCAGAACGCTGCCAGCATCGCGGCGCTCTTCCTCACCACCGAGGCTGTCATCGCCGACAAGCCGGAGAAGTCCGCGCCTGCGGCTCCCGGTGGCGGCGACATGGGCGGCATGGACTTCTGATCGGGTCCTGAACCACCCGGCCGCACGGCCGAACGACCAGCACGACGCAGAGGGCGGCTCCCGATCGGGGAGCTGCCCTCTGCGGAGTCCGGTTGCAGCGACGCTGCCTGCGCCGGTCCGGTGCCCAGCAGTCAGGCGTCGCTGCCCATCTCCAGCTTGAACGCCTCGAACTCCTCCAGGGTCATGCCGAGGTCCTCTGCGGTCACGCCCTCGAGCGGGTCGAACGGCTCCACGCCGCCGACGTCGCCCGACACGCCGCTGCCCAAGCCGAAGCCTTCCGCCATGATCGCCGTCAGGTCCAGGGCCACGGCGTCCTTCGGTGCCTCGACGCCGCCCTCGTCGTCCAGCTCCAGCACGACCGGCACCGAGGTGACGCCCTCATCCTGCATGTCCTTGCGGTCGGCATCGTCCATGAACTGGGCGAGGTCAAGGCGCACGGTAGACAGGCGGTCGCCGTCCAGGGTCACGTCCACGGTCGCCGTGCGGCCGGCCAGGTCCTGCACGGCCTCGGCGAGGTCGTCGTCGAAGCCCTCGTCCAGCTCCTCCACCGGCGTACCGGTCTGGCTCGCCAGCTCGGTGACCAGCACCTTGAGCGAGGGGGTCACCCCGCCGAGGATCCGGTCCAGCGGCGCCGTCACGGTGAAGGCGTCATCCCCCTTCTCGGTGACCACGATCTCGCGCGTCACCACCGCGGTGACGTCGTCCAGGAACTGCTGGACGGCACCGGTCACGGCGCTGGCGTCAGGGATGGGAGTCGTCCCTTCCGGGGTGTCCCCAGCACCGAGCTCCTCGAGCTCCTGCTCCACCTCAGCGATATCCAGGCTCACCCAGCTCCCCGCCACGAGCGCGTCGGTGGCCTGTGTGATGGCGGGGGGCGAGCCGGTCAGGGACTCCCGGAGGTCGGCGGCCAGCGTCGGCGTCTCCATCGTCCGCTCCAGCGCCTCCAGGTCAGCGCGGACGTAGACGATCCCCCTCACCTGACGCACCTCGACCAGCGCCATTCCATCCACCACGAAGCTCGTGGACATCGAAAGGTTCGCCGCAGCGACGCCTGAGGTCATCTCTGCGCCGGTGAGGTCTACCTCCGAGATGGTGCTGCCGTCGGTCGTGCTGACGGTGCTCACGATCCGGGCGTCGAGCAGGCGCTCGATCGCTGCGGGGGTGAGCTCGGACGCACCAGGCTCCCGAGCGCTCTGCTCCTCCAGAAGCTTGGTGGAGATCGCCGTCCGCGAGGCGTCGTCGAAGTCGAGGCCCACTGACACGGTGAGCGACTCGGCGTCGAAGACGTTGGAGGTGGCGTCGTTGACCCGCTGGGTCGGGGTCTGGCTGACCTGGTCGCCGCAGCCGACCAGGGCGACGGCGGCGACGCCGGTGAGGACGACCGCGCGCTGGATGCGGGCGTGGGTGAAGACGGACATGTGGTGGATCCCCCTGGAAGACGGGCTCTCGTGGCCGACCCTGTGCCGGTCGCGGCGTTGACCTCCCGAGGTTAGGGACGGGGGGAGACGGTCGTGCGCGAATTCGGTGCTGCGTCACCCTGCTGGGCGAGCAGCGGAGCAGTAACGTGCCTCTCGGCGCCTGACACACGTCCGAGCCCTGCTCGTTACGCTCGCCGTCATGGCGGTGTTGATCGACCCTGCGCGCTGGCCCGCCCACGGGCGGTTGTGGTCGCACCTGGCCAGCGACACCAGCCTGGACGAGCTGCACGCCTTCGCCGAGCGTGCCGGCATCCCCCGGCGCGGCTTCGAGGGCGACCACTACGACATCCCGCAGGAGCGCTACCGCGACGTGGTGCGGGCCGGCGCGCGCGAGGTGCAGGGACGCGACCTGCTCAAGGCCATCATGGAGGCGGGTCTGCGGGTGCCGAAACGGCGCGGGGAGAGGGTGCTCGAGAGCCGTCACGACCACGACGTGCTGCCTGGCTCGGGTGCCGTGGTCGTCGATCTGTTCTTGTCGTCGCTGCCGACACCACCGCTGGCCTGCAGCGGGGCGTGGCTGCTGGCCACCGGCACCGGCGGCCGGATACTGCTCCTGCGGGACCGCGGCGGGAGCCTGCAGCTGCCGGGCGGACGCTCGGGCCCAGGCGAGGAGCCACCCGGCACGGCCTCGCGGTGGACGGCCGGGCAGACCGGGGTGCGGCTCGACCCCGGAAGCCTGCTGCCTGGTGGCTACCGCCGTGTGCGGCTGCTCGGGAAGCCGTCGTGCCGGTACCGCCACCCCTCGCCGTGGGCCTACGAACCGGTGCTGCTCGCGCGGGTGCAGGAGGAGCGTCTGACCGGCACGGCTGAGTGGGTGCCCGTCGGTCAGGTGCAGGAGGCTTTGGTCCAGCACCCGATGGCGCTGCTGGTGCGGCACCTGCTGCAGTTTCAGCGCCCGTCCTGACGGCGACGTCCTGCACACTGGTGGCCATGAGCGCCGATTCCCGCAGGATGCGCGGGCTGCTGCCCGGGGACCCGTCCTCGGGGGTGCCTGCAGAGGGGCCGGTGGCGGGGCTGGTCCTCGCGGCCGGTGACGGCAGCCGCATGGGCGGCCCCAAGGCGTTGCTCTACGACACCTCGGGCGTGCCCTGGGTACGCGCCCGCGCTCAGACGCTGCTGGACGCAGGCTGCAGCCCGGTGTTCGTCACCGTGGGGGCCGAGGCTGCCCGGGTCCGCGCCACCCTGGAACGGCAGATGAGCGCCGTCGCGGTCCCGGGCTGGCAGCAGGGCATGGGCAGCTCCTTGCGTGCGGGGCTGCGGGCGCTGTCGATGCTCGACGAAGACGTCGAGGCTGTCGTCGTGGCCCTGGTGGACACACCCGGTCTGACGTCCGAGGCGGTCTACGCCTTGGTGGAGGCCTCGGTGGCCGCAGCCCGTGGCAGGACCCTGCACGGTGCGCTCTCCCAGGCCGTGTACGCGGGCAGCCCGGGGCATCCGGTGCTGATCGGCCGCAACCACTGGCTGGGGGTGCACGAGGCGGCCGACGGGGAGACCGGCGCCCGCGAGTACCTGCGCGGGCACAAGGTCCGCCGCGTCGAGGTGGGAGATCTCGCCGACGGCACCGACTTCGACACCAGGCAGCAGCTGAACGACAGCGGCCTGCGCTGAGCCCGCCTACGCTGCTGGGGTGAGCCGACCAGACCAGGACACCGCGCACCCCTCGACGCAGCATGAGCCGCCTGCACGGCCAGCGGACTCCTCGCGGCGGGTTCCTGCTGCCCGACGCGTCGTGCTGGCACAGGTCGTAGACGCCGACCTCGACCTCGCGCGGCATGCCGCGCTGGTCCAGGACGTGGCCGCGGGGGCGGTGGTGACCTTCGCCGGAACCGTGCGGAACCACGACCACGGGCGCGCCGTCACCGCGCTGGAGTACGTGGGCCACCCCAGCGCCGAGCAGGTGCTAGCTGACGTCGCGCAGCAGGTGGCGGCCGCCTACCCCGTCGACGCTGTCGCGATCAGCCACCGCGTGGGGCACCTGCCGGTCGGTGGGGTGGCCCTGGCGGTCGCGGTCTCGGCGGCGCACCGGCGGGAGGCCTTCGAGGCCGCGTCCGAGCTGGTCGAGGAGGTCAAGCGCCGGTTGCCCGTCTGGAAGCGGCAGGTGCTGGATGACGGCACGGAGGAGTGGGTGGCCTGCCCCTGAGAGCGCTTGTCCCTGAGAGTGCTTGTGGGAGAGTGCTTCAGCCGCCGGCGAACGGGGGAAGAACGTCGATCTGGGTGACGTCATCCAACACCGCACCTGGGTCGCGAGAGGCTACGCCGTCGATGAGCAGTGTCGCCACTGCCAGCACGGGTCCGAGGCTGTGGTGGCGCCGGACCAGCTCGGCGCGCAGGACACCTGCGTCGGCACCCACCGCAAGCTCGAGCTCCTCGGACCCGGTGCCCGCAGCAGCGCTCGCGCCTGCGAAGTAGCGGACCTGGAGCGTGTGCCCAGGTGCGCTCGTCACTGTGGTCTCGTCCTGCGTCATCGTGGTCTCACCCTCCGATTGCGCTCATCGGCCGGTCCGGCTGGACGAAGCCGACGTCGTCGATGCCATGGCCTGCCCTCTTGCGCCACATGGCCTCGCGCCAGGTTACAGCCAGCTCCTGGTCGCTCGCGCCGCCCCGCAGCAGTGAGCGCAGGTCCGTCTCCGACCGCGCGAATAGGCAGTCCCGCAGCTGACCGTCCGCCGTGAGCCGGGTCCGGTCGCACGCACCGCAGAACGGCTTGGTGACGGAGGCGATGATCCCGACGGTGCCCGCCGGGTGGTCCGCGCCGGCCGCGACCGCGAACCGCTCCGCCGGCGCCGACCCGCGGGCCACGACGCCCGCAGGGGTGAGCTCGAACGACGCACCCAGCGCAGCCAGCACCTCGTCGGCGGTGACCATGACGTCGCGGTCCCAGCCGCCCTGCGCGTCCAGCGGCATCTGCTCGATGATGCGCAGCTCGTAGCCCAGCTGCAGGGCCCAGCGCAGCAGCGCAGGCGCCTCGTCGTCATTGACCCCGCGGAGCAGCACGGCATTGATCTTGATGGGGCTCATCCCGGCGGCGGACGCCGCACGCAGACCGGCCAGCACGTCGCCATGGCGGTCGCGGCGGGTGATCTGGAGGAAGCGCTGGGGGTCCAGGGTGTCCAGGGAGACGTTGATCCGCTGCAGCCCGACGCCGGCCAGTGCCTCGGCGCGGCGCTGCAGCCCGAGCGCGTTGGTGGTGAGCGAGGTCTTCACGACCCGGTTGTCCCGCGTGCGCAGCTGGGAGGTGGCCGCCAGGATCGTCTCGAGTCCCTTGCGCAGCAACGGCTCTCCACCGGTGAACCGCACCTCGTCCACCCCGAGCTCGTGCACGGCGACCCGCACCAGGCGCACGACCTCCTCGTCGGTGAGCGACTGCTCCGCCGGCATCCACTCCAGGCCGTCCTCGGACATGCAGTACGAGCAGCGCAGGTTGCAGCGGTCGGTCAGCGAGACGCGCAGGTCGGTGGCCACCCGTCCGAACCGGTCCAGCAGCCGGTGGTCGCTGGGGCGTGCGGGGTCCGGCGGCAGGGTGCTGCCACGCATCCCGGGGAGCCCGAGGGAGACCGACGTCATGCCTCTCACTGTACGTCGCGCCCGCCGCGTTCCCGGGCGAGGGCGCGCGGGTGACAGCACCGGCTCAGCGCACCAGGATGGCCCGATGACCACCGCCTCTGTGGAGCACGCACGCCCGGACGACCCGGCCGCACTGCGCCAGGCTCTGGCCGGCACCGGCTACCTGTGCGACGACGGCCTGGCCACGGTGGCGTGGCTGGCGCTGCGGATGGGCCGGCCGCTGCTGCTGGAGGGCGAGCCGGGCACGGGCAAGACCGCACTGGCGCAGGCGATGGCCCAGGTACTGGGCGCGGAGCTGATCCGGCTGCAGTGCTACGAGGGCATCGACGCCTCGCAGGCCCTGTACGACTGGGACTTCCCGCGCCAGGTGCTGCACCTGCGGGCGGTGGAGGCCGCCTCCGGGCAGCGGGCGGTGGATGAGATCGAGAAGGACCTGTTCACCGAGCGGTTCCTGCTCGACCGTCCGGTGCTGCGGGCGTTGCGGACGCACCCCGCGGTGCTGCTGGTGGACGAGATCGACCGGGCGGACGACGAGTTCGAGGCCTTCTTGCTGGAGGTGCTCTCCACGAACTCGGTCACGATCCCCGAGCTCGGGACGGTCACCGCCGCGCATCCACCGCTGGTGGTGCTCACCTCCAACCGGACGCGCGAGCTGCACGACGCCCTGAAGCGACGGTGCCTCTACCACTGGGTCGACCACCCTTCTCTGGCGCGCGAGATCGAGATCCTCAGGACCCGGTTGCCGGGGATCGAAGCGCGGCTGGCGGAGCAGGTCGCGCGGGCCGTGCACCGGATGCGCGACGGGGACCTGCTCAAGCCGCCGGGGGTTGCGGAAACCCTTGACTGGGCAGCTGCGCTGACCGCCATCGGCGCGCGCGAGCTCGATGCGTCTGCGGCGGCCTCCACCCTGGGCGCGGTGATCAAGTACCGCGAGGACGCAGACCGGGTGCGGGTCGACCTCGACCGCCTGCTGGCCGGCTGAGGTGGCGGTCCACACGGTCCCTTCAGGCGTCGACGTGGTCCCGGGAGAGGTCGACGTCGTCCTGGTGGGGTTCTCCCGGGCACTGCGCGCGGCCGGCCTGGGAGTGACGCATGACCGAGCCAGGACGTTCGTGACCGCCGTCGACCTGGTCGGCGCCGACGGGGCGCAGAAGGTGTACTGGGCCGGCCGCGCCACCTTGTGCAGCCAGCCCGACGATCTGCCCGTCTACGACCAGGTGTTCCAGGCCTGGTTCTCGGGACGGCTGCCGCGCCCGGGCCGGCCGCGAAGCCCAGCGCCGGCGGTGCAGCGTACGGCGGCGCCGCTGACCGAGGGCGCCGGCCCGCAGGACGCGCAGCAGGACCCGGAGGTCGTGCGTGCGCTGGCCAGCGACACCGAGGTGCTGCGTCGCCGCGACCTCGCTGAGCTCTCGGCTGTCGACAAGGCTCGGCTGGACGCGCTCTTCGCGGGGCTGTCCGTCCGGCTCCCGCGTCGGGCCAGCGCACGCCGCGCGAGCGCCCGCAGCGGAGAGGTCGATGCCCGGGCGCTGCTGCGCGAGCAGCTGCGCCGGGCTGGCGAGGTAGGCCCGATGCGCTACCGGCGACGGGTCAGCAGGGCGCGTCCTGTCGTGCTGCTGGTCGACGTCTCGGGGTCGATGAACGCCTATGCCGACGCGTTGCTGCGGCTGGGCCACCTGCTGGTCCGCACGGCCGGCACCTCCCGGGTGGAGGTGTTCAGCATGGGCACCAGGCTGACCCGGCTGACGCCCGCGCTGAGCAGGTCCCGGGCCGCCCCCGCCGCACTCGCGGCTGCGGGTGAGCTTGTTCCGGACTGGTCCGGTGGTACCCGCCTGGGGGAGGTGCTGGCGGCGTTCGTGCAGCGGTGGGGCAGGCGTGGGATCGCCCGCGGGGCCGTGGTGGTGATCTGCTCCGACGGCTGGGAGCGAGGGGACGCGGCCCTGCTCGCCGAGCAGGTACGGCAGCTGTCGTTGCTGGCCCACCGCGTGGTCTGGGTCAACCCGCACCGTGGCAAGGACGGCTACCAGCCGGTGCAGGCAGGCATCGTGGCGGTGCTGCCGCACCTGGACGACTTCGTGGCTGGCCACTCGATGGCTGCTTTCGCCGAGCTGCTGGACGTCATCGCGAACAGCTGATCGCCGCCGGTGTGCGGTAGTGCCCGGCCTCCCGCCTGGGCACACCTCGACCGGCCGGGGAAGGATGGGTCCATGGCCGTCGCGAGAGGGACCGATCGTGCGTGAGGTGCTGACGGAGCTGCTGGCGTGGTGGCGCGCCGGCGAGAGCGTCGGGGTCGGCACCGTGGTGGCCACCTGGCGTTCGGCGCCGCGCCCGGCTGGGGCGAGCATGCTGGTCGGCCCGGCGGGGCAGGCGGTCGGCAGCGTCTCCGGCGGGTGCGTGGAGGGGGCGCTGTACGAGCTGGCGTCAGGTGTGGTGGGCACCGGCGTCCCGGTGCTGGAGCGGTACGGCGTCAGCGACGACGAGGCGGCAGCAGTGGGCCTGACCTGCGGGGGGATCCTGGACGTGTTCGTGGAGAAGGTCGACCAGCAGACCTTTCCCGAGCTGGAGCAGGTGGCCGAGGACGTCGCGGCCGAGCGACCTGTCGCCGTGTGCACGCTCATCGCCCACCCTGACGGGGTGCTCGTCGGGCGCCGGTTGCTGGTGCGCCCCTCGGACGAGGCGGGCCCCTCGGACGAGGCGGGCTCATCGGACGAGGCGGGCTCATCGGACGAGGCGGGCTCATCGGACGAGGCGGAACCGGGGCGAGGGCTGGGCTCGGGTCCAGAGCTGGGCCCGGGTCAAGGGCTGGGCTCGGGTCAAGGGCTGGGCTCGCCTCGGCTGGACGCGGCCGTTCTCGCCGATGCGCGCGGGCTGCTGGCAGCCGGTCACAGCGAGACGATCGAGTACGGCCCAGAGGGTCAGCGCCGCGGCGAAGGTGCGCGGGTGTTCGTCGCGGCCATCGCACCGAGGCCGCGCATGATCGTGTTTGGCGCCATCGACTTCGCCGCGGCCCTGGCCCGCACCGGAAGCTTCCTGGGGTACCGGGTCACGGTGTGCGACGCGCGCCCGGTGTTCGCCACCGCCTCGCGCTTCCCGGAGGCGGACGAGGTGGTCGTGGACTGGCCGCACCGCTACCTGGCGGCACAGGCCCAGGCCGGCGCCCTGGACGGGCGCACGGTCCTGGCGGTGCTGACGCACGACCCAAAGTTCGACGTCCCGCTGCTGGAGGTGGCGCTGCGGCTGCCCGATCTGGCCTACGTCGGGGCGATGGGCTCGCGGCGTACCCACGCCGACAGGGTGGCGCGGCTGCGCGAGGCCGGGGTGAGCGAGGCCGAGCTGGCCCGGCTGTCCGCACCGATCGGCCTGGACCTGGGTGCGCGCACCCCGCAGGAGACGGCTGTCTCGATCGCGGCCGAGATCATTGCGCTGCGCTGGGGCGGCAGCGGGCGCCGACTCAGCGAAGTCGACGGACCGGTGCACCATGAGGACGGCAGACCCGGCTGACGTCCGGAACGGGTCCATCTTGCGCTGTGCCTGTACGCCTACCTCTTGCGCGAAGGGTCGCAGCAACGTTGTATGCATCAGGACCGGGGCCACTGCCGCCCCCGGCCGCATCCCCGACGACGTGGAGGTCCGATGACGCGCATCACGGTCGAGGTCGACGGTGTGGAGTACACCGACGACGTGGAGCCAAGGACCCTGCTGGTCCACCACCTCCGTGAGGCGCTGGGCAAGACCGGGACGGTCATCGGGTGCGACACCAGCAACTGCGGTGCGTGCACGGTGCTGCTCGACGAGGTGAGCGTGAAGTCGTGCGCCGTGCTGGCCGTGCAGGCCGACGGCGCGTCGGTGACCACGATCGAGGGCCTGGCGCGCGACGGCGAGCTGCACCCGGTGCAGAAGGCCTTCCACGACCACCACGGGCTGCAGTGCGGCTACTGCACCCCCGGCATGATCACGGCCTCGTGCGCACTGCTGGCGGAGAACCCCGACCCCAGCGAGAAGCAGGTACGAGAAGGGTTGGAGGGCAACCTGTGTCGCTGCACGGGCTACCACAACATCGTCAAGGCCGTGCTGGCCGCGGCCGCTGAGGGTGCCCGGTGACCGCCACCCAGGATCGTCCTGCGCCCGAGCTCGGGCAGTCGCGCCGGCGCAAGGAGGACGCCCGGCTCATCACCGGACGCACCCGCTGGACCGACAACATCGTGCTGCCGGGGATGCTGCACATGGCGTTCGTGCGCAGCCCCTACGCCTGCGCCGACATCACCTCCATCGACACCACGGCCGCCAAGGCCTCGCCGGGGGTCATCACGGTTCTGACCGGCGCCGACCTGGACGCTGAGCAGGGCAGCCTTCCCTGCGCCTGGCCCATCACCGCGGACATGAAGAGCCCACGGCACCCTGCCATGCCTGCGGACCGCGTCTCGTTCGCGGGAGAGGCGGTGGCCGTGGTGGTGGCGCGCACCGCCGCTGCGGCCCGGGACGGCGCCGACCTCGTCGACGTGCAGTACCAGGAGGGCACCCCGGTGCTCGACATGGCCACCGCCTTGGACGAGGCCGCTGCGCTGGTCCATCCCGACCTCGGCACCAACGAGAACGCCACCTGGGTGTTCGACTCCGGTGAGGCCGGCACTGGCACCGACGTCGAGCAGGCCATCACCGCCGCACGGTCCGGCGGCATCGTGATCGAGAGGACCTTGCGCCAGCAGCGTCTTGTCCCTGCCTTCATCGAGCCGCGCTCGGTCGTGGTCGATCCCACCGGCGAGCAGATCGTGATGTGGACCTCGACCCAGGTACCCCACATCGTGCGCCTGATGCTCGCAATGGTCACCGGTACCCCGGAGTCCAAGATCCGCGTGGTCGCTCCCGACGTGGGCGGCGGTTTCGGCGGCAAGCTGCAGGTCACCCCGGAGGAGATGGTGACCTTCCTGCTGGCCAAGCGCTTGGGCAAGCCGGTCAAGTTCACCGAGACCCGCACCGAGTCGATCCTGACCGGTCACCACGGCCGCGACCAGATCCAGAAGCTCACGCTGGCGGCCACGGCAGAGGGCACGGTCACCGGCCTCAAGGTCGAGCTCCTGGTGGACATGGGCGCCTACCTCGGCCTGGTCGGGCCCGGTGTGCCCATCCTCGGCGCGTTCATGTTCAACGGGATCTACAAGTTCCCCGCCTACCGGTTCTCCTGCACCAACGTCTTCACCAACAAGACCTGGACCGATGCCTACCGCGGGGCCGGAAGGCCGGAGGCCACCTTCGCGATCGAGCGGATGATGGACGAGCTCGCCGTCGAGCTGGGGCAGGACCCGCTCGCCGTCCGGGAGCGGAACTGGATCACCCACGAGGAGTTCCCGTTCACCTCGGTGT
>JAABUN010008035.1_pt1 | contig 11015 bp, 11 predicted proteins | sample 5559311 | NCBI WGS metagenome assembly JAABUN01 (sample SAMN10711877, study PRJNA513370) | rock metagenome | isolation source: Antarctica rocks | place: Antarctica: Victoria Land, Siegfried Peak sud | reverse complement strand
TGACCCACGCCGACGAGTTCAACGCCGCCCTGCTCGAGTTCCTCGCCTCTTGAGCACCAAGGCCAACACTGCCTCCCAGCAGGCCTTCGGCGACGCCGTCAACAGCGGCTCGCTCGAGGTCGAGCACCTGGTCGCCGACGGTGACGACGTCGCCTTCGCCTGCACCGTGACCGGGAGCCACGACGGCCCCGTCATGGGTCAGGCCCCACCCGGGCGTGCGGTGAAGGTCCGCGGGGTCCAGATCAGCCGGTTCGCCAAGGGTCTGCTGGTCGAGCGTTGGGGCTCCGGCAATCAGCTCGGCCTCCTGACCCAGATCGGCGCCGTCCCGGCCTGAGCACGGTTCGCCCTTCGACAGGCTCAGGGAACGTTCCCTGAGCCCGTCGAAGGGCCGCTCCCTGAGCTTGCCGGAGGGCCTCAGGCGACCGGGGGCAGCGCGTGCGTCCGCGCCTGGTCGATCACGTGCTCGCGGAACAGCTCGGCCGCCAGGAGCAGCCGGCGCTCGGCCGACCAGGCGAGACCGATCTCCCGTACGGCGTGCACGTCGGTGATCTTGAGGTACTGCACCGGCCGCTGCGTGACGTCGGGCGCCCGTCGACCCGAGGCCGGGATGATCGCCACCCCGGAGCCCGGCCGCCACGAAACCCCGCAGGGTGTGCACGTCCTCGCTCTCGAAGCTAACCGTTGGCTCGAACCCGGCGGCGTGGCAGAGCTCGTTCGAGACCTGCCGCAGCATCGACGTACGACGCAGCATCAGGAAGGGTTCCCCGGCCGCATCGGCGAGCCGTACGTCGCTCTGCCGGGTCAGCGGGTGGTCACGCGGCACCGCCAGCCGCAGTGGCTCGTCGATCAACCGCTGCCGCCGCACGCCCTCGTTCGCCGGTCGCACCGTGGACAGCACCAGTCCGCCTCACCCGAGGCCAGCACCGCGTCGGCCCGCCCGTCCGGCACCTGGGTCAGCACGAAACGAACCTGCGGACGCACGCTGCGGAAGCTGCCGACTAGACCGGGGACCAGCCAGGTGCCCAGCGACATCGGAAAGGCGAGAGCCACCGTGCCCGCCTCGGGGTCGATCACCTGGTCGACCGCCGCCAGCCCGTCGTCGAGCTGGTGCAACAGGGCGTCGACGTGCCGCTTGAACGCCGAACCGGCGTGGGTCATCCGCAGGGTGCGCCCGGAGCGGCGCAGCAGGGGGGTGCCGATCTCGGACTCCAATCGAGCCAGCGCCCGCGACACCCCGGGTTGGCTGACCCCCTCGAGCTCGCTCACCTCGGTCACGGTCACCCCGTCGGCGACCTGCTGGAACCAGCGCAGCGCATCGGTGTCCACCAACATGACGCTAGAGCATGAGTCGACCAGCCGCCGAGCCGTGCAGGCATAGATCTCCGCGCCGGTGGAACCCGGCGGCATCCAGCCCCGGACGGGCGGCAGAAGATGAGGGCATGAACCAGCGGCAGCCCCCGTCCCCGGACGACGTCTATCCCGGCATCCAGACCGACCGGGTGGCCGAGCTTAACGACGCCGGCGAACGCGAGGGCGCGTACGTCCTCTACTGGATGCAGCAGTCGCAGCGCACCGAGTTCAACCACGCCCTGGAGTACGCCATCCACCGCGCCAACGAGCTGGAGCAGCCGCTGCTGGTGGCCTTCGGTCTGATGGACGACTATCCCGAGGCCAACCTCCGGCACTACCACTTCATGCTGCAGGGACTCCAGGACGTCGAACGCGCGCTGGGCGAGCGGGACATCCCGTTCGTGCTGCAGCGCGGCGCCCCCGACGAGGTCGCCGTCCGGCTGGCCGCCGAGGCCAGCTTGGTGGTCTGTGACCGCGGCTACCTCCGGCACCAGCGGGAGTGGCGGGAGCGGGTGGCCAGCGACGTCGGCTGCCGGGTCGTCCAGGTCGAGAGCGACGTGGTCGTCCCGGTCGAGCTGGCGTCGGACAAGAAGGAGACTGCCGCCCGGACCATCCGACCCAAGATCACCAAACACCTGGAGCGGTTCCTCGTCGACCTGCCCCAAGCCACCCTCGAGACCACCGCCGCCGCCCCGGGCATCGAGGGCGAAGATCTGTCCGACATCGACGCCCTGCTGGCCCAGCTGAAGCTGGAGCAGCAGGTCCCCCCGGTCCCGCTCTTCACCGGCGGCACGACCGCGGGCAAGGAGGTGCTCGGTTACTTCCTGGCGGAGAGGTTCGCCGACTACGTGGGGCACCGGAACCAGCCGCAGACCGACGACGTGTCGCACATGAGCAAATACCTGCACTTCGGTCAGCTGTCGCCGGTCTACATCGCTCTGCAGGTGCAGGAGGCCGACCCCGGGGAGAACAGCGACTCCTACCTCGAGGAGCTGATCATCCGCCGTGAGCTACCGATGAACTTCGTGTTCTACGAGCCGCGCTACGACGAGTACTCCGCCCTGCCGGAGTGGGCCCGCACCACCATGTCCGAGCACGCGGACGACCCCCGGGCCCCGGCCTACACCCGCGCCGAGCTCGAGGACGCCGCGACCGACGACGAATACTGGAATGCCTCGATGCGGGAAATGAAATACAGCGGCTACATGCATAATTACATGCGGATGTACTGGGGCAAGAAAATCCTCGAGTGGTCCGAAACCCCCGAGCACGCGTACGACACCGTGCTGCGCCTCAACAACAAGTATTTCCTCGACGGCCGGGACGCGAATTCGTTCGCCAATGTCGCCTGGGTATTCGGGACTCATGATCGCGGCTGGACCGAACGGGCGGTCTTCGGCAAGATCCGCTACATGAATGCGGCGGGGCTGGAGCGCAAAGCCAAGCCCGCGGCGTACGTGGCCAAGGTCGACGCCCTCGTCGAGTCGTTGGGCGAGTGACCCCGGCTCGGTGAGAATTCGGACTGGGCGAGTGCATCGGTGTACATCAGCCCCCGTCGTGCTTGTTGTACGTACACGGTAGAGTGATCGATGCCGTTGGTTCAAGATTGGGCTATCTGTCTTGTCGTCTTCGGAGATAAACCCAATGGATCCCCCGGTCCGGGACGGCTCACCTGCTGTGAACAACACCAATATCCCTTCTGCTCGACCAGAGATACTGACCGACGACTTGGTGGAGGCTCTGCGGAGCTTGGCTGATCTGGCCGCCAAAGCCATCCCCGGGTGTGACGGGGCCGGGGCCACGATGATGCAGGACGGTGTGGCCGCGTTCAGGTCCTCCAACCGCTTCGCGACCGTGGTCGACAAGGCCCAGTACCGGTTGGACGAGGGCCCCTGCATCGACGCCGTACGTCTGTCTCAGACCGTCGTCTCCGGGACGGTTGGCTCCGGGGAGGACCGCTGGCCGAACTTCTGCACCGTCACCCCTGCGATGGGGGTCCGCAGTGTGCTCTCCCTGCCCCTCAACGTGCAGGATAAGGCCATCGGATCGATCAATGTGTATTCGCAGACTGCGAATGCCTTCGACGCGGCAGCGATCGCGGCCGGGGAGCTGTTCGCACAACCCGCCGCCTCGGCGCTGTCCACCTCCCAGCTGCTGGTCCAGTACATGAATGTTGCCGCCTTCGCCGCCACCGAGCTCACCGACCGCGCCGCGGTGGAGACTGCCGTAGGCGTGCTGGTTGGAGTGCGTCGGCTCTCGGCAGCAGCTGCCCGAAAAGTGCTGTCTGAACGGGCCGCCGCCTCCGGGAGGACACTCCCCTCGGTGGCCCACGCCCTCCTCGCCCAGCTCGATCGCGATCACGAGCAGTCATGACCGAGTGCCCGAACTCCACCGGGAAGACCAACCCGCCGGCCCCGCTCGGACACCCCACGACAGGCATCGCGGACGCTCTCGTGGCTGACCTACGTGACCTGGCCGGGGAACTAGCCGGGCAATCCTTCACCACCTCGAGCGTGTCCATGCTGCACCGCGACCTCCGGTTGACGGTCCGTTCACTACTGGGCTTCTCCATCACGATGACCGTGCTCGGGCCGTCTGCGTCGGTGGCGATCAATGTCGTCGAGGAGCCCCTCGACCCCACGACCGCCGGGGACAGCCTGGCTATCGAGCTGCCGCCCCGTGATCCGGGGATGACGGCTTCGGTCGCCATCTATGCGGCGGCGGAGCACGGATTGGACGATCTCCGCGAGGACCTGTCGTATGCGCTGGATCTGCCGGTGGCCGCGCTGACCATCTCCCCGTCGACCCAGGCGCTGATCCTGCCCGGCATCACCGGACTCGACGACTTCCTGCAGGTCCACCAAGCCCTGGGCGTACTGCTCAGTCGGGGTCACACCCACGGCAGTGCGGGCGTCGAGCTCATCCGGCAGGCGCATGGCCGACCGGGTGGTCTCGTGGCGGCAGCTCAGGCCCTGCTCGACGGCACAACGGCGGTAGCGCACGAGTAGCCCGGCGCCGATGCCCGAACCCGGCTCTTCGTACTTGCGGTGGGGGATCGGCCATATCGACGGGCCGGCGTTGTCCGTCCCTGACCACGGCTCAGGGACGGACGTTGAACGGCTTCGTTCCAAACCTGTTCACCCCGCCCGTCGCGGCACCTGGTGCCCGGCGATGATCACGTCCCCCGACGGGCGTGACAACCCTTGCCTACCCCGGGCGGCCAAGACCAAACCACCCCGTGGCTTGGGGCGACCTCGACACCACAGCAATCCGGATTCGGAACTCCGCACCGAGGATTCTGAGATTCTCCTAGGAAACGGGCGGTACTGGAGCTTTCAGCCGGGAGGCAGGCCGGATAATTACAGCCAGTGCAAGAACTGACATGAGGGTGAGTGAGGACATGCGCTCCGTTTCCGAGGTGCAGCGACTACGGGCACTGTGGGCCATGGACATCTTGGACGTCGAGGTGGATGCCCGGATCACCAACATCGTGCAGCTCGCGCAGCAGTGGTTCGACCTGCCGATGGTGAGCATCACCGTGATCGACGCCGACCGCCAGTGGCGGGTCGCCTTCCAGGGTCCGCTCACCCGGCAGGGCGGGATCGAGGGGGCCATCTGCCCGGTGGCCATGCACGCCAACGACGTGTTCGTCGTCACCGACACCACGCGCGACCCGCGTTTCGCCGAAAGCCCGTACGTGACCGGCGAACCGCGGCTGCGGTTTTACGCTGGCTGGCCGCTGCGCGCTCCGGGCGGTGAGCCGATCGGGGCGTTCTGCGTCATGGACACCCGGCCTCGTGACTTCGGGCCGTCCGACGAGGACATCCTGACTGCTCTGGGTCGTTGGGTCGAAGAAGAGCTCTACCGCGGCGTCCGCGCCCGATAGCGCTGCTGCCGGGTCCAACTGACGCTCAGGACGCGAGCTGCTGGTGCTCCTCCCCGTCGATCAGGACCCGCAGCTTCGTCAGGACCCGCGCCAGCAGGCGCGAGACCTGCATCTGGCTGGCCCCGATCTCCCGGGCGATCTCGGCCTGGGACCAGAGCTCGCAGAAGCGGAGCCGGAGCAGCAGCCGCTCGTTCTCGTCGAGGCGGCTCCAGACCCCCCGAAGCAGCATCAAGGTCTCGAGCCGGTCGATCTCCTCGGCCGTCTCCGAGGTGGCGAACTCCGAGCCCCGTAGCCGGGCGGCGTCCATCGACAACGCCCGGTAGGCCTGGTTGGCGTAGCGAGCTCCCGCGACGGACGCCGGGGTCTCGCCCAGCTGGCTGGCCAGCTCGCGCTCCGTCGGGACCTTCCCATCCGCTGCGCCAGCAGGGGCCACTCCTGCCACACCTCCGCGGCCAGCTCCTGGGTGCGCCGGGGAGGTCGGATGGTCCAGCCGTGGTCCCGGAAGTGCCGCTTGAGCACCCCGGTCATGGTGGCTGAGGCGAAGGCGATGAAGGAGCCGCGCTCGGTCCGAAAACGCCCGCACGCTTCGATCAGCCCTATCCTCGCCACCTGCTGCAGGTCCTCGGCGTCCTCACCGCGGTTGCGGTATCGCCGGGAGATAGCGTCCGCCAGCCAGAGGTGGGAGGTGACGACCTCGGCGTGCAGCCGGGCGGCGACGCTCGGTTCGGCTTCGAGGGCCTCGGCCAGCAGGGCCTCGGCGCGCGAGGTGACCGCATCGTCGGGTTTGTCGGGCGACGGTTGATCCACCGGATCTGCCGGTAGGGAAGTCGCCGGGAAGGTGGGACCTGAGAGCAGCGGCATGGTCGACCCATTCGAAAGCGATTGGGGTGGCGCGCTGCTCGACCACTACCGGCCATCAGACCACGAGGATGGACAGGGAGCAATTCGGGGTGTTCAGGCGTACGCGATCCCGTTCAGCGGGCCGGCACCTCGGACGGGGCCGGGCGATGACCCGCGGTCACCCCGTTGCCCGCGATACGATCAGGCCCAAGGCTGGTCAGCGCACCCGGCCCGGTGCCCGCCTAGGAGTGACCATGATGCCGCCGCAGGAGGACCTGAACAACTTCCTGCGCGACCTCAGTGGCCGGCGGTTGCGACTGCTGGAGCTGGCCGAGTCGACGTCGGGGCCCGAGTCAGCCGTGGTGGACGAGCTGAACGACCTCAGCGAGCAGCTGATCGTCGCCGACGAGGAGCTCCGGGTCCAGCAGGAAGAGCTCCTGGACGCCCGCCGGCGGATCGAGGTGCTGTGCGCCGAGCGCGTGCAGCTGTTCGGCTCGATGACCGAAGCCTGGGTCCTCACCGACGAGCGCGGGGTGGTGGTCCGCACGACGCGGGCGGCCGACCAGCTGATCCTGCTGCCGGCGTCACGGTTGAAGCCGCGCCCGATCGCGACCTGGTTCGCGGTGCCCGATCGGAGTCTGATCCGCCGAATGATCGGGCGCAGCGGTAGCGGTGAGACCCAGGTGCTCGACCGGGCGGAGCTGAAGCGGATGGACGGCTCGACGGCCACCGTACGGGTCGCCCTCACCCGGACCGTGGGCGAAGGTGGTTCGGACATCCAGCTGCGTTGGCACCTGTCCCAGCTCGACGTCGTCGCCCCCAGTCTCCGACTGGTCGAGACCGACGGCCCCCCCGCTTCCACCGGAACCGCCGCCGAGGACGCCGTGCTGGGTGCGCGGCTCGCGGGAATGACCGGCCGGCTGACCAAGACCCAGCCCGTGGCCGAAGCCTGGTCGAGGATCATCACCGAGGCCCTCACCTCCGTACCGGGGGTCGATCACGCAGGGTTGGTCCTCTACCGCCGGCGGGGCCCCGGGTTGCCGCTGGCGTTCTCGGACCCGACCGCGGCGGCGGCGGACCTGCTCGACCTGGAGCTGGGCGGGCCGTTGGTCGAGACGCTGGCCCACAACCAGGACCGCCGGTTGGCCGACACCGAGCTGCCCAGCCCCTGGCCGGCGTTCGCCGCCCGCGCCACCGCGCTGGGCATTCGCAGTGTTCTCACCGTGCCCCTCACCGTGCCGAGCCCGGTCACCGTGGGTCACCGCTCGGCCGGGGACGACGAGCCCGAACGGCCCGAGGGGTCGCCACCGGCGGAGCAACGGGTCGGGGCCCTGACCCTCTACGCCGACGCGCCGGCCGCGTTCGACGCCCGATCCGAACTGGTCGCGGCGCTGCTCGCCGCGCACGCCGCGTCGGCGCTGATCTGGCTGAACCGGGAGATCAGCCTGCGGGATGCGTTGGCCAGCCGGCAGCTGATCGGCGAAGCCGTCGGGGTGCTGGTCGAGCGTCAGAAGCTGACCTCGGCGGCCGCCTTCGAGGTGCTGGTGCACCGGTCCCAGAACGTCAACCTGAAGCTCCGCGAGCTGGCCCGGATCGTGGTGGAGACCGGTCAGGACCCGTGCGAGATCTTCCCGCCGTGAGTGCCGACCAACCCGAGGAGGCGGCGGCCTTCCGGGACGTGGTGGTCGTCGGTGCCTCGGCCGGCGGGGTCGAGAGCCTGAGCGGGTTCGTCCGGGCTCTGCCCGCTGACCTGCCCGCGGCCGTGCTGGTCGTGCTGCACCTGCCGGCGGCCGGCTCCAGCGTGCTGCACCTGCCGGCGGCCGGCGGCCGGCTTGCTGCCCCGCATCCTGGCCCGGGCCGGTGACCTCCCGGTCGAGTTCGCCCGAGCGACCGACGAGCTGCGGCCGGGCCGGATCCTCGTCGCTCCGCCGGACCGGCATCTGGTGATCACCCACGGGCTGGTGCAGACCACGCACGGCCCGCGGGAGAACGGACACCGGCCGGCCGTGGACGTGCTGTTCCGCAGCGCGGCCCGGAGCCTGGGGCCGCGGGTCATCAGTGTCGTGCTGTCGGGCGCCCTGGACGACGGGGCCGCCGGGGCCATCGCGGTCGCCCAGCGGGGCGGGGTGGTCCTGGTGCAGGACCCGGAGGAAGCGCCGTACCCCAGCATGCCCGAGGCGGTGATCTCGCACGTGCCGAGCGCTCAGGTCGACCAAGTCGCCACCCTGGCCTCGCAGATCGGCCAGCTGTGCCGGGTCCCGCTGCCCACCCGGCGGGACGCCCCGCCGTCGAAACTGATGAACATGGAGGTGGACACGGCCGAGATGGTCGAGGGGGCGATGGACGGGCCCGACCGCCCGGGTATCCCCGCCGGCTTCGGCTGCCCCGACTGCCACGGCTCGATGTTCCAGATCGACGACGGCGGACTGCTCCGGTTCCGCTGCCGGGTGGGCCACGCCTGGTCGTCGCACGGGCTGGTGCTGGAGCAGTCCCAGGCGATGGAGAACGCACTCTGGATGGCCTTCCGCAGCCTCGAGGAGAAAGCCGCCCTCAGTCGTCAGCTCGCCGACCGGGCGGATGAACGCGGCAGCCGGCTGTCCCGCGAGCGTTTCCAGGACCAAGCGCGGCAGGCCACCGCGTTACCATCCTGTCAACGTCACGAGCTTCTTCCGCGACGTCGACGCCTGGGACCAGCTGCGCACCGACATCCTCCCGGCCCTCGTCCGAAAGGCCGACGGGGCTCCGGTCCGGGTCTGGAGTGCCGGCGCCGCCGCCGGTCAGGAGGCCTACTCGATCGCCATGCTGCTGCACCAGCTGATGGGCACCCGCTTTCGCGAGCAGGTCAAGATCTATGCCACCGACGTGGACGAGGAGGCGTTGAACTACGCCCGGCAGGCCTCTTACACCGAGCGGGAGATCGCCGGGGTACCGCAGGCCTACCGCGACCGCTACCTCGACCAGGTGGGTGATCGCTACGTGATCAGCCCGGACCTGCGCCGCAACGTGATCTTCGGCCGCAAGGACCTCACCCGGGACGCCCCCATCTCGCGCATCGACATCCTGTTGTGCCGCAACACGCTGATGTACCTCAACGCGGAGACCCAGACCCGGGTGATCAACCGGTTGGTCTTCGCGATGCAGCCGGACGGCGTTCTCGTGCTGGGCAAGGCCGAGATGCTGCTCAGCCACGCGGACCAGTTCGAGCCGGTTGACCTTGGACGCCGGATCCTCCAGCGGGTGATCACCGACGGTGTCCCCAGTGTCGTCCAGAGCGGCCTGCGACGGGCGGCGGGCCGCGCGGTCGTCGCCGACGATGGCGAGCAGCTGCGTAACAAGATCTTGCTGACCAGCCCGATCGCCCAGATCGCCGTCAGGGTGCAGGGCCGGTTGATCATGGTGAACCATCGGGCCAGTGGAATGCTCGGTATCTCCGACCGAGACCTCGGCCGCCCCTTCCAGGATCTCGAGGTGTCCTACCGGCCGCTGGAGCTGCGTTCGCACCTGGCCGCGGTGACCGACTCGCAGACCCCGGTCTGGCTGCGTGAGGTGGAGTGGCGCCGATCTGGCCCGGACCCGGTCTTCGTCGACGTGCACGTGGTGCCGCTGCTGGACGGCACCGGGGCGGTCGAGGGCGCGTCGATCAGCTTCACCGACGTCACCCGGTTCCGGCAGCTCCGGATCGAGGTCGAGCTGGCCAACCGTCAGCTCGAGACGGCGTACGAAGAGCTGCAGTCCACCAACGAAGAGCTCGAGACCACCAACGAAGAGCTGCAGAGCACCGTGGAGGAGCTCGAGACCACGAACGAAGAGCTCAAGTCGAGCAACGAAGAGCTCGAGACGATGAACGAGGAGCTCCAGTCGGCCAACGACGAGCTGCAGTTCACCGTCGTCCAGCTCCGGGACCGCACCCGGGAGCTGTCCGAGCTGAACGCGTTCATGGAGTCCATCCTGGGCAGTTTCGAAGCCGCGGTCATCGTCGACCGGGAGCTCGTGGTCCGGGTCTGGACCCGGCGGGTGTACGACCTCTGGGGGCTGCGGCCGGACGAGGCGGTCGGACAGCACCTGGTGGACCTCGACAGCGGGCTGCCCACGGCCGAGCTGCATCCGTGGATCCTGGCCGTCGTCACCGGCCAGCAGCCATCGGTCGTCAGTCGTCAGTCGTCAGTCGTCAGTCGTCGGTCGTCGGTCGTCGGTCGTCGGTCGTCGGTCGTCGGTCGTCGGTCGTCGGTCAGCATGTGGGAGCCGTGGATCGACGGGGGCGCCAGGTCCAGCTGCGCGTTGCGGTCACGCCGCTCCAGGCCGGGACCGAGGCCGCTTCTGGCGCCCTGGTCTCGATGGAACCGGTGGCCGAAGCCGACAACACCCACGCTGGCCTGAGCGGATCGGTTTGGCCCACCCCTGAAGGGGTAGACAGACGGCAGAGCATCCGGGGTGTCCGGAACTTCCGGCTGCTCAGGTCGGACGGTTGATCAGACAGCCGTTCGGCCGAGGCCGGGTGGGTGCAGGCGGGTCACGCCCCGACGACACCAGCCCGTGTGAAACGCGGGCTGGTGGGTAGTCTCCGGCCATGCCCACTCCCCTCGCGGTCTACCTGCGCAATCACGAAGCCGCCGGCCACGCCGGCCACGATCTGTCCAAGCGGGTGGCCGCAAGTCACCGTCGGCAGCCGTACGCCCCCAAAATCGTGCAGTTGGTCGAAGACATCGGGGCCGACCTTCACTCGCTGCAGGCCGTGATGAAGCGCCACCGCGTGCAGCCCGACCAACGGCTGACCGTCGCTCTGCGGGTGGGCGAGCGGGTCGGTCGGCTCAAGCCCAACGGAGCCCTGCTGCGCCGAGCTCCCCTCACCGACCTGATCGAGATCGAAGGCCTGCTGGCCGCCGTACGGGCCAAGGCCGCCGGTTGGCAGGCGCTGGCCGCCGCGGCGGACTCGGTGGAG
>JAABUN010008033.1_pt1 | contig 11016 bp, 12 predicted proteins | sample 5559311 | NCBI WGS metagenome assembly JAABUN01 (sample SAMN10711877, study PRJNA513370) | rock metagenome | isolation source: Antarctica rocks | place: Antarctica: Victoria Land, Siegfried Peak sud | reverse complement strand
GCCCTTCTCGTCCGCCGCACCGTCCTCCGCTGCCGCGGCCGCTCCGACGGCATCGGGCGCCGTGGCGGACGGGTGGTCGGGCAGTGGACCCGCGCTCGGCTCGGTGTCGATCACGATGATCGGGGTGCCGACAGCGATCGTCACACCCGGATCGGCGAGCAGCGCGTGCACCTCACCGGCCCACGGGCTGGGAAGTTCGACGGCCGCCTTGGCCGTCTCGATCTCGACGATGATCTGGTTCACGGTCACGGTGTCGCCGACGGCGACCTTCCATTCCAGGATCTCGGCCTCGGTCAGTCCCTCACCGACGTCGGGCAGCGGAAAACTGCGCAGCCTGGATGGTGTGTCCCGCGATGATGTGCGCTGTGGATTCATGGTGCGTCATCCCGCCTTTCAGTAGTTCATCGCGCGGTCGACGGCATGCAGCACCTTGTCCAGGTCCGGCAGGTACTCCTCCTCGAGCTTGCTCGGCGGGTAAGGAGTGTCGAATCCGGTCACCCTCGCCACCGGCGCCGACAGCGAATGGAAGGCACCTTCGGTGATCCGGGCGGCGACCTCGCTGGACAGCGACGTCTCCCGCGGCGCCTCGGCGACCACCACGGCCCGGCCGGTGTGCCGCACCGACTCAAGGACCGGATCCATGTCCAGTGGCGACAGCGTCCGGAGATCGATCACCTCGGCGCCGATGCCTTCGGCGGCAGCGGCGTCCGCCGTCGCCAGCACCACCGGCATGGTGGCGCCGTATCCGATCAGCGTGACATCGTCACCCGGCCGGCGCACCACCGAGGAGAAGCTGGTGGCCGGAGCGGTAGAAGCGTCCAGCTCGCCCTTCTCCCAGTACCGGCGCTTGGGTTCGAAGAACACCACGGGATCGGGGCAGGCGATCGCCTCCTGCAGCATCCAATAGGCGTCGCCGGCGTTCGAACACGCCACCACCCTGATGCCGGCGATGTGGCAGAAGAAGGCCTCCGGCGATTCGGCATGGTGCTCGACCGCCCCGATGCCACCGCCGTAGGGGATCCGGATGGTGATCGGCATCGACCATGCACCCATCGACCGGTAGGTCACCTTCGCCACCTGCGAGATGATCTGATCAAAACCAGGGAACACGAACCCGTCGAACTGGATCTCGCACACCGGCCGGTAACCGCGCATGGCCAGACCCACTGCTGTGCCGATGATGCCGGACTCGGCGAGGGGGGTGTCCAGCACCCGATGCTCACCGAAGTCCTTCTGCAGCGCGTCGGTGATGCGGAACACGCCGCCGAGCTTGCCGACGTCCTCGCCCATCATCAGGACCTTGCTGTCAGCCTCCATCGCGGCTCGCAACCCCATGTTCAGCGCCTTGGCCAGCGTCACCGAAGTGGTTGCCGGCGAAGCGGCTTCGGCGTTCATCAGTGGCCTCCCGGGGTGTGCGCGACGGTGGCCTCGGTGTCGTCGAACCCGTCGAGGTAGGCGTGATATTCCGTCTGCTGCTCCTGCACCCCGGCGTGTGGGGCCGTGTAGACGTTGGAGAACATCCGGTCGACACCGGGCACCTCCATGGCCACCGCGTGCGCCCTGAACCGCTCGGCCAGCTCGTCCGCCTCGGCCTGCACCGAATCGAAGAAAGGCTGATCGGCCATACCTTTCCGGACCAGATGCACCCTGACCCTTTCGATCGGATCCAGCAGCTTCCAGGCCTGCGTCTCGTCGGCCAGCCGGTAGCGCGTCGGGTCGTCGGAGGTGGTGTGGGCATCCATCCGGTAGGTGAATGCCTCGATCATCACCGGGCCGTTCCCGGAGCGGCACTCGTCCAGCGCCCACTTCGTCACCGCAAGGCAGGCCACCACGTCGTTGCCGTCCACCCGGAAGCCGGGCATCCCGTAGCCCTCCGCGCGCCGGTACAGCGGCAACCGTGCCATCTTCTCGACCGGCTCGGAGATGGCCCACTGGTTGTTCTGGCAGTAGAACACGACCGGCGAGTCGAACGCGGTGGCGAACACCATGGCCTCGTGAACGTCTCCCTGGGCGGTTGCTCCGTCACCGAAGAAGCAGATGGTGGCCTCGGATTCGTCCGGCGACCCGCCGACCTTGCCGTCGAAGACCTGACCCATCGCATAACCGGCCGCGTTCAGCGCCTGGTTGCCGATGACGATCGTGTAGTCGTGGAAGCGCTTGTCCTTCGGGTTCCAGCCGGACTGGTCGGTGCCACGGAAGATCCCCAGCAGCTCGGTGGGATCGATGCCCCGGCACCAGGCGACGCCGTGCTCGCGATAACTCGGAAAGGCGAAATCCTGCGGACGCATGGCTCGGCCGGCGCCGACCTGGGCGGCTTCCTGTCCGAGCAACGGCACCCAGATCGACAGCTGCCCCTGCCGCTGCAGCGAGTTGCCCTCCCGGTCGAACCTCCTGACCAGCACCATGTCGCGGTACAGCCCCCGCATCATCTCGGCCGTCACATCGAGCGGGAAGTCGGGACGCGGGCTGAGCACGCCCTCCGGCGACAGCAGCTGGATCAGATCCGCCCCCTCGGAGGTGGCCCGCAGGCCACGAGCCACCTGGTCCGGCGACGGCGCCTCAGCCCCACCCGCTCCTTGCGCGACGTCTTCGGTGTCCGATGGCCGTTCGACCCATTGCTCCGGAGCCATGCACATCTCCTCGGTGTTCATGCCTGCCGCCGGGATCGCCGGCGGGTCTGGGCAGCGACAGAAAGCGGGTGGTCGCATTCCGGTGGGAATGTCGCCCGGCCGCCGTCGGCGTTGACGGGTGGGAATCGAGCGCACCCGATTCATCCCACATCCTGGCATAGCGGGGACTGGGTCGATTGCCCACTACTTCCGACGGTCGGACGCGCGGAGGTCGGCCCGCCGGCGCCTGCACGGCGCGGTGCCGACCGACTAGCGTCGGCACGATGGCTGTGCATCGAAACCCGGACGGGGACCCGACAGCCGACGGGACGGCCGACCGAGCCGCCGACGGGACAACTGGCCGACCGGCGAGCTGGGACCCGGCCCAGTACGGGCGTTTCCAGGATCACCGGTCACGACCGTTCTTCGAGCTGGTTGGCCGCATCCGTTGCCAGGATCCGGCGTCGGTGGTGGACCTCGGGTGCGGCAGCGGCGAGCTGACGGCCACCCTGGCCGACCGCTGGCCACAAGCCAGGATCCTGGGTGTCGACAACTCGCAGCCGATGCTGGCCGAGGCCGCAGCGCATGCCGGCGAGCGGGTCAGCTTCGTCCGCGGTGACCTGGGCGGCTACCTGCCTGATCCGGCGACCGATGTGGTTGTCTCGAATGCCGCCTACCAGTGGGTCGACGGGCACCCTGACCTGTTGACACGCGTTGCCGGGCGGCTGCCGCCCGGCGGCTGGCTCGCCGTGCAGGTCCCGGGAAACTTCAGGTCGCGGTCGCACCTGACAATCCGCGAGGTGCTGGCACTGCCGCGCTGGCAGGAGGCCACCGACGGGCTGTCGTTGCGGGCGGAGCCGGTGCTCGAACCGGTGCAGTACGCCGACCTGTTCGCGGCCGCCGGCCTGGTTCCGGACGTCTGGGAGACGACGTATTCGCAGGTACTGACGGGTGCCGACGCGGTACTGGAATGGGTGAAGGGAACGGCATTGCTCCCCGTGCTCAGCGCGTTGCCGGACCGACTGCATGCCGGCTTCCTGGCCGAACTGGGCGGCCGACTTCGGCAGGCGTATCCGCCGCGTCCGTACGGCACGGTCTTCGGCTTCCGCCGGATCTTCGCGGTGGGGCAGCGCCCAGGGTGACCACCGCGCCGGCTGACCTGCGCCCCGGGGCGGTCAGCGCCCGGGATGCCCGGCTGCCGCTTCCTGGTCGACCGTCGGGCCGGTGGCGGCGCCGTCAGAAGGCGGCGATGGAACTCGGCGCCCGCTCTGCCCGGGCGAAAGCCCTGATCACCGCGGGCTGACCGTGCCTGTTCACCGCCAGGCCGGCGAGGAGTTCCAGCACCGGCGCTAAGACCTCGTCAGGGAATTCGGGGGTCGGCACACCGACGCTGACGGCCAGATCGTCACCGTGGACGACGATCTCCAGCATCCTGGTGAGCAGGAAATCGCCGCGACGCAGCGCCCAGCCCTGCCACGGGATCAGCACCACCGGTTCCGCCCGGCCGACGTCGAGCATCCCGCGCACGTCTTGAAGCGCTGTGCGAACCGTTCCGCTGAGAGCATCGAACCCGGCGGCGGCTTCCCGTTCGTCCGGTGTCCGGTCGTTCGCCGGATCCTCCAGCGATGTCGAGGTCACCCAAGCCGCACGCCGGTAGTGGTCAGCTGCGCTGCCCAGCGGTTTCTCCGTGGTCGGCTGCCGCAAGAGGTTCCGGGCATGGACGACCTGCCGTCCGAGGTGACAGGCCAGGCCGCCGACGGCCATCCTGGGCAGCGCGCTCGGCTGTTGCCAGCGCTGCGCCACCTCCGGCCGTCGCACCAGGTCGACGGCAATCCCGGCCGCCCGCAGGAACGCGGCGTCGCGACTGTCGGTGCCGACTCCACTGTGAGTGCCGGTTTCGTCGGTCATCGGGCGAGCCTAGAAGTCCGCGCCGCGCCGGCGACGGGTGGCGCTGTCGATGGCGCCACCGGCCGCGTGAGAACCGGACGATCAGGAGGCCGCTGATCTAAGATCGGCTCGACGGCCGGTACCGCCCCGTCGAGCCGTTCCGGGAGGCTGCAACCGTGGAGCTGGAACACCGATTCGACCTGCCGGTCGGGATCGACACGGCCTGGTCGACGTTGATGGACATCCAGAAGGTCGGGCCCTGCTTTCCCGGCGCCGTGTTGGACTCCGTCCAGCGCGATTCCTTCTCCGGAGCCGTCAAGCTGAAGGCCGGGCCGGCACGACTCACGTACAAGGGCACCGCACGGATCGTCGAACGGGACGACCGGGCGCACAGGGTCCGGATCGAGGCCACCGGGAACGAGGGATCGGCATCCACGGCTGCCATGCTGGTCACCGCGACTGCGAAGGAGTTGTCCGTCAATCGCACCCAGGTGGACCTGGTGACGACCCTGTCCCTCACCGGGCGGCCGGCGCAGTTCGGCCGGGTGATGATGGTGGAGGTGGGCAATCGACTGATCAGCCAGTTCGCCGACTGCGTCTGCACCAAGCTGGTCGGCCGCGGCACCGGTGGCGCACAGCTGGTCGACGTGGAAAATCCCGATGAGATCGCCGCCGAACGCGAGCTGGCGCTGAGCGGCCCGCCGGCATCCGAGCGTGTCGTCGGCGGCACCCTTCGCAGGTCGGTCCGCAGGACTCCGGGCAACGTACCCGAACTGGCGCTGGGCGGAACGCCCGCCTCGTCGCTGCTCACCAAGGTGCTTCCGGCGGTGCTGGCCGTCGTCGGCGCGGTCCTGCTGCGCAAGCTGTTCGGCGCCCGGAACACTCCGCATGACGATGAACTGAGCGATGCGACGTTGCTGACCGAAACAGGACCTGCAGTGGCAGCTGAGCCTCCTCCTGTCCGAGGACGTGCCTGATCTGCCGGCAGCGAACACCGGTCATCGCTCGGCGAGTCGCCCCGATTCCTTCTACGCTCGGGTGATGACCGGCGAGAGCGGCGACAACGTCGTCCCCTTCCCGACACGGATCGAGCCGATGCACGACCGGCCGGCCCGGCCGGATTCCGTCGACCGGCTCGACGACCGCCCGGCGCAGCCGGTATCTGATCCGCCGCGCAGCGCACCGGATCAGTATCGAATCGCCGCAAGCGATCAGGAACCGCTGTGGCGTGAGGTGGCCGGTGGGATCTTCCGCACCGAACGCATCGCCCAACGCCGCACCCTCGGTCAGATCGCCGAACGGGCCGGCATCTCGCCGCAGTACCTGTCGGAGGTCGAGCGGGGGCGCAAGGAGCCGTCGTCGGAGATGGTGGAATCCATCTGCGGGGCGCTCGGACTGAGCCTTGCTGACCTGCTGTCCGCCGGCGGTCGATGGCTGACCGTCGGCGGTTCGCACTTCTCCGCGCCGATCGCCGGCAGTCGGAGCCGTCCGGGCACGCCATCCGGGCCCACTCTGATGACCCGGCTCACCGGCTGAGGGTTCTCGCCGGCAACGTACAGAGTGCGAGCGGCGGCGCTTTCGGTGAGCACCTGCCATGCCGACGCTGGCAATTTGTGCTGTACGGGCCGCTGGGGACATTCCTCCAGCGGCGCGTACAGAGTGCCAGCGGTTGTCAGGCAGCTGCGGCTCCGATCACCTTCCGCGCCGGCACAATGCTGTCAGGCAGCTGCAGCGCCGATCACCTTCCGCGCCGGCACGATGTTGTCGGCCAGGCCGTATCCGACCGCCTGCTCGGCGGTGAACACCTTGTCCCTCTCGGTGTCTCTCAGCAGTGTGTCGACGCTCTGTCCGGTGTGAGCGCTCAGCACTTCGTTCATCTGCGAGCGGACCCGCAGCACCTCCTTGGTGTGCAGCGCCAGGTCCGAGATCGTTCCCTGGCCACCGATCGACGGCTGGTGCAGTAGCACCCTGGCATGCGGAAGCAGCCCCCGCCGCTTCGGTGAGCCGGCCGACAGCAACACCGCGGCGCCGGACCCTGCCTGACCGACGCAGGTGGTGGCAATCGGTGCCTGCACGAACTGCATGGTGTCGTAGATGGCCATGGTGGCCGACATCGAACCGCCCGGTGAGTTGATGTAGAGGGCAACCTCCCGGTCCGGTGACTCCCCGTCCAGGAAGATCAGCTGCGCCACAATGACATTGGCGATGTCGTCGTCGATCTCGGTGCCCAGGTAGACCACCCGCTCGGAGAGCAGCCGTGAATAGACATCGACGTACCGTTCGCCGGAGGGCGTCCGTTCGACGACGTTGGGAATCGTGTAATGGGCCATGTCAGTACCCCAATCCGGAGTTGCGGCCGGACGGCCGGATCTCTTCCAGGGTCGCGACCACATGGTCGACGAATCCGTATTCCTTCGCCTCGTCGGCGCTGAACCAGTGGTCCCGGTCGCTGTCGGCGGCGACCTTCTCCAGGGGCTGACCGGTGAACTCGGAGTTCAGTTGGTTCATCAGTGCCTTGGTGTATTCCAGGTTCGCCGCCTGGATCTCCACATCGATCGCCGTGCCCTGCACGCCGGCAGATCCCTGGTGCATCAGGATCCGGCTGTGCGGCAACGCGAATCGCTTACCCGGGGTCCCGGCCGACAGCAGGAACTGGCCCATACTGGCGGCCAGGCCCATGGATACGGTGGCGACGTCCGGCGCAATGGCGCGCATGGTGTCGAAGATCGCCAATCCGGCGGACACCGAGCCACCCGGCGAGTTGACCACCAGCAGGATGTCGCGGCGCGGGTCCTCCTCGGCCAGCAACAGCAGCTGGGCGCACAGCCGGTTCGCGATCGGGTCCGCCACCTCCTCCCCCAGCTGCAGGATCCGTTGATGCTGCAAGCGGGTCAGCAGGTGATCGGCGATCCGGTCGTTGTCCATCGTGGTCTCGGTTGGCATGACGCCAACCCTGCCCGGCTGCAGTGTGTACGGTCGAGCGGATCAACCGACAGCAGATCTGCTGTGAGCAGCGCGACTCCGCACTGACCGCCCGGCGAACGCCCTGGGACAACGACCGTACCGACTGTGGTGACGACCGCGACGGCGCGGAGGTCCGCTCCTTGCGCGTATCCTTACTTCAGGCACACAGTAAGGAGCAGCGATGGAAGCGACCGCGAAAATCACCGGCAAGGGGCAAATCACGGTGCCCAAGGCGATCCGCGACGCTCTCGGTGTCGGCGAGGGCGACATGCTCGTCTTCCGAGTCGAAGACGGCCACGCCACGATCGCTGCCACCCCCGACCTGCTCGACCTGGCCGGCAGCGTCAGCGTTCCGGTCGATGCTCGCGGCCTGCCATGGGATGAGGTACGCCGCCGAGCGTGGCGGGCCCGCAGCGCCACGATCGTCGGCCGCTGACAGGTAGGGATCGGTGTCCGGATTCGTCGACACCAATGTGCTGATCCGGCATCTCACCGGCGATCCGCCAGGACAGGCCGGCCGGGCAACCAGACTTCTGGCCGAGACCGAGCCGCTGCAGCTAACCGACCTGATCGTCGCCGAGACCGTGTACGTCCTCGAGTCCGTGTACCGGGTTCCACGCGATCAGATCGTCCTGTCGATCCGCTCGCTGGTCACCAGCGATCGACTCAAGGTCGCCGATCTGCCGCTCCTGTTGCGCACCATCGAGGTGTATCAGCGCCACCGGCTCGCCTTTGCCGACTCCTACTTGGTCGCTTGCGCCGAGCGCTCCGGTATCGACAGGGTGGTCTCGTTCGACAAGCAGATATCCCGTGTCGGCACTGTCAAGAGGATCGAGCCATAAGAACCCGGATCTCGTTCGGCGACGTTGGCGCAGGCTTGTTCGGAGCCGACGCGAAGGACTTACTCACGCGTCGATCAGGAAACAGCCGGTGTTCCCGATGGTGACCTCGAGCCGCCAGTTTCCAGCCTGCGGGAGGCGCACCGCACCGGGGAAGAACAGCGCGAGTCCCCGCACACCACCGGCTGATTCCGGCGAGCGCTGCTGTTCGATCTCCTGGCGCTGCTCGTCCAGTGAGACCGCACGTAGGACAGCGCCCGTGTTAGGGCCCGGGCGCCCGGAACCCACCCACAGTTTTGTCCCTTTCGCTTGTGTCCACCGGCCATGGTTGAGGTCGAACGGCCCGGCGTGAATCTGTCCGGAAATTGCGTCAGTCATCCGAGCGGTATCTACGCACCACAAGTCTTTCCCCTGATCCCCGATCGCCGATGATGCGGTCATCATCGAGAGCGACACTGAGCCGTCCGTCCGCCCTGATGTCGTGCAACTCGACATCAAGCAGCCGGCGCCGACCACCATCGCCGCGATCAATCGGCGCGCGCGCATCTGGCCAGTCTGCATCCGTCCACTGGAGTCAGCAACGGCGTCACACGGCATGTGGCCTCCGACGGCGAATCCGCGGCGCGCTCGGTATCAGGAGAGTGACCCCCCACGACGCGATAATTTCGCAGAACACAGATCGGCCGGGGCGACGGCACTGTCATCCGGGCCGACGTCTGTCTGCCGTGGCTACTTGCGGCCGCCCTGGAGGTCCAGTTTCGTCTTGAGTGACGCCAACTCCTCGTGCAGGCGGCGCGGCACGGTGTTGCCCAGACCCGCGAACCAGTCCTGGATGAGAGGGATCTCTGTCCTCCACTCCTCGGGGTCGACGGCCAGGGCGGCGTCAACGGCATCCGCAGCCAGATCGAGACCCTCGACGTCCAAACCGTCACGGGTCGGCACCAGCCCGATCGCGGTTTCCACCGCATCTGCCCTGCCGTCCAGCCGGTCGACGATCCACTTCAGGACTCGGGAGTTCTCTCCGAAACCGGGCCAGAGGAAACCGCCGTCCGAGTCCCGGCGGAACCAGTTGACGAAGAAGATCTCCGGGAGCTTGCCTGCTTCAGCGCTCCGGCCGATCGCCAGCCAATGTGCGAGGTAGTCGCCGGCGTCATAACCGATGAACGGCAGCATCGCCATCGGGTCGCGGCGAACGATGCCGACCGCACCCGTTGCGGCGGCGGTGGTTTCGCTGGACAGCGTCGCACCCATGAAGACACCGTGCTCCCAGTCGCGAGCCTGCGTCACCAGCGGGATGGTGGTCTTACGTCGACCGCCGAAGATGATCGCCGAGATAGGCACACCGATCGGCTCGAAGTACTCGTCGGCGATGATGGGGCACTGGGTGATCGGAGTACAGAACCGTGAGTTCGGGTGGGCGGCCGGCTCCTCGCTCGCGGGCGTCCAGTCCCGGCCCTTCCAGTCGATGAGGTGGGCCGGTGGTTCCTCCGTCATGCCCTCCCACCACACGTCGCCGTCGTCGGTGAGAGCAACGTTGGTGAAGACCGAATTCCCCTGCTCGATGGTGCGCATGGCGTTCGGATTGGTCGTCCAGCCGGTACCGGGAGCAACGCCGAACAATCCGGACTCGGGATTCACCGCGTACAGCCGGCCGTCGACGCCGAACGTCATCCAGGCGATGTCGTCACCCAGCGTCTGAACCTTCCAACCCGGAACAGTGGGCTCGAGCATCGCCAGATTTGTTTTCCCGCAAGCACTCGGAAAAGCGGCAGCCACATAGTGCACCGAGCCGGCCGGTGAAGTGAGCTTGAGGATCAGCATGTGCTCGGCCAGCCAGCCCTCGTCGCGGGCAATGGCCGAAGCGATGCGCAGCGAATAACACTTCTTGCCCAGCAACGCATTTCCGCCATACCCGGAGCCGAACGACCAGATCGTCCGCTCCTGGGGGAAGTGCACGATGTACTTGGTGTCGTTACAGGGCCACGCCACATCCTGCTGACCGGCCTGCAGTGGAGCGCCCACCGAGTGCAGCGCCTTGACCCAGCGTTTGCCGTTGTTGATCAGATCGAGGGCCTGCCGGCCCATTCGGGTCATCACCCGCATGGAGACGACCACGTATTCGGAGTCGGTGATCTCCACGCCGAGCATCGAGGACGGTCCGTCGTAGGGACCCATGCAGAATGGAACGACGTACATGGTGCGGCCCTTCATGCTGCCGCGGTACAGCTCCGTCATGGTGGCCTTCATCTCGGCCGGCGCCATCCAGTTGTTGGTCGGCCCGGCGTCGCGCTCCTCGATCGAACAGATGAAGGTGCGGTCCTCGACCCTGGCCACATCGGAGGGATCGGAATTGCAGTGGAACGAGTTCGGCTTGGCGGTGAGCCGGGTGAAGGTACCGGATTCCACCAGGCCATCGGTGAGCGAAGTCCACTCCTGCTCGGTGCCATCGGTGAAGACGATCCGGTCCGGGGTGGTCAGCGCCGCGACCTCCTGGACCCACTGGAGCAGGCCGGGGTCGTATCCTGCCGTCGGAGCCTGGCCATCGGCCGCGACCTCGTTCGGTAGGCGTTTCGCGGTGGTGTTCTCGGCAACAGCGGTCATGTCAACTTCTCCAGGTGTGCGCGAGCTGACGAGCTCGGGGCGGTCCGGCCGGAGCCCTCCTGCGGCCAGCGATCGGCGTGATGGCGACCAGCCACCGAACGCCGCCGTGGCCGACA
>JAABUN010008032.1_pt1 | contig 11022 bp, 8 predicted proteins | sample 5559311 | NCBI WGS metagenome assembly JAABUN01 (sample SAMN10711877, study PRJNA513370) | rock metagenome | isolation source: Antarctica rocks | place: Antarctica: Victoria Land, Siegfried Peak sud | reverse complement strand
CGCACTTTGCCTTTGTCGCCGCTATGTTCAACATTTTGCTCGAGCTGTTCCATCAGCTTCACCCCCAAGCTGATCCCTTTCAGCTCAGCATCGCCGAGTTCTCCTTATGAACTAGCACCAAAGGTTAGGTAAACACGCACTAGCCACGCGCCAACACGGTTTGATTTCTCCCCGCTTGCTTCGCCACGCCCAGAAACGTACCATAGCGCTGGTATGATTTTGTTCCGACCCTTATCCTTGCCTCGGCGCTCACAAGCTTAGAAGTGTTTAATCCTGCTTCTGCGAGTGGGGGAGATGTCGGAAGGGTACGCACCCTCTTCGACGCGCTGAATTTAACCCGTTCAGCTCCGGGCAAGAGGCAGCTGAGAAGCTGGCTCCAACGCCCGTTACTCGATAAGGCACAGATCGAAGCGCGGCAGGAGGCAGTTGAGTTGTTCTATACCGACCGGTCCCTCCGCAGCCAGGTTAGGAAGCTCTTGTCGCAAGTTCAAGACCTGGAACGCACGGCTACTCGGCTCAGCAGTCAAAAGGCAGGGCCACGGGACCTTAAAGCACTTGAGAAGACCCTGACTGTCCTACCCGACTTACAAGTAGCTATGACCAAGCACGAAGCGGTCCACAATTGGCTTAAAGAACGTCAACCCCTCATCACCCGGCTGACCACGCTGATTGCTGGAGCGATTACCGACGATGCACCAGTTAAAGCTTCCCAGGGCGGGTTTATCAAACGGGGTTACGATGCGCAGCTCGACACCTTGAGACAAACGACCGATGAGGTAAAAACATGGTTCGATGAACAAGAGACGAAGGAACGTAAAGCTACTGGTATTAGCAACTTAAGAGTAGAAGCTAATAGCGCTCTCGGTGTTTATATCGAAGTCGTCAAAGCAAGTCAGGCCCAGATACCAAAAGACTACGAGCACCTTCAGAGCTTGAAAGACAAGGTGCGTTTTACCAGGGCCGACTTAAGGCAACGACACGCCGAAAGACAGGTGGCTGAGGAGAAAGCCAAAGAGCGCGAACAAGAACTGCTTAGCGGCTTAGTGGCACAACTCGTTACCCACGCTGACAGCCTCAAACTGCTGAGTAAGATGATCGCCAGGGTTGATGTCTACGCCTCCCTTGCCGAGGTTGCAGTAACGCATAAGTATGTCAGGCCGCAGCTAGGAACCAGTGAGCTGATGATCGAAGGGGGACGGCATCCCGTTGTCGAGCGTCACGTCCGCTTTATGCGTAACGACCTCGAGCTAAGTCCCGATTTAAGTCTAGTTGTTCTGACTGGCCCAAATATGTCTGGGAAGAGTACCTATTTAAGACAAACGGCGCTTATCAGCATCATGGCGCAAATCGGATCATTCGTTCCGGCACAACGGGCGAGTCTACCTATCTTCGAGCGTGTCTATACCCGTATCGGCGCAAACGACGACCTCTCGGGCGGACGCAGTACCTTCTTTGTCGAGGCCGAAGAACTTGCCCACATCTTGAGTACAGCGAACGCTCGGTGTTTGGTATTACTTGATGAAGTGGGGCGGGGCACCAGCACCTATGACGGTCTTGCCATTGCTACGGCCGCTACCGAATACCTCCACGACCACCTCAAAGCCTTTACGCTCTTTGCCACCCACTACGCCGAGTTGACCGAAGTCGCCGATAGGTTAGGGCGAGCTGAGAACCAGCATGTGGCAGCGGAAGAACAAGGTGGTGGACTGGTCTTTTATCACCAAGTCTTGCCAGGACCGGCGAGCCGCTCATACGGTATCGAGGTCGCTCAATTAGCCGGGATGCCGCAATCGGTTGTCGACCGGGCAAAAGAAGTGTTAGGCGACCTGCAACAAGGTAAGGAATGAGGGAGGTAACGTGTCCGAATATGGATTTATGGCTTTGGGTGGGACGAATGTCGGCGCGTCGTGCTACCTCTATGAACTCGGCAACACCCGGTTACTGATCGACTGCGGCGTCCAACCTGGACTTCTAGGCCAAGCAAGCTTACCTAAGCTCGAGCTGCTTAAAGATCACCGCCCTGATGCTCTCGTCATCACCCACGCCCACAGCGACCATCTTGGTGCGCTAGCAGTTATAAAGCTTCTGCTACCCAACTTGCCTGTCTATACGAGCGAGGCGACAGCTCGTATCGGTTTACCCATGCTACTTGACGCGGCCCGCGTCGCCCAGCGCAACGGTTCACCGATGTTTACCGAAGCCGACGTTGTTAAGGCGTTACAGCAGGTGACGACGTTCACCCCCAACGTCGCTTTTGAAGTTGGCGAGATAAAGCTCATACCAAGGGTAAGCGGTCATATCGTCGGCGCAGTAGGGTTAATGCTTGAACACCAGAGTGGTTTCAAAGTTTGGCATACTGCCGACTTCAATACAGTAGCGACCCCAACCACCGACGCGGCTTATCTACCGCCCGTTCCGGAACCCGTAGATGTCGTGGTCACCGAAACGACCTACGGCAACCTCGAGTTACCCAGTCGCAAAAAGCAAAACGGTGACTTTATCGCTCAGGTCAAGAAGGTACTTGCTGGGGATGGTCGAGTACTCGTACCTACCTTTGCTTTAGGGCGAGCGCAAGACGTACTCTTAACGCTTACACGGCAGCTCCCGGGCGTCCCAGTCTACTTAGACGGCCTGACCCGTGAGCTAACTAAATTGTTTGCTGCGATGCCTGAACACTTGCCACTCGGCGTACGCAATCAGCTCGAGAATGGCACCAATCCTTTTTTCCCGACCGACGTTCACCTCGTCGAAGACCGGCGGATGCGTGAGGGGGTGATTCACGAGCAGAAACCCGCAGTTATCCTGGCAAGTAGTGGAATGCTTTCGCAGGGCGTGTCGCCCGTTTACGCCAGACAAATCCTGCAAGAGCCCAAGAGTGCGGTGTTGATTGTAGGCTATCAGGACGCCGAGAGCGCCGGACGAAGGCTTCTTGAGGGCCGTGACGAGATCACGCTTAATGGTGAAGCCGTTACGGTCAGCAGCCATATCGAACGTTTTTACCTCTCAGCTCACGCCGACCGTCTAGGAATCAGTCAGCACCTCAGCCGCTACCCTTCAAAGCAGCTCGTACTGACCCACGGGGAGGGTGGCGCACGTGAAGCGATCTTTGCCTTGTTTGAAAAAGAACAGCACGTCGACCGACCAAAAGTAGGGGTGTGGCTCGACCTCTCCGGAGAGCTATTGAAGCGCAGGAAAAGGGCACCTCATCCAACGGTTTCCAAACAGGGTTCGGTTCGGGTCAGACGTTACAAGACCGAGATTACAATCGCGCATGACGGGGACAGGCTCGTACTCGAGCTACCCGAGAACTTCGATAGAACGCTGATACCTGAAGGCCGTTACCGGCTCGAGGCGCAGATGGCGGCTATCGCGTCATTCAAGTTGGTCGAGCAACCAGAACGTCACGTTGAAAACCCACAACAAGTAGACCTTCCGTCATGGTCAGAAAATGACAAAACGGTTCGTATATCAGAGACGGGTCTCGAGACTGTTTCTGTAGCACCTGAGCAACGCTTGGAGATACCAGAACCGGAGCCGCTCGAGCGTTACATCAGGGGATTCAAAGCGTTACAAGCAGCAGTAAACGCCAAGGCACGCACCGAGATTGTTGCACGCCATCCTGAGCTTCTGAAAGCCTTGACAGTGCTTTGCGAAAAAGAAGCGCAGGTGCTCGAGCTGACCTGCTGGCAGGGTATGACGTACGAGGCGGCGGGAGTAATGCTAGAACTTTCAGGTTCTCGGGTAGGTCAGCTTTATAAGCGGACATTACGCAAACTCATCTATGCCTGCGAGTGGCGGCAAGCACGTGGAGCACAAACGTTCTTAACCGAGACTCCGACAGCCGCTCAGATCGTGCAGAGGTTCACCGACGCGGTAACGGCGGAAGATCGCCTTGAAACGGCCAAGCAGCATCCCGAACTGCGGCCTCCCCACGCTTGTCTGACTAAAGAAGAGGACACGGTGCTCGAGCTGGTGTTTTGGCAGGGTCTGGACTACAACCAAGCGGCGGGGCAGACTGGCTTTCCGGTAAGCAAAATTTCTAGGCTCCGTCATAAGTCGGTCGAAAAGTTAACTGATTATGCCGAACAGGGCGGTACCTTCCAAAAAACCGATAACAGGGAAGAGCTACCCCAGAACCCCTAAACAAGGTCGTCAAAGAGTAGCACGGCGTAGACCCGATTTGCATCCTCCGGAATGAGCTGATCGGTTTGTAAGCCTCACAGTCTCACGGCTTGCCACGGCTTGAGCGAGCCGACGCGCCAACATCTCAGCGGTCATTGCGCTAAATGAAACTTAATCTTGTCGAGTATGAGTGTTGAGGAGTACACGCCTACCCTTCAGAGCAAGCGTCTAGAAAAGCAAGAAGCTATCCGCACCTTACATCCGAATTTTCGGAGCGCTACGTTCTTAGTTACTTAACAAACAGAGCAATTATGGAGGTGCGCCAAGAACATTACGGTGCGGTATAGCCACTAACGTATGAAATAGTGTACGATACCCCTGTAAAAGGAGGTGTTAACGCCATATTATTATGTGACACTCGAGTAACCACACTGCTTTTGTCCGCTGTTTGCTACTACCGCAAAACTGGCTGACAAGTAGAGATTCAAATGCTAGAGTTACATTTTAGGAGGGTCATACTTACAACACTCATGCTACGCCGGACGTAGCCGTACAGCCACACGAAGAAACCCCGGTTGTTTCCAGCAACCAGGATTTCGACCTTACAAGACGTATATACCTGACTAAACCCCAATGAAGTCAGGATACAGCGTCCAAGTGGAGTCGTCAACTCTTTTTGACCCAAAGGATGCGAAAATGAAAATTCCGCGTTTAAGCGGAGCATGTCGGAATTGGTTTGCTGTGTTTTCAGTAATAACAAATCGAGTGAGGAAGTGACTAAGGGACAAGTTAGGTTCGAGCGTCCCGACTCTCAAGCGGTTCAGCACCGCTTTGACGGCTTACCGGAAAAACATAAACGAGCACTTGCGGAGGTTGTTGCAGGAATCGTTCAGACCCAGGGTAAGCTTGCGGCCCAGCGCTGGCTCGAGGAGCGCCTTAGTACACCCTCAGTTAAAGAGGATAACGTAGGACAGCTGCAGTTCGGGGAAGCGCTGAGCGGTTCCAAGGGCGGCGGTCATGAGCGTCTCGCGCAACTCGCTCATGACGTCGATGAGCTGACGCCACGCCGTGAAGCGCTCCTTGCCCAAGCACCAACTACCGTCACCGATCTGTCGCCCGAAGCCCGGGTATATAGAGGCTTCGTTGCTAAGGCTGAGCCTTCTACCCGCCACCAGCTGGCGTTGATCGATTCGAAGTTGACACCTCAGAGCCGTAAGGTTCTAGAATTCTTGCATCTTTACGCCTGTTCGCACGCGCTCAGCCGGAATCAAAGCCTCGAGGCTCAGCAGATCAGCTTTTTCTTACCTGCCGAGACGATCCGTCTTAGTACCGGGGTGCCTGACCGAACCGTGTACGACGCACTCAAAAGACTTAAAGCTTTGGGTTTGGTTGACCATCGCGGTCACGTTACAACCTTGCCCGGCTTTGGTAACCGGTGCGACGGCACCATCTTTGCGGTTAAGCTGGACGTCTTAAAAAGTAGTGAGGCGCGCGTCGTGTGGGATGATCTAGTCGTATCTGACTATCGTGACCTGGCTGCTGACATAGACGCAGGTCGAACTGTCTACCGGCTTGCACAGTCAACGTGGATAGGTGATTTATGCTCTTTCCTTTGTCTACTACTGAGCTGGATAGAAAGTAAGTGTACAACCCTCTGGAACACTGAGGTTGTTAAACCCCGTTTCTTGACTGTGCAAGCTAGCAGTAGAAACGGGCTCGAGGCAGTTTTGGGAGTGACTACGGGCACCGCAGCGAACCGTGGGCAACGTATCGGTGCCGCCGCTTCTGCGGTCGTAAGAGCATTTGGCGATCAACACTCTCTGGCTTTCTGGTGGAAGTTTTGCGACGCCCTGGCATGTCTGGTCGAGCGTGGGGGACGTGACTATGCGCCTATGATGATGGTCGCTATGCAGCGAGAAGTCGCCGCTAAACAAGAGGGTTTTGCACGTAACGCAGCAGCACTTTTTATCGTCCGGCTCAAAATGAGTGGCGTCTACGGTGAAATTATGACAGCTTAGAGACAGCGGAATCTACGGTGAAATTATGACAGCTTGAAATCCACGCTAAACGCTCGAGTGAGGTGAAAAGCCCCGTATGGGCTGGTTTACGCTTGCGTTAAGTCGAACTAGAACGGCATAGTTTGAGCTATGTCGCAAGGGCTCACCTTTTAGGATTCGCCCTTTTCGTCGGTGCGGGTCGTTCAGCGCACGCTCGAGAGTGGCACCGTGTTGCAACTGACGCGCGAGCCCTTACCCGGTGAGTATGTTCGCGTGCTGGCTTACCGGCGTAAACGTGTCGGCGAGCGGTGGGTTGACGTCGCTGAAGAGACAGAGCGGAAGGTGGCGTATCGTCAGCTTGGCCTTGAACTGAATTTCAGCGATTTGTTTGGGGAGAAACAGTAAAGTGGGTCAGTTACCGTAGAAAAGTGGGGCAGTTGTCGAAACACACTTGCCGGCCGTTTAATGCGTTCCCGACATGCTAGATAGCATCTAAATGATGCTAAGTGGGTCAGTTACCGGAACTTCGGGGAAAAACCATCATGAATGTTTTAACGGTTTTTAGTGCGAATACCTCAAAATCCGGCCCAAAAAAGCTTTTTTCTTTATTTTTCCATGACCAACAACAGAAGTGTTACTGTTTCGCCAAGATTTTTACTATTGGGAAACTAGAAAAGCCCTCTATAACCTGTCCTACACGCATATTAAAAAAACAAAGTGGGTCAGTTACCGTAAGAAAGTGGGTCAGTTACCGTTCAAAGTGGGTCAGTTACCGTAAGAAAGTGGGTCAGTTACCGTTCAAAGTGGGTCAGTTACCGTAAAGCGGCGTTAAGCGTCGAAATTTAGTGGTCAGGTAAACATGCCTCAGAACAACTGTGGTACTCCCTAAATCGATGCTCCTACTTGTTGCAAGTACTTCCATCAAATGAATGTCTTACGGTAATTCTGATATTATCAAACTACTAAGTCTCGTGAAAGCATCGCAAACCTGACAGGAGAGCGCCTTGTTTAAGGTACCAACAAAAGAGATTGCGGAAACGCGGCGTAAGGGCAAAATCCGTCAGGCCAATGCACTGCTACGCTCAAAGCAGCCTCTTGACCTGATGCAAAAGCGTCTGTTTTATATCATCCTCGAAACGGTTCGTACAACCGATACCCAGCTCAGTGATGTGGAGTTCCCAATATCGCAACTTAAAGAGCTGCTAAGCGGAACGTATGGAAGCTTCGTAGCTGACCTTTTCAATGCGTCGCAAGGTCTGGTTGGAACGTCTTTTAGTATCCTTAAACCTACAGGAAGCTGGGTCACAACGCCGATATTCGACCGGATCGAGTATTTGAAAGCAGGGGATACCAACAATCGGGGATACAGGAACGATTCTGGAGAGGATGTTGTCAGAGCAAAGCTTCACGACGATCTAGAGGCGTACCTGCTGAGGTTAGAGCGTAATTACAATACGCAAGACCTTATCCACGTCTTGACCATTCCCCGGGTCAGAAGCCACCGTCTCTTTGAAATCTTGTTGCATGAAAGTTGGCGTGGGGAGCGTCCTGAATTTGAGATGGCGGTAGATGAACTTCAAGCGTTCTTAGGCATTGACGAAACCTATAAACGCTGGCAAGACTTCAAACGTACGCTTAGCCGACAGCGCACCATCGTTCACGACTTTACGAATTTGCGTTTCGACTTCGAGGGGCGGCGTACAGGACGTTCGGTGACGCATGTACGGTTCCATGTGTCATTTGTAGAAAAAAGTGTTCAGGGAACACTAGAAATTAACGACCCTCATCGCACTATCGAAGAAATTCAGCTCGCCAACGAGCTCAAAGATGCCGGTTACAGTCAAGACCCGTATTTGGCAATCCGTGAGCATGGTGTCAAAAGGGTTCGAAAAACACTCAAGCAGGCTAAAGCAGCACGAAAAGCGTCGCAGGGAAGTAAAAGTCAAATTCATAATCTTGGAGGCTTCATCCATTATCAGCTTCAGCAAGTGGATTTACCTGAAGGGAGTCCGGAGAAGGAAATCCCGGCTATTGACCTAAGCGTTATTGTTAACTCCTTTATCGAGGTATACGAAAAGGGTAGAGACGAGATCATCGCACAGCAGCTCTCGCAATACACGCGTGTCGAACGTCAAAAGTTGATCGACCGTGCCACAAGTCTTATGAACCCATTTGAACGCAACCTGCTTGCTACAGGGGATGAAAAGATGCACCGTCCAACGCTAAATCGCTATCTGCTTGAACACAACCTTATTAAAGTGCCCGAGAAGTTTAAGTCGCCAAAAGCATACTACGCAGCGAAAGAATTCGGTTACGACACTCTTACAAACGAAAATATCTATAGTCTCATGTAACACCAAACTCGTTGATCAAGCGGTCTAAGTCTAGATAAGCGCTGGCCCATCGTTTCTGGTGGTGTTGACTGCGTGCGAGACAGGGCGAGCCTGCATCTTGCCCGCGTATGGCTGTAATAAGTCTTCGACGTCTTCAACCTGGTTCAGATTGGGCTCGAGCCACCGCTCGTAGTCGTCAGGCGAAAGAATGACCGGCATCCGGTCGTGAAGCTTGCTCATCAACTTGTTTGGCGACGTTGTCAGGATGGTGCAGCTCAAGAGTTCATCTTTATAGAGTTCGTATAGTCCCGCAAAAGCAAAGGGGGACTGATCATCCGTCTGAATATAGTGGGGCGTTTTGATGTTGCCTTCACGTTGGTCGGGTAGCAGGAGGCTGTCTCCAGCCCCCCGCCCCCTAAGAACCGTACAAGCGAGTTTCCCCGCATACGGCTCAAGCCTCCAATAACAAACCAAGTACAGGGTTGCGGGCATGAACTTGCTTATGGCAGTTTACGTGAAGCAAAACCAGATTGTCTTGCTCGCCGGAGCCACCACAGGCACGAGGTACCTTGTGGTGAATATCCCATCCTCTAGCTTCATCAATACGTTCAGAGCACACCGGACATTTCCCGCCTTGACGCCGGTAAAGCTGCGTCACGAGAAAATTGCTTTGGTGTGCAGTTTTTCGTGCTTCACGTCGCTCGAAGTAGAGGCTCCACTCGGGATCGTAGGGATTAGCGCTCCGTTTGAGAGCACAGTGTCTCTTGATGGGAAGTTTGACAATATTGAAAAGTGCCAGCCTTCCTTTTTCAGTGTTACACCGAAAGTTCCAACTCTCGTCGAAGTAGCGGTGACGAATCCACCGCTTACCCTTCCGGGGGTGGCGTCTTGTTGCCCACTGCCATAACTGATGAAAAACCTTGTGGCTCACACGTCTAAAGACCTCTTTGCTGACGATGTGACGATGATAGTAGGCCCAACCTCGTAAAACCGGATTGAGCACTGCAATAAGGTCTTCTTGTTTAGCAGCTCGCAGCTTAAGAACTTTGCTTTTGAGGTCGGCTAAAAGCTTCTTTACGGATATGGAACTGGGTTTGATGAGGAGCTTACCTGCATACTTCCTGTGGTTTTGCCCAAGGAAGTCGAATCCTTGGTCGATGTGCGTAATTGTCGTTTTCTCTCGTGACAGAGTGAGCCCTCGTTCTGCCATAAATGTTTCGATGGCAGGTAGGACTTGACTTGCAAGAAGTTCTTGCGTTGCCCCGGACACGATGAAATCGTCGGCGTAACGGCACACTTTGACCTTCGGATGAGCGTAGCCTCCTCGCCAGCTTTCTTTGAAGCGTGCTGCAAGCAGCGCTTCAAGTCCGTCCAGCGCCATGTTTGCTAAGACCGGCGAAATGATGCCGCCTTGTGGCGTTCCCGCTTTGGTGGCAGACCAGACTCCGTTATAAATGAAACCCGCCTTGAGCCATTTTCGCAAAATGAGTTTGTCCATCGGAATATTAGCGAGCAGCCAATCGTGACTGATGGTGTCGAAACATCCGGCTATGTCCGCCTCGAGAACCCACTGCGCCGAACTCTTATGAGAGAACAGCGCGAAGTTGTATTCGATGGCGTCATGGGTAGACCTGTTTTTGCGAAAGCCAAACGATGACTTGTCGGCAGTGGTTTCAGCAACGGGGTCGAGTGCGAGCAGGTGAAGTGCCTGCACCGCTCGGTCGCGCATCGTGGGAATCCCAAGTGGACGCTGACCGCCTCTTGATTTGGGGATAAGAACCCGTCTCAGAGGTTGAGGCTTGTAACCTTTCGTTTTCAAAGCCAGTGCTGCTGCAAGCTTTGTGGTCGGTGTTGTCCAGGTTTCCCCATCAACACCGGGGGTATTCTTGCCACGGTTTTCCGTAACTCTCCGAACCGCCAGAAGTTTGGCGGCAGTCGAGTTGACCAGCAGATATTGCAAGGACTTGACCTTGTTCCACCTGCCTGCTTTTGTTGCCCGCACGATACGCGCTTGGAATCGTCTCACCACCGTATAGACACTTTGCCAATCGACTTCGTGCCAGTCGGGGTTTGAGGATGCACCATCATGAAACAAACTCATAACGTCAGATTGCCTTTCCTCATTCGACGTGTCCTCAAACTTTCTCGTGCATGGAGACCGCGCGGAAGTCGGCACGCTTTCACGTTAGGCACTTGCCTTATCCGGGCCGTTACAGTTCGGCTTTCGCTTCCTCCGCATTCCTTTACCCACTATCCCATCGGCTTTCCTTGCGTTGGCCTACTCTAAAGAGAGGATGTTGGGCTTACCGAGTTCCGAGAAAATGCCTGAACGACGTAGGTACGGCTTCATCCACCGGGAGGGCGTCGTCTGCGTCAGGTGAGAATGGAGCACCTGAACTTGCCTCCGTCCCTTTTGGGTCCAGCTTGTCAGCACCTTTAGCTGGTTCATTGTCCCAGCGCGCTAGTTGAAACTATGGACTTTAGTCCAAGACTTTGAGTTTCTACGAATGTTTGAGGTGTCAACCGGTAAAGTTGGTGGGTGAACCGAAACAGGAGTGGTAGCCATAGTG
>JAABUN010008031.1_pt1 | contig 11023 bp, 10 predicted proteins | sample 5559311 | NCBI WGS metagenome assembly JAABUN01 (sample SAMN10711877, study PRJNA513370) | rock metagenome | isolation source: Antarctica rocks | place: Antarctica: Victoria Land, Siegfried Peak sud | reverse complement strand
TTGCGGCGAAAGCGAAGGCTGCCTCAAGCGATATCGAACGCAAAGCCCTTCTGTCCGCGAGCGGCTTCGACAAACTGGAGGAGTACATCTTCGGTTTGCTGGACGAGGAGGGTCGCGTCCGCCTGAAACTCGAAAGCCCGCTCGGGATGGTCGAGGAGTTGTCGCGGCGCTACCGGGGCACGGTTGATGACCGTATGGAGCTTCTCGCGGAGGACTTCAAGACTTCGGAGAATGTCGAGTCGCAGCTAACGCTGTTCGTGGAGGACATGCGTCGAGACTTCGAGGCGCGGCTTTCGGAGATAGACAACATCATCCTGAAGATGAGCGAGCGCGGGGATACGTGGTTCGAGGACAACGTGCGACTCGGGAACTTCCGGGAGTTGATGCAGCGCGATAAAGTCCAGCGGCGGTTCGAGGAAGAGGTAGTCGGGGATACGGAGTCGCTAATAAACGAGAAGGTGGACTCCCTGATCGACTGGCTCGTGGACCGTAACTTGAAGCAGTGGCGTTCGGTCGTGGAGTACGTGAATCGCCGCCGCCAAACGGAGCACGACGAGCGCATGATCGGGGCTGTCGGCGATAATTTCGAGTACAACCGGAGCCGCATCCTGAACTCCGTCGGCAAGAACGCCACCGAGGTCGTCAGAAACTACGACCGCGAAGCCGAGGCGAAAAACCTATCGTTCGCCATCCAAAGCGCCGTAGCCCAGACCGCCGCTACGGGCATCGGCGCGGTCGGCGTAGGGACCGTGGTAGTGGTACTCGCGAGCACTCGTTTTCTGGACGCTACGGGGATTATCGCGGCGGGGATCATCGCGGGCTTCGGCCTCTTTATCCTGCCGAACCGCCGCCGCAAGGCCCGGGACGAGTTCCGCGAGAAGACGGAGAACCTTCGAGCCAAGCTCTCAGAAGCCGTAAGCCGTCAGTTCGACTCGGAGCTAAACGGTTCCGTCGAGCGGATGCGTGAGGCTATAGCTCCCTACACACGGTTCGTCCGAACCGAACACACCCGCATGACCGAAGCCCGCGACACCCTCGCCGAACTCGCCGCCGAGTCCGACGAGTTGAGAGCGGAGATCTCCGCCCCCAAACTCGACTCCTAGCCAAAAACCTTCAGTCCCCTATTTTCTCTCTTCGGGCCGGGCCTCGTGGCTCATGTCTGGCGCTCCGGTAAAACCATCCGGGCCGGAAGCGGAGATCCTCTCTGGCTCGTCCACGAAAGCTAGTTTTTCTTCCAGCGTCGCTTCGTCAACGGAATCTTCGAGACCGAGGCGCGATGCGAGCATCCCGTTCAACTCATCCTCCTCCAACGCGCCGACCTCTTTGTTCATACGAACCATGTCCTTCTCCTCGACATCAGACATCCCGAGGTCGTTCATCATCAACGCCACCAATTTCCGTTCCTTCGCATCCCGATCCAAAACCCGCTCCTCTCGATCATTGACGCGCCGCCGGAGCCTATTCTCCAACTCCGCAACCCTATATTCCAACTCCGCTATGCGCCGGTTCTTCTCCCGATTCTTCTCCCGCCAACGGTTGCGGATACGCTTCTCGAACTTGACACTAGACGCAAGAACCCGCCCATACTCCGCCGCGACCTTGGCCCGCTCCTCCTGTAGCCAATGCTCCAACTCTCTCACCCACCGAGTCTAACCCGCCCAACAGGCGACCCAGCGAAACTGCCCACATTCTCTGGATTATTAATATATGTTAAGTTTTTGCGTCGAGAAAGACATGTCGTTTTTCCCGCATATGAAGGGTTTTTGGCTTGAGCGTAGCCTGTAGGTTGTGGTTTAGACATTGAAGTTATTGGAAAAAGCGGTATGTTTCGGGCCGTTGAGGAGGGGGGCTCCTCTTGTAAGAACTGGTGCGTCCCTGCTTGTTGTTAGTGGAAGCTGTTCGAGAGGAAGTGTGTTTTGGCGGTACGGATAAAGATGTTGACGTTCGTAGTTGGGGCGTTTTTGGTTTTGACGGCTGGTATTCTGGCGGTTTCGGCGAAGTCTGCGGAGAGTCATCCAATCGGTGGCAATAGCTCTGTGGTAGCCGAAGCGCAATCTTGGTTGGGTGTTCCGTATGTTTACGGCGGCGCGTCTGCGGCTGGGGTGGATTGTTCGGGGTTCACGATGGCTGTGTATAGCGCGTTTGGAGTTACTTTGCCGCACAACGCGGCGGCTCAGGCGGGTTATGGTACGCCGGTTTCGTCACCTAGCGCCGGTGACCTCGTGCTTTCGGATTACACCGGAGCTGGCATTGGACACGCAGGCATAGCTACGGGTGATGGGAACATGATCAACGCTCCTTATCCAGGCACTACGGTGCGCTACGACCCGATCATCCCGGAGAACGTGGTCGCTTACCGCAGCATCGTCTAGCGACCAAAACACAACAGCAACAAATAGAGGGGCTGCCTGAGAGATGAGCGGCCCCTCTATTTTTCTGAGAAAGTGGCGGGACCGGGACTCGAACCCGGGACACCGCGATTTTCAGTCGCGTGCTCTACCAACTGAGCTATCCCGCCTTCGCGGCGCACCGTATGCGCCGCGAAGGATTCTAAGGTACGCGGGACGCGCTATCAAGGCAGGGCACGCAAAGAGGTGGCACCAGCGTCTTGCAGAGCCCACCAAACCTTAGTCTTCAGCTTACTCCGCCGAGAACCGTTCGAGGTCGAAGGTCGATTCGATCATCTCTTTGGGTAGGGCTCCCATGACAGCTTTTGGCTGCTCGCCCGGCTCGAAAAGGGCGATAGTAGGGATGCTTGAGATCTGGAACGCACCGGCGAGGTCTTGCTCGGCCTCGACGTCCACTTTGGCGACCTTCACGGTCCCTTCGTACTCGCGGGCGATTTCCTCCATCACCGGAGCCACCTGCCGGCAAGGAGCACACCACTCAGCCCAAAAATCGACCAATACGGGAACCTCGGACTTCAGCACCTCATCCTCGAACGTATCTACTGTAACCGCTATCGGCTCGGACAAAACACACTTCCTTTCACTGTAATACTTACTAACGACCTCTTGAGTTTATCCCGGGCGTCAAGGACGAGGTCTCTCCACGACGGAGAGTATTAGACCTACCGCGCCCGTTGCGATCAGCATCAAGATTGGAGCCAGCGCGTAGGGAGCGTATCCGGTCAAGCTCAGGGCGACCACTCCCAGGCATACGAACGAGGCGATCCTCAGAAGGGCGACGGTCGTTTTCCGAGCCCGTAGGGCCATACGTTCGCGTCCCATAGCCGAGATCAAGGCATCCGCGTTATCCGGTGGCTCGATTCTATCCTGGTCTGCGTTGCCGCCACTCATACACGACAGCATACATCAGACAGGGACGAAAATAGCATCGTGAGGCGGGAGCGACGGGACTCGAACCCGCGGCCTCCGGCGTGACAGGCCGGCGTTCTAACCAACTGAACTACGCCCCCGCGAGGGGCATCCTGTAAAGGACTCAGGGAGTTTAACAAACATGACCCCAACCGTCACCCATTCCGGCAAACCTTTTCCCAGCGGATACGGTCGTATGAGCGACCGTGTTGGCAGATGCGCTAAGGGAGTCTGCCAGTATTCGCCACGCAGTACGAGCACAGCACCGGCCAAACAGCAACCTAAGTGGGTTCGACAATTTCCATGAAAGGAATATCCGAGCCCACTCAGGCAGTGTTGGTCCGTGTATCCGTATCGAGCTACTATCGCTCGCTTACACGCAGGACAGGTTTGATCGCCTCTCCCGCTTCGGCGGCGTGGGCGGCGTCATTAATGCCATCCAAATCGTAGAACTTCACGAGCCGATCTATTGGGAAGCGGCCCTGGGAGTGCAACTCCACCAGGCGCGGAATGAAGACATCCGGGACCGAGTCTCCCTCTACAATGCCCTTTATAGTCTTGCCAGGGATCAGGATGTCGTTCATGTCGAAGGTCGCCTCCGTACCAAGACGCGCTGCGCCTATGAGACCGCAAACCCCCATCGAGCCGAGCGCATCCACCGCCTGACGGAACACAGCGGGCACAGCGGTCGTCTCCACGGAGAAGTCCACTCCGCCGCCCGTTAACTCCTTGATGGCCTCCACGCTATTCGTTTCCTCGCCGTTGATCGTGTGCGTGGCGCCGAGTTCTTCCGCGAGCTTCAGGCGGTCGGGCTTCACGTCCACGCCGATGATCGTGGTGCAACCAGCGATTCGGGCCGCCATGATCGCACTGAGCCCAACGGCCCCCGTACCGAAGACAACGATGCTGGTGCCTGCCTTAGGACTCAGAGTGTTGAGTACTCCACCCGCTCCTGTCTGAATGCCGCATCCTAGCGGTCCCAGTATCTCAAGCGGCGCATCGTCGGCGACTTTCACCACGTTGCGCTCGGTTGCCAGGGCGTGTGTGGCGAACGACGACTGCCCAAAGAAATGCGCATGCATCAAGTCTCCACCCGAGCTTACTGGACTGCTACCGTCCAAGCGCGTACCGCCAAAGTTGAGGTCGAAGAAGCTCATGCAGTAAGTGGGTTTGCCCGACAGGCACGTAGCACATTTGCCGCACGAAGAGAAGGTCAGCACCACGTTGTCTCCAGGCTCGACCTTGGTTACTCCGGCCCCCACCTCTTCGACGACGCCCGCTCCTTCGTGGCCGAGGACACACGGCAGCGGCACCGGATACCATTGATCGCGCACGATGAGGTCCGTGTGGCACATCCCCGTAGCCACGATCCGAACCAGCACCTCTCCCGCACGGGGTCCTTCGAGATCCAACTCCTCCACCGAGAAGGGCTGCTCCTTCTCACGCGCCACCGCCGCCGTTATCTTCATCGTTCTCCTCTCCCTAGCTACGCTTTCAACCTATCCACCCTACAAAGAGTGCCACACCCGCCGCTTCCGGGCGACTTGCAAAGCAGTTACTCACCGCCAGATCTAAGTCGTGTATTTGATGGCGACGGTCTTTACCTGGCTGTATTCATAGAGGGCTTCGTAACCCTTCTCGCGTCCGTGTCCAGACTTCTTGAATCCTCCGAATGGCAACTCTACGCCGCCGCCCGCGCCGTAGGTGTTGACGTAGACTTGTCCGGCCCGCAGCTCACTAGCTAGCCAATGAGCCTTTCCGACGTCGCGGGTCCATACGGCGGCGATCAGACCGTAGTCCGTACCGTTGGCTATGTCGGCGGCGTGTTCGAGGTCTTCGAAGGTCGTGGCGACCAGCACGGGGCCGAATACTTCCTCCTGCGCAAGCCGGTCTCCAGGGGAGACATCGCCAAAGAGCGTCGGCTCGAAGAAGAAGCCGTCTCCCAGTCTTTCTCCCTTAGCGACATCGCCACCCGCCAGTAGATTCGCTTCTGTTTTGCCGGTCTGGACGTAGCTGTCCACTCGCTGTAGTTGGGTTTCGGAGATGATTGGGCCGAGGTCCGGATCTTCGAGTCCCGGCCCGATGGTGATGTTCTCGAACTTTTCGGCGACGGCTTCGACTACCTGTTCTTGCACGCTTTCCTCGACTAGAAGCCTTGAGCCTGCTGAGCAGGTCTGTCCGGCGTTCTGGATGATGGAGTTGACGATGATTGGTACCGCGCCCTCGATGTCCGCGTCGGCGAAGACTATGTTGGGCGATTTGCCACCGAGTTCTAGAGTTACGGGGATGACGTTCGCGGCGGCGGCTCGGCTCACGATCTGGCCGACCTCGCCCGAGCCTGTAAAGGCAAGATGATCAATCCCCGAGTGTGCGGCGAGCGCGGCACCAGCTTCCTCTCCATACCCAGGCACGACGTTTAGCACTCCGGGAGGCAGACCGGCCTCCAACGCCAACTCTCCGAGACGGACGGGACTGAGCGGGGCTTCTTCGGCGGGCTTCATCACACAGCAATTTCCAGCGGCTAGCGCCGGAGCAACAGAGCGACAGCCGATCTGCAGCGGGTAGTTCCACGGGATGATGTGTGCCGTAACGCCGTAAGGCTCGCGAACCGTATAGGTAAAGGTGTCTGCGAGTGCCGGGATGGTGTGACCGTAGAGCGACTCTATGGTGTTTGCGTAGAACTCGAAGTATCGAGCGGCGACCGTAGCGTCGGCCCGCGCCTGCTTGAGCGGTTTGCCGGTATCCAGGCTCTCCAGCCGGGCAAGCTCCTCGTGGTCCCGTCGCAATAACTCCGCAAGTCGGTGCAGAAGCCGCGCCCGCTCAGATGGCGTGGTACGTCGCCAGGTCTTCTCATAGGCTTCGCGGGCGGCTTCTACCGCCTGGTCTATTTCGGCTTCTCCGCATCGGGCGACCGTGGCGCAAACCTGTCCCGTCGAAGGGTCTACGTTCTCGAAAGTACTATCGCCATTCACCTTTTCGCCGCCGATTATGGCCGGATAGTTCTGTATGGATGTCACGCTCATTGAATCCCCTTTCTCCATATCCGCTGCAACACACTCTCTCTAACTCGGTACGATGGCCGGTCGCGCGACCTCTCGGGCCTCTTCCCGCTCGATAGCCTCTCCCACTTCCTCTAGCTTGTACTCCCGATCGGTAAGCTCGTCGAAGGGATGATCCCGGTGTTTCCTCTCCAGGAACCTCAAGGCGCGGTGCAGATACCACGGCTGGTAACGCACCATCCCCTGTACGCGCAGGTTTTTGCGGGTGATTAATCCCGGCGCGACCGAGACCTCGTGCTCCGCGCCGACGTTTACATTGCCGATCTCGATCACAGCCCCGCCAGGACGCGCAAGATGCAAGGCTTCTACGAAAGCCGCCGGAACACCAGCCACCTCCAACACTACGTCCGCGCCATAGCCGCCGGTAAGCGATTGCACGACCTCGACCCGCTCCTCTGATGTTGCGTGCTCTCGCAGATCCACGATGTTATCCGCTCCAAACCGCTTGGCCAGTTCGATGCGCTCCGGAATACCCTCGACCATGATGACTTCGGCCCCGAGGTCTTTGCCGACAGCCGCAGCATACAAACCAAGACCGCCAGCCCCCTGTATCACCAAGCTATCACCAGCGGAGAGCCCGATCCGATGCAGACCGTACAACACCTGTGAAAGTCCGCAATTGGCTCCGGCGACGACTTTATCCGGTATCCCATCGGGAACTTTATAGAAATACTGATCTGGATGAACGTAGTAGTGCGTTGCGAACGAACCATGAAAGTGCGGCTCGACTTCGGGCGGCTTGGACCAAAAATCGTAAGCTCTCCGGCAAAGGTTGAACTCACCGCGCAAACACGCCGGACACTTGCGGCACGTAAGAAAGTACGGTGCCACCACGCGATCCCCCACGCTCACAGCATTCCCCGCGTAATCCGTCTCCACACCGTCGCCCAGAGCCGCGATCTCCCCGACAAACTCGTGGCCCAGTACACACTGGCGGATAAGCGGGTGGTGAAAATGGTAGATGTGTACCTCCGAGCCGCACAAATTCGCCCGCCGAACCTTCGTGAGCACGGCCCCTGGTTCCGGCTCGGGGATCTCGAACTCTTTCACGCGGACCTCCGCCGGTCCAACCAGCGCGGCAACTCTTCCCTTCATCCAAGTGCCTCCCAACTCTTCGTCTTCAGCAGGAACCTCTCGAACTCTCGCAAGGCGGCGGCTAAACGCTCGTCGCTCCTCTTCCCTTCTCCTGTTCATCCAACGCGGTACTCGCGTATGTGGGCGTGGGATTCTTGGCGGGACTCGGATCGCCAAAAACTTCCGCCACAAACTCCGGCGGCATCGGTTTCGTAAGCGGGGTGACTACAACCATCACTATCGAGGCGATGATTACAGAGTATCCGGCAGAACCGAACGGATTTTCGGGCATGAATCCCAGGTAGATCACCGCGTAGCAGCCGACTCCGACGAGGAAAGACGAGATAGCGGCGGCCTTCGTCGCCCGACGCCAGAGACTCCCGATCAAGACCGGTCCAGCCAGCCCCGAGACGATCCCGCCGACCCCGATCCAGAGCAAAATCGCCAGAAACTCCGGCGGATTCCAGGCGATGATCACACCAGCTATCAGCGCGAGCGCGACCCCGATACGACCGATAAGTAGAGCTTTGCGATCCACTTCCTCAACGTTCTCATCCCTCGCGAATGTCTTCCGGTACAGGTCGTTGGCGAGTAGCTGCGACACGGAGACCACCAGACCATCCGAAGTCGAGAGAACGGCGGAGATGATCGCCACCGCCAGGAACGCCGCCACTATCGGCGGGAATAACTCGGTAAACAGGACCGGTATAACCTCGTCGGGTCTGATCTCCTGGTCTATCGTGGCCGCTCCGAGCAATCCCCCGAGCGCCATCATGGGCAATATCCCACCAGCGACGATAGAGAACATGGCGAATTTACGCATCTGGCTGGCGCTACTCAATGCCATGAACTTGTTGCCTAGGTGCGGCAAGATCCCGAAGGGGAGATGGGCGACGAACATCAAGAAGATAAGCCAAGCGCTACCGTAGATCGGGTCCCCATCGAGAAAGAGCGTGTTCCATCCAGCGGTGTCGTTCTGCGAAGCGATCTGCTGGTTCACAGCACCCGCTCCACCGTCGATTCCGACACCCGTAAAGAACATGAAAGCAACCGCCACCGCGATAACCAACATCAACAACCCCTGCACGGCGTCGGTGAGGATGTCGGCGTGAGACCCCCCCATGCTGATGTAGACCAGAAGAACCACGGCGGTAAAGATGAGAGCCGGTATATAGGGAAGCCCCATCATGACTTGGAACAAAGTCGCCGCCGCCACAAGCTGAGCCGTTATGTAGAACAGCAACAGAAACGAGACTATCGTCAGCCCTACGCGCAGAAAGTCTGAGTCGTAGCGTTGCCCGACGAATTCCGGGATAGTCCGGTTGCCGAATTTGTCGCCCATTGTCTTGACCAGCTTGGCGGCCATCAGCATTCCCAGGTAGATACCGAGCGGATAGACGATTGGATACCACAAGCTCGCAAACCCTTTTGAATAGGCGAGTCCAGGCATTCCGAGGAACGTGGAGCCGCTGGCGACGGTGGCAGTGAACGCCAGTCCGAGCACCCATGGGCCGTAGGAGCTACGAGCCACCGCGAAGTCGTCCGCGTCTTTCGTCCGCTTCATGCCGACAAAGCCCATAGCCAGGAAGAGGCCGATGAAGCCCACCAGAAAGACCCACGACCAGATTACGACTGGATCATTCATCTTCCGTCTCCTCGCGCTCCCTGGAGACAACTATGCTAGTACCCCAGAGTACATAAGCCGCAAAAACCCAGGCCGGAAGCATCAACACGAACCACCACACGATCATATTCATCTACCCCACCTTCCCTCACCAACGTTTACGACACCTTCTCCCACGATGGAACGCATCAAAGGAGGAACGTCCTTTACTTTGCCAACAGCCCCGGTGAATCCCTCGATTAGCGTAGCTTTATGGAGCGGTTGTCCTTCCCTCGCATAGACGTAGTAGGGAACGAAGATCAACTCGAACTTCTCCTGCTCTATGTTCGATGTCCGGCTGGGACGATAGCGACGCATCACGAACTTCTCTATGTACTCTCGCGCTAGTTGCTTGGCCTCAGCTTCCGAGGTGCGCGGCGCAATCACCTCTTCCCCATCGACTTCTAGCTCTTCGGAGGCGGGCCATTCAGTCGCTGGGCCCACAGATCGGCTCATGCCGTTCACCCCGGAGGAGAGAATCACCTTCACCGTCCTCCCCAGAGTCTTCGGCGCAATCACCTTCCATGACTGGAAGTAGTAAGGGTAGTATCGGATCATCGTAAACTGCGGGGATGCAGCCCCTCCTCCCTGCGGCATCCACCACTTCCGGTTCAACGAAGCCACACTACCAGCGACCTTGAGCGATTCACTGGTCGCCGAAATCCTCATGCGTTGGACCCGTTCACGCAAAGACACGAGTCCTCACCAGCTTTTTCTACGGCTAAGAGCCTAGAGATCCTTTGTGTCGTCCCCTCTGATCCCAACAGGGTTCCCCACTTTTCCCTATGTTCTTTGCTTCATCTTTCCCTTGCGGGAAATTATAGACTAGAAGCGTTCTCGATGTACGAATGGGTACATACACTCGGTATTGAGGTCCGTGTAAACAAACATGTTGAAACGGAATATTCGTTCACAGTCCTCACTTTGCTAGAGTTGTCGATAGAATGCATCAGGGTATATTGTCGCAGTGTCGTAGGAAAGAGGGAGATGAGGATCCCAATGAGTATCAAGGAGGGCTGGCGGGGGCGTTTCCTCGAAGACTTCGAGGTCGGCGACATTTACCGACATCCGCTGGGGCGCACGGTAACGACGACGGACAACATCTGGTTCACGCTTCTAACGCAGAATACAGCTCCAATTCACTTCGATCACAACTACGCGGCTCAGACCGAGTTTGGCAAGCCTCTCGTGGACTCGACATTCACCGTGGCGCTCGTCACGGGTCAGAGCGTGACCGACGTTTCGCAGAACGTAATGGCGAATCTGGGCTGGGATGAGATCCGCCTACCCGCTCCCGTCTTCGAAGGCGACACTATCTATTCGCAATCCGAAGTCCTTGAGAAGAGAGAGTCGAAGTCCCGCATAAACGTAGGCATCGTCACGGTGAAAACAACCGGATACAACCAGGACGGCACGGTGGTCGTTACTTTCAACCGCACGCTCATGGTTTACAAAAAGGGCTATGCGCCAGAGACAGCTCGCCTAGAACCAGATGAGGACTCTAAGTAGAACTGGAGGTAGACACCATGCTGGACACGGCTTTACACGAGGATCTCAGACAGGGTGTGAGGCAGGTATGCGAGCGGTTCCCGGAGATTTACTGGCGGGATCTCGACTACAAGCGGGAGTATCCGGAGGAGTTTGTCCGGGCGATGACCGAAGCGCGGTATCTTGCGGCCCTGATCCCAGAGGAGTACGGTGGCCTGGGGATGAACATCGCTCAGGCGTCCATCATCCTCGAGGAGATCAACCGCTCCGGTGGCAACGCGCAACCCGCCCACGCGCAGGTCTACACGATGGGCACCCTGCTACGTCACGGCTCCGAAGAACAGAAGAGAGCCTTTCTGCCCGGCATCGCCAGCGGCGAGCTGAGATTGCAAGCCTTCGGCGTAACAGAGCCCGAGGCCGGG
>JAABUN010008030.1_pt1 | contig 11024 bp, 11 predicted proteins | sample 5559311 | NCBI WGS metagenome assembly JAABUN01 (sample SAMN10711877, study PRJNA513370) | rock metagenome | isolation source: Antarctica rocks | place: Antarctica: Victoria Land, Siegfried Peak sud | reverse complement strand
GCATCCCCAGGGCCGCCGCCACCGCCTCGGCGGCCGCGCTGTCCGGGGCCGTCGGGTCGAACCCGCAGAGGGCGAACAGCGCGGCCACGTCGCGGTCGAGGCCGGCGAGCGAGTCCCGGAGCGACCGGCCGGCCGACAGGGCCGCGTTGACGCGCCGGCCGAGCGGGGTCGTGTTCGATAGCAGGGCGATGGCGGGCGCAGGCATAGATCACTCCGGGTCAGGGGGCGAGGGACGACAGGTAGTCGACCACCCGAGTGTCGTCGGCGGCCGACACGGGGCCATCAGCAAAAATGTGACCAGCACTTCGGTGTGCGAGGTATTGGTTAATTCCAACATTTGATAATATCGACCGAAACGTGACCGGCCCCGGCGACGTAGCGATGTACACTTCCCCAGCCGATCCAACGCGGGCGTACCAAGCATTAGCCGCATCACGCCGAAACCGGAATACACTCCACCCGGCCGGCGTCGGAAAAGGGCCGTTGATACTGCCGGAATCCCCCTGAAGATATGCCGTACCGCCATACAAATTAATCGCCGTATTCGTATTCAACCCACCGCCGAAAAACGTAAATGGTGAAGCGGGCAACTGCGACAAAAAATACGTAACAAACTCGCCGGTCGCCGCCGTTCCGGACCGGACTAAAGCATCGTCTACCCCGTCGGAATCGACCGCCCACCGGCCGCCACCTAAATCGTACAGGACCGGCCGGGCGGCGGCCGACGGGGCGACCCAGTCGACACCGGTATCCGGGCACGTCGCCACCCGCACGGGTTCACCCCCGGTGGTCGCAGGGACGGTCTTGGCCGCGTCCTGCCAGATCAGACCCGCCGCCCGCGACCGGGCGACCTGAAGCGTCGGGGCCAGGCCGGGCAGGCCGGCCGGCGACCAGACGGCCGCGGCCCACGCCGCCAGACGGCCGCCGACGCGGACGGACGCAGTCCGGGTCGTACCCACGCCGCCGGCCGTCTGGCGGACGCGCAGGGCGTCGCCCGCGCGGGCGACGGCCGCGGGCACCCGGCCGGCCGTCCACGCCGACCCGTTAATCGACACTTCGGGCGACCCGGAGCCGTCGCACGTCACCGGCCAGGTGTCGGCGACCCCGCCCCCGCCGGCCAGGACGACCGGGGCGGACGTGACGAGTGCCCCGGCGGCCGCGTCGCCAGCGGCGAAGGCGAACGCGGCGGGGAGGGATAGTGGGGCGTAGAGGCCCGGCAGTCCGGCCAGGCCCGCGGCGAACGTCGCCGCGGTCACGTAGCCGGTCAGGTCGACCGCCGCCGGCAGCGCGTAGAGGGCCGGCGTCGTGCCGTCGAGCAGCCAGCCCGACACCCACAGGGTGCCGGCGGGGCGGGCGGGCCAGTAGGTGCCGGGGCCGGGGCCGGCCGGCCCGGCCGGCCCCGGCACGAGGACCTCGACGACCCGCCGGCCGTCCGGGTCGACCACCTCGACGACCGCGGCGTCGCTCACCGGGTCACCCGCGGCCGCACGTCGACCGTCCCCCGGAGGAGGCGGCTGGTCGTGCCCAGGTCGATGAACAGGTCGAACGCGTGCGTCCCGGCCGGCAGGGCGGCCGACTGGGCCGCGGACAGCGTCAGCCACACGACCCCGGCCGCGGCGTCGGCCGTGTCGACGGCCCCGGGGGTCGCCGCGAAGTCGAACAGCAATGCCCCCGGCCGCCCGGGCGTGCCGCGGCGGATCTGGGCGCGGACGGCCGCCCCGGCCAGCGACGGCCGCGGGCCGCGCTCCACCTCGGGCATGGCGAACCCGCTGGTCCACGTCGCCCCCTGCTCGACGACCAGGTGGTACTCGCCGCTCGTCATGGCCCCTCCCCCGATGATCGGCCGGGGGCGGCCGGGGCGTCAACCGCCGGGCCGCGGCACGTGGCCGGGGCAGGTCTGGCAGTCCAGCGGTTCGCCCGGCACGCACCGCGGGTCGCTCTCTTCGGCCGGGCCGAGGTGGGCGACGACGCGGAGGTGCAGTTCCTGGTCTTCGCGCCGGGCCGAATCGCACTTGTGTGAGCACATCCACCCGGAATCGCACCCAGCCCGGTACTCGACCCGCGGCCCCAAAAACCGGCACCAGGACCGCGGCGCGGCCGCCCCGGCGGCGGCCGCACCGGCGGCGGCGGCCACCCCTCCGACGCCCTCCGGCGCGAGGTACCCATTCGCCGCCTTCACCGTCCCGTGCGTCCCGCAGTCGTACCGGAAGTCCCGGTCGAGGTCGCACGCGGCCTTCGTCGGGTAGTACCGCCGGCCGACATCGATACTCCGGTAGGCGTAGCTCCGGCATGACGAGTCCTTGGCCGCGGTCCCGGGGCCGGCGGGGAACCCCGGCACGCAGGCCCACACCCGCTTCTCGCACGTCGTCGGCTCCGGCCCGAGGGTGTCGTTCGCCGGCCCGGCCCAGGCCGGGTCGGGTTCCCGCGCCGGGTCGACCGTCCCCGGCACCCCGGTCACGCCCCCGGCCCCGTCCCCCGGGCCGGCCCGGGCGGCGAACCCGCCGCCGCCCGGGCCGGCGGCGTGGGTGACCAGGAACTGCCGCGCGTCCTGGAAGCAGTCCACGTCGCCGCCGCCGGCGAAGTCGGCCAGCGTCACGCCGGCCGGGCCGAGGTCGTCGAACAACATCTCCAGGTTCGCCCCGACCTGGCTGTAAGGCCCGGCCCCCGGCGACGACGACCCCCACACCCACGTCCAGTTCGTGTTGGTCCCCGGCACCCCCCGGGGGTGGCACCGGACCAGCGGGTGGCCCGGGCACAGGTCGGTGCACACGCTGCAGATGTTGTTCGTCGTCCCGATCGGTTCGCAGGCGGCGTACCCGAGGTGCGGGCCGGTCCAGTAGTCGAGGGGGAAGTTCTGCTGGCCGAGGTTGTGGTACGTCACGGCCTGGGTGATCCGGTACGTGCCGGCCGAACTCCCCGCCCCGGACCGGACGAGGCCGCGGGCCGTCTGCGCCACGGGCTGCCCGTTGCCGTCGGTCGGCCACTGGCCCGCGTCCCGGTCCCAGGCCCGGGTGTACGTGGCGTAGATGCCGAGGTACGTCGACCGGCGGGCCGGGATCTGCTTGTTGGCCCACTCCCGGCAGCCGATCCGGACGTGGTAGCGGGCGCTCGATACGAGCGGTGCCCCGGACGGGTTGGCGGCCACGTCGGCGAAGGCCATGTTCGAGAGCGCGGTCTGGCCGACCCAGTCGCCGGCCCCGCCCGGCCGGGCCAACGTCACGGCCGGCCCCCGGTCGGCCGCCACCGCGGCCGGCCACGTCTCCCACGCCGCCGGCATGGCGTGGTACCCGCACCGCTGGAACTGGGCGAGGTTGTGGCACTGGTCCTTGACGCCGTTACCGACAACGTAGGCGTAGGGGCCGGGCCAGACCTCGGCGGTCAGGTACGGCCACGGGGCGGCCCGGCACGGGTTCGGGTCGCACGGCCGGGACGCGCAGCCGCAGCAGCAGGCCGTCGGCCCGGCCCGGACGGTCCGGCGGCTGATCTCGGTGAGGGGCACGGCGGCCTCGGGCGGGAACCTGGGGCTACTGCTGGGCGGGGACGTTGTGGACCGCGGTGCTGTTGTCGCACCCGCCGGGCACCACCGCCGCCTGGCACGCGGCCAGGGTCGTGAAGTAGTAGGTGTCCGGTCCGATCGCGTCGTAGGTCGTCTGCGTACAACCGGCGGCACTGCATGTCCAAATCGGTGTTGACGGCGGCGGTGGCGGCGGTGGCGGCGGTGGAGGCGGTGGCGGCGGTGGAGGCGGTGGTGGCGGCGGGGGAGAGTTCGGCGTGCCGCTCGGGGTGCCGCACTGGCAGACGTGGTACGTGACCAGGTCGTGGAGCAGGTCGAGGCCGTCGCACCGGAAGTTCGTCTCGACGGTCAGGGGCTGGCAGTCGCAGGCGGCCGGCTCGGCCGCGCCCGCCCCGACGGTGGCGAAGATCGGCCGGCCCTCGTGGGCCCCGACGGCCACCGCCTGCAGGTAGTCGCCGACGGCAAACGTCTGGCCGGGCCGCGGGGCCAGCCACAGGTCGAGCGCGTCGCCGGGGAGGGCCGGCGACCACATTACGGCCGGCGACTCGTCCCAGGCGTACTCGAAGGTCATCAGCCGGACCATGTAGAGGCCCGGGCCGTCGCTCGACTGCGGCTGGGACACGCCCGTCGGCAGGGCGATGACCGTGACGATCTGGGTCGGCTTCTCGTCGCCCCCGGCCCCCGGGCCGCCGGCCGGCGGCGGCCGGTTGTACCCGCCGAGGTCCTCCCGGCCGACCCGCCGGGCGGCGGCGGCCAGCCAGGCCGCGTCGGCGGCGGTCAGGGCGACGGGCGCTTGCGGCGGGAGTCCCACGGTAGATTCACCAGTTCTCGAGGATGCCCGCGAGGGCGGCCCAGTCCTTCGTCGGGTAGATGTCGAACACGACGACCCGCGGCACGGGCAGGACGAACACGGGATTCGGCGGCGGGGGCGGCGGGGGCGGCGGGACGCCCGGCGGCGGGGGCGGCGGCCCGGGGTACGGCGGCGGGGGCGGCGGAACCTCGACCAGCTTGAGCGCGTGGCCGGCCCCGTCGAGGAGGGCCGGCCCGTGGGTCGCGTAGGCGTTCCCGGACACGATCCGGACCCGCAGGCCGTGCTTCACCTCCCGGTACCCGGCGTCGATCTTGACCCGCCGCCACCGCCGGGGTTCGGGCGGCGGGGGGGGCGGGGCCGGCGGCGGCGGGACGCCCGGCGGCGGCGGGGGACCGGGCGGCGGCGGGTTCGGGACGAACGTACTCCGGTCGAAGTCAATCCGGGCCGTCACCCGCGCCCCGAACACCGACGTGGCCGGGGCCGCCGGCCCGGCCGGCGCGCCGCCCGCCGCCGGCACGGCCGGCCGGGCCGGGACCCCCCGCCGCAGGACGACCCGGGTGCAGGTCAGGCTCGTCAGCTTGCACGTCCCGGCCGGGCTGGTGACCGGGACCGGTCCGGGCGGCGGCGGCGGGGACGCGCCCGGCTCCGGCGGGGTCGGCGGGGGGACGGTCGTCAGCGTCCCGTGGACGAACGGGTACTTGTTCAAGGAGTGCCGGTAGGTCTCGACGAAGTCGGGGTCCCACGCCTCCCACGGGATGGTCCGGGTGATCGTCAGCGACCCCCGGTCCCGGTCGACGGCCTCGCCGCCGTCGAACGGGTCGCCGGCCGAGTTCACGATGGCCTTCCCGGCCACGTCCTGGACGGCGAACTCCTGGTAGGCCGTGGCCCCGTACTCGACCTCCGGGATCGACGCCAGCGGGCTCCCCTCGCCCTCGTAGGCCAGGTCGAGGTCGAACGACAGGGGGTCGTCGGCCAGCTTCCGCGGGGCGGCGTGGACGAGGGCCGCCAGCGGGTCGGCCGGCGAGGCGTTCGGCTGGTACGAGTAACTGTCGGTGGTGACCGACCACCCGAAGTACACGTCCCCGAGCTTGGGCGTCAGGTCCGACAGCATCACGTCGCGGGCCGTCGCGTACGGCCGGTCGACCCGGACCCGGAGCGTCGCCCGGTACCCCCGCCGGCCGTCCGGCCCCCAGTCGCCGGCGTGTTCGCGTAGCAGCCGGACCCACAGCACCCGCGGTGCCGGCCGCGGCTCGGCCGCGAGGAACCCCGCGGCCGGCTCCACCGCCGGCGGCGGCGGGTCGGTCCGGAACAGTGCCCCGGCCGGCAGCGGGTCGACGTAGGCGGGCGGCATGACGGCCTCACTTCTCGGGGAGTTTGACCGGGGTCGGCGGCGGGTTCTTGGCCAAGGCCCCGACGACCGTCGGGGCGAATTGCTGCGCGCTGGTCAGGAGTTGCGCGGTGTAGGCCACCAACTGCCGCAGCAGGTCCTCGGCCGACTGGGGGCCGTTGACGGCCGCCTGGGTGACGAGCCGGGCCGCCTCCTGGCTGCCGTACTCGGCCCCGGCCGCCAGCTTCGGGGCCGCGTCGTCGTGCTTCACGGCGTCCAGGAACGCCTTCTGGATGCCGAGCGCCGCCACGTCCTTGGTGATCAGCTTCTTGTCGGCCGCGGTGGTGATGTTGGCGACGGCTTCGCGCAGCGCCTTGACCGGGTCGGCCGTCGCCTTGAACTCCTTGTTGAGCGACTCGGCCAGGGCCACGACTTTGGGCGGGATCTGGCCGACGATGTGGTTGAGCTTGTCGAGGGCGAGCGCCCCGGTCGCCGCCGTCGCCCCGACCCCCGCGAGCGCCCCGGACACGCCGCTCAGACCGCCCGTCAGGCCGACGCCGATCCCGGCCAGGTCGCGGAGCCGGCGCGTCTCCGCCGCGGCCTTCTCGGCCGCCGGGGCGAGGCCACCGAGCGCCCCGGCCAGTCCGGCCGACCCGCCGCCGAGGGCGACCCCGACGGCGGCGAACTCCTTGGCCCGGTCGGCCGCGGCCTTGCCGGCGGCCGCCTGCTCGGCGTCGCGGCCGGCGGCCAGCCGGCGCTTGAGCTTGTCGAGTTCGCCCGCGACCGCGTCGCGGTAGGTGGGCGGCTTCGTCGCGTCCCCCGGGGCGGGGGCCTTGCCGTCGGCCCGGTCCTGGGCCGTCTGGCGCAGGAGGACGGCCCGGTCCCGGAGGCCGGCGGCCACCCCCTTGTCGGCGACGCCGTCGGCCGCGCCGAGGAGCTTCTCGGCCTGGACCCACAGGTCCTGGGTGCCCACCTGCGTCGGCTTGACCGTGTCCTTGTCGCCGACGTTCGCCTGGAGCCGGAGCGTGTAATCGTCGGCGTACTTGTCCGCGAACGCCTCCCGGAACCGCGGCCCCTTCATGTCCGCGTGGCCGCCCCGCACGTCGGCGGCGTTCCGGTCGGCCAGGACGTCGTCCCACGTCCGCTTGAGGTCCGCCCCCTTGCCGGGCCGGGCGACCATGCGCTCGACCAGCGTGGCCGGGTTGAGGGCTTTCCCGACGCCCTTGAGCTTGTTCACCTCGCCGATGACGTGGAGGATTTGGTCGGCGACTATTTTGAGGCTGGCGGCCGCCTCTTTGAGCGGGGTGACCAGGTTCGCCTCGAAGTCGAGGCCCGCCCCCTTGACCAGCCCGCGGACGATGTCGAACTGGGTCAGCAGGACATCGAAGACGGCCGTGCCGATGTCGAACACCTTGACCGGGTCGATCTTGAAGTCCTGGGCGTCCTTCAGCACCCCCTTGATGAGCGAGGGCATGTCCTTCAGGCCGGGCATCCGGTCGACCAGGCTGGCCCCGAACGTCTCGGCCAGGACCAGGCCGGACTTGCCGGCCTCGTTGGCCAGGTTCAGCGCCGCCCGCGCCCCCTCGCCGACGAGCCGGACGAACGGCTTGATGTCCCCGACGGACCCCCGGACCCGGCCGGCGAACGCTTCGAGGTCCCGGGCCCCGCCCTTCAGGTCGAGGCCCTCGATGATCGCCCCGCCGACCTCCCGCTTCAACGTCTGCCAGGCGTCGCCCAGGCGGTCGAAGGCCCCGGCCGTGGTGCGGGCGTACTTCTCGCTCATCCCCGCGAACTTGCCGGCCCCGGTCGTCATGGCGATGAGCGCGTCGGTGACTTCCGCCGGGCCGATCTCGCCCTCCTCGGCCAGGTGCTTGATGGCCTCGCGGGGCTTGCCGATGGCCTCGGCCAGGGCGTCGAAGATCGGGACGCCGGCCTCGGTGAACTGGCGCAGCTCCTGGCCGGTCATCCGGCCGCTCGACACCACGTCGCCGAACGCCTTGGCGACGAACTTCAGCTTGGCCTCGACGCCGTCGCCGTCGGCCAGCCCGGCCGACACGTCGGTCAGCGCCCGGAGGGTCGGGACGACCTGGCCGGCGGCCACGCCGACGGCGAGCAACTGCTTGGTCTGGCCGGCGGCCCCGGCGAACGACAGGGGCGACTCGGCGGCGAACGCCTGGACTTGGGTCAGCAGCTTGTCGGCCTTGTCGGCCGACCCGAGGATGGTGTCGAGACTGAGCTTCAACACCTCGAAGTCGGCGGCCGACTGGACGGCCGACAGGCCGAGGCTCTTGACCCCCTCGGCCCCCGACACGCCGAGCTGCGATAGGCCGAAGGTCGCCCCGGCGGCGACGCCCGTGGCGATGCCCTCGCCGAGGGCGGCGGCCCGCGACTTGTGCGAGGCGGCCCGCCGCTTCTCCATCCGGTCGACGGTGGCGTCGAGGCCGGCGACGTGCCGCTTGGCGTCCGCGACGGCCCCGGCCAGCGGGGCCGTCAGGCCGCTGAACTTGACGGCCGGGTTGGCGATCACGTCGGCCACGGACTAGCCCCGGGCGTGGGAAACGACGAGGGTGCCGGCCGTGTCGTACACGTCGGCCCCGTACAGGCGGGCGAGGGCGAGGGCGAGGGCCCGCTCGCCGGCCGGGTCCGGGGCGGCCGGCGGCGGCGGCGGGGCGGGAACCCGCCGCGGGTCGAACACGCCCGGGTCGACGGACCGGGCGTCCTTGCCGCGGAACGGGGCGGCGTTGTAGGCGGCGGCCGCGACCGTCCCGGTCCGCTCCCAGGCGGCCGGGTAGCCGAACGGCTCCTGCTCGGCGAACTGCGCCCACTCGCGGTACTCGGCCGCACTCAGGCGGGCGAGGAAGGCGTCGACGTGCGGCTCGCGGAAGTGGAACGCGAGCCGCACCTGGGCCAGCCGCTCGCCGGTCAGCCTTTTGGGAGCAGGCCGTTCAGCTCCTGGAACCGGCGGATGACCGGCACCAGGACGGCCGCGTCGACCTTGGCCAGGTCCGGCACGTCGGCGTCGAGGAAGGCCCGGCGGTTGGTCGCGTCGGCGACGGCGTGGGCCAGGATGGTGGCCCGCGTCCGGTCGTCCGGGCACTTGGCGACGGCGGCCTGGTACTCGTCGAGGTCGCCGGCGGTCAGCCGCCGCAGGTAGACGCTCCCGCCGAAGTCCGGGACCTCGAAGGGGACCGCCTGGAAGCGGTCGGCGGCGGTCGCCCGCCGCTTGAAGTCGGCGGGGGACAGGAACGGGGCGGCCGGCGGGCCGGCGGGTTCGCCGGCGGGGACAAGCTGGGGGTTCGGCACGGGCGGGTACCTCGCGGGTGGGGGGGCATCGTCGGTACGGCGTCGGGTCCGGTCACGTCCCCGGGAGTCTGGCGCCGGTGGTCATTTCGGACGTGGTCGTCCGCGGGGCCGGCTGCTCGGCGACGGCCGCCGGCGGCAGCGGCGGCGGCGGGATCGGCTCGCCCGGGATGTAGAAGAGGGGCTTGCCGCTGCCCGAGATTTCGATCTGGGTTTCCATCTTGCCGTCGAGCGGGATCTTGGCCATCTCCGGCATGTCGACGAAGCCGAACGTCCGCACCAGGATGCCGCCCGGCGTCGCCCCCTGGACCAGGATGCGGCCCATGGCCGGGGCGATCCGGTACGTCCCGGGCAGGAGGTTCAGCAGGACGGCGAAATTGAACCGGTTGAACCGGAACGTGGCGGTGATGGACATGGGGCCGGCCATGCCCGGGTAGTGCTCGGTCGTGTTCCCGGGCGAGTCCTGGCCCGAGTCGTTGATGTTCGTGTGCTTCTGGCCGGCGAAGCTGCCCTCGACGAACCCGGTGAGCTCGACGAAGCCCTCGTACGCCCCGAGGGGCATGACGTTGTCGGCCGGGAACGGGGCCGCCCACAGGCGGTTCAGGTAGCTGAACTCGGACGGGTTCGACACGGGTCACCTCAGTTCGGTCTCGTGGTGGACGGTCAGGCGGACGCCCTGCCGGACCCAGCCGGCCCCGGTGCCGTCGGCCGGCAGGTAGAACTCCTCGGCGTCGTCGCCGAGCGTGACGCACTGGACGTAGAGGCGGTCCGGCGGGGCGGCGGCCGGCCGCGGGACGCCGGGGGCCAGCTCCATCAGGCCGGCGAACCCGACCAGGCCGGCGGCCGGGGTGCCGACGGCGGCGGCCGGGCCGACGACGACCTGCAGGATGCGTTCGAGGGCGGCCCGGGCCTGGCCCCACACGTCCACCTGGTACGTCGCGGCGACCGTGCCGTCCGGCCCGCGCTGGTCGCCGTGGACGACGCGGCCGACGCGGGCGTAGGTGCAGTACGGCGGGGCCGCGTTCTGCGGGGCCAGGTGCGGGTAGACCCGGCCGCCGACCTCGGCCACCCGGTGCTTGATCCACGCCACCAGGTACGGGGCGGCGTCGAGGGCGGCCGGCATCAGCGCACCCGGCCTTTCCGGGCGAGCTTGGCGATCTCTTGGGCCACCCGGCCGACGAGGACCGGCGGCCCGGTTGCGGCGACGAACTTCGCCGTGTCGGCCATGAACGGGTCGGGGGCGGTGCCCGGGTGGACGCGGCCGGTCTGGATGTGGGCGACGGCCCGCCGGCCGGCCTTGGCCGGCCGGGCCAGGGTGTCGCCCTTCGCGACGGCGTGCGGCCGGGTCCCGAAGGCCACGAGGTGCAGGTAGTACGCGGGCGTGGCCGTCGTCGTCTTGGTCGACCCGCGGCGGACCACCTGGCGGCTGAACTTGGCGGGCTTGGCCGGCTGGCCCGGCTTGGGCCGGGCGTCCTTTCGCGCGCCGATGACCAGGACGGTCACCCCCGTCTTCGGGTACGTCCGGACCCGCTGGCCCAGGGCTTTTTTCAGGGTCAGGGTGTCGACGGGGGCGTGCGCCCGGGCGAACCGGACGCCCGCCGACCCGACCGCGCCCATCCCGGCCCGGACGGCGGCCGACGACTTGACGCCGACCGCGTCGAGGGCGGCGACGCACTCCGCCAGGCCGTCGAGGCCGGTCTTCGCCATCACCCGACCCCCTTGGCGAGCCGGCACAGGCACACGAGCCAGGTGCGGCGGTCCTCCCAGTCGACGACGGCGTCCAGCTCGTACACCTTGCCCGCGTTGACGACCCGCCAGGCCGGCCCGGCGGCCGCCAGGCCCGGGTGGTACCGCAGGGTGATCCGGTGGCTCGACCGCTCCCGGACCGCGTCCCCGACGACGGCCTCGGTGCCGCCCGCACTCTCGGGGACCGACTCGACGCAGGCCGGGACGCCGGCGGCGGCCGTCCGGGGCACGGCGACCGGCTGGCCGTCGGCGTCGGCGGTCGACGCCGGGCCGGCCGGGTCGACCAGGTCGACGCGGTGGCGGAGGCGGCCGGCCGTGATCCAGGG
>JAABUN010008029.1_pt1 | contig 11024 bp, 13 predicted proteins | sample 5559311 | NCBI WGS metagenome assembly JAABUN01 (sample SAMN10711877, study PRJNA513370) | rock metagenome | isolation source: Antarctica rocks | place: Antarctica: Victoria Land, Siegfried Peak sud | reverse complement strand
CCGGAACATGGAATCGAGCGAGCTTCGAGGCGTTCTTGCAGGACGGCTTGCTGCCTGTTTTGCAAGCGGGCAGTGTCTTAGTGCTGGACAACGCCCGTTCCCACCATGGCGGCCACATCGCCTCTCTGGTGGAAGAGGCTGGGTGCCAAACACTGGTTTCAACACGTTGGACTACACTTACCGGAACTGCTTTAATGAGTTCCGGGCCTATAAAAGACCCGGCAGGAGAGCCTTCGGCTGGGCGTCCTCTGGACGCATCACACTTGCAACTTCGAGGCAATAGCGCTTTTTCTCGTCACTTGCAGCTTCGTGCGTCCAGAGGACGCCCAGCCGAAGGCTCTCCTGCCGGGTCTTTTATAGGCCCGGAACTAAGGGGCAACTTGGGTTGTAAATCATCCGAAAAGCGGGTTTCAAGCTAACGACTCCAACTGCCATCGAAAAATCCGGCTTCAAGCGCGGCATTGGTGTCGTCCGCCTCGGTTTTTTCGCCGTAAACGATGTCATCGGGAATCAAATCCCATTTGTGATTGAGCGGCAATTTTTCGCCCCACCAAGCGCCGGAGCAAACCCCGATCACGCGCTTTTCGCTCCACGGCGATTTCCACACCATCCGCAAACCGAAATCTTTCCCCGCGATCTGCTTTTTTCCGCTGCGATAGCCGGTTTTGAGCAGTTCCAAAGGCAAAGTGTCGGCGATTTCGGCGAGGAGCGGATTCGAGTCGCGCGTGCCCAGCAAAATCAGGTTGAAATCGGCTTTGTCGGCTTCGGAAATCTCGCTCGCGGCTTTGATTGGCGCGTTGCCATCGGTGCAGGCTTTCCACTCGAGCGCGAATCTTTCGGCATCTTTGCGGTCTTTAACGTCGCCATAAACCAGCAGAAACGGATCGCGGAGCGCGTTTTTGAAGGGGCCACAGCGTAGCGGCGATTTCTCCGATTTGGCGCCGGGTTTTTGCCAGAGAATCGGCTTGCCGGGCGCGAAATCGCCGCTTTCGACGCCATCGACGCGCAGTTTGAGAGTTGGAGCGCCATTCCACAGCGCGGCGGGCGGGCTTAAAGTGAATTTCGCCACATTTTCGGTTTCGACGCGCAGCGTCTGGCCTTCGATGGTGGCTTTGAGGCTCGCTTTTTGGCCGTAAACCTCGAAGGCTTCGATGCTGGCCCAGCCGTTTTTCGCCTCGCGCGGGTCAACGGCAACCAATTCGACCGAGCGCGCCAGAACCGGCGCGGGCAAACTCAAAAACCAGTCGAAAGCGCGCGAAATCGCTGCGAATTGAAACTCGAAATTGTGATCGCCGGCGGGGTCTTCGAGATATTGCAGCGGCAAACCGAGGCGCCGCGCGTCGGCGAAAAGTCGGCGCGAATGTTCGACCGGAACCGTGACATCGAGCGCGCCGTGCTGCACCAAAAACGGCGTCTGGCGCGCGTTGGAAGCCAGAAAACGCGGGTCGTCGGCGTCATAAAGCGCGCGTTTCCAATGCGGAAGAGATTCGCGCGAAGTTTTGAACCACAGATAGAAATCCGCGCGCGCGGCAATCGGCGCGACCGCGCGCCACTGGCTCGGATCGTGAAGCCCGACCGCGCTGGCGCCGTATCCGCCCATCGAAGTGCCGCACAGCAAAACCCGGTTTTCGTCAATCGCGTAATGCGCTAAAACCTCGTTTTTGACGCGCAAAACGTCGTCCTCGCCCCACTGCACGAAGTCCGAATTGCGACGACCATAGGGAATCGCCAAAATCAGCCCGCGCCGCGTCGCGGCATCGACGAATTCGGCGGGCGGAAACCACGGGCTGAGTTTGGAAATGCCCTCGCTGTAGCCGTGCAAAAACACCGCGAGCGGCCATTTTCGCGTCGGCGAATAATTGGCCGGCAAAGCGATCCAAAACGGCTGCGCCGAGCCGTCGGGAGCGAAATAAGCGCGCTCGTGAAGCGTAAAAGGCGTTTGGGCGGCATCGCCGGTCGCGCTTTCGATTTGCGCGACGCGTTTTTGCAAACCGGCGAGCGCTTTTTGTCCGCCATCGAAAAAAAGCGCCTTTTGCGACTTGACGAGAGCGATTTGTTCGCGTTTGAAGGCCAGCAACGCGGCGTTTTGAGGATTGGTCTGGGCGTGGGAATTCACCGCAAAGGCGCAAAGACGCAAAGAAAACAAAGCGATGAAACATAAGCCACGCCATTCTTTTGCTCTTGAATTTCTTTGCGTCTTTGCGTCTTTGCGGTGAATTTTCATCATTACATTCTCAGCCCGCCATCAATTGCAAAAACCTGTCCCGTCACATAAGCCGCTTCATCGGACGCGAGATAAACCGCCAGCGCCGCAACTTCTTCTGCTTTTCCGAAGCGCTTGAGCGGCACCAGCGCGAGTTGCGCGCCGCGTTTTTTCTCGTCGCTTGAAAGCAGTTCGGTTTCGATAAAACCGGGCGCGATGGCGTTGCAGGTCACGTTCGAAGCCGCCAGTTCACGCGCCGCCGCTTTGGTGAGGCCCAGAAGCCCGGCTTTGGCGGCGGAGTAGTGCGCCGCCATCAGTTCGCCGCTTTGCCCGGCCTGGCTGGAAATGTTGATGATGCGCCCGCTTTTACGCTTGTTCATGGCGCGCGCGGCTTTTTTGGAGAGCAAAAACGCGCTTTTGAGGTTCAAATCAAGCGTTTCATCCCACGCATTTTCGCTGGTGAAGCCCAGAAACGAATGAGAAAACCCGCCGGCGTTGTTGACCAGAATATCGAGCGGCGCGAACGCCTCGGCCTCGCGCCAGAGGCTTTCAATCGACGCGGAATCGCGCAAATCGGCGCGCAAAACGGTCGCGCGGCGTCCCAGGTTCTCGATTTGGCTGGCGATTTCGCGCGCCGCTACTTCGTCGGAGTGGAAATGCACCGCGACATCGGCGCCCTGCGACGCGAGCGCGAGCGCAATCGCGGCGCCGATGCCGCGACTCGAACCGGTGACTAAAGCGGTTTTTTTCTGCAAATCGAACATAGCTATTTTCCTCTGGCATCTTATCAAGGATTGCGGCGGGTATTCGATTATCTATGCCCTCGGTCATCGGTTTTGTTTTCCGCTAACCTTGAGCGCAGCCTTGACTACACTCATTGACCATGATTTATCTCGACCACAACGCCACGGCGCCGGTTCATCCCGCCGTTTTGGAAGAGATGTGGCCGCTTTTCACCGAAAAGTGGGGCACCGCTTCGAGCAGCTATCGTTTCGGCTCGCAGATGAAAGGCGTTTTGGAGAAAGCGCGCGTTCAGGTTGCATCGCTGCTGGGCGCTTCGGCGCGCGAAATCATCTTCACCGGCTGCGCGACCGAAAGCAACAACGCCGCAATTCACGCCGCGCTCGTCGCCCATCCCGAAAAACGGCATCTCATCACCTCAAAAGCCGAACATTCGTCGGTGCTGCAATATGCTCAGGCGATGGAGAAAATGGGCGTGCGTGTCACTTACCTTGGCGTTGACCGCGACGGATTGCTCGACCTCGCCGAACTCGAAGCCGCGCTTTCGAGTGAGACGGCGGTGGTTTCGCTGATGTGGGCTAACAACGAAACCGGTGTGCTGTTCCCTGTGCGAGAAATCGGTGAGCTGTGCCACGCCAATGGCGCTCTGTCCCATTGCGACGCCGTGCAAGCTGCCGGCAAAATCTCCATCGATCTCGCGTCGCTGCCGATTGATTACCTCGCAGTTGCAGGTCACAAAATCGGCGCTCCCAAAGGCGTTGGCGCGCTGTATGTGCGAAAGCAAGCGCCGTTTTCGCCCTATTTACACGGCGGCCATCAAGAACACGGACGGCGCGGCGGCACGGAAAACCTCGCGCTTATCGCCGGATTGGGGAAAGCGGCTGAAATCGCGCTCCAGGAGCAGCCCCACTTCGACTCCAAAGTGCGCCCGTTGCGCGATGCCCTCGAAAACGGGATTTTGGAGGCGGTGCCAAGCGCGGAGTTAAACGGCCACAAAACGCAGCGTCTTTCCAACACGAGCAATTTCTCGTTTCCTGGCATCGAAGCGGAAGCCCTGTTTGCTATTACTCGATGCCGAAGGCATCTGCGCTTCGTCAGGTTCGGCATGTCTGGCCGATGCCGACGAACCTTCGCACGTCGTCTGCGCTATGAAACCCGAAACCGACGCCCGCCAAACGCTGCGTTTTTCGCTGGGAGTCGAGAATTCGCCGAGTGAGGTAGAAAGAACCGTCGCGGCAGTGAAGCGCGCGACGGAGATGTTGGGGATTTAACGATTGAGCGAAGGGTGCGTTATATTTCGAGCTACTTTATGAGAAGACTCTTCTTTTGATATTGATATATGAGCGAACAACCTCCACTTTTACAAGAAATACCGGGGCAGCAGGAAATCGGCGGAGCCAGCGGCGCGAGACTTTTCAATTTTCGCGCTTACGGCAAAGGAAATTTTGGAGATTATCCTTACAATGTGCTAAACGAGAAGATTGCTTCGGAGTTGGCCCGCATCGTCGGTTTGCCTGTTCCCGAAGTTTTGCTTTACCGACATCGTGACGAGTGGTTATTTTTATCGCGCGCCATTGGCACAGCAGCAAGTGGAGAATCGAGACCGCCGGGAACATCGCGTGATGTGGCAAATGCCGTCCTCAATCAACCAGGACTCATTGAAGAAATGGTCTGCTTCGACCTCTTTATTTGCAACAATGACCGCAACCCCGGCAATTTGCTGGTTGATGCAGAAAAGCGTTTTTGGCTGATTGATTTTGGCAACGCGCTTTTCTACCGCCCCAGCGGTGGCGGAAAAATTATTCCCGGAATTCCGCGTTTGCAGACCATTGAAGCGGATTTGGAAGCGTTGTTTGACAAGCCTTATGGCAATTTCATGGATAGTTGCACGGCTTGGGACGGCATGAGGCGCGCTTGTGACCGCATCGCGGGGATTCCCAGTTATTTCATCGAAGCCACCATCGCGCGGCTACCTGCCGACTTGCTCACCGATGCGGAACGGGAATACGCCATTGATTTTCTCAATCGTCGCAAGGATCAGATGGAGCAACTCATCCGCAGGGAGTTCAAGCGTTTTCCTCGCTTAATGATTCCATAAGCGACGTAACTCACAACGTGGAAGAAAGTCATAAAAAGTCATATTCAATCAACCCATATTAAAAGGGGGCAAAACCAATGGAAACCCATTTTTTCAGATACCAAATTTTGCGCTACATCGCGGATTTGAGACGTATGGAGCCGGAAAACATCGGCATCATCGTTCAAGGTGCCGAATCCACCAGTTGCCTGTTCAACACGCACTTGGGCGCGCGGCCCAATTTTGACTTCGACAATTACCGCCGCTGGCGCGAATTTTTCATGGCAGAGATCTATGATCCCACCGTGCCGCTTTTTCAATTCGACCGCGCCAGCGTCGAGTTTCTTCAGCACTTGCAAAAGAGCTGCTATGGAAACTACTCGCTGACCAACCCGCTTGAACTAATTATGGAAACGGGCGATGTCGAGTCGGCTCAGAAGCATCTGTTCAAGACGCTAGTTTTAAAGCCAAACGATAAAAACACTCAAATCAAACAACCCGTTCAATGCTTCAAAAACGAGTTGGAGGTTCGGGAAATTCTTGGACATTCCGCCTTCAAAAAAGGGAAAGTCTTCAAAGCGAAAGGTCTGAAAGAGTTGGTTACTTACCACTACCTCCGTGAAGGTGACGTGCCTGTTCTGGTTCAACCTGTTCAGGTTTTGCCTGACAGAAGCCGAACCGTCAACGAGATGGAGCGCGCCGAAGCCTTGGTTAATTCGATTCGCAAGTCGAAAGTTTCTGCCGATATTTCCGTTGTCGTGGATGAAGTGCCTGTTCCTACAGATAGCGATGATGAAACGAAAAAATGGGCTTTTGACAAAATCCAGCAAGGCAAAACGGAGTTGCGTCGGCTGGATGTCAATATCATCGACTCGAAACCAAGCGCCGTTCGGTTGGCAGCCGGAATAGAAACGGATTTGCAAAACATCGAGCGAAATCCGCAAGCACAAATGGCCTTCGCCTGAACCAAAAGGACGCTCAACCGAGCGTCCTTTTGGTTTTTCTATTTCCCTCCATCGCGCCAAAACTGCCGCGCGCCGTTAATTTCCAACTGCCCGCTTTCCAACTGCCGTGCGACAACTCCGCCTAAAATCTGCTTTTGCTCGTTTGGTTTGAGCGTGTGCGGCGAGAAGTGAAGGCCCGCCGAGGCGAGTTCGGCGAAATCGACGCCCGTGCTTAAAAACTTGTCGGCGTCTTGCGAGGCGAGCCAGAGCGGGAAGCCCCACGAGCGGCCTTCGCGGGCGATTTGTTCGAGCATTTTGGCTTTGCTGTCGCGCGGCAAAATGTTGTGCGCCTCGTCCACGAACAGCACCATTTGCAGCGGTTGCACGCCGTTTCGCACGCTCAGGTTTTGGTTGAGGCGCTCGGCGAAGAAGTTGAGGATGAAGGCGACCGCCAGCGACCGGGTTTCGTTGTCGAGCCGCTTGAAATCGACCACAATCGAGCGGCGAATCCACTGCTCGAAGGGAATGGCGTCTTTGGCGGCGGCGAAGATGTTGACGCCCACTAATTTGGCAATGATCGAGACCGAAACGCCCTTGGCACCGCTCGTTTCCAATTCTTGTAGCAGTGAAGGGAAATCGGGATTTTTGAGTTGGGTGTAAGCCTGTCGAATTTCGTTTTCTTGATTGGCGTCCATCTGCGGGCCGAAACTTCGCACCAGCGAGGCGATGCGCGACGCGATATTGGCGGTTTCGGGCGGCGTCGTTCCGGCGTAGAGCGGGTTGATGGGCAGACTGTTGTCGATGAGCCGCACGTATTGCGCGCCGGTTTGTTCCAGGAATCGGGCGCGGCTACCCGCTTTTTGCGGGTCGTTATCGGCGGGTTCGAGTTCGCCTTTGAGATCGAAAAAGAGGAAGCGTGTGCCTTGACGCGACAGTTGCGCCAGCAAATCGAGCGCGAGTTGGCTTTTGCCCGAACCTGGCTCGCCCGAAATCACCAGCAAACCGTTTTTGGTGCCAGGGCCATTCATGCTCCACGGCTCGGCCTCGGAAAGCAATTGGAGACGCACTTCGTTATCGCCAATCGCGGCAGAGTGCGTCGTGCCAGTTGCGCCGTCAACAGAGATTGTGCTGCCACCCCCGCCAATTTTCAGCAGTTCTGCGACGAACCTCACTTGGTCGTTGCCGCTGTTTTCCCAGATTTGCTTCAGCCTAAAACAACCGTATTCGAAGTGCAAACGGAAATTTTGGCGATAACCGCTTTCGTCGAGCGCGCAACCGGCGCGATGATTCAGACCTGAGCGCACCACATCGCGTAAATCGTCTCCAATGACGGTTTCGTCGTCCAAATCCTTGCCGCCCGAATCGGCGATTTTGAAGCCCGACGGCACGCCTTCGCCTAACGCCAAAAGCAGCGCCGAGCGGCCCAAAACGGCTTTATTGCGCGCGCCGACGCGCTTGTGAATGTTTTCGATGAACTCTTCGGCGGCCAAACTGGGTTTAAATTTCATGGGGATGGCGCCTTCGCTGCCGTCGCTCTCGCTTCATCGAAGGCGCGGCGCATTGTGGCGAAGAACTCTTCGTATTCGGCGCGATTTTCCTGCAAAAGTTGGTAAGCCTCCCGCGCGCCGCGCCGGAATTGGGTGCGCGACAGCCAGTCGAGAGTCGAGTGAAAAATATCGTCGCGCATGATATTTTCGATTTTGGAAGCGTCTTCGAGCGCGCAGTTGGTGTCGATGACAATCAAGCGCCCGTAAAAGCGCAAATCGTCCCACGTGACTTTGCTGTCCGTCATATGCTTCTCCCGAAATAGTCGCCGGAAACGCGGACTTGATAGTCGATGCTGCCTTCTTCGCCGTGCGGATGCAGCGTGTAAACGTGCGCCAAACGCCCGCTGATGCTTTCGAAGAGCGGCCCGTCGGGGTCGATTTCCGAATCGGTGGAGAGAATCAGCGATTGATGGCCCTGCAAATAAAGCCGCTCTAAGAGTCTGTCTTCACGGATTTCGATATCGGAAAGGTGGATCATTGGAGGGAACGGGTTTAAGTCGGCGTAAGGTGCGATGGAGGGCAGCGATTTGCAAGGTCGCGCGGCTACAGTTGGGATTTTGCTCGTAGTCGCGGCTCAAGCGACGATTTCTGCCCCAGCATCCAAAGGTTTGTTCGATGATCCAACGCCGGGGCAAAAGCGCAAAGCCCACTTGTCCCGCTGGCTTGCACACAATTTCGACGCGCCAGCCGAAGTGCTTTTGCCGAAGTGCTTTTGCACCTGCCCTTGCCAATCGACTCCGGCAAAGCCTTCATCGGCACGAATGAGTTTGATGTTTTGTCCCAACACACTTGTCTTGAGCTTTTGCAACAACAGCCAGGCCCCAACAAGAGCCAGGCTCCGGCGCGTTCACCGCTGTTGGCCGGCACCACCATGCTGTCGAGGAGATTGCCCTGCGTATCGCTGGCGGCAAAGCGTTTGCGCCCCTTCACCTTTTTGTTGCCGTCATAGCCACGAGGCCCCCTTTTTCGGTTGTTTTGGCGCTTTGGCTGTCGATCACGGCAACCGTTGGCAAGGCGTCCCGACGCTGTGCCACGCGCACTGGCATTTGCAGCCCAACCAGCACCGTGTCCCACACACCGCTCTTTTGCCAGCGCCAAAAACACGAGTAAACGGTTTTCCAGTTCGGGTAGGTCTTTGGCAGGTAGCGCCACTGGCAGCCGGTGCGTTGCACATAAAAAATCGCGTCCAAAATGGCGCGCCGCGAGACTTGTCCTGGTTGACGCGTCGCTGCACGCAGCACGGGCGCCACAACCTGCCACTGCGCGTCGCTCATGTCACTTGGGTAGATTGCTTTATGTTTGCGTTTCATCAAGCATAGTTTGACTCAGACGCCATCCGTGAAGACAGACTCTTAATTGCCGCCACCAGCGAATGTAACGATTATTTGCCCTCGAAAATCACCACTGCCGCCGCGATTCCGGCGTCGTGGGTGATGCTCAAGTGCGCGCTTTGCACGCCCATCGCGTCGGCCAGTTCGCGGGCGCGGCCATGAATGAGGAGCGTGGGTTTGCCGCTCATCTCGTGGCTAACTTCAAAGCATTTCCAGTGGACGCCTTGCCGCCAGCCGGTGCCGAGCGCTTTGGAAGCGGCTTCTTTGGCCGCGATGCAACCCGCGACGCGTTCGGCGGGGTTTTGGACGCGAAAACAATCGAGTGTTTCCGCTGGCGTGAGAATGCGCCGCGCGAAGCGGTCGCCGTAGCGTTCGATGAACTTTTCAACGCGTTCCAGGCGCGAAACGTCAATGCCGAGGCCGAGAATCATGCCGAAAACGCCTTGATGTCGTCTTCGCCCAGCACTTTGCCGGGAAATTTGGCGGCAACTTCGGCCAAATCGACGCCCGCGACTTTGGCGGCGCGGCGCGCGGCGGGCGTGGCGCGAATTCTCGATGCGTCGCCAGTTGCGGGCGCGGAAAGCGTCGGCACGTTCAAAGTGGGCGCTTCAATTTCATTTTGCGGCGCTTTTTTGGCGGCGAGGGCGGCATTTTCAACCGCAATATCGGGGATTTCTTCGTCTTTTTCGCCGATGAGCGCCAGAATAAATCCGGCGGGCACGATGGATTTGGCGGGCGCGGCGATTTTTCTCAGAATTCCGGCGCTTTCGGCGGGCAGTTCGAGCGTGGTTTTCTCGGTGATGAGTTCGCAGAGCGGCGTGCCGATTTGGATGGGAGCGCCTTCGCTTTGCAGCCAGGCGCCGATGGTGGCTTCTTCCATGTTCTCGAAAAGTTGGGGCAAAACGACGCGGTGCATGGGGGAAGTATAAAGGCAGCGAATAAACTATCGCGCGATGTCCCCGTTTCAATTGCCGTTTCAAATCCCAGTCGCGCTCGAAATTCTCGCTCAGGCGACGCAAATCTCGCTCGAAATGCGCTCCGGTGCGCGCGCCGTTCAAAAAGCCGATCAAACCTTGGTCACCGAAGCCGACCGCGCCATCGAAGCCTTTTTGCGCGAAAAACTGGCGCAAATCGCGCCCGGTTGGTCGTTTTTGGGCGAGGAAGAAGGTCTCATTGGCGATCCGAGCGCGCCGTGCTGGGTCATCGATCCGATTGACGGCACCACCAATTACGCCAAAGATTTGCCGCTGTGGTGCATTTCGGTCGGCGCGGTTCACGACGGCACCCCGATTTTCGGGATGATTGCCATTCCCGAAGCGAACGAGGTTTTGTGGGCCGCGCCCAATCAGGGCGCGTGGTTGCAGACCCGAAACGGCGTTCGAAAATTGGAAATCGCCGACGATTTGCCGCTCCAACAGGAAGATTTGATCGCCTCGAATACAACTGTCGAGCGCGTCGTCGATTTCTCGAATGTGCCGTGCCGCTTGCGGAACTTCGGCAGTTTGGCGTATCATTTGACGGCTTTGGCGCGCGGCAGCCTGGTAGCGACCATCGCGCATTATCACAAGATTTACGATGTCGCGGCGGGCATCTGCATTTGCAGCGAAGCGGGCGCGCAGGTGCGTTATTTGAGCGGCGAAACCTGGCGCGCCAAGGTCAAAACTTCGTCGGAAACCGAGCCGATGCTGTGCGCGGCGCCGCAAACTTTGCAAGTTTTGATCGACTCGCTCGGCCCGAAAATCAAGTCGGAGGCGGTCAATCCGGCGCATAATATCGAAGACTAACTCCCATGATTCATCATCTCGTCTGGTTCAAACTCAAAGAAGACATCGAAGATGCCGAAGTCGAGCAATTGAAAAACAATCTGCTCGAAATGCCCGCTTTGATTCCGCAAATCATCGAAATGGCGTGCGGACGCGACTTTTCGGGCCGCAGTCGCGGCTTCGAGTTCGGTCTCAGCGTCACTTTCCAAAGCCGCGAAGACGGCCAGATTTATGACAAACATCCGGCTCATCAAGCCTTTATCGCCAAATCGAAGCATTTCTGGCGCGACGTAATGGCGCTGGATTTCGAGGTGTAGCTGGAAAATGATCCGGTTCCCTCTCCGCTTGCGGGGAGGGTTAGGGAGGGGTCTCACGAAGAGGTTTTCCAGTTTGAAGATTCCAAAATTGAAAATTTGAG
>JAABUN010008028.1_pt1 | contig 11026 bp, 15 predicted proteins | sample 5559311 | NCBI WGS metagenome assembly JAABUN01 (sample SAMN10711877, study PRJNA513370) | rock metagenome | isolation source: Antarctica rocks | place: Antarctica: Victoria Land, Siegfried Peak sud | reverse complement strand
CTACCCCGCACCCACCGGCGGCACCCTGGACCTGCGCTGGTTCCAATTCCCACCCGACGAACCACACCCACCAGCTCAGTAGGTGCGCAACGCCCCACCGTCGACCGCCAGCGCCGTCCCCGTCACAAAGCTAGCAGCAGGAGAGAGCAAGAACACCGCCGGCCGGGCGAACTCCTCGGGGTAGCCGTAACGACCACGCCCGCTTTCACTGCGCGCCTTGGCAGACCAGGCAGTTGATTGCGCCCCGACGATCCGTCAGGATGGATGGCGTGGTGAGGATCAGACATCAGGTCGTCGTCTTCGACGCTGTCGACCTCGCCGAGGAAAGTACATTTTGGGCGGGGGTGCTAGATGGCGTCGTGCACTCCGAGGACGACTGGCACATGGTCCTGGTCGACGGCGAACCATGGGTTGGCGTCCAGCTCGCGCCCGACCACGTGCCCCCCGACTGGCCTCGCGGAGCTCCGAAGCAGCAGATCCACATGGATCTCTGGGTCGACGACGTCGACGCGGCTCACGAGGAGGTCATGTCCCTAGGCGCGAGGCTGCTTCGGCCAGCCACCCGCGACAGTGAGGCGCCGGACGACTTCCAGGTCTACGCGGATCCCGCCGGGCATCCGTTCTGTCTGTGCTGGGTGAAGCCGGCGTAGCTCACGCGACGGACGGGCATGATGTGGCGCTTGAAGCCCGGCAACCGCTCAGCCAGCCCGCGGGGCTGTCCGGTCGACGACCGGCCTACCGGACGTCCGTCTTCGTGACGCCACTCCGTCTCCTACGCTCCTGAATGAGCCGGCGTGGGACTCCATCGCCATCGACGGGCCCTGACGACCAGGCCGTCCCTGACGGCGCCTCCGCGTGCGCCGCGAGAAGCGACGGTCTCGGCATCGTCACCGAGCAGTCCGGCCCGGCCCAGTTCTTCCACGACCACGCGCGCGTCGCGCTCAGTTCCGGCCACGTCTTCGGAGCCGGCGGCAACGGATACGTCCGCAAGAACATCGCTACCTCCATGATGGTGCTGACCGAGGCCGTCTCCCGGATGGTCGCCGCGGTCGAGCGAGGGCTCTCGGCCTGAGTAGCGAACTTCCTCACCACGAATCGCCCCCATGCGGGGCCGAGACAGGAGCACGCCAGGTGGACAACACGGCCGTCACGATGCGGGTCAACGCCGAGGGAGGACCGCTCGTCGCCGAGCGGGTCACGACACCCGCTCCCGACCGTGGATGGGTGCGGGTCTCGGTCTACGCCAGCGGGGTCTGTTATGCCGACATCGACACGACCCAGGCGCGGGGCACATCCCTACCGGTGACACCCGGCCACGAGATCGCCGGTGTGATGGCTGCGGTCGGTGCCGACCTTGAGGGTTGGGATGTCGGTGACCGCGTCGCCGTCGGCTGGTTCGGCGGTAGCTGCGGTCAGTGCCAGTTCTGTCGCCGCGGCGATGTGGTGCACTGCGCCGAGCGGAAGATCCCTGGTGTGTCCTGCCGGCCGCACAGTCAGTCATGAACTCTCAGATCCTCACCGGGAGCGTCCTTGATATCGAGCACACGATGCACTTCGCCTTGGTCAACGACGTCCGGCCCATGATCGAACGCCTGCCGTTGGAGAAGGCCGCCGAGGCGATCGATCTGATCATGGCCGGCACGCCTCGCTTCCGCATCGTCCCGGATGCGACCGTGGATCGATGAACGACGCCAGTTCTGGATGCGATGTCGTCGTCGTCGGCGCCGGCTTCGCTGGGCTCGCTGCAGCAGACGCGCTGAGTCGTGACGGAGCCGCTGTCGTGGTCCTCGAGGCACGCAACCGCGTCGGCGGGCGGGCGCACAGCACTTCTGCCGGGACTGGGATGGTCGACCTCGGCGCCACCTGGTTCTGGCCGGACGAGCCACTGACACGTTCCCTGGCCGAGCACCTCGGGGTGCCGCCCTACCCACAGCACCTGGCCGGTGACGCGGTGTTCGAATCGGACCACACTGGTCGGCGACGTCTGGATGGCAACCCCATCGACGTGCCGTCCTTCAGGTTCGTCGGCGGCGCCCAGAGCCTGGCTGAGCGCTTGGCCGATCGGCTCCCGCCCGGCACGGTGCGCCTCGACGAGCCGGTGTCCGCCGTCGCCGCAGCACCGGACGGCGTGCGTGTGGACGCCAGAAGCGGCAGTCTGCGCGCGCGTCACGTCATCCTGGCATTGCCGCCCGCGCTCGCTGTCGAGCAGATCAAGATCACCCCGGGGCTGCCTGACGACCTGTGCCTGACCGCCGCCGCCACCGCGGTCTGGATGGGCGGAACCGTGAAAGCCGTCGCGGTCTACGACCACACCTTCTGGCGTGGTGAGCAGCTGTCCGGCTCGGCGATCAGCCACACCGGTCCGTTCCGAGAGTTCCACGATCACAGCGGGCCCGGTGGCAGCCCGGCGGCGATCTTCGGCTTCGCCATGGCGGAGGACTTCAAGGGCGCGCAGGCGACCTCGGTCGGCAAGGCGTTCACTGCACAGCTGGAGCGCCTGTTCGGACCAGGTGCCGGACAACCACGCCAGACTCATGTCTGCGACTGGAGCCGTGAGCGATATACGGTTCCGCAGCACCCATCTGCTTTCGCTTCCGCCGCATCCTTCGGGGCGCCGGTGCTGCGACAGCCCATCCACGACCGCATCCACCTGGCGTCCACCGAGACGGCGAGCGCCTACGCAGGTCACATCGAAGGAGCGCTCCGGTCTGGGGCGGAAGCCGCCGTGCAGGTCCGCCGGCTCGCACGCGGGTGAGGCCATCAACGCAGCGGCACGCATCAGCGCGTCAGGGAACGACCCCCCACAACCTCTTCACCCGCGACCCCGCTGCAGCCTTGGGGCCAAGCCCTTCGCAGCTGCCCCACCCCTGACCCACCGCTCGCGTCCAGCGACCTACCCGTTCTTGGTCCCCCCGCAGGGCTCGACGGCGAGGAAGGTGCAGCCGTCCGGCGAGCTGGGCTGATGCGACGACCCTGGCCGGTTGTGGATGAACGTTCCCCGTCCAGACGCCTGGTTCTGGTCAACGAACGTCCCAGACAGGACGTAGAGGTACTCGTCGTGCTCGTGCTCATCCAGGTAGGAGAGCTGGTAACCGGCGTCGTACTGAAGGAGCACGATCCGCGTGCCCGACTCGCGGTCGTTCACCAAAGCCATCCGCCGGTATCCCGGCTCGACCTCCGTCCACTGCGCCGTCGCGGTGTCGACGTAGGTCATCAGCGCCTCGAGCATGGAACGCGCTGCTTCCGTCCGACTGAGCGATCTTGTTCATGAGCTGAGGGTAGTGCCGGCCATCACGCCCCGAGGCACCGTGCCGGCAGCCGAACGTCTGCTAGGACGGGCAAGAGGCCCGGTGATGAGATGTCATGTCGAGCATCGTCGGCGCCGGTGTGTACAACCTCGACGAGCTTGGCGCTGCTCGAGCAGCGCACGCTGTGCTCGTGCTACCCGATCGCGCTGCTCGGGCCGTCGCCTACCTGGTACAAGAGCGAGGGCTACCGGTCACGGGTCGTGCGCGACCCCAGAAGCGTCCTGCACGACCTCGGCTACGACGAACCGGACGACGTGCAGATCACCGTCTGGGATGCCAGCGCGGAGTCGCGGTACATGGTCCTGCCGCGCCGCCCAGCGGGCACCGACGAAGCGTCCGAGCAAGAGCTCCTAGCACTGGTCACCCGAAACGGCCTCATCGGCGTCGCCGCCGTCTGATCCGCGTGAACCGCTGAGAAGCAGCGAGCCGAACGGGCGGTCCTCGTCGGGCGCGTACGCGTGCCGATGCCCTCAGCCCGGACTTCCGCAGAGAACGCACACTGACCGCGCTGTCACGCCACCGCCGCGAGCAGCGCCGTCGGGTGCCGCGGTCATGCCCTCATCGGGCCAGGTCTAACGATGGTCGACCACCACACGACCGCCTTGGATGACACACCGCAGGTGCCGTTCAGGGTCAGCCAGCGCGCCGACGTCGGTCAACGGATCGCCGTCGACGAGCAGCAGGTCGGCGTGGGCTCCAGGGGCGACCACGCCGACCTCGCCGATGAGACCGAGCAGTGCAGCTGCGACGGTCGTGGCCGAGCGCAGGACGTCGATCACCGGCTGGACGTCGGCGCGGATGCGTAGCTCGCGCGACTGGTGACGGTGCATCCCCCCGAGCAGGTCAGAGCCGTACACGATCTGCACGTTGGCTGCTGCTGCCCGCTCCAGAGCCTCGATGCCGGCGCCGAGCACGGCGTCCACCTTCTCCCAGCTGTCCCGGGGAAGCCCGTGGTCCATGCCCTCTTCCTTCAAGGCCCAGTAGGTCACCAACGTGGGGACGAGGAAGGCGCCGTGAGCGATCAGCAGCCGGATGCTCTCGTCATCGAGCAGGTTGCCGTGCTCGATGGAACGGACCCCCGCGTGGAGCGCCCGGTTGATGGCGCGGGCTGTGTAGGCGTGCGCCGCGACATAGCGGTTGGCGGCCTCCGCCTCCTCCACGACGGCCCGGAGCTCCTCCGGCGAGTACTGGGTGGAGTCGATGCGGTCGGTGGGAGATGCCACGCCGCCAGATGCCATGACCTTGAGGTGGTGAGCGCCCCTGCGCAGCTCCTCACGCGCTGCGGTGCGCAACGCGTCCACGCCGTCGACCACCCGCCCGAGGCCGGAGCAGCAGGGATGGTCCGAGCGCTCATGCTGACCGGCGGAACGACTGTCGCCGTGGCCACCGGTCTGGCTCAGGGCCTTGCCGCAGAACAGCACGCGTGGGCCCGCCAGCAAGCCCTCCGCCTGCGCCTGCGCGAGGCCGTGGTCTGCGCCGCTGGCATCGCGCACGGTCGTGAAGCCCCGGCTCAGCATGCCTTTCATGATCTGGGCGGTATGGGCTGTGACATAGCTGGGCGCCCACGTGGTCAGCGACGCCAGGTCCGCCGTCGCGGCGGTGACGTGGACGTGGGCGTCGATGAGCCCCGGGGTGAGAACGGCGCCGTGCGCGTCCAGGACGTCGACGTCCCTGCTGCGCCGCAGAGACCGTGCCACGTCGGTGATGCGGCCCTCGGAGCAGAGCACGTCGTGGTCCTCGAGGTAGGTCCCGGCCTCGACGTCGAGCACCCGTGCGTGCTGGATGAGCAACGACCTGTTCACTGCGGCTCCGTCGGGTTGGCGCATCAGCCCACCGGGACGCCCCGCGCCGTGAGCTCGGCAGCCGCTGCCCGGGTGAAGAGCCAGTCGCGGTAGTCCGGATGGCCCGAGATCTCGTCGTGCTCAGTCAGGCTCGTGGCCTCCACCAGGTAGAAGCGGTAGCCCAAGGAGCGCAGGAGCCCCGTCAGCGCCTTGCCGTCTGCGTCCGGCAGCACCTCGCATACGATGTCCGGGTGGTGCTGGCCCAGGAACGTGGTGCCGTTCTCGAAGACGTCGAGCTCCCTACCCTCGACGTCGACCTTCATCAGCACGCGGCGGAAGGGACCGGCTCCCCCGACCTCCCGACCGACGCCATCCAGGCTCCGGATCGGGACCGCCACGCCAACCTCGAAGCCCATGTCGGTGGACAGGTAGTCGGGCAGCGCCGAGCCACCCTCGCCCGTCGGCATGCGTACGGACGAGTCCTCGGCACCTACTCCGCACAGGTGGACGCTCACCCGACCCACCAGGTCGTTGTGGATGACGTTCTGCCACGCAGCCAGGAAGACGGTGGGCACGACCTCGAAGGCGTGCACCGTTGCAGAGGCAGAGGACCTCGCAGCCAGGAGGCTGAAGATGCCCGTGTACGCACCGACGTCGAGCACCAGATCGGCGTCCTGGCCCATCGCGGCGAAGACGTCCAGAGCGAGCTGGTCCTGCGGCTTCGGCCGGCTGCCTGCGCCCCAGTAGAGCTCTTTGGCCAGGATGCACCGGTCTGGCCTGAGCATGTCGAAGCGCACCCCAGCCATGTCAGCCTGGACGTGCTTGACACCCGAGGGGGCGGGAAGGCGAGACAGGTCCAACGGCCGACGCCAGTGCGGCGCGACCGTCCGCATCACCGCGTGGACCCCAGGCAAGCTGAGCACACGCTTGACCGGGGCCTTGAGGCCACGCCAGCTCTGGCGCCGCAGACGGGACGTGCTCTGAGAGCTGGTGGCGCTCATGTTCCCCCCTTGTCGCGTGCTCGTGACCTTACTGGCCACGCAGCAGTGACGGCCCCCCGCAGGCGGGAGGCCGTCACAGAATGCTGGAAGGTTCTCAGTTGTTGCGCTTGGACTGCTCGCCGCGCACGTCCACGTCGCCGTCCGTCTCGATCCGCTCTTTCTGCACCTGCTCGGAGACCTGGACGTTCTCGGTCACCGTCTCGGTGTCCAGCTTGACACGCTCGACCGGGATGACCTCCTTGTCGACCACGGGACGCTCCTCGTGCAGGATGACCTCGTGCTCCTCCTCGGAGATGGCGGGTCCGTCCATGGCGTTGCCGGCGTTGGCGTCGGTGATCGGCTCGCGCTCGACCCGCACCTCCTCGCGGCTCACCGGCACGGTCACGGTCTCGTTCTCGGTCACCACGTGCTTACGCAGCCGGGCGCGACCTGCTTCGCGGGTCTCGGTGCCCACCTTCAGCTGCTCCTCGGAGCGAGTCATGGCCTGGTCCGTCGTGGGACCGGAGGTGTCATGCCCGACGGTCCGGTCGTTGCTGGTGTCGGTCCGGTCGCGGTCCGTGTCGGTGCGGTCGCGGTCCGTGTCGGTGCGGTCGCGGTTCGACGTGTCGGTGTCGGTGCCCATGCCGTAGTCCATGCCGTAGTAGCGGTACAGGTCCTGCTCCTCGGCCGGGGAGATGTGGCCGTCAGCGGCGACGTTCGGGGCGTCCTTCACCTTGTCCTTGTCGAAGGGCACGGTCAGGTCGCCACCGGACATGTCAGCGGTCGCGATCGGCACGAACGACTCGGAGGTGCCGAACATGCCCGTGTTGACGGTCGCCCACGCCGGGTCACCGGTCTGGTCGTCGAGGTAGATGCCACCGATCTTGCCGATCTTGCTGCCACTCTGGTCCTTCATGGTGGCGCCGGTGAGCTGGTCGATCTGGTTGGCGTTGATCATGGTGCTGATCCTCCATCTGTTCGGTCTCGACAAGTTCGTGGGCCCATCACACAGGCCCTACGGGGCTGTTCCCCTCGCCAAGATTGTTATCGCGGACCGGCTCGGCCGCAACTCGAAACGCTTCAACCGTTGTTCACCGCATGGGCCGTGAGCGTCGTGCTCATCTCGTGCTGCTGCCCGGGTGCCAGCCGCACCGAGCTGCTACCGGTGTTGGCCGTCTCCACGCAGACGAAGCTGCGCCACTCGTCGTCGCCCAGATCCGGCAGGGCCGCCGCCTTGGTCACCCACGGGTTCCACACCACGGTCGTGGCGGAGCCGTGCTTGGCCACCTCCAGCACGCGACCAAGCACCGGGTCGTGCAGGCGGACGGGCGAGTCCGAGGTGTAGACCCTGTCCGTCTCCTGCGTGAACCGCACGGCTCCTTCCTGGTGCCGCACCACCTCAGCGCCTGTACCGGCGGCGACCTTGTCCAGGTACGGAGCGCCCTCGAGCCCGGTCAGCCACACCTGTGCCGCGTCACCGGTACGCAGGTAGGTGTGCAGGGCGGCCTCGTAGCTCAGCTCGCGGTCGCCGACGTTGCAGACGCGCAGGGCGACGTCGAGCTGCACCGGCGAGAACGACACCTCCAGCTCCGCAGCGAACTCCGTCGGGAACCGTTCGGCGTCAGGCCGGTTCGTGATGTCACCAGACCCGAGTCCGTAGGTCACCCGCAACGACCCCTCCTGCTCGGTCCTGTCGTCGACCGCCAGCTCCACCCAGTCGCAGACCCTGGCGAACCCGTGCGCCGGCGTCAGGTCACCGCTGCGGCCGGCGCCGAACCAGGGAAAGCACACCGGCACCCCGCCGCGGATGCCCGCACCCACGGCGAACCGTGCCCTCGCGCTGAGGAACAGCACCGGGTCGCCGCCCACCGGCTGCCACCTCGTCACGTGCGCCCCGTGGGACCAGACCTCGTACTCCGCGTCCCGCTCGTGCGGTCCGAGCCGCGCCCGGACGCCGGTCAGAGCGCCCCCGTCCGCCTGCACCCTGGTCAGCCCGATACCGGCCACCGCTGACTCCTACTCGAACCGGGAGGGGTCGCCCATGCCGCGCCGCACGACCTCGGGAACCGGGCCGGAGAAGTCGACCACGGTCGTGGGCTCGAGCCCGCACTCCCCCGAGTCGATCACCGCGTCCACCTGGTGGTCCAGGGTCTCCTTGATGAGCCAGCCGTCGGTCATCGGCTCCTCCTCGCCGGGCATCAGCAGGGTGCTGGAGAGCATCGGCTCGCCCAGGCCGGCCAGCAGCGCCTGAGCCACGGGGTGGTCGGGGATCCGAACCCCCACCGTCTTCTTCTTCGGGTGCAGCAGCCGGCGCGGGACCTCCTTGGTGGCCGGCAGGATGAACGTGTAGCTGCCCGGGGTGGCCGCCTTGATGGCTCGAAAGACGGCGTTGTCGATGTGGACGAGCTGACCGAGCTGGGCGAAGTCCCTGCACAGCAGCGTGTAGTGGTGCTTGTCGTCCAGCCGCCGGATCTGCGCGATCCGGTCCTTGCCCTCCTGGTTCCCCAGAGCGCAGCCGAGGGCGAAGCACGAGTCCGTCGGGTAGGCGATCAAGCCTCCTGCGCGAACCATCTCGACCACCTGGCCGATGGCACGCGGCTGCGGGTCCTGCGGGTGGACATCGAAGTACCTCGCCATGCCAGGAGCCTAGTCCGGGCCCCTGGCAGGGCGACCCGTCCACCACAACCAGAGCAGACCGAGCAGGGGCAGGACCGCGGGCACGTACCCGTATCCCCTGCCGAACCCTGACCACACCGTCTCGTCCGGGAAGTCGTTCCCGTCCAGCGCCGTGACCGCCCCCACGACCAGCACCCCCACCAGCTCGACGGCGACCGCTACCCACGCCACCCGTCTGCTGCGCCTGGTGCTGCGAGCCAGCGCGACTGTGGCGACCACGTACACCAGCGCAGCCAGGGCCGAGAGCAGGTAGGCGGCAGGTGCCTGGTCGAACTTCGTCGCCAGCTGCACGCCTGCGCGGGCGGTGGCGGATACGGCGAAGATCGCGTACACCGCCACCAGCATGCGCCCGGGCCCGGAGCTGGTCGAGAGGGGTTGCCGCTCAGGCACGCTCGGACCAGATCTGCAGCAGCCGCAGCACCAGGACGACCTCGGTCGCCGCGGCGATCGCGAACACACCGTTGCCCCAGCGGCTGCGGTCGGCGATCCCCCAGCCGACGCCGATGACCAGCACCGAGAGCGCGGTCAGGTGGTAGCCGACGAAGGTGACCCCCTCGACCGAACGATCATCCGTCGCCATCAGGAACAGCCCCAGCAGGAACTGCAGCAGCAGAGCGCCCTCCAGCGCTGCAGCGGCGACGAGCTGCCCTGTGCTGGGCCGGACGCCACGCACCGCCGCTAGCACCGACCAGCCGGCCAGTACGACTGCGGCAGCGCAGATCGCATAGGCGACAGGGGTCAGCACACAGGTCTCCTCAACGGCTCACGCGGCGAGCCCCGAGTCTAGGCTCTGCCCATGACCGACCCCACGTACGACCTCGTCCTCGTCCGTCATGGCCGCACCGCATGGGCCCACAGCGGGCAGCACACGGGCCTGAGCGACGTCCCGCTCGACGAGGTGGGCGAGCAGCAGGGCGCCGGTATCACCTCCCTGCTCGCCGGGCGCGAGTTCGTCGCCGTGCTGAGCAGCCCGTTGCGCAGGGCACGCAGAACCGCTGACCTGGCCGGACTGGCTGTCACCCGCGAGGACGACGACCTGATGGAGTGGGACTACGGCGGCTACGAGGGCCTGACGACCCCGCAGATCCGAGACCGCACCGGGACGGCCTGGACGGTGTTCCTCGACGGGGTGGTGCCGGGGAGCTCGCCGGGCGAGACGCTGGCGGAGGTTGCCGCTCGCTGCGAGCGCGCGCTCGCGCAGATCAAGCCGCTTCTGCTGCAAGGTGACGTGGCCGTCGTGGCGCACGGGCACCTGCTGCGCATCCTGGCCTGCGTCTACCTCGGCCTGCCCGCCGCGAACGGCGCCCACCTCGAGCTCGACCCCGCATCGGTCAGCGAGCTGGGCAGCAGGCACGGCGTCCCCACCATCCAGCGCTGGAACGTGGTCGCCGGCTGAGCCCCGGCAGCCCGGATCATCCGGTGGGCTCCACCACGACCACCAGGTCTCCGCCCTCGACCTGCTGGACGGCGCCGATGGCCAGGCGTCGGACGGTGCCCGCGACGGGGGTGGTGATGGACGCCTCCATCTTCATGGCCTCGATCGTGGCCACGGTGGCCCCGGCCTGGACGTCCTCGCCCTCGGCCACGCCGATCGAGACGACCCCGGCGAAGGGTGCTGCCACCTGCCCCGGCTTGGCGGGGTCGGCCTTCTCGGCGGTTTTGATATCGACCTTCACCGACTCGTCGCGCACCTGGATCGGGCGTAGCTGCCCGTTGAGCGAGCACAGCACGGATCGCATCCCGCGCTCGTCCACCTCGCCCACGGCCTCCAGCGCCGCGATCAGCTTGACGCCCTTGCCGAGGTCGACCACGTGCTCGTGCCCGGGCTGCAGCCCGTAGAGATAGTCACGGGTGTCCAGGACCGAGACGTCGCCGTAGCGCTCGCGCACCTTCTCCAGCTCGGCGCTGGGACCGGGGAACAGCAGCCGGTTCAGTGTCGCCCTGCGCAGCGGACCGGGCTCGGCCAGGTCAGCGGTGTCCTGGTCGGAGAGCTCCTCGGTCCGCGGCTTCACCCGCCGCCCAGCAAGAGCCTTGGTGCGGAAGGGTTCTGGCCAACCACCGGGTGGGTCCCCGAGCTCGCCGGAGAGGAAGCCGATCACCGAGTCGGGGATGTCAAAGGACTGCGGCTCGTCGGCGAACTCCACAGGGTCGGCCCCCACGGCCACCAGGTGCAGGGCCAGGTCACCGACCACCTTCGAGGACGGGGTGACCTTGACCAGGCGGCCCAGGATGCGGTCCGCGGCGCCGTACATGGCCTCGATCTGCTCGAACTTCTCGCCCA
>JAABUN010008027.1_pt1 | contig 11027 bp, 8 predicted proteins | sample 5559311 | NCBI WGS metagenome assembly JAABUN01 (sample SAMN10711877, study PRJNA513370) | rock metagenome | isolation source: Antarctica rocks | place: Antarctica: Victoria Land, Siegfried Peak sud | reverse complement strand
GCGACCAACGCTGCTGTTGATTCACAGCAAGTGGGATGCTGGCTTCCTCGCAAACGCGGACGATGCGCTCGGCTTCATCGAGGCGCAGAGCGAGCGGTTTTTGCGTCAAAATCGCGCGCGGCTTGCGCGGATGAGCCGCGATTTGTTCGATCACCTTGAGCCGAACTGAGGCGTGAACGGCTAAATCGAGGATGTCCACGCCCGGATGATCGAGCAACTCGCTCAACTGCGTCGTGTGGAACGGGATGTCGAACTTGTCGGCGGCCTGTTGTGCCGCTTCTGGGTTCAGGTCGCAGCACGCCTCGACGCGCAGTTTCCAAGCGCGATAGGCGGGCAGATGGGCGCCCTGCACAATCGAACCGCAACCCACAACGCCGATGCCAAAATTAGTGTTGTCTGGCGGTTGCGGGATGTAATCAGAAGGCGAAAAAAAAAGTTCGGTCATGTCAAACCTGAAGTGCAACGTATTTTACGGCGGGAAAACCCTTGATCCGCGGCTTCGCCGACTTGCTCCGAGCTGCGCCGAACCTGGCTTCCAAATTGAAACACCATTGTGGCTTCTTTTGAACATCCGCTCTATCGAATGGAAAGGGAAAGCGCTGTATTCGGCTCGATGTCTACGATTTGCTGAAACGTTTTGGCGTTGGCGGGCACGGTCGCGGTGAGGGGCAGGGTTTGAAAACCCTCACCATCGGTCCGTCCGATTGTCACAACGCGCGCTCGGTTGACCGGGGAAAGCGTCATGTTCAGCGTCACGCGCGCGCGGTTGAAGTGCGCGGAGCGCGCGAAGTCCGTCCAGCCGGTGCCGTCATAGCCGCGATCAAAATACAGCACGGTATTTATGCTTTCTCCGTCGCGCGTGCTATCGGCCAGCAGATGATCGGCCAGTCCCGGCGCGGTGGACGCGACCTGGACGGGCACGCGCGCGCCGCGAAAGTCGCGGAAAGCCCAGAACGAATCATACGCGTCGTGCATCGGTGTTCCTCTGGGGCCAGCGCCTTTTTCCGGGTTGCTGCCTGTCCACAACACGCCAAACAGATAGACCGGTTCGGCGTATTGGCCCAGACGATAGTGCAGCGTGCCGACGAGGTTGGTGCGCTTGACGGCTTCAAAATCGCGGCGCATCATGTAGTCGAACTTGGGCTTGCCCTGAATCCAGAAGTCCCATTCGGTGATGATGAACTCGATGGGCTTCAGGCCGTGCGCCTGGCGATAGGCGGTGTAGTTGTCCTGCGCTTGGAACAGCATCTCGCCCGTCCAGCCGTAAGGATGACGCGAAATCCAGTCGAGGTCGTTGCCCGCTTTGTCCATGAACTCCGTCAAATAGGGCGTTTCATAGCCTCCGAAACCGCCCAGTTTCACGCCGGGATAGTCGCGGTGGACGCGGGCCGCGACCGTCTTGAACAAGCGCACAAAGCCGTCCACGGTTTTCGGGTTGATGTCCGGTTCGTTGGCCAGCTCGACGTAGCGCAAGTTGAGCTTGTAGTTCGGGTCTGTGCCTTTGCCACCGTTGACGTGTTCGATGATCGCCGCGACGTGTTCAGCCAATTCCGCCGCACCACGCGGGCCGGGATTGTTCCACGGGCCGTCCTGCCACATCCATTTCGGTTCGCTGTAGCCCGGTTTCTCGATCAACATGATCGGCTCCAAACCCAGCTTTTTCATTTCGGATAACCCCGCATCGACGCCTTCAAAATGAAAGCCCGCCGGGTTGATGTGGTTGGGGTCGTCGTCATCGTTGTCGTTTTCCACGTCGCGGTCGGCGATGCGCGAAAAGCCACCGCGCAGGTTCAGCGCCTCGAAGTTCTTGAGCGCCTCGCCGCTCAGCGGCGCAAGGCCCGGATCGTCGTGCGCGGCGTGAATGCTGAACAGCTTCGCGCTCACCGTGTTGAGCGAGCGCGTAGCGTCCACGTTCACAGTCACCGCGCCGGTGACATCGCGGGGCGAAGCCGGGCGCGCTTTGGAATCGGCGGCGAGCCACGACAGCATTTGCGAGGTGAACTGGCCGAATTTGTTCCAGGCGCCGAATTTCTCGGACAACTGGTCATTGGCCCAGATCGAAGACGAGATGATAGCCCGCCCGCCGCCGTGTTGCCACGCGGCCAGAATTGGCGCGCCGCTTGGCGTTTTTAGCAGCACCTGCGCGCCGTCTTTGGGCACGATTTTAAATGCGGTGGAGAGAGGTAGCGCTCCCGTCCAGTCGAGTCCCGCCGTGACGGGATGAGCCGCGCTCACGATGGGCACAAAATCTTTGTCGGCGACGCGCTTGTCGAAGCTCTTCCAGTCGTCGCGGCGGCCATCAACGCCAAAGCGCGCGGGCAACACGTCTTCAAACGGCGTTGAGGCCAAAAGCGCGGTTTCCCATTTCCACGAACCCATGTAAGCGATGCCGCCGCCCTGCGCTTGAAACGCCGTTAGCCCCTGCAAAAAGCGCGGCGACAGCGACCAGCCCACGACATCGCCGATGACAACCGCGTCGAATTGCGACAGATAATTGGCGTCCACGTATTGCTGCGCCTCGTAGTTGGTCATGTCCACAAAGGAAAAGCGTCCGGGCGCGGCGCGCTCGACTTCGCGCGCGATGAAGCGCCCACGATAAACGACGTTCGTGCCTTTGCCATCTTCGCCTTTGCCCTGCATCCACACGTCCTGATACCAAGGCTGGCTTTTCCAGTCGCCGGAAATCGTCAGCACGCGGATCGGGCGTGCCGTCTTCGGTGCGGCCTGGGCGCGGGCGTAGCCCAGAGTTGAAATACTCATTAGCAAGAGCAAGAATAGTTTTTTCATTTGTAGTTGAATGGCGAACAGTAGTTGGCTTTCCGAAGGGGGGCTGCGTCAATCGAGGCGTCGCAAGTCGCAGTGCGAGGGGCCATCGGGGTTGAAGCGGGCGCGCAGAGCGTAGCGCTGGCCGCGAAATTTAACGACCGTAAACCTCGACTTCGCGCAGCATGAGGACGGGTTTATCCCAGCTTTGCCCACCGGCTTCGTTGACGAGTTTCGAGGCGCCGCCGCCAAACGTCGCGCCGCGCACCAGCAGGCGGATTTTGGCGGTTTTGACCGGCTTGAAGGAATGCTCGAAAACCCAGCCATCCGAGAAGAAAGAGTCCACTGTTGTGCGCACCGGAGGCGTGAAAACGCCGAAGGTTTTGAGCGGCTGGCGAACCGTGTCGAGCGTGCGCCACGTTCCGTTGTCGTCATATTGCAAATCGTAATCGGTCAGCGTGGACTGCCGTTGCCACGGCGGAGCCGCATAAACCACGACGCGCGACACGGTTTGAACACTCGGCAATGTGATGTCAACCGTCGCGGGAAACGACGGGCCAACGATGTTCCACGGGTCGGAATCCGCTTGTTGCAGGTAATACCAATTTTCCAAAAAGCCGTTGTTCACCTTGGCGATATCGTTATTTTTGGCTTTTTGCGGATCGGGGTCAACCGGAACCGAACTTGAAACTTTCGCCGTTCGCGCCAGATTCGTGCCCCAGTTGGTCGGAACAACATCAACGATTTGACCCCGGTTTAGCTCGACATAAACCGGAAGTTCCGGCACGCGCAGAGTCGCCAGACCTTTAACAACGGGCAAAGTGCTTTCGACGCCAAACGCCGAAACGACGCGCAAATTGCCCGCGCCCGTGACGCGCAGTTGCACCGCTCCGTTGGGACTGCCCGCGCTTTGAAAAGCCGCAACGCTTTTGTTCGGGCCATTGAACAGCGAGCCGATGAACATCTTGTTGCCCGGTTCGCCGAAATTAAAAGCGCGGGCGAACTTCGTTCCGAACAACTCTTCGCTCCACACGCGCATCAGCGGCGCGGCGGGATTCAAACTGCCGTCCTCGTTTTCCCACCACGCGGGCACGTCCCAAAAGCCGTGGCTCACGTCATACCACAGATGGTTGTGTTCTTTGGGAATGCCGTATTGCTCGAAGGCCATCATTTCGGTCATCGTCCAGTGGCCCTGCAAGCGCGGTTGATACGAGCCATAAACCGCCGCGAAAAAGCCCTGCTCGGTTTGCCATTTCTCCTTTTTGTCCTGACCGTATTTTTTGAGCAAAGCGTTGAGGCCGTCCAGCGATTGGCGCGCGAGATTGAAGTCGCCGTTGACGCCGTTGTAAATGTGAAACGAAAACCCGTCGATGCTGTTGCCGCCGCCCGCTTTGAAAAAATCTTCGTCCCAGCCGAGCATGGAAGGCCGAATCTCAACAAGGCCCGGCCCGAGGACTTTGGCCTTCGGGTCGGCGGCTTTAACCGTGTCGTAAAACGGCTTCATTTGTTTGGTGGCGAATTCGGCGCCCGACGTATTGAAGTTCGGCTCGTTGCGCGGCTCGTAATATTCCACCTGACCTTTGAAATGCTCGACAATTTGCCGCACGCCCGCGAGGTTGTCCGTGCCGTTGGGAAAGGCGACCAGCAAAGCGCGAGGACGAACCGGATCGCGGCCCAGATACAACTCGCGCGCGACGGCGATGTCATGTTCCAAACGCACGATGCTTCCGGCGGGATCACCCGCCTCGGCCTGAAAGCGTTCGGGGCCGACGATAACGGTGCTGGCGAGGGCCACGTCCTGCGCGCCATCAGCGCTGATGTAGTGCGAGTCATCGAAATATTCCGCCGTCAATCCGTCACCATTGGCGCCCTTGTTGTCGAGTGAAAACAAGGCACTTTGCGGAACGGGCTGAGACGGTTGCGATTTGCTGTGCCATAGCAAATGAACTTCGCCGCCCGCGTTGCGGTTTTCGACGTATTCCATGCGAATTGGATATTTGCGATTCGCCACGAGGGCGATTTCGCCGCTGTATTTGCCGCGATTGGGAACGCTGTGGTCGATCAACAACTGATCGCCGATCCACACGCGACCCCCGTAATCGGTGCCGGTGTTGAAATCGTAGGTTTCCGAAAAAGCCGGCTGAATGAAGCCGCTCCACACGACGCGAAACCCATGTTCCGGCACTTTTCCCGGCGCGGGAGACGCGCCGTTCCACTTGAAATCAATGGTCGGGTCAACGCGCTTAAGCGCCAGAAAAACCGTCGGAACGGCTGGAAACCGCGCGTCCGGGCGAAACACGCAAAACGTCGTGCCGCCCACGACATCGCCCCATTCGGGCGTCGTCGCGGCGCCAAACAAATACAACTTATACCAACCCGGCGGCTGAGCTTTGAGCGTTGTCGTCGCACTCGCCGCGCCGCGATCAACGAGGTGTCCCCAATAATCGCGCACTTCAAAAGTCGCGGCGGGCTTGTCGAGTTCGAAGCGAAGCGGCTCGCCGACGGTGAAAATCGGATTGCGCCGCTTCCAGTTGATTTTCACGAGGTCGGGCGGCAATTTATATTGCCAACCTTTGATGCGCGCCGGTTCGGGATGCGGCAACAGTTCGATGTCGCGCGCATCAGGAGCCGCTTCAAAAGCGGGACGAAGCGTATTTTTGACGGGTTGAAGCGGCGAAGTTAAAGCGACCGGCGCGATTTTAGTCGCCGCCGCAGGACGCGGCGCGGGACTGGGATTGGTGCGTGGCGGTTGCGCTGATCCGGGAGTTGTGGTCGCGCAACCGGCGCTCAAAAAGCTCGCGCTCAAGGTGAGCCAGCGCACCGATTGGCGCGTTTGCAGGAATGATGAAAAAGAATGGAACATAAGTTAAACGTTTAACCTGAGGTAGCACAAAAAGGCGCCCAAAGTGGGCGCCTTAAAAGGAGTTTGAAAAGCCTCTGGAGGAACATTCACTGCATTGGAAGAGGACGGTAGTCCCGCTCCTGAGGTTTTGCGAGCGGGACTACCGTCCTCTTCCAATCTTCTTCTGCCAAGGAAAAACCACTTTCAAATTCTCTCTAATGTGAACTGATGCCAGTCACGCTTTATTTGATGGCAAAAGTGAGCGCGTGCGCTCCGGCGCCGCCGTAACCGGTGCCTTCGGCTTGAGCTTCGCCGTTGGTAGATCGCTGTGGTAGGCTGGAGACATCGCCTTCCGTAGTGCGTCCGGCATTGCCGCCGCTTACATTTTCTCCCCGCAGCCACTTGACGTGCCCATCAACGCACAGGTAATTGCTGCCTTCCAGATGGCGCGCATAGCCTGCCCAATATTTTTCATTGGTGCCGTATCCGCCGTTACCGTCATGGGATATTGGCCCGGTCGCTGCCCGACCATCGTTGCCCAGACACGATTCGCCGGTGTCCCCGCCGTCACACGTCGAGTTGTTGCCGCCATACATTTGATCCTGCGTGAACGTGGGATCAACATACCTGATTTTGACATTGCGCGCTTCCATCGCCAGCACCGTGCGCGCTGTGGCGTTGAAGGCCGCCAGCTTGCCGCCGCCGATCTTGTTGGGGTCCTGGTAGTTATAGACCGCATTGCGGTTGGCCGCGTAAGACAGCACGCCGTTGGTGACCACTCCGCCACTGGTGTCGGGTTCGGTCGTATCGGACGGACAAACGAAAAGCTGCTGGCTCTTTATGTAGGGCATAATCGGCTCGACCCAGTGCCTGTTGCCGCCAGTGCCGTAAGGCAGCGACTCATCGTAATCCTGCGCGTATTGCAAAAAGCCCAGGCCGATCTGCTTCATGTTGGACTGACAGGCAGCGCGCCGCGCGTTTTCCCTCGCACGGGCGAAGACGGGGAACAGAATCGCTGCAAGAATTGCGATGATAGCGATAACGACGAGAAGCTCTATCAAGGTGAAACCTTGAAAACGGGTCGCTTTGCGTTGGGTTTGGGTGTGGTTTGGTTGATGTAACATGATGTTTTCCTGCGGATGAGTTCTAGGCAAGGATGGATGCCTCTTCTCCTTCAAATCGGGCGGACACTTTGGTCAAGGCTTCCGCCTGATCTCCCTGTCGTTGCCGGTCGATGTCTTCGATGCACAGTTGAAGCGCCCGGCGGATGTCGAAGCCCAGCCGCATGACGGGCAAGCGACTCGGCGTTAGATGCGGGAAGTTCCCGTGAGCCACGACCTCGACATCTCCCGGCACCTGGACACCGGCATCTATGAGACCCAGAGTGGCGGCTTCGACGAGGTTGTCATCGGTGATGAACAGGGCGTCCGGGCGTTCCTGCTGACCGGCGTGCATCAGCAAATGCACGCACTGACGCGCGGCCTGCGCCGAAGCCACGCTCACGGTTTGCACCCAGTAAGGGCGCACTTCCAGGCCGTGCGCGGCGGCCTCAGCCCGGATGCCTTCGGAGTCGCCAGGTTCGCTTCGCAGCACCGCCAGCCGACGCCGACCGCGAGCGGCGCAATAACCCAGAGCGCCTTGCCACAGCGAATCGAGGTCGAGAGACACGGCGTGCATAGTCGGCAACTCCGGGACGCCCGCTCCCAGCAGGACGCGCGCGATGCCCGGCTCGCTTTCCAACGGCGTGCCCGCGTAGTCGTTCTGCGACAGGAAGATCAGACCGGCCAGGCGATGTTCGCGCACTTCGCGCACCAGAAGTTGAAAGGCTTCGTTGTCGGCGTGAGCCTCGACGCCCACGTGAACGAAAATCCGGTGTTCGCCCGCGCGCTGCAAACGGGCCGCCTCGTCGCAAAGCGCCGCCATGAAGCCCGTCCACCGCGCGCTATGGTGCGGATGCTGAGGCAGCACGATAGCATAGCGCGTGAGATGTGGCGGATTGGACGACACAAACGTTCCGCGCCGCCCGTTCACCGTCACGAACTCGTCGGAGATCAGCGAGTTGAGCGCCTGTTGCACCGTTACGGTTGAAAGCCCGAACTCTCGCTCCATCTCGCCGCGCGTGGGCAACTGCTCGCCGGGCGTCAGCTCACCCTGCACGATGCGTTGCCGCAAATATGTGGTGAGCCACTGCCTTTTGTTCTTCTGCTGGGTGACGTTGGGGTTGTGGCTCATACCGCTCCGGAAATCTTAATCTTCATCCTGAATGCTCAAACATCACAGTTCAGGCGATCTCATTAATAGTATACCCCGGGCGCCCGCGTTTTAAACATTTCGCCGAATTTTTTTTCTCTGCGACTTTCCCAGGGACTTTTGAAACTCCTCAGCGCGAAAGGCGAGGTTGATCTGTCCGCTCAACCGTTCACGCGCCAGTTGTAGCACTTGGTGTGGTCGAACGCTTCAATCGTCAGTTGAGGGCGCGACATCCACTTCGTCGTAAGGCCACGACGCCTGAAACCCGCGCGCCGGGCCGCGACAGATGAACTGGCCGTTCAGATAAAGGCGATACGATTGATCGGCGGTGATGAAGAGCGGAGCGTGTTCTGGCACGCGCGGCAAATCGAACGAGTGGCGAAACAGAGCGTAGGTGTTTTGCAGGTCGTAGAACGCCGTGTCCGCCCACATCCAACGCGCGCCTTCAAAGGGTGATTCCATAAGCGCGACAGTTTAGCTGTGTCACCGCGGACTGTGCGTGTCGGTGCGAAACGGAGTGGCAGGCAAACCGGCGCCGTTGTAAAGATTGCCAATTGGATTGTCTGCCCAATTGTAGCGCGCCTCCTTGGGGACAGGCACGCGCGCGCTCGAAAGCACAACGGCATCGCCCTCGATCTTCGCGTCGGCCCCCTGCCAGGGGCCGCCCTCGCCCGCGACCGCGAAACCCTTCAATTCGTCGCCGCGTGCCTGCAACCCGCCCTCGGCGTGCGCGAACGTGACTCGCATTTGGTTGCCCTGGGTTTGCACGTTTTGAAACATCGGGCCGTGAGCGAACACTTTCTGGCTGGGGGCGATGGCCAAAGCCAGAGAAGCGAGGCGAAGCCCAACGTCCTGTTTGTTTTTGGGGTGAATGTCGTGAGGATCGGCGGGGTCGGCGAGATCGATGGCGCTTGCCATTGCGGTGCGCGGCAAAACAAGGGGTCGCGTTTGCGCTTCGCGCAGCAGGGGCCAGTCTCCCCGCTCGACCGGACTTTTTTGCTCGTCGCCGATGGAAGGGCAATGGAGGCGGAGGTCGCATAGCCCAAACGGACGTGTCCAGCGGACGAAGTGAAACGGCGGCTCGGTTGAGCGTCGGAGTTCAAGACCACAAATGCAAGACGACGTTGGCTATTGGGTTGCTTGTTGCTCAAGCTGGCAACTGACTGAAGATTGGAGCTACCACTTCTTCTACAGCTTCACTTCCACATTTTTGCAACAGTTCATTCCAATCTTTGGCTCCTTGGGGCCGCAGACGCTCACAAGTCGCGCCAAAACTTGCCAGAATCGCCCCAATTTTGAGCGCAGCGGCATCTCCAGCAGCATCCGCGTCGAAAGCCAGCAAAACGCGCCGAAATGCGCACTTCTGGTGCAACCATATAGGGGCGCTGGTGCCGCCGAGCGCCAATGCCGGGTAGCCCGCCTGTGCCAGCGAAAGCGCGTCGAAAGGCGCTTCGCACAAAATGATGGCGGGCACAGCCGCATCCAAAGCGCCAAACCCCAATGCTCCCGCCCAAAACGCCCCCGCTTTTTTCGGCCCGCTCGCCGGTTTGTCGATGCCACCATCGCGCAATGTGCGACCAGCCAAAGCCACAACTTCTCCATCGGGTGCTTTGAACGGAAATCCCAAAGTCAGGCGCCCGTGCCAATTGGGAACAAAGCAAACCCCGTTCTCGCGCGCATTCTGTATCCCAATCGCGCGCTTTTGTAGATACGCCGTAGCTGCCTGGTGTCGCGTCCCCGATTCCAACTGTTCCGCTGTTTCCCACAAAGCACGCCAATCGGTTTTCGCTTCACAATTTTCCCCAACTGGCGCGATCTCGAAAGCACGCCGCAGTTGGCGCGCAGCGATTTGTGCCCGATTTACGCTTGATTTCTCTTCCCAAAACTCTTTTAAACGGCCTTTACTATTACAACGTTTACAATGATATAAACCGTTACTACTATTTAGACAAAGGCAACGGTGAGCCGCATTTTTGGGTTTGTCGTGACCGCACAGGGGACACAAGAAGCGGCGCTCGCCCGCGCTTGGAGGCGATTGGGCATCGAAATTTTCCAGGTCGGCGAGAGTGAGAACGGGTTGCATAGTGCGAGGTGCGATGGAGTTCCAGAAACGGCGAATCAGAGTTCAAGCCAACGAAAACTTTTGAATGCGGCCCTCGAAGCAGAACCGGAAGGTGCCGCCAACGGCACCGTAGCGATTTTTGAGGAGCGTCAAGTCAACGTAAACCGACTCGCCGCAGGATGGACGGTTTTTCTGGTCGCGCTCCATGTCCCACACGCTCTCGGAAATGTATTCGTAGCGACCGGTGCCTTTGGCGCCGTGCAAGCGGTCGGCGTCTTTGCCCTGCGCGGCGCGGTGCCGGTGCGCGATGGCCAGCACCGGACAACGTAGCACCGAGGCCAGGTTTTTCAAGCCGTTGACCGCGACTTCGGCCAGCGCATACTCCCCTACTCCGGCGCTGGAGGGATCGTTCATGGTCGCCAGCGGCGCCCATTCGGTGACGGAATCGATGACGACCAGAACGTGGTCAGATTGGAAATGGGCTTTTAAGGCCGCTGCGCGGGCCGCTAACGCGCTCACGGTCGCTCCGCCACCCTCCGGGCACCCTGCGGCTTCTTGCGCATCAAATAGGGCCAATTGCGGCGTTTTCGCGGCGGCGCGGCACGCCAGCGCGTGCAAACGGTCGCCGTCGAGCGCGCCGCCACGCAGTTTGCCCAGATACTCGCCGGTTTCACGGGCGATCAAGCGGCGCAACAGTTCGACGCGCCGCATCTCGGCGGAAACGTAGAGAACGGGACAGCCGCAACGCGCCGCGATTTGCAGACAGAGCGCCGTCTTGCCCGCACCGGGCGCCGCCAACACGGTGTGAACGCCCGGCGCCAGAAAACCGCCCAATTCGCGGTCAAGCGGCTCGAACGAAGTCACTGCTCCGGGAGCGTGTCCGGCGGCTTTGGCCTGGCGCGCGCTGAGTTCTTCGGCCAGAAGGTCGGCGACCAAATCGCTCACCAGAGCGGGATTGGGTGTGGCGATGGATGCGGCGACGGAAAGTGAGTTCATAGCGTTGTTGTCGCGCGCTCCGGTCAATTTCCCGGCGCGGCGCGCTGTGCAACGGAATTTACTCTCCAAGGGGCGTCAGCGATAGCGGTTAGACGCACCCTTAAAGTAGTTAAA
>JAABUN010008026.1_pt1 | contig 11027 bp, 10 predicted proteins | sample 5559311 | NCBI WGS metagenome assembly JAABUN01 (sample SAMN10711877, study PRJNA513370) | rock metagenome | isolation source: Antarctica rocks | place: Antarctica: Victoria Land, Siegfried Peak sud | reverse complement strand
GCGCGCGGTTGTAGCGCTGCGAGGCGCGCAGCAGCCCACGCTCCTCCAGCTCGCGGAAGGTCTTCTTGATCGTCGCGCGCGACCAGAAGGGGAATTGCTCCTGCCACTGCGCATAGGTGTTGTAGACCCAGCGCTCGCCGTCACGGACCTGCGGGCGGCGCTTGTCGCCGAGCCAGTAGCGCACCTGCTGGAGGACGATCGCCGCGTTCAGGCCAATCGCCGCCGCCAGCCGGGGCAGCACCAGCAGGGGCTCCTCGTCGATCAGCAGCCGCGTCGCCGGCAGCGCCGGGAGGGCTGTCTGCGACTCCGCGGCTAGCGTGGTCTCGGCCGTGGCCTCCGCAGTGGTCATTGGACACTCTCCTCCCGTTGACGGCGGGCGGGTCGCCCGGTACAATGCAACAGCAAAGCAACGGGGCGGTAACCCGCTCCGTGAATAGTTTGAGCAACCGGCCGGGGAGGCGACCAACCATCACCCCGGCCTTGTTGCGTCCTCCTTTATAACATGTACGGACCGACAAGCCAAGATTATATTAGCTAGCAGTTAGCTTGCTATCCCTTTTTGCTTTAGAGGCAAGCGTCAGTTGAGGTAGTAACAAGCCCTCGCGCCACGGCAAGTACCTCAAGCTCATCCCAAACTTTGAGTTCGTGAGTCAAGAAGTCCATACCCGTGTATCTCGCCAAGGCACTGAGTTGGGGGGCTAAGAGACGATACCGCTGGCGGTCGCCGGTTCGATAGGATTGCCCAATCGGTTTGGGATCGGCGTGTGATAGTTGCCATTCCACCGACAATTTCCGGTGAGAGGCAACCGTCTGCAGTATTTCCCATAGGCGTTTCTCGCGCTCCGGGAAAAATTGGTCGAGACTCCAGCTGAGAATATGCACATAGGCGGCAAGCGTCTGGTACGCCTCACGGGTCCCTGCGAGGTCCTGGTCCCCAGGCACGATCGGCGGTCTCGGGGATCGCGTCGCCCGGCGTCGACGCCGTAGCGTTGTGGGCTTGCCGTTCACCCCCTGCTCCTCCCATATCTCCGCTCACGATACAGCCCCTGCTCAGCGCTGCCATGCCTCGCGACGTCAGCTGAAAGGTATCATACAAATCCATCTCCCGTGATCAAGCCCAGTCAGCAATAAGTTATTCTTCGTCAATGCCTATGAGGACTGCCGCGATGAGCGGGGAGTGAACAAAAAAGTCGGCCACACGCCCGAGAAATATGGCCTCGTCGGCGAGAGTATCGACTTGCCCATGGCCTGGCTCGATCGCTCCGATCTCATGGCCGGGTACGGTCTTCACTCGCTGCCAGGCCCACAGTCCCGCAGCGAGGGTTGCGGCCTCGATGAATGCTGGCAGATCCGCCACGGGCACATTCGCCCGCGCCGCAATCCAGGTCGCAATGCGCGCTGTCCCCGCTGGTACATAACGGCACAGTGCGAGCGACCAGTCACGAATTTCCATCACCTCACCGCACAGACGGAAGGACGGGTCGGCCTGCGGGATCCAAGCGTCGAAGCGGACTGGCGGTGGCAGCAGCGAACGCCCGGGATCGATAGGGCGGAGCGCGCGCCACAGGGGGAAGATCCGCCGATGCAGTCGCCAGGTGCCGAAGCCGGCGAACGGCCCTTGCTGACCCGTCCAGCGCTCGATGCGCGCCACCGCATGGGCGTACCAGCCGCTCGGCACTGCCAAGACGAGCACCATCAGGTATGCCCGCAGCCGATTGAGAGAGTTGCCGAAGTCGGGGAGCGGGGGGCAGAGAATAGTCAGGCACTCGTATACGGCGTACAGGATCATGAAGTCGAGCACCCAGGTCATCGCCCGCATCCGGGCCCAGAGCGCCGGGCGCGAGCGGACCACGGCGCTGTAGCGCCGCAGGAGCCTGCTCCCGTAGGCCGCGTGGAGCAGCATCACCGCACGATAGATGAGTCGCTGCGTCGCCAGATAACGCGTCACGAGGTCGGCACCGGGGCCGAGTCGGGCGATGTCGCCGCGTCCGGGCGCGATCGAGAAGCGTAGCCCCATGAACGCCGTCGCAGCGATCACCAGGACGGCTAATCCGCCGAAGAGGACCGGCTGCCACCGTGACCGTGTGCCCTCGATCAGGGCGAGGTAGGACAGCCAGCACCAGCAGGTGCAGAGTGTTGCCACCTCCTGCAGATAGAGGGCAAGCCCCGGCGTGCGGGCCACACCATCAACAGCACTTCGGACGAACGGGAGGGGCAACGTGATCATCAGCGAGAGGGTGACGAACCCGATCCAATGGACCCAGCGATCGAGTTGTGGCGCACCGTCACGCAAGCGGGTGCCGCGCTGGACCACGGTACGCCAGGCAAGGGCGGCGATCCCGACGGCAAACAGGAGCAAGAGCGGGTGGACAATACCCATGATCGATCACCTGGTGGGATAGCGGTTCACGGAGTACGCCGAGAGCGGATCCGCGGCAGGTACGCGGGGGTGACGGCGGCATACTCGGTGTAGGCGTCGCCGAAGTGCTCGCGCAGCGCCGTCTCCTCGTCGGCGATCTTGCGCTGATATGCCGCAGCGAGCAGCCCGAGTCCAAGGATGCCGCGCACCTGGCCGGTGACGAGTGCTGTGCCACTGGCACCGGCGAGGATCCCCACGTAGAGCGGGTGGCGTACGACGCCGTATGGCCCGCTCTGAATCAAGGGCTGTGCGGATGCCGGGGCAATGCGCGTGGTCCAATACCCGCCCAGGGTAGCACGCGCCCAGAACACGAGCCCGAGCCCGAGTACCTCCAGGAGCAACCCCACCGGGGCGCGGAACTGCCGTACTGGCAGCCAGTGCCTATCCAGGACGCTGGTCGGGACGAGCGGTGCGATGAGGGCGGCGGCACCGACTAAGGATGCGATATGTGCTTGCCTGGCCCCGGGTGGGGCTGTTACCGGATGGCGAGGAGTGTCTTGGTATCGGCTACGCCATGACCGCAGGCCATTCAGGGCCAGCAAGAACAGCCAGGGCAGCCACGAGAGGCGCACGGCGGTCATGTCGTCGGTGCGGGACTGCGGAAGCTTCGCGCGCACGGCTTTCTCCTTCGCAACGAGACGTCAGCTGGCAGAGTCAGCGGTCACCGAGGTCGAGGCCATGCGTTGAGCGTGGTCATCGCCGGACTCGATCAAACCCTTCATGCAGGCTAGCGTCCGCGACGCCACGGGATCGATGAACTGGTGGGTGAGGATGTAACGCCCAAGCGGCCATGCGACGATCGGGTTGGTGAGGCGGCTGAGGTCGTGCGTGATAGTCGCTCGCACGCTCCCATCGGCGCGCGGCTCGATCCGCCACTCGACGTATATGCCCCGGGCCATCCCGCCGATATGCTGGAAGATGATCCGCCGTTCTTCGGGTACCAGCTCGATGATCGACTCCCAGCGGAGCGGGAACCAGCCACGTCGGGCGGATATCGCCACCGTGCGCTGCGGGCCGTTCGTCTGCAGGACACGGACGTAGCGATAGTGCGGGAGAAAGTCGGCCCAGCGCAGCACAGCCGCAGCGAGCGCGTAGAGCCGCGCGCTGTCGCCCTGCACGTCGATGCTTATCGCGGTTTGCATGGTGTTAATCTCGCTCTGTTTCGGCGACATGTCCATCGGAGCTCCCTCCTGTTCTACCAGTCCAAGTCGGCGGCAAGGCGCTGCAAAAGGGCCGTCGATGGCCCGCGCCAGTCGCCCTGGTTGCCCATTGCGTTGGTGCGCAGTAGCAGCTCCCGGGCGGTTAACTCCGCCCGACGCTCCTGTGGATCGGTGTAGGCTTGTCGTGCCATGACGGTGCGCATGCGGGACAAGTCCAGGTTGCAGTAAGGGCCAGAGGCGAACTGCCCCGCGATCGCTTGGATTGGCTCGTCATCCCAGAGGATGTGCGCTCCCTCGTGGAAGATGATGAGCCGCTGGTGGGAGATGGACGTATTCTGCTCGAAAAGGATGTTGTCGGCGTGATCGTCCGCCAGCCACAAGCCGGAAGGTGCCTCGCCCGCATCACCTTGGGCGGCGGTGATGCGGCTCATCGGCATCGGCCATAGACGAATCGGCCGTCCCCGCAACGCGGCCAGGGTGTCGCAGAATGTCTGCTCCGTTAGCGGCGTCGGGAGCGGGAAGACATGCAGGCGGTCGTGGATCAGTCGGCGCAGGGCCTTGTCGTCGTCCGGTAGCAGGTCGATCAGCACCATCGCAGTTCACCCCTTGTCATGCGGCTTTGCCCCAGACGATCCTGGTGACGATCGCCGTGCGCGCCGTCGCTCTGTTTTGCTCCCCGATTCCCGCCGTTGCTCGAGAAACTGCTCGATAATCCCGTCGATAGCGCGTAGGTTGGCGGGTGAAAGATCCGGGAGGCGTAGCGCGATCCGCCGCACCTCGGCATCCTGCATCACCGCATAGAGCTCCAACTCCGCCGCGACGGTTTGCGCGACCTCCTCGTCGAAGAAATAACTCGGGTTGACACCGAAAAAGTCGGCCAGGCCCTCGAGTATGTCCCGGCTGGGATTTGTCCGTTGTCCCTTCCGGAGTTGCGAGAGATAAGCCGAGGTGATCGAGACACCCCGCCGCTCGGCCATCCCAGTGGCAACTTCCTCCAATGTGTATTCGTCGCGGTCTCGCGGATGGACAATAACGAATAAGTAGTTGAGCCGATCGGCTAGCGTTGTTCCTGGTGCCGGAGGAATACCTAGACTAGCCTGTTCGTCATGCTGCGTGGAGTCCTCACCCATAGTACTCCCCTCTTTGTTATAACTAATAGTTGATTTCCCCCCTGGACTTAATAAGACCAGTTGATCTAATATTAACCCAGAGTTAGGATGCTGCGGTGATTATAAACTACGTTCGTTAAGAAGATCTGCGTTTGTGGATGAACATGGCCGAGCTTCACGTCGCCGCCTCCAGCCTGGTGCGGCCATCGGTTCACTCGCTTCGGCACCATTGCAGGAGCGAGTGTGCTGACTCGAAAGGACCGATATCTCCCAATAAAGGGTGAGAGGTTGGCTTGTTGTCGTGCCGAAGTACCTGCCAGAGGTATAAGAGGAGAATCTGATGGAGCAGGAGCCGAAAGACGCGAGCGGTGCGGTGGCCAACCCGGGGGCACAGGGTGGCGTGCCCCATCTGAGTACTGCCCGGCGCATGCGGACGGCGAAGGGGCAGTTCGCCTCGGTCACCGCGTGCGCCGCCGGGGCACCGGTGGCCAATGGCGCGGCGTCCTCGATGCCGAGCCCTGATGCGGACCCGGCGCGTCCCTCTCGGAAGCACGCCGCCGCGGCGAGCGCCACTGACATAGGAGACAATTATCGGTGCGACGACGGGGATGGGGGTGCCCCGGTCGGTGTGCAAGGCCATGTCGACTTCATCACTAACCGGTTGACACCGGAGGAGGTCAGCCCGGCGACTCCGATTGTGGGCAGGGGACCAGGACCGGTGTCGGTTGCCGGGGCGTCGGCGATCGCCGACGCGCTCCCCGATCTTCGCCGACGGGCGCCCGCGCCGATGGTCCCCTGGCACCGGCGCGCGCAGCGGCGCTTCCGGGAGCTGACCCAGCCGGGCCGGGTCGAGGCCGAGGCGGACGCGGCGATCGCCGCGCTCCTGGCGCGGCCGGCGCTGACGAGCGGCTGCAAGACGATCGCCGTCCTCGGCGCCAAGGGCGGCGCGGGCAAGAGCACGACCGCCCTCGCGCTCGGCTTGACCCTCGGCACCTGCGACGCGGCCAAGCCGGTCGTGATGGAGGTCAACCCCGACCTCGGCAATGTTCGTCAGCTCTTGCCGAGCGCCAATCCGCGCACCGTGCAGGACCTGCTGGAGGGGCTGGTCGCCGCCGAGCGCGGCGGCGTGAACCGCGTCCAGGGCTACCTGACGATGTGGGGCCGCCTGGGGGTGCTGACCGCGCCGCAGCGCCCCGACGAGATGGCCCGCCTCAGCCCGCGCGATTACGCGCGCGTGCTGCGCCTGCTGAAGCTCTATTTCGGCACCGTCATCCTCGACTGCGGCACCTCCTTCACCAACCGGCTCCAGCAGTGGGCGATCCAGACCGCCGACCACCTGGTGCTCGTCACCCAGCCGGAGGAGGCGCCGCTGCTGACCACCCTGACGGCGATCGACTACCTCGCCTCGGCCGCCTACGCCGAGGACTATCGGGGCCTCCTCCGGGAGGTCGCCGACGCCACCGGCGGCGAGGGGGGCGGGACCCGCGGCACGCGCGAGCGCCGCGACATGACCCTGGTCGTCAACGGGGTCGGCTTCGCCGGGGCGCGCGACCCGGTGGATCCGGCCAAGATCCGGGCCGCCGCGACCGGCCTCAACGCCGTCGTCGACCTCCCCTACTCCGCGCCGCTGCGGCAGCGGATCAACGACGGGGTGCTGACCCCGGAGGTGCTGCCCGCCCCCTACCGGCGGGCGATCAAGACCGGCCTGGCCGCCGTGCTCGGGCGACTGGCCGAGGCGTGAGCGGGGGGCGCTGGCGTCGGCTCCCAGCTGTCCGAGCGGTACGTGCCGCCATATGCGAGAAAGGGTGTGGTATCCCGATGAACGGCTTCTTCCTCAGCGTCTACAACCAGCTGCTGGTCCCGCCGATGGTCGGCCTCGGCATCGTCCTCTTCGTCGCCGCCGCCGTCCAATTCTTCCTCGGCCACCGCGAGGGGGCCGAGCGCCTCGGCCGCGTCGCCGCCGGGCTCTTCCTGGTGGCCTTCGCCCCGTTCATCGTCACGACCCTCTGGGGGGCCCTGACGGCGGCCGGCGGCGGCGTGGCCAGGTAGGGGGTCCGGTCATGCCCCGGAGCATCAACCGCACCCCGCGCCACCTGGACGACCCGCTGAAGCTCGGCCCGCTGACGCTGGCGCAGTGGGCGCTGACCGGGCTGGCCGTCGCCCTCTGTTGGGCCGCGCTGGCCTGGTTGCCGTTCCTCCCGCTCATGGTCCGCGTGACCGTCGGGGCGACCGTGGTGGGGCTGACGCTCGGCTTCACCGGCGGGGGCGGGGCGGGGCGCTCGCTCGGCGAGCTGCCCCGGCGCGCCTGGCACGCCCTCGCCACGCCCGCCGAGCACCTCCCGGGCGCGCCGCGACGCGGCCCGCTCACCTTCGCGCTGTACGACGACCGACCCCACGAGGAGGATCCGCCCGATGCCTAGCCCGCACGACCGCGCCGCGCGCGGCCCGAAGCTGCCGCGCCACACGCCGGTCAGCGACCTGATCCCGCTCCTCGCGGTCGAGGAGACGCACTTCGTGACGACCGCGGGCCGCTACGGCCGGGTGCTGGCCTGCTCGGGGATCAACCTGGCGATCCAGGGTGCCGAGGCGGCCGCGCTGACCGTCGGGCGCTTCGGCGACGCGCTGACCTTCCTGCCCCCCGACGCGGGCCTCCAGCTGCTCGTCCTCAACCGCCCGCTGCGCGGCGCCGACTGGGTGCCGGCGCACCTGGCGCAGTACGCCCCGCCGCCCGGGCTGGCCGACTACGTGCGGGCGCTCGGGGCGGCCTACGGGGCGGAATTGGCCGATCGCCACGTCACCGATCTGCGCTTCTACGCCGTGCTGACCCTCCCCGGCCCGCCCACCCCCACCGGGGCGCTGGCGCGGCGCTTCCGCCGGCGCCGGGTCCTGGCCCGCGGGCGTGAGGCGCACGCGCGCGCGGTGATCGCGCTGGGCCAGGCGGTCGACGCCCTCGGCCACGCGCTCGGCGAGCTGGACGTGCGGACGACCCCCCTCGGTCGCCAGGGGACGATCGATCTGGTGTGGGAGTGCGCCAACCCCGCATGGGGGCGCGACGTGGCCGCCCCGCGCGCCGAGGCGGCCCCGGCGGAGACCCGCACGCTGCGCCACCGGCTGGGTCAGAGCCGGCTGGTGCGGCGGCGCGAGTGGGTGCGCCTCGACGGCGGCTACGAGCAGACGCTGGCGCTGACGGCGCTGCCGGAGGCGACCGTCGCCGGCTGGCTGCGGGGTCTGACCGTCGCCGGTGTCCCCCTGCGCCTAGCCCTGCATATCGCGCCCCTCGCCAAGGCGCGGGAGCGGGTCGCGCTAACCCGCACCCTGCGGCAGCGCCACGCCGTGCTGCGGGGCGCCGCGGCGGGGAGCCGCCTGCCCGATCTGGAGGAGGAGGAGGCGTACCAGGAGGGGCGCGCGCTCCTCGAGGCGATGGCCGCGACCGACCTGCGGACCTTCCGCGCCGCGGCCTTCGTCGGCGTGCGGGCGCCGACCCCGGAGGGGCTGCGGACGGCGGCGCACGCGGTCGCGCGGGCCCTCGGCGACGCCGGCGGCACCAGCATCGATCGCTGCCAGGGCTGGCAGGACCGCGCGTGGCAGGCGACCCTGCCCCTCGGGGTCAACCCGGCCGGCCTCGGCTATCGGGTGATCGGGCCGAACCTGGCCGACACCCTGCCCTTCCTCGAGGGGCGCGCCGGGACGCCGGGGGGCCACCTGATCGGGTTCTCCGATCCGGGCCGCGAGGCGGTGACGCTCGATCTCTTCCATCCCGGCCTCGACAACTACAACATGATCTGCCTCGGGGGGAGCGGCAGCGGGAAGACGGTGTTCGCGCAGAGCTTCGCCCTCAAGCACCTAGCGTGGCCCGGCCGCGTCATCGTCTTCGACCACTCGACCGGCCACTGGGACGATCTCGCGGCGGCGGTGCCGGGCGCGGTCGTCCATCAGGTCGGGCTCGATTCCGGTTTCCGCATCAACCCCTGGGCGCTCGCGCCGGGCGACGCCGCCCCGGATCGCGGGAAGATCGACTACCTGATCGACCTCCACGCGCTCCTCCTCGCCGAGCCGGGGCAGGCCCTGCCCCTCCCCGAGCGGGCGACCCTGGAGGCCGCCTGCCGCGCGGTCTACCGCGACCGCGCGGCAGGCGCCGCCGGCCCCTACGAGCGGCACCTGCACGCCTATCTGCGGTCGGTCGCCACAGGCGAGGTGGTCGAAGGGATGGGCGACGACCCGGAGCGGCGCAAGCGCTGCGGGGCGCTGGCCGACCGGCTGGCGCCGTGGGTCGGCGAGGGGACCTACGCGGGCCTGTTGGATGGGCCGACGAGCGTGCGGCGGGACGCCCCCCTCGAGGTCTTCAACTTCAAGGGGTTCAGTCGGCGGCCCGAGCTCCTCGCCGCGGTGATGCTGCCCCTCCTCGAGCACGTCTGGACGCAGATTGCCCGACGCGCGGACCTGCCGACCCTGCTGATCCTCGACGAGGGGTGGAGCTGGCTGGAGCACCCCGCCTCGGCCCGCTTCGTCGGCGAGACGGCGCGCACCGGGCGACACCACGCGCTGGCGACCCTCAACCTGAGCCAGTCGGTGCGCGACTACGAGGGGGCGCTGGGGCGGGTGGTCCTCGACAACGCTGCGGTGCAGCTCCTGCTGCGGCAGGGCGAGGAGGGGCGCCAGCGCGTCGGGGCGATCTTCGGGCTGACGCCGGACGAGGAGGCGGAGCTGGCGAAGCTGCGGACCGTCAAGGGGCGCAAGGCCGGGGCGTACCTGGTGGCCCGCGCCGGTGCCGATGCGGGGACCGTCGATCTCTATGTGACCCCGGAGGAATACTGGCTCTTCACCAGCCATCAGCCCGACCGCGAGCTGCGCGATCTGCTGATCGTCCGGCACCGGGGGCGCGGGGAGAAGACCCCCGCGGCGGTGTGGGCGGCGGTGCGCGCACTCGCGGCGATGACGCCGGAGGAGCGTGAGGCGCTGCGTCCCGGTCGCCACGGCGGCGACGCGGCGGACGCGGGCGGCGGGCGGGCGGCGTTGCGCCCGCTCACCGGTACCCGGTGAGGCCCCGATGCGCTGGCTCGGCTGCGGCTGCCTCGCCCTGTGCGGTCTCCCGCTCCTGACCGTGGTGGTCGTGCTGGCGCTCGTCGGGACGGTTGTCGGCGCGCTGTTCGGTGCGTCGTCCCCCGCCGGCGGGGGTGTCTACCCGACGCGCTGCGCCACCGGTACCCGCCCCACGCCGACGACCGCCTCACTTCGCGACCTCTGCCACGGGTCGTCGGATGCCGCGCGCCTCGCTCGCCTGATCGCCGCGATCAGATCCGATTCACCCCTGGTAACGCGGGCCGACCTGATCGTGGCGCTGGGTCGGCGGTTCGGGCTCGACCCGCTGCTGATCGTGCAGTGGCAGGGCGAGAGCGGGATGGCGACCGCCGCCCCGCCCGTCTCGGCCAACGGCCCCGACAACGGCGGCAACCTCACCTGGGCGGCGGCCGCGCCGTACGCCGCCGAGTGGGGCTGCGGGCCGGGGGCGACCGTCGCCTACCCCGATGGGTCGTACCGCTTCGCCCGCTGCCCCTCGATCGAGGCGGGGCTCGGGCTCTGGTTCGCCTACGTGGCCGGGCGCTACCCCGCCGCCGCCTTCCCCGATCTGACGACGTATGCGGAGACCTACAACAGCTGCGCCTACCCGGGGAATGCGGCCAACGGGTTCTTGTGCGGGGAGGCCTACGCCCGGCACATCCTCGATCTGCTGGCCGCGCATGCTGGCCCGCCCGCGTTCCCGGACGCCATCGGCGGCAGCCTCGGCCTCGCGGCGGTCTGGGGCGGCGGCCCCGCGAAGGTCACGCAGGAATTCGGGGACACCACGTACAGCGACGGCAACCCGATCTACGACTACGGGCGGGAGTACGGGGTGAGCGGGCACACCGGCCTCGATGTCGGTGTTGCCGATGGCATGCCGCTGTTCACGCCGGTGGCCGGGACGGTGGTGATCGCGGGCGGCTCGGGCGTCTTCCGCGATGAGACGGGTCTGCACGATCCGGCGACGAGCGGGGAACTGCGCCTCCGGCTCGACAACGGCGACCTGCTGATCCTCGGGCACCTGAGCGCGATCGCCGTCGGGGTCGGGCAGCGCCTCCCGGCGGGCGCGCCGGTCGGGCGCTCGGGGACGGCCAATGGCCCGCACGTCCACGTCGAGGTGCGGGTAGTGGATCGGGCGCTGCCCTCGGGCTACCGGATCGTCGATCCCCGACCGTACCTCGGCGAGTGAGCAAGGAGAGGTGGCGATGCTGACCTGTGGTATGACCCGGACGTCCGCGCGTGTGTGCGCCGCGCTGGTCGTGATTACCCTGCTGCTCGTCG
>JAABUN010008023.1_pt1 | contig 11028 bp, 17 predicted proteins | sample 5559311 | NCBI WGS metagenome assembly JAABUN01 (sample SAMN10711877, study PRJNA513370) | rock metagenome | isolation source: Antarctica rocks | place: Antarctica: Victoria Land, Siegfried Peak sud | reverse complement strand
TCCTCGACGCCGGTGGTGACCTCATCGCTGTCGTCGACATGCCGGACGCCACCTGCTCGGCGCTCGGCGCCCACGTTCGCGACCTACTCGTCGAGCATCGGCCGACCACGGCGTGGGTGGAGCGCACTCAGGCGTTCCCCGGCCAGGGCCGCACCTCCGCCCACGACTACGGCCGCGACGCCGGTGTGGTGCTGGGTGCGCTCGGCGCATGGGACGTGCCTGTCCACCTGGTGACGCCGGCTGTGTGGAAGCGGGCGGCCGGGCTGGGCCGCGACAAGACGGCATCCCGCCAGGCCGCGGTGGCTCTGTGGCCAGCAGCGTCGGCGGGTTTCGCTCGGGTCCGTGACGACGGGCGGGCTGAGGCGGCGCTGATCGCACGCCACGGATGGCTGGCGGGGGTGATGGCGTGACCGTGCCGGAGCCGTACTGCGAAGTCGACGCTAGTTGCGATCTAGCGGACCTGCTCGGCCTGCACCGCCGCACCGGTCCGGGCGGGGGCGGCCAGGGCTGGTATCTGCGGGTGCGACTCGACGCCGATACGGCGGACTGTCTCAACCAGCTGTGTATGGCCACGGACCGCAGCCCGTCGGAGCTGGTCCGTCGCCTCATCGTCACCACGGCGGAGCGCATCACGGCTGAGGGGGACATGCCATGAAGGCCCCCACCATGACCACGCTGGAGGTACTGGCCGAAGCCGCCGCCCGTTGGCACGAGGGCGCAGCCGGCATGGATCTCGAGAACCGGGCGAGCGTCGAGGCCGTCGCCCGTGAGCTGGTGGCCTTCAATCCGGTGGCATCGCAGGCGGACTTCATTCGCGGCGTCCTGATCGGCGGGTCGGTCAACGGGGCGGTCATCGTGGGCGCCTGCGCCGCCGCTCAGTTCCTCGACGGCACCGAGGCGGGCCGATGACCCGCTACCTGCGGGTCCGGCTCGACGCTGCCACCGCGGCCCGGCTCGACCGGGCCTGCCTCGCCACCGGGCGCAGTCCGTCGGAGCTGGTGCGCCACGCCATCGCCTACATGGCGGTCGCCGACAACCGTCCACCTGGCCCGTCCCCAAAGGAGTCCATGCCATGAAAGGCGGTCTAACCGAGCCGATCCGATGCTTGGACCCGTCGTGTGTGGCCGAGCTGCCTGGTTCCGGTGACGTGTACCGCCGGGCACGAGAACACGGCTGGGCTCGCCACTACCACCTCGCGCTCGGCACCAGGTTTGTCTGCTGGGACCACGGAGGGACGCGAAGGACGAACCCCGCTAATGACTCGCATCGCTGACGCGTTCGCTTGGTGTCGCACCCCGGAACCGGTGCCGCTGCTCGATCGGGTGTTCCCGCCCGCGCAGTGCGTCCACGACGCCGATAGGTACTTCGGCGACCTGGCCCGTCGCCGGCAGTGGTTAACCGATCAGGCAGCGTCGTGACCGCCACCTACGTCATCGGCGACGCCCCGGTCCTCTCACACGGGGCGTGGCGTAACAACGCAGAACTGATCGCGGACGTAGCAAGGCTCGGCTACCTGCGATCTGAGTGGCGGACCCTCGACCCGACCTATGGGCTCGGCCGGTTCTGGACCCTGTGGCGCCCCGAGCGCCTGGTCGCTAGCGACGTCGACCCGGCCCGATCCCCGACCGGCCGTTCGGTCGACGCTACCGCCACGCCATGGGCGAGTCGTTCCTTCGACGCGGTAGTCCTGGACCCGCCATTCAAGCTCAACGGGACCTCCACCGGCAGGGGTGCCTCGGTCAGCGACGACGACTACGGGGTCGGCGGTCCCAACGTGTCCTGGCAGGACCGCCACGCCCTCATCGAGGCCATGATCACCGAGGCCACCCGCGTCCTCCGACCGGGCGGGGTGCTGCTGGTCAAGTGCCAGGACCAGGTGTGCTCGGGCCAGGTCCGTTGGCAGACCCGGATCTTCGCCGACCACGCCGAGAGTCTCGGGCACCGCCTCGTCGACCGGTTCGACCTGTCCTCCTACCGGGCGCAACCGGTCGGCCGCTCCCAGGTCCATGCCCGCCGCAACACGTCCACCCTGCTGGTCCTGCGATTGGAGCGGCCATGGTGGCGGCACTGTTGAAGGTGGACCCCGAAGGGATCACCGGGTAGAGGGGCGAGGCAGAAGGACGAGCCGCAGGATGGCGCGCGTAGCCTGGTCATCTAGGTAACCGCGAGTTTGTCGCGCGATTGGAACGCGCGTTCTCTGGCGTGCCCCAAAGTTGCGCCCTATACTCGTAGCCACGACCGGTACGTCGCTTCCAACGACGCTTAGACCCCACTGCGGGGTCGCCGGTCCAACCTCTCTACCACCCAAGCTTCAGCCGCCGAGACTTGCTTCTAGCGAGTTCGGCGCCTGAGCACGTTTTCGGGTCACCGTTCTTCGTCTCGCGGTATTCGAACGACGCCATGGCTTCGAACCTCGCCCACCACGGCGCCAGCTCGGGTCGGTGTGCTGGATCCATCTGGCTAGCGGCAAGGTACGCAACGAGGTCCGCCATCTGCAGGCCAGGACTGACGACGCTATGCGTGTAGTGGGGCACCTGAAGCATCAGGCGCTGCAAGAGGTATCGGTCTTGGGTGCGGGCGAAGTAGTTGGCGATCGTGCAGGCGGCGTGGTTGTCCTCGGCGTGGCCCAACTGGTCCAAGAAGATGCCGCCGCGCTCATGATCCGCTCGCGTGCTCATGGCGCGGCAGAAGTCGTGGATGATCGACACGTAGGGCTCAGTGAGCCTGTCCGCCGACGTGTTCCGCAGGCTGAGGAGGCCCGGGTCATCAGTCCACCGAGCGAAGACCATCCCGCCATCGTCAACCAACGCCTCGATCACCTGCTCGGCGACGGCATGAGACTTCACAACCTCACCCTTTGCGTGCATGCGAAACGATGAGCGGGAAAACGTCCCCGAACCTTTCACTTCATGCTCGGTCAGCTCGAAGGTCCCGTAGACATCGCGCTTCACGGCGTGCATCACGCCACAGAAATGGTTGTACCGCTCGGCGGGGATCCCTACCGCGCCGAGAGATCCGGTCGGGACTCCGTTGATGGTTTGGAACGACTCGTCCATGAAGAACAGCACGGCCAGATCGTACCGGTCAGCCGCGCTTGAACATCTTCCGGTAGTGGGTCAGTTTGAATCTGGCGATGCTTGACCGGTCGAGCAGAGGGCGGGAGGATGGGCGCCATGGCCAAGAAGTCGGGCAAGCCCCGCGACACGAACTCCCTCGCCGCGGCGATCGTCCGCCAAGCCACCGACCCGGAGGACCAGGGCGACGACCCCTACGAGGGCAAGAACCCGGCGGCGGTGGAGTTGGGGCGGCTCGGCGGGCAGAAGGGCGGCAGGGCCAGAGCCGAGAAGTTGACGGCCGACGAGCGGTCAGCGATCGCCAAGAGGGCCGCTGCGGCCCGGTGGTCGCGCGACGACTAGAGGCCCTTGCCCGTGTCCGGCTCTCCGAAGGGGAGTTCCATCGTCGTGCCGTACTTGGGGTGGAAGCGGTCGAGCTGCGTCATGAAGCCGGGCCAGTCCTCGCTTAGCTTCATCAGCATGACCACGGAGCCCAGGTGCTCCCGCAGTTTCGGGTAGCCAAGGTTCATGGTGAGCCGCTGGAAGAGCTTGTGCCTCGCTCTGCCAGTTTCGCCCCGCTCGGTCACCCTCTTCAGTTCTTCCAAAACGCCGGGGGCCAGGCGCTTGTAGACGATGTCGTTCGTCAAGTGACCGAAATACTGAGGCCGCTGGACCGGTGAGTCGGGGTAGCTGAGCCCGCGCAGGCGGAAAATCTCACGGTAGAAGTCTGGCGGGAATGTCTGAACGTAAGCCTGCAACTCCTTGTCCACGAATGCTTCCAGTATCCGAGCCAGTGCGTCCGTGGCGCGGAGTTCCTGGTACCCCGTGGCCTCGTCGATGAGTGCGATGATCCCGACCTGTGCGAGTCCCCGGATGAGGATGTCGGCCTGGGCGGCGACGTGCAGTTGGCTCTTCGGCAGCACGCCCCCGTCGCGGGCCCGCAGGTAGACCTCGCACAAGGCGGGCAGGAGCTCTGCCCGGTAGCCGTTGGCCTTCGACCCCGAAGATGTGCGGAAGCTGATCGGGCGTCCCAACTCGCGGATGTCGTCCGTTATGAACCGGCTGATCGCCTTGCCTTGGAGAATGGCCGGTGTTCGCGTTGTGCCCCCCTCGGGCCGGACGTTGGCCTTCCGGTGGCGACCGAGCGCTTCCAAGAAGCTCGCCTGGGTGATGACTCGCGTTCCGTCCTGCAAGACGTAGCACTCGATCGTGACCTCACCGATGCGGAGCGGAGTATCAACGGAACCGCAGACCGCCTCGGTCAGTGAGTCGCCCCACCGGGCAGCAGCGGCCGTTTTGGCGATCTGCGAGCGTCGTTCCGGGGAAAGGCGGTCGGCCCGCGCCTCGCCGCCCTTCGCCTTCCCGCCCTTCTCGGCCTCATCGGGAGGGTTGCTCTTCTCGGTAGTCATGACGTCTCCTTGCTTGGGTGCTTGCATATTGGCCGCATCGGGAGAAGAATGCAAGCATTCAAGCGTCGATGCTTGCAAATGGAAGAGCGGTCAGGCATAATGGTCAGTATGAACAGGCTGAGCACAGAGCGTCGAGGTCAGATCATCGGATGCCTCACCGAGGGCATGTCGATCCGGGCCACCACCAGGGTCACCGGTGCGGCGAAAAACACGGTCACGAACCTGCTGGTCGATCTGGGCCAGGCGTGCGGCGAGTACATGGACGGCGAGTTCCAGAACCTCGGCTGCAAGCTCATCGAGTGCGATGAGATCTGGTCGTTCTGCTACTCCAAGCAGAAGAACATCCCCGACGAGCACCAGGGCGAGTACGGCTACGGCGACGTGTGGACGTGGACGGCGATCGACGCTGAGACGAAACTGGTCCCGTCGTGGCTCGTTGGTGAGCGCACCACCGAAGATTGCTACGCCTTCCTGTCGGACCTGCGCTCACGGCTGCTGCCGGGCCAGCACATCCAGATCACGGCCGACGGGTTCGGCGCCTACCCCCCAGTGGTCGACGCCCTATGGCGGGACAACGTGGATTTCGCTCAGATCATCAAGGACTACAACACGCCCACCCCCACCGAGGCCCGCAAGTACTCACCGGCCACGAACTGCAAGGTGGTCGACGTGAACGTGCTGAACGGCGAGCCGGACCCGGCGCACATCTCGACCAGCTACGTCGAGCGCCAGAACCTCACCATGCGGATGGGGATGCGCCGGTTCACTCGGCTGACCAACGGGTTCTCCAAGAAGGTCGAGAACCTGACCCACGCTGTGTCGCTCCACTACTTGCACTACAACTTCGCCCGCCCGCACCAGTCGCTCACGATCAAGCAGGAGGGCAAGCCCGGCATCAAGCGGACCCCGGCGATGGCCGCGGGCGTGTCGAACCGGATCTGGTCCCTCACCGACATCGCCGCTCTGCTTGACTGACGACAGTGGTGAGCTTCCTCTTGTCTGTGACTTTCGCATGCGGTCTGTTCATCGCAGTGGCCCACGTCCTGAACCGGCGATTTGTAGCCCCTGGCTATGACGTGGTTGCGAACCTCGTCGCCTTCGGATGCGCCGTCGCCGCATCCTCTCTGCTCGGCCACCCCGTTCCCGCCACGTTGTCCACCGTGGCTGTCTTGTGTTGGGTTGGCCTCGCTCGGCGGACGATCCTCGATCGCCGCCGTCAGCGCACCAAATCAAACTGACCCACTACCCCATCCTCGGCCAGGAGGGTGGCCAGGCCGCTGCGGGTGATCCACCCCTGACCATCCCCGCCCCAACTGTTGGGCGTCCACACAGCGTCGCGTTTCTTGGAGTAGCTGGTGAGGAGGTAGCCGTGGCCGCCCTCGTCGGGGCCGGTGACGTTGAGGTACCCGTCGGAGTCGGGGCGCCACATGCCACGCTTCCACGTCGACCCGATGACGACCGGTCCCTTGTGCCCGAGGGCGAGGATCACATCCTGGGCGGCCGCTTCGGGGCCAGAGCCTAGCGCCCATCGGTACTCGTCCCACCAGCCTTGTTCGGCGCCGACCTTCATGGCCGCCAGGATCGACGTGCCGGACATCTGCGGTTCGGTTCCGGGAAATTCATCGATCTCCTGAGCCCGGGCGTATAGGCGGCTGGCGAGGGCGTTGAGGGTGGGCACGTCGGCCGGGGCGTAGATCGGGTCGCCGAACACGGGCACTGGCCGGGCCGCTGCCTCCTGGGTCACGGCGTGGAGGGCGCATGCGCCTTGCCGGCCTTGGTCGGTGGTGTAGTGGCGGTATGAGTATGACCGAGGCTGGCGGCCATCGGTCATCGTGCGCAGTGGGTAGTCGCGGCTCCGCCGGTCGAAGCGGATCAGCCGGTCGAGGGTGCGGTCGGTCATGACGGTCGTAGGCCGTTGGGGCGTGGCGACTCGGCATCGCAGTCGAGGGGCGGCGTCTGGTTGACCACGTCCAGCCGTGCCGCCGCCAGGAAGTCGTCCAAGAACTTCTGCTCGGCTGGTGTACGGGGCACCGCCGGAGGAGCCGCGGCCGCCAAGTCGTAGAGGTTCAAGAACAGGGTGCGGTCCCGACGACGACTGTCGTTGTCACGCAGGCAGGCGTCGTGTAGGTCGACCTGCTGGTCGTAGTCGTTGACCTGTGATTCGTTGGCCTGAGCAAGCGTTTGGCGCCGGGTGTCTTTGATAGCACGTCGAGCCGCGTCTGAGGCGTCGAGAGACACCAATAGAGCTACAGCGATAGCGAGAACGAACACGGCACCGAGGAGGCGCCAGTCCGTCAGCACTCTCCCGACCCCCGTCCACGCCTTGTCCATGCGGTTCATGCGGGAGTCCCCTCTAATGCGGCGATCCTCTTGGTGGCTTCGGCGAGGTCCTGCACGCACTTGTCGCAGCGTTCCTCACAACGTTGAGCCTCTGTTTCAGCAGCGCCCGCACGTTCCCTCAGTCGGGTCAACTCAGTCAGCATCCCGCCTATCACATCGTTGTTTGCCAGCCGTATCTGTTCCATCTGACCGACGGTCGCCTTGTCTGCTGCCTCCTGCTTGGCGGTCTTCTCCGCCTGCCTTGTTTTTGAGAAAGTGAAGATGGTACCGACTCCGCCCATCACTGCCATGACAAGTGCGGTGATGCCAACTACGGTCCCCACTATCCGTCCGCCTTCTGACTGGCGGCGTCGGCCGCTTCACCGTGGTTGCCGTCGGCGACAGCGTTCGCTCGGTTGTGGGAAGCGGCCAGGTCGGACGCGACGTGAGCCGCCTGCGCTTCGATGCGGTCGGTTGCTTCAAGGATCACAGTGTTGGAAGCCATTGCTTGAAGGTCAGAGGCGACCTTTGCGGCAGCGGCTTCGATGCGGTCGGTCGCTTCAAGGATTACAGCGTTGGGGACTACCAATCGGAGGTCAGTAGCAACCTGTAGGGCAGCGGCTTCGATGCGATCTGTGGCCCGTTGAATTGCGGCGCTAGAGGCAGACAGCCGGTCGGTCACGTCTCGATCAGCGGCTCCTAGGGCCTGAGTGAGAGCGATGGCCTGGCGGGCTTCTGCGGCAGCGGCTTCGAACTGAGCAGACAGACGACGCTGTTCCACTCGGAGGATCACGTTTCCTACGAGCAGGATACCCAGCGCCACTAGGGCGACGGCGTGCGTCACCGACCCGCCTTGGCGTTGCAAGCGATCTGCAAGACCCACTGCGAATCAGGTCCATAGATGCCATCGTCATCGAGCTTGAAGAAGCGCTGAAGGTTTATCACGGCGGCCTTGGTCGCCGGCTCGAAGTTGGTGGTGCCAGGCAGTCGAGCGCCGGTCCCGTAATTGAGGGCGTACTGAAGCTCGGCCACGCGCCGCCCCGTGCTGCCCTGCTTGAGCAACGGCACGCCGGCCGGGGCACTGACCCCGCCGGACGGCGGGCGTGGCGTAGGGGCGGGCTGAGGCGGCGCAGCGCCGCCCATGAGCTGGGAGTAGCGGGCCAGGAACGCGTCCCACGGGAACGCCCGACCCGGGTCGGTGCGGCGGGCCGGGTCACGTTCACCGTGGGAGATGAACCCGGGCCGGCGGGCTTCTGACTCGGCACGGGTGATCCGCCGGGCCGGGACCACGATGCCGGTCTCCTGGCGGACGTGGCGGGCGGCCTCGGCGGCGGCCTGTGCGAGTCGCTCGATGGCCCCGTCTCGCCACGCCTTCGGTGCCAGCGGCCAGACGTCGGCCCGGGTGGCGACTGACAGGCCGATCTCGTGGCGGTTCCCTCCGGAGGTGGCGTCGTGGAATGCCTCGTCGTCGAAGCGGACCATGCGGATGGCCGAGTCAGAGTCGGCCAGGATGTGGTAGGAGCCGGGGTCGGGGCGGCGGCTGATCCACGAGGCGACCGCTTCGGCGCCACCGTCGAAAGCCACATGGTCTGGGGCGTTCTCCGCGGTGTGGATAACGATGACGCCCGACAGGCGTTCCCGTCGTGGGGTGCGGTACTGCTGGTAGGTCCGGTTCGGGTGCTCCCGTAGGTACACGTCGGCCATCAGACCTCCTCGTTCTGTGACTTGTTCTCGGTGGCGTAGACGCCGAGGGCGGTGGCGAGCACGGTGGCGAGCCCGACCCATTCGGCGGCGACGATCTGTCCGGGGTCAGATGTGACGACGGCAGTCGCCCAGCCGATGACGGCGATGACGGCGGCGGCCGCGGTCTTGCGGTACGGGTTCAGTCGGTCGAGCATGGGTGTTCTCCTTGTGGGTGGTCTCGGCGGTAGAGGTCGGCGAGGATCGCCAGCCAGGCGAGGGCCATGACGGCGCAGGCGGCGATCACTTGGCGACCCAGCCCGTGGTGCCGGTGCCGGATTCCTTGACGTACAGGGTCGTGCCGGCGCCGCCGTCGGTGCGGGTCCACAGCGACCCGATCCGGGCGGTGACGACACCCTCGGGTGTCCCGGCACCGGTGCACCAGTTCGGTAGAGCGCTACCGAACGACACCCCCCCATCGGCTCCGTTTTGCAGGTGGACGCGCTTCCATCGGAGCGAGTCGGACCCGAGAGCGAGGTTCAACGCCGCCACACGGGGGACGACCGGCACCTCCGCCTGGAACGAGGAGGCGTCGGCGGGGATGGTGTAGACGACCTTGTTCGGGATCTCCATACGGGCGGTGAACACGCCGACGGTGGTCTCGCCCATCCCCATCCGCATCACGTTCGTCGGCACCCCGGGATCGGCTTCGTCGAAGATGCGGATGTGACGGCCGTGGGCGTTGTACCGACGGATCGTCCACGAGATTTTCGACACCGGTGACATCGACCAGTCGAGGGTCCCGGGCCCGTAGTAGACGGAGTCGAGGACCCCCCACGTCGACGAGGACCCGAACACGACCCGATGACCGATCCCCGACTCGATGTAAGGGTTGAGCCGGTTGCCGACCCCGTTGTCGAAGATGGCGAACCCGGCGTAGTCCCACTCTGTGCCGATCGTCGGGGCGACGCCGACGGCAGGGACGACCTTCGCGATGTACCCGACCCCGTTGTGGTTGACGATGTCACCAAGCGCGTAGGTGGTGGCTGAGTCCCAGAGGCCACGGACCGCGTAGGAGCCGCCGGTGACGGTGTTGCCGTTGGCGGCGAAGTGGCCGGTGATGTCCCAGCGGGACGCGCCCTCCAGGCGGATGCCGCCCTGCTTGTTCGACACCGTGTCGACCCCGACCATCACCCCGGCGTTGGCGTCGTTCGACTCCATCAGCCACCCGTAGCCACCGGATCGCGATGACCGGCAGCCGACGATGGTCGGCACCGAACACGACGCGGCAGGGGTACCGGCGGTGAGTGAGTCGAACCAGACGTTGTGGCTTCCGAACCGGGTGACGGTGACGTTGTCCATCGACAGTCGAGATGCCCGCACAACCAGGCCCTTGCTGGTGCCGTTGCCGCTCTCTATTGACGACAGCGTGAAGTTCCGTAGGAGCTGCTTCTTGCCGCCCGCCTGGATGACGAGCGCCTCGGGAATGCCGGCGTCGGCCCGGATCGTCGACGCCGCGAGGGTGCCGTCGAAGTCAGATCCGACCCCCTCAATCCCGGCGCACCCCGGGGGGACGGTCAGCCCGGCGGTGATCCGGTAACGGACCGACGCACGCGGCAGGAACACCCTGCCCCCCGACGTTGCCGATTGGTTGATCGCTGCCTGGATGGCGGCCGTGTCATCTACGACGCCATCGCCGACCGCCCCATGAGCCTTGACGTTGACGCCGAGGTCCCGGACCCGAGCGTGGGAGGCGACACCGGGGTCGACGTCGAGGGACGCCTCACCAATGTTCGCCCCCGTCGGGCCAGTGAGACCCGTCAATCCTGTTGCTCCCCGCGGCAGCAAGAAGTCGAGCACGGCGGCCTGCGGGGTGCCGACGTTGGTCACCGTCGGCAGGACACCGGGGGCGCCCTGGGTGGTGGCACCGACGGCGATGGTCGCTGTCGGTCCGATGAGCCCCTGCGGCCCGCGGGTGATCGCCGCACCGGTCGCCGGGTCCACGACGATCGTCGCCGACAGGTCCACGACAGACCCGACCGGGACCGCGATGTCCTGCGTGTAGCTGCCCCCACCGTTGAGCTGCACCTCAACCTGGTACGTGAACCCGATAGGCGTGATGTCCGGGTCGTCGGTTGCTGGCAGATCAACGCCGAATATGCCGTCAGCGTCGAGCGCCACGGTGATCGGCTTGCGGATCACGATCGTCTTCGTGCCCGGCGATACGAGGCGCAGTGGTCGCATCGAGAACGTCACGGACCCCTGTGCAGCGTCGCCGGCCGCATCAACGAGGTGACCTTCGACGCGACCGGTCTGGAGATCGGAGGGAAGTGGCATCAGCTCACCGCCCACTCGTCACGGCTGGGGGTCCACACAACCTCGATCGTTGGCTGGTCGATCCGCCGGTCATCGGATGCATCGCCCCCACCTGGGGGGTCAGTTCAGCGTCTCGATCCGAGGGTCCGGGGTGGGGCGCCGACGGTGAGCCGGGTGTCAGCGTCGGGGGCTTCCCAGTCGACGTACGGGGTGAGGTCAATGAGGTCGGTGGTGTCGCCGGTGATGTTGCG